>Ga0209693_10000070_pt1 | contig 37021 bp, 29 predicted proteins | sample HubBroMetageWRM3_FD_188345 | JGI IMG/M metagenome (GOLD analysis project Ga0209693, IMG submission 188345) | Warmed soil microbial communities from the Hubbard Brook experimental Forest, New Hampshire - Hubbard Brook CCASE Soil Metagenome WRM 3... | ecosystem: Environmental > Terrestrial > Soil... | reverse complement strand
CATGTCGCCGCTGGAAAGAGTCATCTCGCGATGTTCGGTGCCCAGGCGCTGCGCGGTCTTGCGCGCGATTTCTGCTTCGCTGTATTCGGCGTCGGGGAAGGCCACGGTAAAAGTGTGGATGCCTTTCTGCACGTGGCTGGCGAGCGCGGCGATAGCGGTGGAATCCAGGCCGCCGCTGAGAAAAACGCCAACCGGAACGTCCGCGACCAGATGGCTGCGCACGGCGTCTTCGAGGAGCGAGCGAACAGTAGTGGCGGCGGAGGCGAAATCTTCCTGGTATGCGGTTCCGCTTTCAGCGTCCTCGTCCTGATAAAACTCCTTGGCGAAATCCCAGTAAAGCTTTGGCTCGGGCGCGCGGCGCGCGTGGTTCGCGTGAATTTTCACGAAATGCCCGGGCGGAAGTGAGAGAACGCCTTCAACCATGGTCATCGGTTCGCTGACGGAGCCGAACAGCAAATACGATGGAACCGCCGCGGCAGAAAGCTGCGGAGAGATGCAGCCGCTGGCGAGCAGCGCGCGCACTTCGGACGCAAATAGCACGCCTCCGCCGCCAATCGCGTAGTAGAGCGGTTTGATGCCCAATGGATCGCGCGCGAGAAACACCGCAGTCGCCGGGCCGCCGCGACCTTGCGGCATTTCGATGATCGCGAGCGCGAACATGCCACGCAGCCTGGCGACGGATTGTTCGCCCCATTCCTCGTAGGCGTGGACGATTACTTCCGTATCGGAGCGCGTAACGAAAGTGTGGCCCTTGTCTTCCAGCTCCTTGCGCAATTCGCGGAAATTGTAGATTTCGCCGTTGTAGACGACGGCAAGAGTGCCGGTTTCGTTCCAAATAGGCTGCGAGCCGCCAGGAAGATCAATGATGCTAAGCCGTCGTGCGCCGGCGACAACCGGTGGGGCGATGAGGATCCCTTCTTCATCGGGGCCGCGATGCACGATGGCGGCGAGCATGCGGCGGACGACGGCCTCGGGGTTTCGTTGCGGGTCTAATCCGATGGCGCCGCAGATTCCGCACATGGCATCAGCTCGCGGAATTCAAGAACGCGCTCCCGGCACGGCGCAGTTGCGCGCGGAGATGCAAGCGAGGGATGCCGAGGCGGTGTTCGCCGAACCAGCGTAGGGAAATCCAGAGCAGCAGGAGGAAAATCACCAGCAGAACCGAAGCGACGGAAGCGGCAAACGATTCGCGTTCGACCAGTAGCGTCATGGCGGTGGATTCATCCCAACCCGGCAGTGCCCGATCCAGAATTCGCCGCAGCGGAAGGCCCAGAAAATGAATGCGGCCGACGCGAACGTGCACGGTACGGTCGAAACTGTACGCGGGATCGTAAGCGTGAATTCCGCCGGTGGCTTGGGCGAAGATGACCGGGTCGATCAATTGTTCGCGCGTCAGAGTGTTTCCATGGGCATCGCGCAAGACGACGCGAAAGGCCGGATCCACGATGATCCAGCGGCCGTCCACGAAAACTTCGGCGACCACGTGCTTGGTCATCATGTCTGAATCAACCAGAAGCAGTCGGCGGACGCCCATGTGGCCGGTATCCATCAGATTGATGAAAGCATTGGTCGCGGTTCCGCAGACCTGAAGCAAGGCATCGTAGTTGAGCGTGTCGGTGGGATCGCGGTCGGGAACGGTCGGCGAAGGACCATAGGGCAATCGCGCCGGGCCGTGCGCCATCCAACTGAGGACGGCCTGGATTTTTTCATCTCCGGGCGCGGTGGCCGGGACGATCGCATCGGAAAATCCCTTGAGATAGCGGCGCGTGGAGTATTCCCATCCGAGGGAATAAATCGCGGCGCACATGGCGAAGATGAGCAGTATGCCGACGGAGTACCACACGAACCGAAATACCGGGTGGCTGCGATTTTTCTGCGGCGAAACGGAAGCGGGCCAGTTCTGTGAACCGGATTGAGCGGCATCGGGGTGCAATTCGGTGGGCATGGTGCTCTGAACTGAGTTTAGGACGTGATCATCGCTCATATGGTTTCCGGTCTTTCGGCGGCGGCAATTCCTTCGGCCCTGGGAACGCGCGCGCGACGGCTCGGGCTCGCGCTAAGCTCTTTTTGTACGAGGAACGAATGTACGTTTTGTCCGCGATTTTCTTCGTAATGAAGGACGCGGCCTCCGGCAACGGCGCACCAGCCCTCGACGAGATTGCGCGGCAGAAACGCGACGCGCGGCGTGACGAAATAATCGAAGAAAAGGTTGCGGGCGCCCGCCCACGTGCGTTTGCCGCCGGAACGCAGGAAATGCACCAGGAAATACGGCACGCGGAAAAATAATACGACCAGCGGCTTGGACCAATCGTGGCGCAGGCCGGCGCGAATCCACGCGCCCGGAAACTGGTACAGCAGGGGATACCGCCCGGAAGGCTTGTAAACGGCGAGATACATTTGCCCGCCGGGCTTCAGAATGCGGAAATTTTCCGCGAAGGCCGCCTGCGGATTTTCCGTGTGATGAATCACGCCGTCTGAGATTACGACATCGGCTGTTGCGTCCGCGAAGGGAAGGTGCAAATTATCGCCGACGGCGCCGGGGCGGCCATAGCGCTGGATGGCCAGGCCGAGAGAAACGCGGCTGCGATCGAGGCCGATGCAGCGAATGCCGCGCCGCGCGAGAAAACCGAGAACGCGGCCGGGGCCGCAGCCGACGTCCAGGACCAGAGAATGCGGATCGAGACCGACAATCAAATCCACCAGCGGGGCGGACACGACGGAGCGAATGTCTTCCGAGGTGCCAGATGGAACCCAGTCGAAAGGATGTTGATCGTAGAAAGTCTCTTGTTCAGTTGCGGCCATTTTTCGATTCCAGCGCGTGCGAGTAATAGCCTTCCATCTGCTCCGTCAGACGATCCCAACCCAGCTGCGCGGCGACGCCGGGGCAGCCAGCTTGCAACTTCTGATACAGCGAACGATCGGATACCAGCGAGCGAATCGCGCCGGCCAGCGCTTGCTGTTCTGGGGCGATCACCAGGCCGGCGCGGCCCTCAATTAAGGAGCGGATGCCGCACGCATCGGTGATGATCACCGGGATTCCGCTGGACACCGCTTCCGCCGCGGAATTCGCGAAATTTTCGTAGCGCGAAGGAAGAACGAAAACGTCGGCGTCGGCCATCACCGCAGCTTTGGCATCATCATACAGCGCGCCTGTGAAAATTACGCGCGATTCGACGCCGGCATCTGTGGCGCGTCTGGTCAGGTGCGCAAGGTAGCCGGGCTCGCCTTCCGGGCCGGCGATTACCAGACGACCCTCGCTGGGACAAGCTTCCGCGAAGGCATCAATTAAAATGTCCGCGCCTTTGCGGGGAATGAGGCGGCCCAGAAACAGCAGCAGCGGTTCGTCGCGCGGAATGCCCCATTTTGCGCTAAAGGCGCCGCGTGTTGCCGGGACGGGGGATGCGGCGCGATCGATGCCGTTGTAACGAACGACCAGTTTTCCGGGCGGAACTCCGTCTTGCAGCAATTCCTGTTCTTCCATCTCAGAGGTCGCGACGATTTGCGCCGCGTGGCTCCAGTAGGAATCCCCGAGGCTGCGGTGCCAGACGCGTTTCATGCGAAAGCTCCGGTCAATCGGGCGGTACATGCCCATAGGCTCGATCACGTAAGGAATTCCCTGGCGCCTGCAGAAGTAACTGACCGCCGGTCCCAGCAGATCATAGAGGCCGTAGAAATGGACCAGGTCGAAGTGCCTGAGGGACGTCCCGCAAAATCCTATCACATCCGGATTGACCGTCAGCGCGCGATAGTTCGCCAGGGTGGACAGGTAGACGGCCTCGACGCCGTCTTCTTCGGCGCGCCAGCCCCACGGGCAGGGCTGGTACCTGATAGCGGAGCCGTTGGTCCGTCGCAGGCCGAGGTCCGCAGTGAGCACTGTGACTTGATGCCCGCGCTGGGCCAGGCCGCGCGCGAGGGCGCGTACCTTGACGACAGGGCCGCCACGGTCTTGAAACGGGAAATACGATTGAACCGCCATCAAGATGCGCATTCTGCTCGGAATACTCGTGAAAGCCGTTACCTGAGGCTTCCTAATTGCGGGCTGGACCGCCACCTCGGAAGGAGAAACCCGAGGATACTACGGCGAAGGAAGGGAATCCAGACCGCAGGCTGCGAGAATGGCTGCGAATTGGGACTGGAAGAGATCGAAGCGATATTTGCGGCGAACGATTTCGGCGCCACGCTGGCCGAGAGTGGAACGCAGAGAATGGTCGCGCAGAAGTTGGTCGAGTGCCTGGATCAGCGCGGCTTGATCGTGCGGCGGGATCAGGAGGCCATTCACTTTGTCTTCCACCAGGTCGGTTGAGCCTCCGGCGGCAGCGGCTACTATTGGTTTTGCGAACGCCATGGCTTCTAGGAACACGAGGCCGAAACCTTCGCCGGTGCTGGGCAGTGCGAAAATATCGGCGCGTGCGTAGCAGGCGGCGAGCTCCAGCTTCGATAGGCCGGTGAGGAAGCGTACTTCGCCGGCGACGCCGAGGTCGGCGGCCAACTTCTGTAACCGCTGAAGATCATCGCCTGCGCCGACTGCCGCGAGGGTCAAGCTTGGGAACGTGGCGCGCAGGTACGCCAGGGCGCGGACCAAATCATCCACACCTTTGTATTGCTCGGAGGCGGCCCAGCGTCCGACAGTGAGAATCACGGGGCTGGGCGGGAAGGCTGCGGGGGCTGGGAGATTCGCGGGTGCGCCGGCCATAGCGAGGACTTCGGGATCGAGCGGCCAGGGAAGCTTGCGAATTTTTTCCAGCGGCATTTGCTGCACTTCCGTGAGTTTTTGCACGGTCGAGGTACTGGCCGCGAGCGCTATATCGGCTGCGAGCAGCGCGGCGTGACGTCGAGCGGGCAGGGGTTGCCAGACTTCCACGCCGTGAGCCATGACGATGATTTTCGTTCGCGGCGCAAGGCGTTTCATCCAGGAGGTGATGGGAGCGAGATTGGCATGGGCGGCGAGAACGACGCGCGGTTTTTTCCGTGCAATTTGCAGCGCGGCGAGGATGAAGCGCAGCTTGGAACGGCCGAAGCCGCGGAAGGTGATTTTATTTTCGCCGGCCGGTAATTCGTGAACGCCAGCGGAATCGTTGAGGCCAAGTAACGAGGCGGACCAGCCGTTCTGGGCTGAAATGTCCAACAGCGCGCGAACGGTCTGCCGGCTGACTTCCTGAATGCCGCCGATGCCGAGCAAATCAGGGAAGAGGCCGACGAGCTGCATGGGTTTGGGCGGGGGAGCGGAGGAGGTCATTTGCGGAGCACGAGGACGGTGTGAGTAGCATAACGGCCTGAAAAGATTAATTCGCTCACGGGGTCGGACCGGTATTCGTTTGGGGAGTAATCGGTCATTTTTGCGCGGCGATGGAGCCGGCGCCTGATTCGCCGGCCAGTGTGGCCGCGGCCGCGGGAGCTTTCTGGCGCAAAATGTCTTCAAAAATTGCGGTGAGTTCGCGGCCGTTGCGTTCCCAAGTATAGGCACGCGCGGTTTCCGCGGCTTTGGAGCCGAGACGGGCGCAAAATTCAGGGTGTTCGCAGAGCATGCGAATCATAGCCGCGAGCGATTCCGCGGATTCCGGATCGTTCAAGATCAAACCGTCCTCGCCGTCGGTGATGATTTCGCTGGTGCCGTTGTTGGCGGAGACAATCACGGGCAAGCCGCAGGCCATGGCTTCGGCAGGAGGCTGCGCGAAAGTATCTTCGAGCGACGGGCCGACATAGGCGTCGGCGGCAGCGTAATAAAATTCGACGTCGTTGCGCTGCGGAAGAAATCCCACGCGGCCATCAAGTCCGGCGTCGCGCGCGGCCATCAGGTACGATGCTGGATCTTCGCGGCTGATGACCAGTACGTCAATGGGAAGCTCGCGCAAAATTCGCAGAGCTTGCACAATCACGGGCAGTCCCTTGTTGCGGGCGTCGTTCCCGACGAGCAGGAGGGCGAAACGGTCTGGCGCGAGGCCCAGCTCATCGCGGGCATCTTCGCGCAGCGCGGTGCGCCGCGCGGGATTGAAAATTTCGTGATCGAGGCCGACATAGACGACGGGAAGATGTTCGCGACGGCCATAATATTTTTCCAGAGCTGCCGCGGTGTGTTTGGCGATCAAAACCAACGGAACTCCTGGCGGCGAATAGAGGCGGCGTTCGAGCGCACGGACCAGGCGATAGTACAGCCTGCGATGGATCACGCGAGGCCACGCGAGGATTGAATTGCGTGACAGTTTCAGGCCGGCTTGGATGCCCTGCACGTACTGCGCGAAGACGATGTGCACGGACATGACATCTGCATCCAGGCAATTGATCCCTGGGCTGTACACAAGATCCGGGCGCAGATTTCTGAAGCGCGAATCCCAGGCGCGCCACAAGCGGTTGGCGGCGAACCACCACAAATAATTCAACAGGTGCGGGCCGGGTAATTTGGGAATACGGTGCCAGGTGACTTTGGTGAGATCGAGGTCTTGCACATCCTGGCTGTAGATGTGAATTTCGTACGTCGCGGCGAGTTGCGCAATCCATTCGGTCACGCGCCGCTCGGTGCCATGCCGTTTATCAACGAACGGCGAGACTACCGCGAGACGAGATTTGCGAACGGCGCCAGGCACGATTCAGGCTCCTACCTGCATGATTTCACACCAGGACGCCAGCACAAACACACTCCAGAGCCGCGACCAGCCTACCGATTCCGGCTGGCGGAGGTAACGCTGCCACAGGCGGCCTACCGCGGCGGGATCGAGGACGCCGGCCGCTGCCAGGCGCTCGGGCGCAAACGCGGCGCCGATCGTCGAGCGCAAATCATTTCCCAGCCAGCGAGCGAACGGGAACGTGAAAGTGCCCTTGGGGCGGCCTTGCAAGTCCGCGAGCAAAGCTGGAGGAAGAATCCCCTGCATCGCGTGATACAGCAATCTTTTCTTTTGCAGGCGCAGGGATAGCGGAAGACGCATGACGTACTCCACGATCGCGTGGTCGAGCAGCACCGGACGAACTTCGAGGCTGTGGGCCATGCTCATGGCGTCGCCGTCGCGGAGAAGGCGCGGTTCCAGGTGCGCGGGAAAATCGAGGAACGCGACGCGCTCGGGGAGATCCCGGCCGACGGTCTCGCGGGCCCATGCGGAGATGTGCGCCGCAGCTTCGGATGTGCCGTTGCTTGCGGCGAGCGCGGGAGTGAGAAGTTCGTGCAAATCGCGTTCCAGGAATAGCACGCGCACGGCGAGCTGCGCGGCGACAAAGGGATCGTCCGCGCCCACTAAGTAAGAGAGTTTGCGCCAGCGAAATGGAAAATCGCCGTGATCGAATAGTCCGCGGCCGGCGAATCGCGGAAATGGCCGCAGACATCCGGCGAGATGTGAGAAGCGATCGAACCACACGAGCGATTCATAGCCACCGAAAAGTTCATCGCCTCCTTGACCGGAGAGCGCGACTTTGAAGCCCTCCGCGGCGGCCGCTCGCGAAATCCAGTAGGCGTTCAGGCCGTCCACAGTGGGCTGGTCCATCGCCCAAAAAGCGTGGTCCAGCGAACCGGCCATTTGCGCGGCGGGCAAACGAATCAGCTTGCGCGAAATTCCCAGCAGGTTGGCGGTGCGCTGGCTGGCGTTGGATTCGTCGAAAGCTTTTTCGTCGAAGCCGATAGTCAGGGCGGTTATGCGGTCAGCGCCGGCGTGTTGCATCAGCGAGCCGAGGACCGCGGAATCCACTCCGCCGCTTAGGAAAAGCGCGATTGGGACGTCAGACATCAACTGTTGGCGGCTGGATTCGAGCAGCAAGCCGCGCAGCGTGGCGGCAACATCTTCCGGAGCTGCATGCTCGTATTCATCGGTTGACGACGGTAGGTTCCAGTACGCTCGCGTGCGGAATTCGCCATTGCGCCAGATGCCGATGTGCCCGGGCTCCAGAGGCTTTATTCCGCGAATGGCAGTCCAAGGGGCCGGGATGTGGCCCAACTGCAAGAACGCGCGAATGCCGGCCGGGTCAATTTTGTGCGGGACGAAGCCGGAGGCGAGCAGCGCTTTTATTTCCGATGCAAATACCAGCTTTTCGGCGAGCGCGGTGTAGTACAGCGGCTTGATGCCGAGCCGGTCGCGCGCGAGCAGAAGTTTTTCGGCGCGCGCGTCCCAAATGGCAAAAGCAAACATGCCGCGCAGTTTTTCCACGCAGCGGTCGCCGTATTCTTCGTAGAGGTGCAGGATGACTTCGGTATCGCTGGAGGAGCGGAATCTATGGCCGCGGGAGGCGAGTTGCGGGCGCAGTTCATCGGCGTTGTAACACTCGCCGTTGTAAGTGATCCAGACGGTGGAATCTTCGTTGCACATCGGCATGGCGCCGCGCGCGCTCAGGTCCACAATCGCCAATCGAGTGCTTGCGAGCACGCAGCTACCGAAGTCCCGCACGGCGGAGCCATCCGGCCCGCGATGGCGGATCGCCGCAGCCATATTTTCCGCGGCCCGCGCGTGCTGGGGATTTGGTTCCTGGGAAGCTATGCCTGCGATACCGCACATTTTGCGATTAGCTCACTCTCAGAAGCTGAACCCGCCGCGATTTTTCGGCTTGTAAGTGGACAGCTCGTAGTAAGCCGGTGACGATTCCTGGACTTCCGGGAGGCGAAACAGAATGCCCACCCAGATCCACAGATACATGTTGCAGACAAAATTCTGGTACGCGGACATTCCGCCGTATGTCCAAGGAAACAGAAGCAAGAACGCGTACCAAAAGAATGCAAAGGCGATGGGAAAGAACCGAGTCTGACGCAGCCGCCTCACTACACCCCAAGCGGAGTAGACCAGAGCGCAAGTCCAGAGAATCCAAAGAAACGGCGCGAGAATTCCCATCTCGATGATCAGCACGCCGTAGCCTTCTTCGACCCAGATCTCGAGCGGGCGAGCTCCCAGGATTTTGGCGACGTACTGCCCGCCGAGGGAAGCCGTTCCGATGCCGTTGCCGACTACCCAATGAGGATTGTCGAAGGCGCCGAGAAGATTTTTGATGGGGTAATCCCAAGCGCGGGTGTTAAGTTCGTAGGAGGAGCTATTGGGATTGAGAGTCTCGGTGTAGAACGCGATGCGCGGAGCGATCTCGTCGGGAAACAAGAGAAAAATCAAGGTGAAACCCAGAGTGGAGGCGATCGCGGTGGTCCGCATGGCTTTAATGAGCCGGTGAGCCTGCCGCCAGCGCCAAGGCGCGCCCCACAGAAAACCAGCGGCAAGAACTAAGGCGCTCATGCCGCCGTACATGATGGCAGTGCGCGAGCCGCTGAATAAAGTGCCGCCCACCAGCAAGGTGAGCGCGATGAATACGAGCTTGTTGGCTTTCTTCGTGGAGAGCAGCAAATATCCAGCGGCGCCGAGGGTCAGGACCAGGGCCGTCACCATGTACAGCGCCAAGCGCCCCGAGCTGACGAATACGGCGGTCGGTAGCGATAGCATCTGATTAGTGATCGGCGAGAAACGATCCAACTCTCCGAGATCGCGAAGTTCCGGCGCGAGTTTCGTGGGATTGAGAAAGGAATGCCCGACGATAGCCTGGATTATCGCTATCGCCGAAATCACTCCGGCCAGTGCAATGTTGGTGACCAGAAACTTCCGCAGGTCTTCATCATTGCGGATCAATGCATAGCCCACATAAACGAGCGGGATGTAGTAGAAGTACAATTTAAATCCGAGCAAGCCATACAGTATGTGCGGGGAGTTCTGATTGAATACCTGGACGACTCCGAGCCACAGAAAAACCATCAGCGGAAGCATGAACGGCGCACGAAAGACTTTTTCCCCGCCCCGGCGAACCTGCGCGAAAAACGAAATATAAACGAGGCCGACCAAAACATCCTTGCCGAAGTAGATGGCCATGTTGTTGCCGAGATACTTGCGGACCAGGTCTTCGAACAGCAGCCACACCATGAACATGTAAAAACCGGTGCGCCAGCTGCGCAGGATGGTTATGGCCACCCAGAAAGCTGCCACTCCAAAGGCGGCAAATTCCAAGGGGCGCCAGTCGTTGGTGGCGACTTTTCCACCGACCTGCCAGGCCAACCAGATGCCGATAAGAAAAACGCTCAAGCCGATCACGGCTTGCGTGTTGCCGGTCGAAATACGAGAATTTAACAAGTTCGCCGCATCTCCAAGCGTGCCCCAACGAAAGGAACGCTTATAAGGAGCAAGATGATGGCCATATTGTAGCGCAGTTGACGTCTAGTACGCGTTTCAGCCGCGCGATATACTCCACAACCAGGCCGATTTCCGATGAGGTTTGTACATGAGCATGCGTGTAGGTCTCTCCCTTTACTATTCCCTTTTCGGCGTAGCGGGCATAATTTTGGCAGCGCGGGCTCGGCTATTGGGACGCCCGGTTCAAGTGGCCGTGGAGGTGCCGGGCATCCCTCATCCGGTGTATCTGCGAATGCGAACCACGGATGTGGCCTCGTGCGCCGAAATATTGATCAAGCGGCAGTACGACTGGGATTTTGGCAGTGCGCCTCGGACCATAATTGATGCGGGCGCAAATATTGGGCTCGCCTCTATTTTCTATGCAAACAAATATCCCGACGCGCGGATCATCGCGATCGAGCCAGAGGCTTCCAACTATCAAATGCTCGTACAGAACACCGCGGCGTACCGAAACGTGACGACGGTCAACGCGGCTTTATGGAATGAGAATTGCGATCTCGAAATTTTTGATCCGCAACAAGGGCACACGGCGTTTCAGACAAGGGACAAGAGAGACCTGCCCGGCGCGCAGCGCACCCGCGTTCCGGGAATCACTCTCGACAAATTGCTGGGGGATTTCGGCATCAACCACGTCGATCTGCTAAAAATAGATATCGAGGGAGCGGAGAGAGAGGTGTTTGCGGGCAGCGGCTCCTGGATTCAGTGCGTAGACATCATCGCGATCGAGCTCCACGATTGGATGCTGCCTGGTTGCGAGCAGATCGTACAGCGGGCTGCAAAGGACTTCGAACTGCAGTGGAAAAACGGGGAGACTACCTATCTCGCGAGAAAGCTCAGCGGTTCGCAGATAGCGGTCGGCGCGCGTCCGGCGCCCCGGTCGGCAGGATCGAACGTTCACTTAAAAATGCGAACCGTCGCGTAACGTGCGGTTCAGAGATCACCTCGCAGCATAGAGAGGATTTAGCGTCGCAGGAGGGATTGATACAGCTGCAGATGTTGCTCCACCATCCGCGACACCGTGAACTGTTTTGAAGCAATCTGCCGCGCCTTCGTTCCAATTTCACGCGCTCGCGAGGGATCCTCCAGCACCCAGCGCATGCGTTCGGCAAGCATGGCGTCGTCGCCCGGCTGGAATTTCAACCCACTGTCGTTGACAGTTTCCCCGAGGCCGCCTATGTCCGAGGCGATCACCAACCGCCCGTGCATCATTTGTTCGATGGCGACCAGCGGGGCGACATCCTCCCAAACGGAGGGCATCACCACAGCTTGGGTGGTTCCCAGAACGTCGGAGACGGATTCCACAGGCACCGCGCCCAGGAAACGCGTGCAGCTCTGCAGACCGAGATCCTCCGACAGTTTCTCGAGTTCGGCGCGTTGCGTTCCGTCGCCCACGATTTTCAGCTCGAACCGGAAACCTTGCTGCAAGAGCCGGTTGGCGGCGCGCAAAAGGACCGCGACACCTTTTTCGTGCACGAGCCTGCCGACGTACGCGAAACAGAACGGAGGTTCTTCGCCGCCACGGGGGGCTACGGCATCCGCAATCTTCGGTTCCGGAACACCGTGGTAAATCACTTGGGTGTGGGGCAGCGCCGCCCTCATGGCGATGTGACGGCTGACGGCGATGTTGGCCGTGACTTGGCCCGCGAGCCATCGCCGTGGAAACGTCAGAGCCATGCTGCGTGCACTCCCGAACCATCCCAAGCCACCGGCATTGCAACGCACGCATTTCTGGTACTTGCCCGCCATGAAGTGACCAGGGCAGAGGCTCCTATCCGGCTCGTACAAGAGAAGGCCGTTGGGGCAAACGGACTGATATCCATGATGTTCGAGAACGATAGGTTTGCGAAGCGCGTAGCCGAGGGCCAATGGCAACAGCGACGGGCCGGCCAAATGTACGATGTCTGCGGACCGGAATAGCCGAACGAGGGTCCGCTTGCCCGGTTGGCGGACGACGGGAAAGGGAAGCGCGGCGTCGTTCATTCCTGCAGCGGGTGTCTGCGTGACCAGCGTGACATCCACCGCGTCTTGCGGATTGGCCTGCGATTTTTGGACCAGTCCGCGCGCGAGGTCTGTGGTGATCGTCTGGATTCCGCCCATGACCGGGAACCAATCGTGCGTGTAGAGGAGAAGTTTGATTTTCAAGCGGGACGCCCAGAAAAAAAATCGACGTAGGAGCGCGCGATTACGTCCCAGGAGAAATACTTCTCTTGGGCGCGCAGGCTCCTTTCATGCATTTCCTGCCATAGATCCGGGTTAGTAAGAACATTGCGCAGCGCCAGGCTTAAGGCGGGTTGATCGCCGAAGGGAACGAGCGTGACGCCAGCTTCTTCAATGATTGTGCCGTCCGCCCAACCTGCATAACCAATTATAGGCAGGCCGCAGGCGAGGCCAGCGAGCGCGCTGCCGCGGCGAAGGTAAAGCCTGCCGCGAACGGCGAGCATGGTGTCGGATTCAGCGAAAATGCGCGTCACCTCTTCCGGCGCGCATAAGCCGCGATTACAGACTTCGATTTGCGTGCCGTGGAAGGCGCGGTCAATCTCGTCCTTTGCTTCCGAAGTGCCGCGGCCGACGAAGACGACGCGCAACTTGATGCCTGCGGCGGCTGCGGAGCGGGCGGCGTGCGAAATGTCAGCTACCTCGCGCTGGCAATAGGGCGGCTCGCTTACGCAGAAGACCGCTACCGTCTTGCGCCCGCCGTTGTGGTTGTTTGTGGGCGACCTGCGCGTGAGGTTTTCGGGGATATTGGGGCCGAGGGGTATGAATGCGGAACGCGGGTCAGCGTTGGGCAACCAGAAAACCGTGTGCAGCGGCACGGTGAAAATACTTTTCTGGGAGAAGCGATGCAGCATACGCAGCGTCCAATTCTGAAACGCGACGCGAATACCGCCTATCATGGCGGAAGCGGAGATTGCATAAGGCTCGTGGAACATGATGGCGCAGCGGGCACCGCGAATTTTCAAGATCACGACTGAGACCAGCGCTCCGACGGGGAACCCGCGCCGCGACCATGCCATGGCGGTGTATTGCAAGACAATCCACTGCCCGCGCCATGTGCGGCTCTCTCGAAAGAGATCCCAAAGCGCACGGAACCAGCCTAGCTTGTCCCAGGACACGCGCGCCGCTTGCATTTCGAGGCCGTGCTTGGAGAGTGCCCGGCTGAGACTTTCACAATAGTCGGACACGCCATCCGTAGGCGTGTCGCGCCGCCCGAGCAGAGCGATCAGGCAAGGCATTTCGTCCCCAAAAATGTGGACGTTCTGGCATGGCCCATCAGATTACTTGTGAAGGTGTGCCCTTCGAGTTTTTGCACGCTGAATCCGGAGGCACGCAATTTCCGCACCACGTCTGCTTCGTACATGCGGTAGGGATGCGCTTTCACCAGGACTTCGTCTTTCTTGGCGTGTTTGGTGTAAGAGTGCCATTTGAGCAATCCGAAGACAGAGAACGTGTGCACATCAAAATAAAACATGCCATTCGGTTTCAGGACGCGATGAATTTCGCGCAGGATGGCGGTGGGATCGGACGCGTGATCCAGAACGTTGCAACAGATGACCAGTTCCACACTTTCGCTGCGCACGGGAATTTCTTCGCCGCAGCCGACGGCGTAGCGGATGGGCACCCGTCGTAGGCGAATGAAGTCGCGTAGAGCGTTAGAGCCGCTGGGTCCTAGAGCAACCGGAAGCTGGGGATCCACGGCGAAGCGGTGCTCGATTTCTGGCAAAAACCCGATGATGCCAAGCCCAAGGGGGCCCACTCCCACTTCGAGCGCAGTGTCCGCAATGCGAGGAAGAGTCCTTCTAATCGCAGGGGCTTTCTCCGAATTGTCCGCGAGGACACGCAGAATGGCGTGGTCGTCTCTTATGATTTCGTTCCAGAAGTCCTCCTCGGTCTTTTGGGCCTCAATCCAAGCTGGAATCTTTCTCATGACGTCGCAATTCCCCAATTCCTCGCCCCCAAGGACGAAACCGTCGAGCGCAGCATACCCTCGGAAAAAGGGTCCGTGGAAACAATATCACTTGCCCGCCACCTAACGGAATCCAGGCGCGTCGCGACTGAAATCAGTCTCGCACCGGGAGCGCCAGCACGTGAAGCTCGTCGGCCGACGTGAGTCTGTAATCGTAGCTGCTCAGCATGGCGCGTGCGGCATGATCGAGCGCTGGTGAATGCATTTCCATGATGATCCACGGGCGGCTTGGCGCTTGCAGCAGCTTCGCGGCGCCGCGCAGGGCTTCGACTTCGGCGCCTTCGATGTCGCATTTGATGGCATCGGGCGGCGGCGCGGTTTGAGTGAAGTCGTCGAGCGAGACGCAGGGAATCTGCGCGCCGGATTCCGGTGGCTCGTGCTCGACAAACCTTCCCACGCCGTGATCGGGCGAATCGGCATTCGCTGTGACGAAACTGCGATTGCCGGTGCTGCACCAAATGCCAGATTCCACCACGGTGATGTTGGTGAAGCCGTTGCGCTGGATGTTGCGGCGCAGATTGGATGCGTTTTTGGGATCGGGTTCGAAGCTGAACACTTTTCCGGCGGCGGTGACCAGGCGCGCGGCCAGCAACGTAAAGAGCCCGAGATTCGCGCCGAGGTCGTAGAAAATCATGCCGGGGCGTAAGCGCTCTGCCAGCGTGGCCTGCACGGCCTGCTCAGCTTCACCGCGCAGATAACTTTGCCCCGTCCGGGGGTTCAGTTCGAGCCAAAGGCCCGCGGCAGGCCCACTTTCTACCCGTGCCCACACCTTCTGATCCATGGGAAGTATGCTGTGGCTCACGCGATGAATCAATTTGCCGACGAATGGGACATTGCGCAGTGAGCGCAGAGATGCCGGAGTATGCAACAGCAGATCGCCCATCCATTCGCGCGCGCGCGGCATTTTATTTTTCCACCAGGAAGCTGCCGATTACCAGCGCGTCCATGCCAGAGCTGAAAAATGTGCGAATGGCGTCGGTGGGGGAACTGACGATGGGCTCGCCGCGCAGATTGAACGAAGTGTTCATGACCACCGGCACGCCAGTGCGCCGGCCGAATTCGCTGATGAGCCGCCAGTAGAGTGGATTGACGTCGCGCTCGACGGTTTGCGGCCGGGCACTGCCATCCACGTGCGTCACCGACGGAATTACACTGCGTTTTTCGGGGCGCACCTGCGCGGTGAGAACCATGAAAGGCGAATCGGTGGCGGATTCCAGATATTCACTCGCCGCTTCCTGGAGCAGGGAAGGGGCGAAGGGGCGCCACCACTCGCGGAATTTCACGGCGTTGTTCACTTTAGCGTTCATTTCAGGGTCGCGCGGATCGGCAAGGATAGAACGGCTGCCCAGAGCGCGCGGGCCAAATTCCATGCGGCCTTGAACCCAGCCGAGAATTTTTCCATCGGCGAGCAATTCAGCGGCGACGGCCGCGGGATCGGCAACGCGCGTGGCGCGAATTTTGTACGTGGCCAGAGCTTTTTCGACTTCGGCGTCGGAGCACTCATTGCCCAGATAGGCGTGGCGCATTTTGCGCACAGCAAGCTTTTCGCCGGCGTCGAGAGTTGGCCCGAGCACTGCGCCGAGGCAAACACCATCGTCGCTGGCGGCTGGTTGCACGAAAATGCGATCCGCGATCCCGGAGGAAAGAATTTTTCCGTTGGCTTTCGAATTAAGCGCGACGCCGCCGGCGAGGCAAAGATTTCCGCAACCGGTTCTGGCGACGGCGATGCGGGCCAGCGTGAGCATGGCCTGTTCGCACATATCCTGCACCGCGAAAGCCAGATTCTTGTGGCGCGCATCAATATCGGATTCCGGCAGGCGGTGCGGTCCGAGCCGCGATTCCATGCCGCGGAACGGATCGGATTCGGGAGCGATCAGCAGATTAGTAGCCACGCGGTAAGGATTGTCGTTCGGCACGATGAAATCGCGCAGGTTGATTCCGGGTTCGCCGTAAGGTGCGAGGCCCATCACCTTCCACTCGTCACTGTAAGGAGTGAAGCCAAGAAAGTGAGTAAACTGCGCGTAGAAGAGGCCGAGCGAATTGGGCCAGGGAATGGTCCAGAGGTGTTCGAGCCGGCCGTTGCGGCCGCGCCAAACCGAAGTGGCTTCCGTGGCGCCGCGGCCATCGAGAACCAGAACGGCTGCATCTTCAAATCCGGAATAGGCGAAGGCGCTGATCGCGTGCGCCAAGTGGTGATCCATAAAACGAAACTGAGCTTTCGATGGGCCGAAGAGGTGCCGGAAATGATTTTCGCCGCCGCGCTGATGGGACATGCTGAGGTATTGCCGCGTGGAATTTAGCAGCGCGCGGGCGTTCACAGACTGCCGGCCCGTTGCGTAGGAACGCAGATCGTGCAGATATGCGGCATGCGAACGAGGCCAACCCTGGCATACATAATCTACTTCGTCGGCGCGAACGCCAGCGAAATCCAGGCAAGCGCGGATCGCCAGGGCAGGAAATCGCGCGTCGTGCTTCACGCGGCTCAGGCGTTCTTCGGCGACGGCGAACAGCACCACCCCATCGCGCGCGATGCACGCCGAGGAATCGTGCATCTGCGAATAATTGATTCCGATCGAGATCATCTTGCGAAAGCTCCGCAGGTAGGAAAAAAGTTCAGCGCGAAACCGCATGTTATGCAGCCAGATTGTGCGTGAGCCAATTCAGCGAGTCCTTAAAAACTATTTTCGTCGCTCGACAACCAGAAGCGAATGAACTTCTTCGGCGATGGACCAATCCGGCGAAGTTTCCTTGCGAAACAGCCGGTCAACAAGCTTGACCGGCCCGTACGCGGGAGTCGTCCATCCGCCTTCAAAAACGCGCGCATCGTGAAAAATAACGACGCCGCCGGGCTTGACGAAACGGTTCCAGCTATTCCAATCGTCCTCGACGCCCTTCTCGCTATGATCGCCATCGATTACGATCAAATCCAGCGGTTCCTTCCAGTCTTTGGCCGCGTCCTGGCTGAATTTTTCAATCCACACCACTTCGCCGCGCTGGCACGTTGCTACGATCCTGTGCGCGGCTCGCTTGATGAAATTCAGGGAGCGCAAACGGCTCAGGTGAAATGGATCGATCAAGTAGAGTGTGCCATCAGGTGACATCGCCTCACGCAGCGCCAGCGCCGAAACACCCTCAGCTACGCCGATTTCAACCAGCGTGGTGCGGCCTACGGCCCAGCGTTGCAGCGCGGCGTGCTCTGCGGCCGTATGCTGCGCGATGCACGGGCGCAATCCCAACCACGCATACCCCGAGTGAGGGAAGGCAGTAACCAGTTTACTGGAATACTGCAGTTGCGTGTCCGAAACGCAGGGTAGATTGAGCACTGCGTATTTCAATTCTGCGCTCCTTGACGCGCAGCAGCGAGCAGCAAGATGCGCTCGAGCTTTTGCGCAATGATCGGCCAAGTGTGGCGCCGCGCGGTTTGTTGCGCCGCCTGTCCTAATTGCCGGCGCAGATCCTTCGAGCCGCACAGGCGCTCCATCGCCCCGGCCAGTTCGGTTGCGTCCGCGGGTTGCACCAGGAGCCCGCTGAACTCGTCCTCGATAATATCGGCCATTCCCGGAGCGTCACTGGTGATGATGGGCATGCCGGTGGCCATCGCTTCCAGCAGCGTGAGAGGCATCCCTTCCGCCAGCGACGGGAATACAAAGACGTCGTGCGCGGCGTACAGCGCGGGCATATCCGGGCGCTTCACCAGAGGGATGACGTGCACGCGATCGCGAACTTCCGCGGCGAAAAAGCTCCTGATTTTCTCTTCGGGCAGCATGCAGCCGGCGACCGCAAGAGTTATATCCGGAACTTTCGCGCAGAACAACGCGAAGGCTTCCGCCAGATAGTGAATTCCCTTGCGGTCAAGCCAGCTTCCGACGAAGAGCAGGCGCAGCGCCTGCCGCGCGTCGTAATCCCGCGGTACAAAAAAAGATTCTTCCACGCCGTTGGGGAGGTAGCGGACCCGGCCGGCAGCGCCGCCATGCGTCAGCTGCGCGATAACGCAGGCGGAGCGGTTAGCCACGTCCCCGTAATCCGCGGTGCGGATCGAAAAATCGTACATGTTCTGATGATACAGGCGATGCCACACGCGATTCTTCCATCCCAGATTTTCGGCGCGCCCTAAACGGTATTCGCGCAACACAATATAGCCGTACCACTCTTCCGAACCTTGCATCGTGAAAACATAGGGCGGCACGCCGCGCGGCCGGAGCAATTTGCGCCACAGGCCGTAAACGCAACCCCAGGGTGCGTGGAGATTGACGACATCGTACGCTTGCCGGTCCTGCGAGATTTTCTTGGCAATGCGCCACGCAAAAATCAACGCGTCGAATCGGCCTGATCCGGCGCACCCTGGCAGCACATCGTCCAGGAAGCAGCAATCCACGGTGTGCCCGCGCTTTTCCAACTCGCGCGCATGATTGAACACGACGCCGGCAGCGCCTGCTTCCTGCTGCCGCGGAACACCTATCGCAATTAATATCTTCACCTAGTTTGCCTTGGCATTCTCGCCCAACACGAAATAATGGAAAGCGAAAGCGCTCAGAATCCTGCGCATCGCGCGATTCGCTTCCAGGGACGGGGCGATAATGGGATCGTGGCCCGGGCGGATGGGGAATTGATGCACCGTTCCGTCAGAACGAACGATGCGCCATCCGGCATTGCGCAACAGCGCGCGAATCTGCGGGAATAAAAATCCCCGGCACAATCTCTCGATGAGTGGTTAAGGTGAAGAGAAATCACTTGGATTCCTGCTTACTCGCGACCGAGGCCACCGGATGGAGAAAATAACCGGTCGCACCTATTTCGTGCCAGCCCTCGGACGATATCATTGGGGGACGCTGATCGGATACCACGATTCTCGCGCCCGCCTCCGCAAAATCTGCTAAAACCTCCGACTGCGACCTGGCATCGGAGGCCCAAAAGCTTGGCCTACCCCAAAGCGGGACTTCAACGACAACCCGTACACCAGCAAGGTGTGCCCAGTAACCATCCGCCGCGCTGCCGATCGAACCGACCTCCTCTTCAGGTCGGATACCCAATTTTTGCAGACCTTGGGCGACCTCCCAATCCACGAAAGGCTTCGGCTGGAGCGCGCGAAAGAGTGCCCGACCCGTCAACCACGCGATGCCGGCACTCGATGTAAGGGCCGTGGCAAGTGCGAGCGATGCTACCAACGCTTTCGCTGTTTGGGACTGCGGGAAACGTAAACCAGCAAAAAGGGCCAGCCAGATCAAGACGAAAAACGGCACTACGAAGCGAGATTCGACGTAGACCAGAGCGTAAATCCCTAAGGCGGCCGCTGCGGGCACCCATATTGGCCAATACAACACCAGGTTCCTCCATGGATAGCCTTGCGCTCGCGCGAACAGGGCCATTCCGAGAAAACCGACGAACAATCCTGCCATATATGGCAGGATTCCGATGTATTCCTCGATCGTGTAACGGATGGCGGATAGTTGATTCCTCAATATAAATTTATTCGACACACCTTCATACCAATAAGACGGGTCGTACCACGGTGGATACGTGCCCTGAATTGGCGCCCCGAATTCGAAGACGGGAGGTTCGGCGCGAAGCATGCGCGTCGGGTGAACCGGCATGCCCGTTCCCAGCGGACCTCCTTGCCAGTGGATGTAGCGTCTCGCACCATTGACGAATTCTGCGTAGGCGATCTTTCCGACATCGCCGTAAGTGACGCGTCCTTTCTGCTGGGAGAGAGCCGTTATGAAGGGTGTCCCGACGAGGATAAAAACCGCGAGCGCAAGCGTCGCCCGCGGAATCGTTTGACGTAGCGGCTTGGCAGCAAACAACGCACAGCCAAGAAATACGAATGCCAGGGGAAACATCACCGCTTTCGCAAGATAAGCAACGCCTAAAATTCCGCCAAACCACGCGTACCGGAACCAGTTACTTTTTCCGGACCAAATGCGAAGAATCTCGGCGGCGGCAAGATACACCAGCGCGGAGACACAAAGATCCGGATTCAGCCGCTCCAAATGGATGAGCAACAGCGTTGCCCAAACGAACAAGGAATCGCCGAGTACCCACAAAGCCCACTCGGGGACTGCGTCGCCTTCGGAATTTGGATTGTATCTTCGTTGGTTGTGGATCAGCGCCTTTAGAAACACCTCGAAGCACACAAAAGCCAAAACAAAAATTCCAAAGTTCACAAAGTGAGCTACGGTCGATTCCCAGTAGGGTGAGGGATGAAGCAATCGCAACCCGAGGCTAAGAAGAAAAGGATAGAGCGGACTCCAATATCCATTGATTAGGCTATGCCAGTTGCCTCGGGCGCATTGATTGGCGATATCAAGATAAGAGATTCCGTCTGGAGAGGTGTCGTGGCGAAAGGCCCACGTCTGCAGAAGCGCCGCAAAAATCCCGCCGCACCAGAGTAGCAAACGTATTTTTACAATCGTTTGCGTTGAGTCGATTTCCCCGCCGCGCAACAGTTCAAGCGGCGCGCGTTTCATCGCCCGTCCCTTTCCTGTACAGGTTTCCGGTTCTCCCCAGAGTTTTGATCGACTCGTGTCGGCGGCTTCAGTCATGGAGGTCTTTGCGCCGCTGGTCGGTGGGCTTCAGTGGCGTATCCGTTTTTAGCTCCACGTGCGGCATCTCCAGAAAAGGCAGCCAGCGGCCGCGGGCGCGCCGGTAGAAATTGTTCTGGGCAAGTTTACGCTGGATCGCGTAATAGAACCTGGGCGGCATGGTAACGGCCGCAAGCAGCGTGACACTCTTGAACACGCGATGCAGCAGCGACGCTTCCGGATGGGAGACTTCGTAAACGGTGCGCTCGGCCTTCACGGTTTCCCAGGACCATCCGCCGTCGATCATCAACCGAAGCTGATCCGACTCAGCGTGACTAAAAGCGACAATCGTTCCCACTAGTTTCGCGGGAAACCGGCGAGCGCGAAGCTCGCGGTCGAGCGCCTGAGAAAGCGCCGCCAGAACCGCCTGCTTGCGCCGAAGCAGGCGGAGATCGCTGCCCAAGTTGTGAAATCCGTTGGATTCGTGCAGGCGATAGTAGGTGAGCGTTTCGGGAAGAATCTGGGCGCCGGCGAGCACGGACGCGAGAGTGTACAGATATTCATCCGCCTGGACGACCAGAGCTTCGGGAACGGGCCCAATTTCGCGGAGCAGCTTGGTGCGAATGGTCATGCGGCTGGTGCCGAGGAAAGCACCGCGGCGGCGAAACAGCAGCGCGCCCTCGATGGTGTTGGCCTGGAAGCGGAAACCATCGCGGAGAATTTCCGATTGTTCGCGGCCGTCGAGATAGGTCATGACGATGCCGTGGCCCACGATGCCGACAGTTGGATCGGCGCTCATGGCCCGCATCACGCGAGTTAATTTGTCGCGCGTCCACCAATCGTCGCCATCGAGGAATGCAACGATTTCGCCGCGAACCTCGGAAATTCCGGCGTTAAACGCGGAGGCCTGGCCGCCATTCGTTTTGCAGATCAGGCGCACGCGCGGTGCGAATTTACGGACGATTTCGGGGGTGCGATCGGTTGAGCCATCGTCCACCACCAGAATTTCGACGTCGCCCGCCGAAAAATCCTGTTCGAGCACGCTCACGATCGCTTCTTCGATGAAGCGTTCGTGGTTGTAGGTGTCGATCAGGACGGTGACAAGCGGTGCGGGCATATTAAGACTCTCGCTTGCTGGAAGGGCCTGAAGCTGGGAGCGGTGCGACGGCTTGAGCCGCGGATGAACGGAGCCGCGCGAGACAATATAAATACAGGCCGGTGCGCCCGCGCAGCCGGAGATATGGAAGCAGCAGGGCAGCGAAAGGCAGCAGCGCGTGATATTTCCAATTCGCGAAGCGCGCTGCAAGACCCTGGCGCGGATCGCTTCGAATTCGTTCGACGGCCCGTTGCACGTCGTCGTGCGGCAATTGGCCCAGATCGGAAAGAACCGGTGGCGGTCCTCCGGCAACGCGCGAGATCAGTCCGGTGCGAAGCGCCGCGCTGAGCATCTGCGCGGCGCGGCGAACTGCCAAAGGCTCCTCGCGCAGCGAGAGCACTTCGAATCCGTTGCGCTCGATGAAATTTCGCAGCGCGGCGGGACTCCAACGCGTCAGGTGGTTGGGCGGAAAATCCAGCGGGTCGTCTTCGATTTGCCAGCGATTGCGATTGGGAACGCTCAGGGCGATGAAGCCGTCATCATTCAGGAATAATTTTGCCGTGTCGAGGAACGACCGCGGATCTTCCTGGTGCTCGAGCACTTCGAAAAACGTGACAGTGCCGAATTTCTCGAGCGGATGCGCATGCTGGAACTCCGCGGGCACTGCGGCGAAGACGTTGCGCAGGCCGTAGTGCTGCTGCGCGAAACGGACAGCGTTCTGGTTGGGTTCGATTCCCGTTACGTCGAAACCCGCGTCTCGAGCAGCCGCGATGAAATTTCCAGTGCCGCAACCCATATCCAGCAAGCGGCCTTGCTTCGGCGCCCGGGGATCGCCCAGAAAAAACACGTGCCCGGGCTCGAGTGGCATCGCGGTGCTGTCGCGACCTTGATAAGCCGCTTCATACCATGCAGCATCCGGCATCTTGAGCGGATTCCAAAAATGCAAATCGCAGCCGGAACAGCCGTACAGCGCGGATTGGTGCGAGTATGCGAGGGGCGCCGATTCCGCGGGACGACCGCACGCGGGACAGACGCGGGGAGTCCGCGGGTCCGCGGATACTGCGGCCTGCGCAAGTGCGGGATTTGGCGCGGCGTAGCTCATGCGCGAGTCGCTTCCTTGCGCGCGGTGACCTTCAGATTCGCCGGAATGTTTGTGATTCCCGCCCAGGCGTCCTGTTTGTGCGCGAGCGGCTGTGTATCAATAGCGAGAAACGGCACGGCGTTCCAGGCTTCCAGCATGCGCCCGCCCGTCTGATTGTTTCCGCCGTTGAAGAGGGAAGTCAGGATCGAATAGCTTCCGGGACGAAGCGGCAGGCAGGGCACGGTGATTTCAATGTGCTGCGAGCCGGGCTCGAAGGCCAGATCGTCAAAACCCCAGCTGGCGACCAGAGCCGTCGCGTCGTTATAAATGTGCAAGCCGAAATGGCCGCGGCGAATTGGTTCGCGCAAATTGACCAGAAAGCTGAAAGTGGTTTCGCGCAAGCCGTCTTGCAGAATATTGCCGCCGCTGCCGAGTTCCCATCCCAGAAAAACGCCTGCAACCTTCGCGCCAGGATCGCCCTGCGCCGCACGCATGGAGGCCTCCTCGTACGCAGCGATCACTTTTCCAGTCGGCCCTTCCTCGCGAATTTGGCCGCCATCAATCCAGAGGACGCGCTGGCAGAGGCGGCGGATCTGGCCCATTTGATGGCTGACGAAGACGATGGTGCGCCCGCTCTTGGAAATGTCCTGCATTTTGCCGAGGCATTTTTTCTGAAATTCGATATCGCCGACGGCGAGGACTTCATCCACCAGCAGAATTTCCGGTTCCAGATGCGCGGCGACGGCGAAGGCCAGGCGCATCTGCATTCCGGTGCTGTAATGCTTCAACGGAGTATCAAGGAAGCGCTCGACTTCCGCGAAGGCGACGATGGCGTCTTTCTTGCGTTCAATTTCGCGCTTGCGCATGCCCAGGATCGCGCCGCTGAGGTAAATGTTTTCGCGGCCGGTCAGCTCAGGATGAAATCCGGTACCGACTTCCAGCAGGCTGCCGACGCGGCCATGAATTTCAGCGAAGCCGGTGGTGGGCCGGGTGATGCGCGCGAGCAGCTTCAGCAGCGTGGTTTTCCCGGCGCCGTTGCGGCCGATCAGCCCGACGACCTCACCCTGCTTCACCTCGAGGGACACGTCGCGCAGAGCCCAGAGAAAATCCTTGGAGCGGCGAGAGCCATTGCGCCGGAAGGGCGCGGTGAAGGCGCGCGTGATCACATCGCGCAGAGCGAAGTACCGCTCGCGTTCGCCGACGCGATAACGTTTGCCCAACCCTTCCACGTGGATGACGGATTCGGTCATTTTCTAGGCCACGTCCGCCATGGTCGTTTCCATTTTCTGAAAATATGCCACGCCGCTCACGAGCACGACGACCACCACGGCGGAAGAAATAAAAAGCAAGTGGCTCGGCGGATTGCCACGGCCGGTGAGCGACCAGCGAAATCCTTCGATCACTCCGGCCATCGGATTCAGCCCGTAAAGCCAGCGCCACTTTTCGGGCACGCGCGTGCTGGGATACACCACCGGAGAAGCGAACAACCAGAATTGCACCAGGAACGGCAGAACATAGCGCACGTCGCGATAAATCGCGTTCATGGCCGAAAGCCACAGGCCCACGCCCAGCGCCAGCAAGATGGCCAGCAGCAGAAACGCGGGAAACCACAGCAGCGCTACCGTGGGCTGGATGCGATAGTAAATCATCAGCGCGACGAACATCAAAAACGAGACGCCGAAATCCACCAGCCCGGAAAGCACGGAAGAGAAAGGCAAGGCCAGGCGGGGGAAATAGACTTTGGTGATCAGGCGTTGGTTTTCGACGATGGTGTTGGTGGAATTTTGCAGCGCGGAGGCGAAATACATCCAGGGCAGCAGCGCGCTGTAATAAAAAATAGGATAGGGCAAGCCGTTAGAGCCGAGATTGCCGAGCCGGCCGAAAAAGAGGCTGAAAATCAGCATCATCAAGAAGGGTTGCAGCACCGCCCAGGCAGCGCCAATGGCGGTTTGCTTGTAACGGATTTTCACGTCGCGCCAGACGAAGAAATAGATCAGCTCGCGAAAATCCCAAAGTTCCGCGAAGGGCACTATCCACCAGCGCGTGGGCGGCGTGATGCGCAGGACCGGAACCGGCGAATGTGCGAGCGTGCCATGTTGCGCCGCGGGATGCGTGGAGACGTTCATTGCGATGGCCCAGGATCGGCCGGCTGCGTGGACTTGAGGCGTTCCAGGTCCTGCTGTTCGATGCGCCCCATCATCTGCTTCCTGCCGGTGAGATAAGTTTCCAGCGTGCGCGCCGCCTGCACTGGAACCACGGCCACCTGGTTGTAAGCGGCGTCACGCCAAGAAATCGGTCCGCGCGCCGGTATCAAGTGCGTGCCCCACTGGAAGACCAGGCCCATATTCCAGACGATCAAGGCAGCGGTGAGGGCGGAGGCCAAAATTGTCGCGCGGCGTTCTTGCCAGGCCTCGGCGAGCCGGGCGAAAAACGAAGCCAAGCCCAAGATGAATAGCGGTGTGAGCGCGACGAAGAAGCGATTGCCGAAGGAAGATATGCCCGCCCAATTTTCGTAGCAGCCAATCGCGTAGAGATAGATGACGAACGCCAGTAGCCCGTACAGACTCAGCGCGCGATCTTGCTTTTGAAGCAATACCAGGCCGATGACCGCGAGCAGGATTACCGGCGTCCAACTGAAGAGGCCGTGCTCGGAGGAGAAACATACGCGGAGAAGCGCGGGCGAAGCGAAGCTCCAGAGTTCGTGGTAGCCGAAATCGAAATAGCCGCCGTAAATGATTTTTTTTGCGATCAGCGTAGGCAAGAACACCGCAAATACCGTGCAGGCGAAGACAACATTCTGGAGGAAGAGGCGTCTGAACGGCTGCATTTGGCGAGCCTGGACCGCTTGCCAATATCCGGCGAAAGATTCGGCGAGCGGCACGATCAGCAGGACCGCGCAGACGTAGTAAACGTCCATCATGAGGCCAGAGATCAGGCCAAGGACGAGCCACTGTGCCCAGGTGCGATCGGCGCGGGTGAGATCCCAATACCAGAAGAACAGCGCGACCATGAAAGCGGAATGCGCATGGGACCACGAAGGATTGAAATACATATAGACCGGCAGGGAACTGGCGAACCAGATTCCCAGGGTGGCCAAGAACGCCCAGCGCTCCGGAAAATATTTTCGGGCAATTTCAAACGAGAGCAGGATTGCAAGGAACCCGTAGATGGCGGACCCCAGAGCCATGGCGAAAATGTACGGGAAAGAGAATCCGTCCGCGGGGATGTGGCCGCCGAAGAGGCGATTGAGTTGGACGGCAGCTTGCGCCGCCAGCAGGAACGGAGCCCAGAGAATTGCGGGGCCGATCGAAAAGTGATTATCGAGATGGCCGGTGGAAGTGAATTCGAGCGGGCGGATCTGGTCCTGATCGCCGACCCGGCCCATGCGGAAACTGGAATTGGCGTGCAGCCAGTCTTGGCGGAAATCGAGGTGATGCTCGATCAGCAGCGCGCGCGCGTAGGCGTAGTAACCCACGCCATCGCCGCGCACCCAGGGATTAACCAGGGGCAGCGTACAGATAAAAATAAGCGCCAGAATCTTTTCGTATTTGTAATTCGTGAACAAATTAGCGCGCGTTACCTCGACCACACCGCGCCGCATGCCGATTTCCTGGCCCTGGTTTTCGATGCGCGCATCACGACTCTCGAATCGCGTCGGGCGCGTCGTCGTTCGCGGGCCGTGGCGCCGGCGCGGAGGCATCTTCTTTCCGGAATATCGCGATCAGGGAAAGAGGCGGAAGCGGAAGCCACGGATCGAGCACGCGGAATAGCGGTGTCAGCAAGTTCAATGCTCGGATTTGCGCCAGGCCAAAGGTCCTGCGGCGCAGAATTTTGCCGTTCAGCCACCACGCGACCACTCCGGTGCGGTTGAATTTCAGCACGCGCTGCACTTTGAAGCCGGCGGACTGGCCCACTGCGACCAGTAGTTGCTCCGTATAGCGCCGGCAATGCCCAAGCACTTCGTCCAGCGTGCCGAATAGCTTTGGGCCGCACGGAACCAGCACCACCGCGGTGCCACCGGTTTCCAGAGCGGCATGCACGTTGCGCAACGCGCCGGCATCATCGGCGAGATGTTCCAGCACGTTCAGGAAAATCACGGTGTCGAATGATTGCTCGGTGGGAAACGTGGCGGCGTCCGTCGCGTCCACGTGGGCTACGCGCAAGTACGGGCGATTGGCGCGCAGCCTATCGAGATTGTCGAGATATTCGGGATTGATGTCCGTGGCCCAATACGTCGCACGCGGCACCAGGTGCGTCGTCAGGTTGCCGATTCCCGCGCCGAGCTCCAGGACGCGGCTCCCAGCGTACGGTCGGATTACGTCCGCCATCCAGCGCGAAAAGCGCGGGGCGCGGTTCAAACGCAGCAGGATTTCTCCGCCGTGCCCGTCGGCCGCGTAGATTTTATCGGAGGCCGCGTAGCGGCAAATGGCCCAGAGCGCGCGCACGCCATCTTTCCAGCCGATCTTCTTGCCTTCCGCATAAGTTCTGCCGGAATAACTGATGGGCACTTCAAAAATGCGAGCGCCCCGTTTGGCTAGTTTGATGCATAGCTCCGGCTCGACGTCGAAGGTCGAGGCGGTCAGCGGAATGCTTTTCAGCAGATCCGCGCGCATCATTTTGTAGCAGGTTTCCATGTCCGTGAGATTCAGGTCGCAGACCATGTCGCACAATAGCGTGAGCAGTTTGTTGCCGAGTTCGTGGCGGAAGAAAAGCGCGCGCTTGTAACCGCCGGGCATGAAGCGCGAACCGAACACCGCGTCCGCGTCTTCGTAAAGGAACAGGTCCACCATTTGCAGCAGGTCGCGCGGATGATATTCCAGGTCGGCGTCGTGAATCACCACCAAGTGCGTATCCACGTGAGCGAGCGCGCTGCGAATGGCCGCGCCCTTGCCCATGTTCTTTTCATGGCGCAGCCAGACCCAATTGAATTTCTTGAAATTCTGGCTGGATTCCAGGTGCGCCTGAAAACGCCGCGTGGCTTCGGCGGTGCCATCCGTCGAGCAGTCATCCACCACAATCACGGTGATACCCGTCAAACGTGGCGATTCGTCCAGCACGGACAATGCCTGCAAGCTCGCCTCGATCAAATACTGCTCGTTATAGGCCGGAACGATTACCGAAAGTGTGGTGCTGGCGCGGTTTTTGCCGGCAGCATCTTTGGAAGGGACGGAGATGCCCGCAGGCAACCGAGGGTTGGCGCCAGCGACCTCGCTTTTTGTAGGCGTTGTGCTCATAGTTCCCAAGTGAAGTTAGCGCCGGCAATTTGCCGGAAGCGCGCGCGCACAGATCGCGGAATACTAATCCGCGGATAGCCCGGCGGCCGCGCGGCCTTCCGCAGCGCCAGCCGTAACGCTCTTTGCCATTCCTGTCTCCTGCCGATCTCGGAAGTAGGCGATCACGCCGTCCACAATTTCGTTCAGAGAGGTGGATGGGCGGAATCCAGTCAGACCCACCAATTTTTCCAGGGCCGGCACGCGTCGCGGCATGTCTTCGAATCCCGGTTCGTACGCTTGATCGTAGGCGATATGCGCGATCGGCGAATTGCTGCCGCTGCGCTGCTTCACCAGCAGCGCCAGATTATTCATGGAGATTTCTTCCGTGCTGCCGATGTTGACGACTTCTCCGATGGCCCCGGGATTGGCAAGCAGCCGCAGCACGGCCTGCACACAGTCGCGAACGTCGCAGAAACAACGCGATTGCTGGCCAGTGCCGTACACGGTGATGGGTTCGCCGGCGAGCGCCTGACGCACAAAATTCGGCAGCACCATGCCATAACGGCCGGTCTGGCGCGGGCCCACGGTATTGAAAAACCGAGCGACGATTACCGGTAGCTTCTTTTCCTTCCAGAACGAAAGCGCCAGGAATTCGTCCAGCGCTTTAGAGGCTGCATAACTCCAGCGTCCCTTGCTGGTGGGTCCCAGCACCAGGTCGGCGTCTTCGTGGAACGGCACTTTATCGCTCTTGCCGTAAACTTCCGACGTGGAAGCGGTGAACACCAGTTTTTTCTTCTTGGAAGCCGCGTCCAGCACATTTTGCGTGCCGTGCACGTTGGTCTCGATGGTGCGCACCGGGCTTTCGACAATCAGGCGCACGCCCACGGCCGCCGCCAGATGAAAAATCACGTCGGATTCATCCACCATCTCGGCCAGCAAGTGCTTGTTCATGATCGAATCGAAAATGTAATGAAAGCGGGGATTGGCCTTTAGATGACGAATATTTTCCACGCTGCCGGTGGAAAGATCATCCAGAACGAAAACTTCGTCACCGCGATTCAGCAATGCTTCCGATAAATGAGAGCCGATGAAGCCGGCGCCGCCGGTTATAAGGTAACGCATGATGACACCTCTAGGTGGAGGGTCCGTGTGATTCCCCGGACTCCGTTGGAAATCTGGGATTCTTGCCGACATCTTCGCCATACCCGTAGCCGTAGGCGTAGGGGTAGTAGCGGTATGAATAGTAATAATCCGGAGCGCTGGAATCGACGGCGTTCAAAACGACGCCGAGCAGGCGGCATTTCACCGCCGCCAGCAAATCTCGCGTGCGCGTAAAGGCTTCCTTGGGTGTTTCACCGCTGCGCACCACGAGCAGGACGCCGTCGGTGAGCGCCGAGAGAATTACGGCGTCGGTCGCGGCCATAACTGGAGGCGAATCAATCACGATAAATTTGAACCGGTGGCGGAGCTCGACGATCGCTTCGCGCATGCGATGCGAAGAAAGCAGGTCGGCAGGGCTCGGAGGCACAGGACCGGTGGTGAGCGCCACAAGATTGTTGATAGTCGGATGCGGGATGGTGGCTTCATCGAGAGTCGAGACACCCGCGAGATAGGAACTCAGGCCCACTTCTTTTCCGATCGTCAAATTCAAAGCGCGGCGAATGCCGGGCTTCCGCAAGTCGGAGTCCATCAGCAATGTGCGATCGCCCAATTGCGCGAGAGTGACCGCCAGATTCACAGCCGCCGTGGTTTTGCCTTCGCGCGGCAAAGCGCTGGTCACCAGGATCACCTGCGGCGGATGATCGGCTTGCGAAAGCAGCAGCGAGGTGCGCAGCGCGCGGAAAGCTTCGGAGATTTGTGATTTGGGCTGAATGTAAGAAAGCAATTCCACGCGCGGCCCTGAGGCGGATTGCGGCGCCGCTTCGCGAGCAAGACGTGAGAACCGGCTGTGGCTGGTGCGTAATCCCGGCAGAGAAGGCACGACGGCGAGCGAAGGAAGCCCGGTCAGCGCTTCGATGTCGTCCGGAGACTTCACGGTATTGTCGAGATATTCGCGGAACAGCGCCAGGCCCACTCCGCCGACCAGGCCCACCAGAACCGCGAGCAGGATGTTGCGCGCCTTCTGCGGCCGCGAAGGACTGGCCGGCGCCAGCGCGGGATCCACTACGCGAATATTGCTAGAGCGCAGGCCCGCAGTGATGCCCGCTTCTTTCAGCTTTTGCAGCAGGCCGTCGTAAAGCTGCTTGTTCGATTCCGCGTCGTGCTGAAGAATATGATATTGCACAAGCTTTTCGGCGAGGTCGTTGGCCTCGGCTTTCTGTTTGTCCAATGCTTCTTGTAGCAGTTCCACGTGACTGCGTGCGGTGGAGAATTCCTCTTCGACGCTCTCCACCATGGTTTTTCGCGCAGCCGCGAGATTTTGCTCCACTTCTTTCTGCTGCGACTGCAGCCGCACCACCTTCGGATAATTCGGCCCATACTGATCGAGCGCTTCGGCGTACGATTCGTCAAGATCGGATTTGCGCTTCAGCAGGTTGGAAATCACGTCGTTGTGTTGGGCCGCGGGCAGCGCGTCCACGTTCCCCGAAATCGCCATGCGATACAAAGCTTCCTTCTGGGCGACGTCCGTTTGCGCGTCGGTGACGGCTTTGCTCAGGTCCGCCAGCTTTGAAGTCGTGATGTCCTGCTTCTCGTCAATCTGCCAGATCTGATTTTCGCGCTGGTACGCAATCCGCGCGTCTTCCGATTTTTCCACCTTGATGCGCAGCTCTTCCAGTTCCGCGGAGAGCCAGTTGGATGCCTGCGTGGTCGCGTCGTACTTGCTGCGGAAATTTTCCTCCACGTAATTCTGCAAGTGGGTATTGACGACTTGCGCGGCCAGCTGCGGATCCTCCGCTTCGAAATGTACTTCGATCAGGCGGCTCTGCGGGACGCGCTTAACAGCTAATCGCCCCAGGAACGCTCCCAGAATTGCGGGACGGCTGGCAGTGGGGCTGGCGTGTTGCCACGCAATGGAACTGGGGTTACCGCCAAATTCCGGATAGCGCGCCAGGTCTAGAGACTTGATGGTCATCAGCGCCAGAGTTTCGCTCTGCAGGATTTTAGTCTGCGTTTCGATGTAGGTTTCGGTGTCCTCGTATTCGCCGTAGGAATTGGAGTCCGGGAAGGGCTGCATGGACTGCGCTTCTTTGTCCACTTCCACGCGTGCCGCCGCTTCGTACACCGGCTTCATCTTGAAGGAAGCGATGGTGACCACCGTCACGACCGTGAGCAGGAAGGTAAGGATCAGCCACTGATGCTTGCGCAGGATAATCAGGTAGTCGAGCAGGTGCGGTTCGCGTGGAACCTGATCCCAAGGCAGCACGGAGGGCGCGGGGATGACCGTCAGCGCTTCGCCGGGTTTCCGGTCGCGAAGACTCGGCACGATTCTGGATGGCTCTTCCATTTGCTCCTACGTTCCCTTGTGCGTGAACGGCCGCGGACTCTTAGTAAGCAGTCCGGTAAATAGCGACAGAGGAGCCGATGCTTATTGCAGCCTCCGCGCCTCGTGCCAGAACTTTCAACCCCTTGCTGTCCGGAATGTAAAGGATGTCATTCGACGACATCGCGATATCCGGCGTTTTCTGTTTTTCGATCTGCCCGATGTGCACAGGAATCACGTCTTTTTGCCCGGTAACTTGGTTGTTGCGCATGATCACCGCGCTGTCCGCCTTCGCGAAGCCGGTCAAACCATGGGCGAGCGCCACCGCTTTCAGTGCGGTGATCTGCTCTCCATGGCTTTGCAATACATAGCCGCCCGGTTGCGAGATGCCCGCGCCCGTCACATAGACGATGCCGGCACGCGGCACCGAAATCACGTCGCCGCCGTAGACCATAATGTTGTAAGTCGAATCGCCGGATTCCAGCAGGTCCCGCAATCGAATGGTGATGATTTGCGGGTTTTCTCCAAGCGGATCATTCGGCGTAGGGGTTCCCGCGCCAGCGTTGACGCTGTTCCGACCGTTCGCGCTCGCTCCAATTACGGCGGCAGCGCTTCGCGAAGCGGGAGCGTTAGGACTGCGGGTGACGATTACGACGCTGCCGGCATCATCGCTAATTCCACCGGCGCCCGCCAAAATTTCCAGCAACGTGGTCGGGCGGATCACCTGATAGACCATCGGCTTCTGCACCGCGCCGACCACCGAAACCGGCTGGCTGTTCTGCTCTTTCACGAAGACGGACACCTGCGGGTGAGTGACCAAGCCATTTTCGATGAGCAGCTGTTCCATTTTCTGTTCGAGCTGAAATGGCGTTAAACCCGCCGCGTTGATTTTCGACGGAATAAGGGGATATGAGATATCCCCAGCATCACCAACACGCACGTCACGGGAAAGTTCCGGAACATCGAACACTTCGATGTGCAACAGGTCGCCGGTGCCGACCGGAACGTCGTGGGGTTTCATGTGCTCCTGCGCAGCGAGTTCCTGAATTTTCTCGTTGGTCTGTTGCGGAGTTTCGGTCTTTTGCTGGCCGTAAAGTACCGGAACGACACACAACAGCAGGATCGGCAAAAGCGAGGCGAGCTTCGCTCGCGGACAGTCCGCAACGCGCCGGACTGCGCATTTCATGGCCATGGATAACATCGCAAACACTATCCCTTAGCGGGTGCGCTACTGTCAACCCGCGAAAGCTCGTCGAAAACGGAACCAGAGCGGGCCAAAACAGATTAGCAATATCTGACGTTCATCTGTGCCAATTTCGCTCGTAGCCGTGTACCACTAAGCACGCGAGTAACCACCCACGCTGCGGATTTCTCGCAGCGTTAGTCCGTACATCCGCCTTTGCGCGTCGCAGGCGGCGAACGATTTCTCCGGCATCGCGCTCTATTGCGAACGGTGATGAATCACTTTGCGGAATTTCCACTTCGTACCAACGTTCATACTTCTGTGCGAACGGCGCGCCGGCTCGCTCATCGTTCTGCAAGATCTATTGCAGCGTTGCGGCGGCTACAGGTTTCTTTGCCATTTTGGATTTTTGTGTTCCGCGTTCCGTCCAAAATGGGAAGAATCCTTACTCGCTTGTACGGCTGGCTGTGCTGCACAGCGTTATTCCGAGTCCAGCTCGGCGTCCCGCTCGCGAACCCGTTTGCGCGTGCGCACTGCGGCGCCTTGCGAAGGCAACGGCGTCGTGGTGGCCAGGTGTGCATTCAGGAGAAACAACAAAACATTGGAAGGAATGTGCAGGTTGAAATCCACCATGCTGTGCAGCAACAGCCCGCAGAGCGCGGTGATCGCGCCGGCATGGATGGCGCGCGAAAAATGGCCTTGCTCTGCGATGAAGCCCCTGCGCGCATCGCGAATAAGAATCCACAGGAACGCCAGGCCGCACAAGCCGCCGAGGATGCCGGTTTCCGCGAGCAGTTCCATGTAATCGTTGTGCACGTGGTCCACCACCAGTCCGTCATAGGCGACTTCGTAGCGCGGGAATTCGGCCACTAGGCCCCCCACTCCTGCTCCTTTGATGGGATGATCGAAAAAAATATGCGCGGCGCCCCGAATCATGGTGCCGCGCCGTCCCAAGGAGACGTCTCCCTTGTGCAAGGTCGAAAATCGCTCGATCGCCTGGCCCACTCCCAGCCATGCCACCAGCGCCAAGGCGGCGAATCCCACAATCGCCAGCGCCACCAGCCGCGGCCCTTCCGGAGCTTTCCGGAAGCGCGCCAGCAGTGCCAGCACGGCGATTTCAAAACCGAAGCTGACGATGCCGCCGCGCGAGCCGGAAAGAATCATGGCGCCGATGGGAACGATGGTCAGCAAGCCGGTCAATGGAATCATGTCGCGGCGCAAACCCCGGAAAATCAGCAGCGCCAGGCCGGCCGGAAGAGTGAGCTCCACAAATCCGGCAAAATGATTGCGGTTCACGAATGGGCCGAAGGGATCGCCGCCCGCGCTGAGCGTGCGCAACCCGTAGATTTTCGCGTCGGAGGTGAAGTGCTGCACGATGCCCAGCAGCGACACGGTGAAACACAACAGGATCAAGAACCAGGCGAGGTTGGTCAGATCTCCGCGCTCGCGAAAGGCCTGTGTCGCCAGGAAAAAAATCAGCAGATACGCGGCGAGTTTCAGCAGTTCGACGCGCGTCAAGTATGGATAAGGGGTGGCGCGCAGGATTAGCTGAGCGAGTCCGATTCCGAACAATCCCAGTAGCGGCCAGTTCAGGGGATTCCAGTAAATTTTGATGCGGTCATCGAGAAACACGAGCGCGGCCCAGCCGATGAACAGCAGGCTGGCGCCAATCTCCAATATGGATCCGGACCACACTTCGACCGCGCCAAATGCCAGCACGGAAAACGCAAGCAGAAACAGCAGCCCGCCGCGGATCACATTCATGGTGACGGGGTCCCCTCAGATTCCACGGGAACCAGCGACACATCCGCAATCCAAACGGTGCCGCTAAGCTTGTTTTCGAAGAGGCGGCTGCCTGTGCGCAACAGACGGACCTGCAGGAAATGTGTTTCGCGGCTGGTGGTCACATCCATGTCCAGCGCCGTCCACTTGTGCGAGCCCGTGAAATTATCCGTAAGCGCGTTCACCGCATCGTTGTGATTAGGATCCACCAGCGAAAAGCGCATCCCGCTCTCGGTGGTGATTTCTTCCGTGCGCATCAAGCCATGAAAATGATACGTGTGGGCGGGCTCTACTGGAACGTACTGCATCGGCTCGGTGATTTCCAGATTGAGGCCGCCGCCAAAATCCAGCCGCACAGCGCGCACGCCAGAGGAAGGTGGCGCGGCGTCGAAATCCACCGCCACGCCGATCGGAGAGTTCCAGCGCCAGCCCAAGCCGCCATTACTAAAATCGCCCGCAAAACCTCCGTTCCACACCAGCGAATGATTCAGCGGTTCGTCGTGCGGCAGGCCCGCGGCAGTAAGCGCTTCAATCCACACTTGCTTGGCATCGGCGGAGCGGTCGTCCAGGATCAGTTCGTCGAGAAAAGGAAAAGTTCGCGGTAAAGCCACGACCTTGCCCAGCGAAATAAGCCGCTGCCACACGGCCAGCGCGGGATCCGATTGGCGAATCGAGGCAAAAAAATTCAGCGCTTGAATGTAGGCGTCCACATCCGCGGGCAACACCTGGTTCAGCAGCACATTTACATCGCGGCTCGAGCGCCATACGCGCGAGATCGCCAGAGTCAGCATTTTGGGGTCAGACTGCACCGCGTGCTGAATTTCGGCGTAGCCCTCGGCGTCTTTGCCCTGGCGCAACAGAAAGTTTCCATAGTTCCAGGCAACTTCGGCTGAGAGCGGGTACACGGAACGCGCGCGTTCGAAAGAACTTTGGGCCGCGCTTAAATCTCCGTTCTCTTCGTACGCGCCTGCCAGGTTCATCCAGAAGGTGGCGTTGAGCGGATCTTCCTGCACGGCGCGTTTGTAATCCGCGAGTTCCTGCTGCGGGTCAGCGTTCGCAAAATCGAGCTGCCGGTAGCGGCCCAACAGATCCCAGGCGTCGGCATCTCCGGGCTCGAGCGCAGCGCCACGCTGGATGATTTCCAGCCGCGTCGAATGAATGCGATGGTCAGCGAGCCAAAGCCTGGCTGCTTCGTAGCTGAGCAATGCGCCGGCTGCCAGCGCAAATACCAGAATCGCGGGACGCGCTGGGACTCCCTGGAGTGATGGCTGCACAGAGCCGTAATGTGCTATGAGTATCGGTACTTCCGCAAGGCCAAATTCCAATGCGCCCGTTGCGAAATATTACGGTAGCTGCGCGCGCATGTGCAGCCCAACTCGTGCGCTGCTGCGCTCGCCCCGGTATTCGCCGTTGCGTTGGATCGTTGCGCGATGAGTCCAGCGAAAATCCGGCGCTTATTTCTGGCCGAAGCGGTAAATGAAACCCACCGCGCCGCGATAATTTCCCTGGCTGTAGCCGCTGTAGGGGGTAGCACTAATCTGGAAGAAGGCGGTATGTTCGTAGTCGAACTCGATCAAGCGTATGGTCCAGCGCTTCTTGAATTTCACGTCGAAGCCGCCTCCAAACATCCAGGCTTTCGCCCAGCCCCAATGACTGAACTCATTGAAGCCTCCCTGCGCCTCCAGGTTGTAACCGGAATAGGCCGGACCGAATAATACTTCGCCAAAAGGGGTGATCTTGTGCCGATGGCCCAGCGGATAGATTCGCGCGCCAAACATTAACGTATAGAGCTGGGTGTTTCCGTTGACGTTGTTGATGTTGTAGGCTCCGGAAAGATCAGCAGCCACGCTCAACCACCGGAAGACGCGGTAGTCGGCATACATCGAAAATCCATTCATGTTCAGCCGATGGCTATCGGCTTCCAGCAGCGTTCTGTACATGTAACCGCCGCCCAATTCGAAATTCGCTCGCGAAGGTTTCTGCAAATGCGGCTTCGGAATATGCGGCTTGTGAATACCCCACAACAGGTTTTCCGGCGGGGGACTGACCGGCGCGGATGGGATCGGCAAAGGACCGTACAACGACAACTCTTGCGCCGACACACGCACCCCGAACAGCGCCAACAAAAGCAAAATCCCCGCGACCTTTTTCATCAACTTCATCAACCGCGCCCTCCAGTAATGGCTTCGAATCCAGATTCTTTCATTGTGCGAGTTTTCAGATGCAGGCGGCCGCGAATACGTTGGCACGCAGCGGCACACTAGGATAGATGGAAAGCCCCGCAAAGTGTAGTGCCGGCGGAAAATCATCGGAAAACGAAGCGAGAGCCAGGCTGCAGCTGGCGAGGCGCCATGTCGAGGCCAACTCCAGGCCGATGATGGCCCCCGGCGAAAATTCGCTGCGCAAAAAAAAAGCCGCGCGCCTTGGACGGCAGGGCGCGCGGCCTGAACTGCGTTTGCGTTCGGTTTTATTGCGTGATAGTCACGTTCACCGTAGTCGCTGTCTTGGTGACCCCTCCCGACGACGGCGTAATCGAGATCCGCGGGCGAGCTGCTCAGCACCGCGGCGGGGTGCGGCAGCAAGGTGATCGGCGCGGCCATGACCACGGTGGCCGTCCCGGTGCCGATCGC
>Ga0209693_10000069_pt1 | contig 37043 bp, 30 predicted proteins | sample HubBroMetageWRM3_FD_188345 | JGI IMG/M metagenome (GOLD analysis project Ga0209693, IMG submission 188345) | Warmed soil microbial communities from the Hubbard Brook experimental Forest, New Hampshire - Hubbard Brook CCASE Soil Metagenome WRM 3... | ecosystem: Environmental > Terrestrial > Soil... | reverse complement strand
AAGCAGCGCTTGATATGGGATCTCTCCACGGACGAGAAGTATGCGAACCCCGGCAATCCGGTGAAGCGACAACTGGCGAACGGGGCGTTCGTAGTTCGAGAGGAGGCGGATTCGATCTATCTTTCAGGCATCGGCGCCTCGCCCGACGGGGATCGGCCGTTCCTCGACCGGCTCGACCTGAAGACGCTGAAATCCGAACGCCTGTTTCGCAGCGATAAGGATTGCTACGAGCAATTTCTTTCTTTCACGGGACCGGATACCAGAGCTTTTCTCACCTGGCATCAATCGCCAACCGACCCGCCGAATGCGTTCGTGCGATCGTTGGGAAAATCTGCAATCAATGATGCGCCCGCCGGAGAAGCGATCTTTACTTCCTCCAGCGTCGCGCTGACGCACATTCCTGATCCGGCGCCGGCGGTGCGAGCAATCAAGAAGCGGTTGGTGAAGTACAAGCGCGACGACGGCCTCGACTTGTCGTTCACGCTCTACACGCCGCCCGGATATAAAGAAGGCACGCGCGTGCCGACCATTCTTTATGCCTATCCGCTGGACTATGCCGACGCTTCGAAGGCTGGCCAGGTTGCGGGGTCGCAGGAGACCTTCACGCAACTGCGGCAATACCGGTTGCTGCTGCTGGCGGGCTACGCGATCATCGATAATGCTTCATTCCCCATCGTGGGTGATCCGAAAAAGGCCTATGACACGTATCTGGAACAGCTCGTCGCCGATGCCAAGGCCGCCGTGGATGAGGCGGTGCGGCTGGGCGTTGCCGATCCTGACCGCATCGGGGTCACCGGACACAGCCACGGCGCTTTAATGACCGCGAATCTGGTTGCGCATTCCGACTTGTTCCGCGCCGGGGTCGCTACCAGCGGGTCTTATAACAAGACGCTGACGCCTTTCGGTTTTCAGAACGAGCGACGATCGGTTTGGGAAGCGTCGGATGTCTACCTAAAGGTCTCTCCGTTTTTCTCCGCCGACAAATTGAAGACGCCGCTGCTCATTGTGCACGGCGCGGAAGACGCGAATCCGGGTACCACGCCGATACAGTCGAGCAAGCTCTACGAAGCGATTCGCGGCAACGGCGGCACGACTCGTCTAGTGTTTCTGCCGTACGAGCCGCACTGGTACACAGCGATGGAGTCGAACGAACAGCTGGTATACGAGATGCTTCGCTGGTTCGACAAATATGTGAAGAACGCGCCGCCGCGGCAGGCGGCGACGGGAACGCGCTAGGGAGCTGTAGCCATCGCAGCGCATTGACTTGCCCCTGTCCGGCCCCTAATATGGTCGGCCAAGGAACGACCCTCCCTGCGGGATTGGTCCAAACCGTCTCGCATTGCCGCGCATCAGAAAGGACTCTTATGCTGGAGATTCAGACCAAGCGCCTGTCGCCTGAGATTGTTGTCCTCGAGATCAAGGGCCGAATCACCATTGGCAGGGAGTGCAAGCAACTGGAATGGGCTACGGACACTTTGGTGCGTGAGAAGAATGAAAAGAAGATCATCTTTGACTTGAGTGGCGTCACCCACCTGGACAGCACCGGCGTGGGGATCATCGTGATGTCGGCCGGGATGGTGAAGCAGGCTGGCGGAGAGCTGCGGCTGGCGGGCGCCAACCCACACATTGAAACAGTATTGAAGGTAACCAGCATGGACAAACTTGTCAGCTGGACTTCCACCGTGGCCGAGGCGGCTGCGAGCCTTTAAGCGAAAGCTTGGACCAGTTTCATTTCGGGCTGACGGGCCCACTTTGACTCGAACTGTGTCTGAAGGCCGCGATCTCTCACTCCAGCCCTTCGCTCTCATCCGTAACCTCGCCGTGGTTACTCGAAGATTACGTTACTCCCTGCCGAGTCTGCATGGCCCCTGGTACATCTCCCTCCCGTGCATTGCACGGGCGCTAGCTGGGCTGTAAATACAAAGAGAGGGAATTGTGGAAATCCCGCGCTGGGAGCGGCTTGGGGCGTGGGTTTCAGGCAGGGCCGGAGGGCAAGCATGCAGATCGGGGTCTACGGTTCGGGTTACCTGGGGACAGTGATTTCGGCCTGCCTGGCAGATTTTGGCACTCCGGTTTCGTGCTGTCATCCAGACCGGACGCGCATGGTGGAGATGGCCCAGGGCAACATCCCATTCTTTGAGAAGAATCTGAAAGAGATTATCCGGCGCAATGTGCGGGCGGGACGGCTGGCATATTCCACGGATATCGAATCCTTTGCGCGCAAGACCCAAGTTATTTTCCTGGCAGAAGACAATGCCGATAACCTGGCCGACGTGGTAATGCGAATCGCGAAGCTGGCGGTGAAGCCTCCGATTTTGACCATTGTCACTCCGGTGTCTGTGGGCACGGCTACGGCGCTTGAGAAATCGCTGAAAGATGCGGGCTTGCATGGAACGATCGTCTCGCAGCCCATGTTCTTCACCGACGGTTGTGCCGTGGAGGATTTCAACTGGCCCGACCGGCTGATTCTAGGCTCGACCTCGAACGAAGCGGTGCAGGTGCTCAAGCAGATTTTCCATCCGCTGGTGATGCGCGGCGTGCCGGTGATTGTTACCAACCAGGCAACGGCGGAGCTGGTGCGGGAATCGGCTACGGCATTTGTAGCCACCAAGATTTCATTCATCAACGAGGTTGCGGCATTGTGCGAGCGCGTGGGCGCGGATGCAGTCAACCTGGCTCTGGCACTTGGCCTCGACAAGAAAATCGCTCCGCGCTGCCTGCAGCCCGGAGCGGGCATGGGCGGCGTGTTTGCCGAGTCGGACATGGATTCGCTGGCCGAGTTGGCAAAGGCGAATGGAATTCCGCTGAAAGTGCTGAGCGCGGCGCGCGACGTGAACCACACTCTCGCGGAGCGCCTGGTCGAAAAGATTGCCCTCGCCCTGAATTCCGTCGAGAACAAGGACGTGGGAATTCTTGGTATGGCATTTAAGCCGAATACGAATTCGGTGGCGGGTTCGTCCGCCGTGCGGTTGGCCGAAACGCTGGTGGCCAAAGGTGCACGGGTGCGGGCTTATGACCCAGTCGCGCTTTCCGAAGCCAAGTTGCGGCTGAACGGTTCGGTGCGCTACTGCGAATCGGCGTATGCGGCGGCGGAAGGCATGGACGCGCTAGTCGTGGGCACGGGCTGGCCGGAGTTCCGCGCTCTCGATTTTGACCGCATCAAGCATCTGCTGAAAAAGCCGATCATTGTGGATACGAAGAACCTGCTCGATTCCACGCGGCTCCGCGCGATGGGATTTGAATACGTTGGTGTAGGGCGGGGATAAAAGCTAAGAGCTGAAGACGGGATTCTCCCCAGGACAAGTGAACGAGCAAATCATCAATCCCGCAAAGCAGTTCGCACGGCAGTCGGAACGGCTGACGTTGTTGTCCCATCCTTCGTTGTCCGTACCATCCTTATCCCGGGTTTCGTTATCCCAGCTTTCGGTTCTTGTCTCTGGAATTCTCGATAGTTTGTCGTATTTCTTCTTCTGCTTATCGTTTTCGAGCCTGACTCACCTGCTCGGCTCGTGGTGGAACCGTTTTTTGGCTGAGGAGTGATCAATCCGGCATCTCAGAACTGAATCACATCGACTTCGCCGCTATAGGTAGGCGAGGTTCCCCACCACTGCCCGGTCTGGTTAGTGGTTCTCACTTGAAATGCTGTATCGGCTGCAACCGTGGCGAGAGTCACACAGGAAGCTGGGTCACCGGCCGTGTCCGCGATGTATTCCGTGGGGCAGGGATCGTCCACATTGCCCCATCCTGTGATGTTGATGGCCTCTTCCACCGATCCGCCATCCGGTTGCTCCGCGATGTTCCAAGAGACCAGCACGTTTACTGCACTGTTGGGAGTGAACATGGTTTCCCAAGTGGGGTACATCGCACTGGTCCAGTTGAGCAAGTTGACTTCGTAATCAGTGAGTGGGCCTGGTCCAGGAGCGGGATCGCCAAACTGAACCGCAATGAGGGTATATCCACAATCCGCCGTCAAGGTCGTGAATACGCCATTGCCGCCGCCGTAGGCAGTGGAAACCTGTGATGCGGTGCCGAAGATTGCACCCGACCACCCTGCCGATAATTTCCATTGGCAATTGGTCGCGGTCACGACGGAGAAAAGCCACGGATATCCGGGAAAAGAGAATTCGTGGCCACCGTTAGCGCCGGTGACGGCGTAGGCGAGCGGTTTCTTAATTCCGCCCTGGGATTGGGTTCCTTCCGGCCAAAAACCGAATCCGAATGCAAACAGGTTATAAAAGCCTGAGTAAGTTCCGTCGGTCTCGATGGTCGGGGCAGAGTCGGCCTGGTTGCGGATCACTTCACAGCCGTTGGGCACGCCGTTTTTCGTGGCGTAAGTGAAATTACGAAACTGGCCATTCTCGTCGGTCCAGCGGAGGATGGCTGTGGGCGCGCTGGCTTGCACGTCGCCGGCGGTGATGCAGATCAGATAGCTAGCATTGGCTGCCGGCGCGGTCATGATGGGCGTGGACGGCAGCAGCGAAGTTTCGTTCAGGAAATCCTTGCGAATTTCGGTTATGGAAGCATGGGCCGCGGCCATGGGCCACAGCAGCAGGGCGAGCAGTGCAACGGTCTTCTGGATCACAAAGATCTCCTATGATCTCGCAGGATAGGTGGGGGAGCAGCCGGGGTCACGGTCGTTCGTCACACTGGGTCGGGATTCGGCTGTGGAAAATTCCGTTTCCGGACGCCAATGCTGCAATGCAGGTTCGAAAGCAAAGACAGCACGGAAGATGGGTTGCTATAATCGAGGCGGCGGTGGGAATAGCTCAACTGGCAGAGCACCGGACTGTGGCTCCGACGGTTGCGGGTTCGATTCCCGTTTCCCACCCCAGAGTTTCTTTCCCGCGAGGTCCGTGCGGGGTGCCAGGAGCCGCGCTGCGCTTGGCTGGACGGCCGAAGGCGGCCGTCCCCACACAGACATCCTTCTTCAACCCACGCTTCCTTGCTTTTCAGGACCATATTGGGAAGCGCTTCTTGCGTTGCGGGTTTTTTCTCCGCTGTGCTCATTGACCCGCCATCTCTAGCGGTCTAGAATTTCGCACGAATCTTCTTGCGGGCGCGCTCGCGCTTCGCAGGGCCTGTTCGCGACGGACAGAGGGGAAGCAGATTCGCGGGTCCCAGGTTGCGGGTCCATGCTCCTTGGGAAGTCCTCGTCTGGGAAGGGGCTCTATGAAGAGTTCTTCGCGCAAGCAGGTCAAGTCACGCCGTAAAGCCAGCGTAGAGAATGACACGAAAACGGCGCCTGGATTGTTCCCGATCGTGGGAATCGGAGCCTCGGCGGGTGGTCTGGAAGCATTTTCCGAATTGTTGCATCACCTGCCGGAAAACACCGGCATGGCCTTCGTGCTGGTGCAGCACCTTGATCCGAAGCACGGCAGCGTGCTGCAGGAAATCTTGTCGAGGACGACCAAGATTCCGGTCACCGAAGTGATCCAGGGAGTGGTGGTGCAGCCGGACCACGCTTACGTGATTCCGGCCAACACTAATTTGACCCTTAAGAACGGGACGCTGCAACTGGGTTCACGAGTGCTGACCCGCGGACAGCATATGCCGATCGACGATTTTTTTCGCTCTCTGGCGGAAAGTGCCGGGCAACAGGCCATAGGCGTCATCTTATCGGGCACAGCTTCGGACGGCACCGCGGGCTGCCGCGCCATCAAGTCGGCAGGGGGAATCACTTTTGCCCAGGATGAGGAGTCGGCGAAGTATGACAGCATGCCGCGCAACGCGGTGAACGCGGGCTGCATCGACTTCATCCTCTCACCCAAAGATATCGCTCGAGAGCTGGGCGGAATCAGCCAGCATCCTTACGTGGCGCGGGTGGTCGCTCCGGAGACGGAAGGGTTTCAGGGGATGGTGGGCAGCGAACTGAATGCGCTCTTCGGACTTCTGCGGGAATCGACCGGAGTGGATTTCACCAACTACAAGCACACCACGCTGCAGCGGCGCATCCGGCGGCGCATGGTGGTGCACAAAGTGGCGAAGCTGAAGGACTACCTGCGCTTCATCGGAAAAAGGCCGGAAGAACTGGACGAGCTGTACCGCGATCTGCTGATCCACGTTACCGGATTTTTCCGGGAGCCGGAGGCGTTCGTGGCGCTGCGCAAGCACGTTTATCCCAAACTGTTTGAGGGCCGCAAGCCGGATAATCCGATCCGGGTTTGGGTGGCGGGCTGCTCCACCGGTGAGGAAGTTTACTCGATCGCGATCACGCTGCTGGAGTACATGTGGGTGCATAGCCGGAACATCTCGCAGGCCGCGACCGCCATCCAGATTTTCGCGACTGACATCAGCGACACTGCTCTCGATCGCGCCCGCACCGGGCTGTACACAGAAGCGGCCGTGTCGGAGATTTCGGTCGACCGCTTGAAGAGATTTTTCATCCGGCTGGATGGAGGCTTTCAGGTCAACAAATCGATCCGGGATATGTGCATCTTTGCCAGGCAGAACCTGGTGAAGGATCCTCCATTCTCTAACCTCGATCTGGTGAGTTGCCGCAACCTGCTGATCTATTTGGGGCCGGTTTTGCAGCGCCGGGTTATTCCCACTTTGCATTACGCGCTGAAACCGGGCGGTTACCTGATGCTGGGAGCGGCGGAGAACCTGGGCGGATTTGCCGACCACTTCGGATTGGTCGACAAGAAGGACAAGATCTACCAGAAGAGAAAGACTTCTGCACGCCTCACGACTTATTTCGCCAGCCCCGATTACTTGCCGATCCGGGCCGGAGACGTGAAGCTGCCCCGGGATATGCCGGCTCCTTTTACGGTGGAGCGGGAAGTGGAGCATCTGCTGGTGAACCGGTTCGTTCCCGCCAGCGTTGTGGTGAACGACCAATTGGAGATTGTGCAATTTCATGGCAAGACCGGAGCGTACCTGGAGCCGCCGGCCGGGCAACCTAGTTTCAGCCTAGCAAAGATGGCGCGCGAGGGTCTGCTGGTCGATTTGCGGGCAGCGCTGACAACGGCTAAAAAAACCAATGCCACGGTGCGGAAGCAAGGGGTGCAGATTCAGGCGGAAGGGGGAGCGCGAGAGGTGAATCTTGAAATTGTCCCGTTGCGCGGGCCTTCCGCGCAGGAACGACTTTATGTCGTCGTGTTTCAGGATGAGGTTGGCAAGGCGGCGGTTTCAGAGAAGAAGGGAAAGGCGGGAAAGCCGGTGAAAGTGACTCGCACCACGGCGCGAGATACCGAGATTCTGAAGCACGAGATGAGTCAGTTGCGGGAGCAGTTGCGGTCGCTCATCGAAGAGCACGAGACGACGACAGAAGAGTTTAAGTCAGCGCATGAAGAGGTGTTGTCGGCCAACGAGGAATTGCAGAGCACCAACGAAGAACTGGAGACAGCCAAGGAGGAGCTGCAATCCACCAATGAGGAACTCACTACCCTCAACGAAGAGATGCAGAACCGCAACTCGGAGCTGGGTTCGGCCAACAACGATTTGCTCAACCTGCTGGGGCACGTCGATATTCCGGTGGTGATGGTAAGCAACGATTTACGCATCCGCCGCTTCACCCCGCCGGCGCAAAAACTGCTAAACCTGTTGCCGGGAGATATTGGCCGGCGACTGGGGGAGATCCGGCCGAACCTTGACGTGGAGGACCTGGAATCCCTGGCCAACGAGGCCATCCGACGTGCGGCCGCGCAGGAGCGGCAGGTGCGCACCAAGGAAGGTGGATGGCAGATGCTGTACGTGCGGCCCTACAAGACCTGGGATAACCGCATCGAAGGGGCAGTGATCAGCTTGCAGGATGTCGATGCTTTGAAACGTACGCTCGACCAGACGCGCGAATATGCGGACACGATCGTCGAGAGCGCCCGGGAACCGATCGTAGTGTTGAATGCGAAGCTGCAGGTTACCGCCGCGAACCCGGCTTTCTACCGGGCTTTCGACGTATCCCGCGAAGAAACGGAGAGGCGCCTGATTTATGAACTGGGCAACGGGCAGTGGAACATTCCCAAGTTACGTGAACTGCTGGAGGAAATTGTCCCGCAAAACTCCCGCGTCGACGATTTCCAGATGAGCCACGATTTTCCCCGCCTCGGGCCGCGGCACATGTTGCTCAACGCCCGCCGGGTTGAAATGCAGCCCGGCCGTCCCTTTATCCTCCTGGCCATCGAAGATGTGACCGACAAGCGCAACCAGGGGGCGGCGTAAAAAGTGATCTACGGCCCGCGGCCGTTAAGCTCCTCGGAATTTTGACTTCGTGTAAAATGCCTCAGAACACGTTGAACCCTAGCACGAACGCGGATGAAGCGAATTTTCCAACCATTTCGAAACTCTTCCCGGCAACTGGGGCCGCTGGAGCAGCGCATGCTCGACGCGCTGTGGGCCAGGCGTAGCGCTACCGTCCGTGAACTGGTCGAAGGCGGCTGCGACGACCTGGCCTACACCACGGTGATGACCACACTCGACCGGCTGTTCAAGAAGGGTTTTTTGACGCGGTCGGAGGAAGGCCGGGCGTTCCGCTATGTTCCGCGGCTCAGCCGTGACGAATTGCATCAGGAGACGGCAGGCCACGCCTTTCGCCAGCTGCTGGATGCGGCTCCAGCTTCATCTTTGCCGCTCTCGTTTCTAGTGGAAATCCTGGGTGAGAGGGACGCGCAATTGCTCAACGATCTGCAGAAACTGGTCGAACGCAAGCGCCGCGACCTGGGTCAAAAGGAAATGAATCGACTGGAAACAATCAAGGAGAAAGACTGATGTTCGCGATGCGCGGGATCGCGGTTTCTTTCTCAATCTTCGCGATGCTGTACGGCGCCCTGTCAGTAGCAGTTTGCGGCTTGTGGAGGAGCGTGTGGCTTGCTGCCCAACGCTATTCCGCGAGACGCTGCGCCAATCTGCTGTTCGTCTTGCGCCTGCTTCCGTTCGTGGTTGCTGCTGGCGTGACCTTCGTGTTGGCGGTGCCTTCGTTCCTGCTGCTCGAACCCCGCGCCGTGAATGAGCCCATGGGAGCTGTGCCGGTGTTGCTGGGCTTGTGTGGGATGACCTTACTACTGACGGGGATGTGGAAGGCTGCTGCGGCGTTGCTGCAGGCTTCGCGAGCTGTAGTACGGTGGTCCAGCGAGGCGCGCCTGATCAGTTCGCGGGTCATCGATTCTTCTTCCATCGACTGCGGGGCGTCGGTCCCGGTACGTGTTTCCGCGGTTGCGCCGCCGCTTGCCGCGGCCGGGATTCTGCGGCCTAGCGTATGGCTCTCGCGAGCCGCGGAGTTTGTGCTGAGCGAGCGCGAGTTCGAGACCGCGCTACGGCATGAGATCATGCACGTGCGACGACGGGACAATCTGAGAAAGTTGATTCTGCGCCTGGTGGCGTTTCCGGGAATGGCGGAACTGGAGCGCGCCTGGCGGGAAGCTACCGAAATGGCGGCCGACGATGCCGCAGTCTCGAGCGCCGCGGAAGCTCTCGACCTGGCCGCGGCGCTGATCAAGTTGTCGCGCCTGACTCCGCTGGAGCCGCCTGCGGAGCTGACCACGGCCTTGGTCCACAGCCCGGCCGTATCGGTGAATGCGCGCGTCGAACGGTTGATTGCGTGGACGGAACAGCAGCAGGGTCCGGCTCTGAGATATTCCCTGGTATATCCGCTGTGCACCGCGGCGGCCGTGGTGTTTACTCTGGCCGTTACTTACAGTCAGCTGCTGGTGCGCATGCACGCCGCGACGGAGTGGCTTGTAAGGTAGAAGATCCTTCCGCGCCGGTCTCCACTGTGTTTTCGGTTCTACTTCGGTTTTACTTCGGCATCACCACGACTTCGTCCTTCGGCATGGCGTCGAGAGTTGCCCGGTCGATTCCCAGGTGGGCCATTACCAGCTCCGGCGGCGTGTGCGTGAGCCACTCCGAAAGCGCAAGGTCTTGATAGGAACTGCTCTTGAACATTTCCAGAAATTTCAGGTCGGTGTCGCCTGTATTTTCAATGTAGTGGGGCAGCGTCTTCTGGATATAGCCGACATCTCCGGCCTGAAAATCCATGGTGCGGGCACGGCCTCCGGTGGCGAACACAGTCATTTTTCCTGCCCCGCTGATGTAGTACTGCCACTCGTCGGCATTGGGATGCCAGTGCAGCTCGCGTATTCCTCCGGGATGGACGGTGACGATGGCCGCGGCAATGGTCGTTGAGATTTTGAACTTGCTCGAATCGACGATCTTCACCTCGCCGCCCTTGGTGCGCTTCGTTACAGGTTGCTGCGATGTACGATAAGAGAAATCGATGGGCGATAATCCGAGCGAGCCGGCGGTCGCTTTCAGGTCCGCAGGCAGCGGGCCAGGAACTGGCGCCTGGAAGATAAACTTCTCCCGCTTCGGCATGTTCTCGAGGGCCTGTTCACTCACTCCAAAGTTTTTCGAGAGCACCTCGTGGGGCGTGTGCGCCATCCAGTCGGTGAGCAGTACGGTTTCGTATTCCGAGAAGTTGCCATCGTCGAACACTAGCAGAAACTCACACCCGTCGGGGCCCAGGCCTTGAATGGAATGCGGAATACCGGTGGGGAAGTACCAGAGATCGCCTTCCGTCACATCGCTGACGAAGCTCTTGCCATCCGCATCAAGCCCAGTGATGCGCGCGTTTCCATAGAGCATAATGGACCACTCGGCCGCCGTGTGCCAGTGCAGCTCTCGGATGCCTCCCGCCGTTAATCTCATGTCCACGCCGGCAATCGATTTAGAAACTGCAAGCTCGCGGATCGTGACCTCGCGCGACCATCCACCTTCTTGCATGCGCTTGTGAGAGAGTCCAAAAGGGTACTTGAAGGTCTGCACGCCGCCTGCATCGGAGGGCGGAGGCAGGAAGGAATCCGGGTTCTGAGCATCCAGAGCTGGATTGCCTGGGCCGGGGGCACTGGCGCTGCGGTCATCCTTTGTTGGGTAAGGCTTCTGATTCTGGGCTGCGGCGTCGGCTGACAGCATTCCGGCAGCCGCCAGTGCGGCCGTCCCCATCTCCAGGAATCCGCGCCGCGAAAATGCATCCTTCTTCATGTCTTCGCTCATAAGAGTGCCTCGTTTTGGGCAAAAGGGATTTGCTAATTCCAGATTTTCGTTTCAAACGATACGGCAGCGATCGGGTGGTGTCAATCTGGTCGAGAACGCGGGCGACCTCTAGAACGTTACTCGCACTCCCAGCTGCGCGGCGAAGGGAATGCCTACCGTTGTGCCCGGCCCGAAGAAATCTCCCAGCGCGCCTTCGGGTATTTCAAGCTGCTTCAGGCTGGTGATGGGCGTGGTTTGCGTGCAGTTTGCATTGGCGCACAGGCTGGTAACATTCGTGATCCCCGTGACTGGATCCGGCGCCATCTGCGCCGCCGGAACCGGCAGCTGTGCCACATTGACGGCGAAGTTCGCGCCTGGATTATTGCGATTGAAGAGGTTGAAGAACTCGATGAAAGGATCAACCTGCCAGTGCTCTTTGATTTTGAAGGGACGCGTGACGCGCAGGTCTGACTGGATGTAAGGCGTTCCGCGGAAAATATCAAGGCCGGTGTACGCTCCATTTACATAGATGCGGTCGGTGTTGTTGGCGTTCGTAATTGTGATGGGGCGGGCGCTCTCAACCTGATTGACGGTGCTCAATTCGAAGCCGCCGGGGATGTGGAAAGTCCCGGCCAGCACGAAGCGATGGCGAACGTCTTCGCCCGACGGACCGTAGTCGCCTTGCCCGAAGGCATTCAGGAGTCCGGCATTCGGTGTTCCGGGTTGGTTTGGGCAGACGCCGTCCACATAGTCAAACAGCTCGCCCAGCAGGCATCCCCAGGTCTGCGCTTTGGAGAGCTGATAGTTCGCGACCAGCTCGAAACGGTGCATGTTGCCCTGCATATGCAGCAGCAGACCGTTGTAACTGGAGCGATTATCGGACTCGAATACATTCACGTTGGGCACCACAGCCTGCTGGTCGGCCGCATATTCTTTGGGGGGTTCTGATGTGGAAATTAAGGGAGTGAATAGATTGGTGCCGCCGCTGTAGGGGAAGCCGCGGTATCCGTGATTGCCCTGCTCGTGTACGTAATCGGCGCTCATCAGCCAATGCTGGTTGAAAGCGTGCTGCACCCCGCCGGTCGTGTGAATGGCGTAGGGCGTTTTGTAAGACGAGCCGACCAGATTACCGGTGGCCCCGCTGCCGCCAATCAAGCAGCCCGCGCCGCTGAGTGCATAAGTGCCTGGGCCTCCTACGAGGCTGCACGTTCCGGTGGTGAAGTTCGAGTTGTTGACACCCTGGAATGCTGTCGCCCATCCGTTCTGCGCGAGATCGTCGTAGTAGAGGCCGAATCCGGCGCGAATCACGGTCTTCCCACTGCTGCCAGGCGAGTACGCGATACCAAGGCGCGGGGCGATTTGCTTGCGATAGTCACTCGGTGCGGCAGGCACAGTCGTAATATCCAACGCCCGCAGCGTCACGTATGCGGAGTTATCCGCTTCGCCTCGCCCCGAACCGATGAATAGACCCCACGTCGCCTGATAGCGCAAGCCGTAGTTGACCGTCAGCTGGCGCGAGACGCGCCATGAGTCCTCGGCGTAGAGTCCGAGACGCTGAATGTTCTGCGAGAAGCTGCCGTCGCCGGCGGGAGTAAACGTGCAGTTAATACCGCTGCCCGTCGTGGGTTCCGGATTACACATCGCGCTGGGAGGTGTGTAGTAAAACGGCAAAGCTGTCGTGATACCGCCGCAATCGGGGCCGGGCGGATTGATGTAGCAATCGGGGTTCGAGGGATAGGTTGTGAATTGCTCTGGCGTCGACGCGAACGCCCCACCCAGCACCGGTTCGTGAATGAAGTCGATTCCGAACTTGAGCGCATGGTCACGCACGACGTGGCTCAGGTCGTAGCGAAACTGGTATTTGTCTTGATTGCGCAGGTCGGGAAAAAGAGTGATGGGGGTGGCAAACTGATTGTCGCCGAAAGTCTCGAAACCGGACACGGTGAGCGCCGTGACGCTGAATGGGAACTGTATGGCGAAGCCAAGATCGGAATTCCGCGTCTGCGTCAGATGCAGCAGGCTGGCATCGAGAACCAGATTGCCCAGCCAGGTTGAATTGAAGGCGTAGCTGTTGCTGACGGCGACATTCCAATAGTTGTTGTGCGTGAGCAGGCCGGTCGAAGGTAGCGTAGCCTGCTGCACAAGAGCATTGTGCGTGAGGTAGTTGTCTGAGGATATGCGCAGGAACCAATTCGACTTCGGCGTTTGCGCCCAATCGAAACGCAGCGAACTTAGGTAGTCGCGAAAGGGAATTGGAACGGTGGCGGGAACCGGGATGGAAGGAATGCCGGTGATCAATCCTTCGGACGCCAATTCCGCGAGCGCGTCGAACTGCGTGGTGCTGGCTGGGCTATAGGCGATGCTCGCATCTTCATGCACGTTTTCGAATGAGGTGAAGAACCAGACCTTGTCTTTTACGACCGGGCCGCCAATAGTTCCCACATAGTTCTGGCGGGAGAATGGCTGCTTGGGATTCGGCGCCGGATTCTCGATGGGGAAGCGCGCATTCAGCGCGGCCTGACGGTCGAAGAATGCCCCGCTCCCGTGCCAATCGTTGCTTCCGCGCTTGGTGGTGATTACCACCGAGCCAGCCGTGGTCCAACCCGTGTCGGCGTCTTCGTTCGAGGTGCGCACCGCGAATTCCTGAACCCCATCAGGCGAGAAGTTTTGCAGGAAGCCGCCGATCCAGTCGTCGGAATCTTCCGCGCCATCCAGCGACAGCTCGTTGTTCAATCCGGAGCTTCCTCCGGTCGAAACCGCGGTGATGCGCGCCTTGGTTGGGTCGGAAGGTTCGACCGGCTCGGTTCCAGGCACGAGATACGCAATGTTGGCGAAACTTCGGGCCGGGAGCGGCAGGGTTTCGAGATCCCGACTGCCAACTACGCCTCCGCGCACCGCGCTCGACGTGTCAGTTATCTCGGTGGTAATCGAGGAGGAGCTCCCTTGCACGGTCACGGTTTGCGAGGTCGCTGCGAGTTTCATAGTGACGGTTATGTCGCGGACATTGGCGACAGCGATTGAGACCTCCGCTTCGGCCGGAGCGAACCCACGTGCGGTTACCGTGATGCGGTAGTTGCCGGGCAGAAGGTCGTCCAGACGAAACTCGCCGCGGTCTTCGCTCGTCGTCCCGCGCTGCACCGAGGACCCCGCCAATTGCGCGACGATTTTGGCGGAGGCGATGCGGGCACCGGTGGCATCCTGCACCGTCCCGCGCAGCGATCCGCGCGGATTCTGAGCGTAGAGTGTCGCCGTGAGAAGGACGGCAAACAGAATTGGAGTGAATGCGGCGCGGGGCGAATTTGCTTTCATGGTTTTGGCATGAAAGAGATTAGACGGCGGTGCGAGCTACTACCAGAGGCCGTAGGGTAGCGAACCGGCTTCTCGCGGGAGCTGCCCTTGGATCAATCTGACCAGCGTTGCGGCTTGCGGTCCCAGCGGTGCTTTTTCAATTCGGTGAGCAGGTCTCGATCGAGGGGGCCGGCGTCACTGCACGCAATGTTCTGGCGGACGTGCTTAGGATCTCGCATCCCAACGATGGTGGTGCCCACCGCCGGATGTGACAGGACGAAGCGCAGCGCCATCTCGGGCAGCGTCATGCCTGCGGGCACGATCTTCTTTAGTTTCTCGACCCTCTGAATCGTGTTCGCCAGATTTTCCGGGCCAAAGTAAAGCGACCGCCAATCGTCTTTCGGGAAGCGGGTTTCAAGTGTCATCTTGCCGCCCAGGCTCCCCTCGTCGAGCGGCACACGCGCAATCACACCCACGCTGAGTTCCTGGCAGATGGGAAACAACTTGTCTTCGGGCGCTTGATCGAAGATGTTGTAGATCACCTGCACCACGTCGACCACCCCGGTGTGCAAGGCTTTGAGGCCATTCTCCGGCTCCCAGCGGTTGAGGCTGAGGCCGAAGTAGCGAATCCAGCCGCCGTCTTTCAACTTCTCGACGGTCGAGAGAAATTCCGGGTCGTCGGCCCAACTGTCATCCCAGACATGGAATTGCAAAACGTCAATCGAATCGACGCGGAGTTTCTTGCGGATCAGGTCAGCGTATTTGAAGACGTGAGCAGGGGAAAAAACGTCGAGATATTTATAGGTCGGCAGTGCGGGCCATTTGTCATTGGCCGGAGGAATTTTCGACGCGGCGTAGAGGCGCTTTTCGGAGTTGCGCGCCATGATTTCGCCCAGCAGGCCATCACTTTTGCCCTCGCCGTAGGCCCAAGCGGTATCGAAGAAGTTGCAGCCTGCATCGACGGAGAGTTGCAGGGAGTCGAGCGACTGGCGGTCGTCAGAGCCGCTCCATCCACTCATGCCCCAGAGTCCATAGGAGATATCACTGACGTCGAAACCGGTTCGTCCCAGCTTGCGGTAGTTCATGAAAGGTCTTCCTCAGGAGGATTGTTTCGGAATTCTCACAGTGTCGCGTGACTCGACATCCTAGCAGTTCTATCAAGGGTTCGACATAATGCCATGGCCACGAAATCTCCAGCAGCTGATTTTTCGATGCAAACCATCGGGATTTTGCGGCCTTCGCATATCCTTCGGAGTGTTTCAATAGATACACATAGAGAACGTGGAGGTTGGCTGTGAAATTAGAATTCCCTTCTCCTACAACGCCTTCCTACTGCCAGGAAGATACCAATGCTCCTTCATCCCGCTTGCTCGATGAGAAAATCTCGGACGATTCAGGTGCAGAAACGACAACCGACAGCGCGCTTGCGCCTGCGGGGCTGAAGAATCCGTTCTGGAGCAAAGCCAGCTAGCGCTTGAGACGCTTGTTTCCGAGCAAAGCGAAGGACCTAAGGTTTTGCTCGCGCCACATCATTGCCGTTACGAGCAAACACCATGATCCTTCGCTTCGCTTCGGGATGAGAGCCCGTAGTGTGGGCGCGGTGAGATAGAAAGACTTGGAAAGCTTAGCGCAGAATCGGCAGGCAGAGGCAAGGACGGAGCGCGAAAGACAACGCGGACATTTCCTGCAGAGCGGGCTGCAACAGCGCGTCGCGGCAAGGCTCAAGCGTGATGACGAAGGGCAGGGAGTTTTTGTCGAAGCCAGGATTTTGCAGCACGGCATCAATATTCAGTTGATGAGATGAGAGGATCGCTGCCAGGCCTGCGATGATGCCCGGTTGATCCTTCACGAGAAATCGCAGATACCAGGGTGTCTCAAAGTCGCAACTGACTTTCGGCGAGGCTAATTGCAGCGGGCGATGCGTGCCTGATTCGACCGAGTGACTTCCGGCAGAGCGACTTCCCGAGCAATCCCTAGCCGCGAGACTTTCCGCCACAAACATCAAGTCTGAAACTACGGCAACGGCTGTGGGATCTCCTCCCGCACCGGCGCCCAGGAAAGCCGTGTCGCCGCCGTATTCTCCCGAAGTCAAAACCAGATTCAGGTTTCTCTGCACGCGTCCAAAGGGAGACGACGCGGGAACCAGGCTGGGGCCGACGTCGGCCAACAGAGTCGTGTCTTTCAGATCGGCGCGCGAAATCTGGCGGATAGTGCAACCCAGTTCGGCGGCATAATCGAAATCAACAGCGTCGATGAGGCGGATGGTGCGGGCGCGAATGTCTCCGGGAGAAACGCGGACGTGCAGCCCAGCCAGCGCGAGAATGGAAAGCTTGGCGCGGGCATCGCCGCCGTCGAGATCTTCGCTGGCGTCGGCTTCTGCATAGCCGCGCGCCTGCGCTTCTTCGAGAGCCTCGCTGAAGGGAATGCGGTCGGTCTCAATGCGGCTGAGAATGTAGTTGCAGGTGCCGTTCAGAATGCCGGCGATGCCGTGCAAGCGATCCCCGCTGAGTCCGGTGCGCAGCGCGGGAAGAACGGGAACGCCGCCGGCAACGGATGCTCCAAACTCGAGCTGGCAGCCATTTGCGCGGGCGAGCTGCAGCAAGTCCGGGCCGTGGCGGGCGATGAGCTGCTTATTGGCCGTGACCACCGATTTGCCCGCGCTGAGCGCGCCTCGCACTAACTCTTCCGCGGGCGTCAAGCCCCCGATCAGTTCAATAACGATGTCAGCGTCGGAGTTGAGAATAGTGTGGAAGTCGGCGGTCCAGATCACGTTGCTCGGAATCCAGCGCTCGGCAAGCCATGGCTGTTTCTTGCGCTCGATGTTGCGGTTGCAAATGTGGGTGAGGCGGAGCAAGCCGTCAGCTGCGTTGCGCTCGCCGAGAATCTTGGCCACGGCGCGGCCCACAGTTCCGAAGCCCGCGAGGGCGACCCGGCGCGCGGGGTCTTTTTCGCGCGGGGATCGAGCAGGATTGGCCTGCGATGCCTGATCTGGTGGAGTCTTGCGCAAAGTTTGCTCGCGAGTAGAAACCTATTTCTATCATATGTGGACTCGCGGTTCCGCAAAGGAAAGCGAACCACTCATCGTCACTTGCTCGATTGCAGCGCATGCAGAGCAGCGCGGCTCTGTGCAGCCAGTCGCGGAACATCACCCTTCAACATCAGCCAAAGAATGCGGTTGTAGAGCTGATCGTCCACGCGATCGGGAGCGCTGAGATCGAGCCCCTCCGACATGCGTGCGGCGGTTGTATTCTGCGGATTCTTTTCATTCAAGTCCTGCGTGGGGACAATTGGGTCATAAGGCGTCAGGTCGGCCGTAGATGCGAAGATGTCGGCCAGAGAGCGGCTGAAGTAATCGAATTTCGACAGCCGACCCATCCCGAGGATGTCTTCGATCGCCGCGACCACGTCCGTCGTATTCATGAAGCGATGCACGGTGCCCGGCCGGTTGTAGGCCGAGATGGCATAGAACGGCGCGCGGTGCGAATCCGTGTGATCGGGGCCAGCCTGCGCGTCATCCTCGAGGACGAAGATCACTGTGTCCTTCCAATACGGGCTGTGCGAAAGCGCCTGCACGATCCGCCCGAGAGCAAGGTCGTTATCAGCCATGCACGCCCGTGGCGTGCATTTCCCCGGACGGCCTGCCGCCAAGTGGTCCATGGGCAGGTGCATGACTTCGAGTTGCGGCATGTTGCCGTCGCGTACGTAGCGTTGGAGTTCGGCGATCCACACGTCCGCGCGCTTCTGATCCTGAGTGGTCAGATCGAAAGGTATGTAGTCGGGATTCACATCGGCTGCCAAGTCGTGCTGCGTCACCGGCCAGCCGGGATCTCCCTTGACCATTTCGCCGTAGTCGCGGAAGGAGATGCCGTCGCGGATCGCAAGCGTCCACAGGAAGCCGCGCTCCGGTTCATCGCTCTCTTCGCCGTCCATGTCAGCCCGCTTGCCGGCGTAACCGGAGGGCACGACCTTCTCACCGTAATTCGTGACGTAGGCGGCGGTGGACCAGATGTGTCCTTGCGAACTGACCTCGGCATTCACGAAAAAGCGATCGAACAGGCCGAAGCGCCGCGCCAGCGCGTGATGGTTCGGGGTGATGGCAACGTCGGGGAAATAGACGAGGCTTGCGTCGCCGTCGCCTTCCTTTATGTCTCCCAGGACTTGGTCATAGGTGCGATTCTCTTTGATGATGTAGACGACGTGGCGAAACGGTGGGTAGCGCCGCGGTGCGAGCCGTTGCTGCCAGTTATTGGCGGCGACGACACGTTGAGTGAATGCGGCGAGTTGCGTTTCTGTTATCGCGGACGGCAGCATTCGCAGGCTGCCATTCAACTGCCCCAGCGCATACGCGGTTGGTTTCTCATTCGGCCATTTGGTAAGTGGAACCGGGCCATCAGGGTTGGCGTGGGTGCCGTGCCCTTTGCCGGAAAGCACGAGCAACTCTCCGTTGTATTCGACGACCGCGGTGGGATACCAGTCGGTGGGAACGCGACCGAGTAACTTGCCGGTGGCGAAATCGAAAACGGCGACGGCATTGTTGTCGGCCTCTGCCACAAACAGTCGATTGCCGTCGGAGCTAAGCTCGACAGCGTTGGGCGTGCTGCCCTCTGGCGGTGCGCCAGGCGCGCCATCGTGCAGATAGCGCGTGACCTTCCGCAGCTTCGTGTCGACGACAGCCACACGGTCGCTGCCTGCGAGCGTGACGTACAGCCTTGTTCCTCTCACCGCCAGCGCCGAAGGATGTCGGCCGACCTCGATTCGGCCGAGATACGCGAGGCTATCGTCCGTCAAGATTCGGAATTGCGAAACCGTGCTGCTGCCCCACGCCGAGACGAACACCTGACCGTTCGCCGTGAGCGCGACGCCATAGGGATAATGATCAGTGGAAAACCGTTGCGCGATCTCGCCGGTCGCGGCGTTCACGACCGCAAGCCGGTCGCCGACATTCTCGGCGACATAAACGAATTTTCCGTTGGGCGAGAATGCCAGTCCGGCCGGATAGCTTGTGCCCGTGCCGTCTGCCGTTTTTGCCTTTGCCAGGTCGAACTTGTTCTCGAGGGTTGCCGCGCCGTCCTTCCACGCGTAGACGAAAAGCATGTCGGTGTTGCCGCCGGAGACGCAGAGGCGATGACCGTCGGGCGAGAAGGCGGCGCCGTAGAACGCACCATCCTGCAGCAATGTCTGGGTAACCTTCCGCGTCTTCAGATCGACGACCTGAATGCCCTGCTCACGCCAGCCGCTGAGCACGACCACGGCCTTGTCTTTTTCAGGCGTTAGAAGGAGATTGATCGGCAAACTGCCCAGGTCAACCGCTTCACCGGCGGGATCGAGGCGTACACCGGTCGGCAGAGGCGAAGTAAAGTGTGGCTTTGTTTGGGCGGAGACCAACGCGCAGGCCAAGAAAGAGAGCGAGAGAGCGAGTCGAAAGATACGGAGCGAGAGCATAATGGGCGTTCCTCACAGGCTGAACTCCGACAAATGGCAGATTGCGGATATACCCCATTTACGAAAGACTCTGCCTATCGTACTGAATCAGTCGATTAAGTGATGCTATCGTTTCTCACCGCGAGAATCGTAGTGACAGTGGCAAGGAGTCCTCAGATGGCTTCCGGTTTGACCGTCATTCGCCGACATCGTTAGCACCAGAACTGGCTGTTTAGATCAATCGCGGGTTAGTGCGATCACAAAAGGCAAGGCGGAATTCCGGGAAACGGTACAGCTACCGTCATGACTGCGGCAGCCCAACTTTACGCACGAGTTCGGCGAACCTCGGGTCGGAACGCACCGGATCGAGCCGGAAGTCGGTCCTCAGGCTCTCCATCTGGTAATCGCGCTCTTCATAGGCGGCGGTGAGCCAGCGAAAGACTTCGTCTTTTTCTCCCAATCCAGCGTAGAGAACGGCGATGTCGTACGCAGAGGTATAGCCGGCCTTCCGCTGTGCGAGCCGGACCTCGATGCCTTTGGTCAGGGCCTCCTTCCATCCCCCTGCGTGTAAGCCTTGTTCGAGAGCAGAGGCAAACTCCATGTCCTTCGGGTCCCCATCCAGTTGACCCATGAGTTTGTATTCTTCTACCACCTGCGGGTACATGCCTTTTCCCCAATAGGCCAGGACTAAACAAAAATGCACCTGGGCGAAGGTCGGGTTCTCGGCGGCCACCTTTTGGCAGGTGGCAAGAGAGTCGTCGAACTTCCGTGCCATCCCCTGAACCCCTCCCACGTTGGAGCTAATGATCGGCGACAAGGGGTCGAGCTGATGAGCTCGATCCACCTCAGCCAACGCCTCCTGCTCCCTCCCGCCAATCCACCCGAGATCCTGTGCATACCATTGATGGGCAGATGCGTCGTTCGGATCCAGCTCGAAAGCTTTCTTGTACTCCGCCTCTCCTTCGGCAAAATTCCAGTCGTACTCCATGAGGCTGCCGGCCAGCACCGCATGCGGATGCGCCAAGGTTGGATCCAGTTCCAGCGCCTTGCGCGCCGCCGCGTCCGACTTGGGAATGACATCGCTCGACTTCGCGCCATAGACCGGAAAAACCGTATACACATCGGCCAGACCTGAATACGCCAAGGCGTAGCCGGGATCCTTGGCGATGGCCTGATTGAAATATGAGATTGCCGTCTCCAGGTCTGGGGCCGTTCGCTTGCTCCAAGCGTAACGCCCTTTCAGATACAGCTCATAGGCTTCTGGATTCTGTGTGCCCTGCTTGGTGACCAGCTGTTTCTCGGAACCGCTCATGCCCGAGCGCAATTTCGCCGCGAGATCGCCGGCCATCTGCTGTTCCAGCACGATGATCTCGGTGCTCTTGCCACTGTAATGCTGTCCCCAAAGCTCCGTATTGTCGCGGACGTCGGTCAGCTCAGCGCTGACTTCCACGTTGTCGCCGTGCGGAGTCACGCGCCCGCTGACCAGGGCTGCCACTCCTAGCTCGCTGCCGACCTTCTGCGCGTCTACATCCTTTCCTTTGTAGCGAAAGACCGAGTTGCGTGACTTTACCTTCAGGTCGGGAACGTGGGTCAGGCTGGCAATCAAAGACTCCGTGATGCCGTCGCCCAGGTAGTCAACGGTGGCATCCCCGCCGACATTGGTAAACGGCAGAACCGCAATTGAATCGATCTGCGCTGCCCTGCCGGACCTCAGGTACCACGCAAAACCAGCCAGCAGCGCGACAACTGCAACGCCCGCCGCGGTCCAAGTCCAGCCCTTGTTGGTCTTTGTCCTTATCTTTGCCTCGGGCGTCGCCTGCACCACGATTCTGCTCGATTCACTTTGTCTCTTCAGGCGCTTGAGGTCGGCCAGCAGGTCGGAGGCGTGCTGGTAGCGAGTATCCCGATCTTTTTCGAGCGCTTTGTCAATGATCCGTTCCAGCTCCGGGTGCACTTCCGGGTTGAGTCGCGCCAGACTCGCTGGTGTCCGGTTCAGGATGGATTCGAAGACCACTCCTGAAGTGTCGCCGCGAAACGGCAGGGTGCCCGTCGCCATTTCATAGAGCACCACGCCAAACGAGAATAGATCCGTGCGAGCGTCTAATTCTTTTCCTCGCACCTGTTCGGGTGACATGTATGCGACCGTTCCCAGTGCCGTGCCGGGACTGGTCAGCTGCGCGGGGCCGGCGTCGGCCGTAGCTTCGAGCATCACTGCACTTTCAGGAATTCGCCCACCGGAGGAGGAAACCTTGGCCAGCCCGAAGTCAAGAATCTTGGCGTGCTCCTGAGACGTGACAAAAATGTTGGCCGGCTTGATGTCGCGGTGGATCACTCCCTTGGAGTGCGCCGCATTCAGAGCATCGGCCATTTCGATGCCTAGCGCCAGCACCGTCTCGCTCTCCATCGGCTTGGCGTCAATGCGATGCTTCAGCGTCTCGCCGTCGAGAAACTCCATGGCGATGAACAGCTGCTCACCGCTCTTGCCGATTTCATGCTTGCCGATCTCATAGATGGTACAGATGTTGGGATGATTCAGGGCAGACGCCGCGCGCGCCTCGCGACGAAACCGCTCCAGGGCCTGCGGATCCTGCGACATCTCATCCGGCAGGAATTTGAGCGCGACGAAGCGGCCCAGTTCGGTGTCTTCGGCCTTATAGACGATGCCCATGCCGCCGCCACCAAGCTTTTCGACAATGCGGTAGTGCGAGATGGTTTGGCCGATCACTAGTAACCCGAGGTTCCAGGGTCGATTCATCTTACGGAGCGGGCATTCTCCAGTCAACGAATGGCGGCTCTGCTGAAAGTCGAATCGAGGAACGCACGCTTTGAAAGAGCAAGAGCTGAGGCGACGAGAGAAACTCCGGTTGGACGGCAATTTGGAAGTGATCCAGATTGGCACGGAGCGGATTAGCAACGAAAAGTCGGCTTGCGGAAAGCGATGGGTCGCTGTCGGATGATGTTCTAATCAGAGTCTGACCAGTACGCGGGCGGCATGCCGGGCAGAGTCGGCATCAAAGTTGGTAATATGATGCGATCCCGCCGCGGCAGGCAAATGCCCGCTTGCGAGGAATCAGAAGCGGAACCTTTACTGACGGCGCCTCTTGCCTCTTCATGCCGAGCGCTTACGGTCCGCCACCACGCCCGGTTATGGGAGGAGAACGGATGATGGGAAAGTTCGCGAGCCTGACCGCGACTGCGCTGAGGCTGCTGATTTTTACAATTCTGTTGGGAGCGCAAGGGTTCGCCCAGACGCCGCCCGCGGAACAGACGCCGGCGCCTACGGCTCCGGCGCCCGCGGCGCAACCACCTTCCACCCCAGACCAGGCTGCGCAGCAACCGGCCAGCGGCCAGGAAGCCTCTGCTGAGGAGTCCACTACGGCGCATCGGAAAGCTCGGCCTCACGACTACAAGAACTGGGAATTCAACGTGGGCGGGGGCGCCAACCTTGACAGTGGTTCGACCAAGACGTGGGTGAGAGGCGGAGGACTTGTAGGGAGCGCTGGCGTGGCGAGGAACGGGAACAAGTATTTGGGCCTGCGTGCGGATTTAATCTTCGCCGACCTGCCGCTGCGCGACTCCACCGTACAGCTGGCACAGGCGACCGGCTCCAGAAACTACGCTTTGGCAGTGACGCTCGAACCCATCATCAACGTTCCCGTGAACGAGGTCTGGGGCGGATATGTCTTTCTGGGGCCGGCCTATTACCATCGGGCCGGCAATTTGAGCGGTAGCACGACGGTTCCAGGTTCGGCGTGCAATGGGTTCTGGAACTGGTGGGGCGCGTGCCAGAATTACAATTTCGGCCTTGCGATCAGTGGCAGCTTTGTCAATTCCAGCCTGAACGAATTCGGAATCGACGGTGGCGGAGGGGTAACGCGCAAGATGCCCAGCGGCGTCGAAATCTACGCGGAATGGCGCATCATGCACGGATCGCACAACGGCATCACCACCGATTTTCGTCCCATCACGATCGGATTCCGCTGGTAGGTTTGCCGGTTACTCAGGAGTGGTGCGGTAACTCCAAAGGCTTGCGGCGCGCTGTTGCAGCTGCACGAATGACGCACCGGCGACTGGCTGCGAAACTGCAGTACTGGAATTGGCTTCCGCCAACGCGGCCTCAACGATTTGGTGCGCGGGTGCGAGCGAGCAGGCGGGATCCGTTGCGGCGGCGTTGCCTGCGAGCAGCAAAGCCTGGCAGCGGCATCCGCCAAAATCTTCGCTGCGTTGGTCACAGCTGCGGCAGGGTTCCGGCATCCATTCCTCTCCGCGAAAGCGCCGGAATGAGGAAGATTCCTTCCAGATGAACTCCAGAGTCTGCCGGCGTATGTTTTCGAATTCGAGGCCGGGAATGACTTCCGCGGCGTGGCAGGGGAGCGCCTTGCCGGCGGGATTGATGAGCATCAATCTTCGTCCCCATCCTCCCATGCAGGCCTTGGGAAAGCGCGCATAGTAGTCAGGGACCACCGAATCGATGCGGATGCGTCCGGCGAGGCGCTTTTCGGCGGCAGCTACAGCCTCTGCGGCTTTTTCAAGCTGTGCCCGCGTAGGCAGAAGCGCGGCGCGGTTCTGCAATGCCCAGCCGTAATACTGGGTGTGGGCGATCTCCATGCGCTCGGGCTCGAGCTGCTCGATGAAGGCCATCATCTCCTCGATGTGATCGATATTCTGCCGGTGGACGACAAGATTTACGGTGAACGCCAGCTTCTGTTGACCGATAAGTCGCGACAATTCGATCTTGTGCGCATGTGCCTTGGCGCCGGCAATCCAGTTGGCCGCGTCCTCGCGCGAATCCTGAAAGCTGACTTGGATGTGATCGAGTCCGGCATCGACCAGCGCCCTCAGTCGCGTTTCGGCCAGTCCGATGCCGGAGGTGATGAGATTGGTGTAAAGGCCGGCGTCACGCGCGGCCGCCACGAGTTCGGTCAGATCTGGACGAGCCAGCGGTTCGCCTCCGGTGAAGTGCGCGTGCAGCATTCCGAGCTTGCCGGCCTGCTCGAAAATGTCGGCCCACTCTGTGGTGGAAAGCTCTGAACTCGCTCCGGCAAGCTCCAGGGGATTCGAGCAATAGACGCAGTGCAGCGGGCAGCGGTGGGTGATCTCGGCAATGAGCGCCAGCGGGTTAGGGATCATCATCGGTACAGGTGAATGAGGTGAAGCTAATTATGAACGATTAATAATCGACGATCCGCCTTTGACGCAGTTGTTCAAGAAACTGGCCGATGTCGGTGCGGATCTTCTCGGGATCCGCGTCGCCGAACTTGGCCTCGAGCTCCGCGATGATCTCGCCGAAGGTGCGGTTCCCGTCGCAGTGCTCGAGTATCAGCAGGCCCGTGTCGCGCAGGCGAAGCGCGCCTTCCGGATACAGGATCACGCGTTCTGGTTTGCTGCTGGCTTTACTTTCTTTCTCCGACCGCCAGCGGCAGCCGGTGGCGAGCCGCGGCTTCGCGGAGTCTTCCGGAGGCGGCATGCTAACGGGCCTCGGTGCGAAACGCACCCGGAGGCGGCCATCCCGGCTCGACGTAAGCGAAGTAGAGCGCATCGAGCTGAGCCCATAGAATGTCGCATTTGTCGCTCAGGGCTTGGACCGCTAACTCCTGCTCGGCTCTCGTCTTCGCGTTGTCGTAGACATAGTTTGCCGCGAATTGCGAATCCTCTGGCGCCTGATAAAGTCTGGCTTCGAAATAATCCAGACCTCCTGCGAGCCAGGGATAGTGCTGGCGCAATTTTTCCATGCGCAAGGTGATCAGGTTGGTCGAAAACAATTCTGTCAGCGAAGAAGCCACCGCCTCCAGCAGAGACCGGCTACGCACAATGTTCAGGTATTCATTGACGGCGAAGCGGGTTGCGGGAAGAACTCCGTTGCCGGCACGTACTTGGTTGGGATCGAGGCCGGTGGCCTCGGCCAACTTTATCCAGCGCTTGAGGCCGCCTTCGCTAGTGGCATCGCCGTCGTGGTCGACCACGCGCTTGCGCCACGCGCGGCGGAACACAGGGTCAGGACCGCGCGACAGGATGATCGAATCTTTGATCGGGATAATGCTTTGATAATAGTAGCGGTTCAGAGCCCATGCCTGCAGTTGCCCACGGCTGAGCTTGCCTTCGTGCATCAACAGATGAAAAGGATGCTGGTGATGATACCGCTCGTCGCCCGTGGCCTGGAATCGCGCGCGCAGTTCCTCTCCCGAGAGCAGTGCCGCAGCTTGCGATGCGGTTTCGGCTTCTACAGATCGAACTGCCATCCATCCTCCGCGATTTCCCAGCCCGCGTCCCGCACTTGCCGATGTTCGGGACTCGCCTCGTCCAGCATGGGATTGGTGTTGTTGATGTGTATAAATATTTTACGCGGGCGACGCACTGCCGCCAACTTCACGAGCGCGCTTTCGACCGGGATGTGTCCCATCTGGCGCGCGGTTTGTCCGCCGCACTGAATGCGAATCAGTTCGTCATCACTCCAGAACGTGCCATCGAAGAGCAGGACATCGCAGGCGTCGAGTTCCTGCAGCAGTCCATCGTCTATTCGAGGAACAGCTGGCATATAGCCAAAGCGCGAGTTGGAAGTTGAATGGATGAACAAGCCCAGGGATGCTTCGCCAGGTGAAAGTTGCATTTGCCGTTCGGTGCTGACATAGGGAGGATAATGGCTGTCCAACGACCAAGCGCGGCAGCAAAGACCGGAGTCCTCACCTTGAGCGTCGCACAAGGAAAATTCCTTTCCCGAATCAAGATCAATCCACTTGGCTTGATCAGGAATACGATGCAGCATGCCGAACATGGAGTTGTCTTCGCGGAGGATGCGGCGAACCGAAGCGGTGGCGTAGACGCGCAGGGGCTGAAGTTCTCGTAGCAAAAGCAGCCCGAGGACGTGGTCGAGATCGGCGCTGGCCAGCACAATGCCCGCGATCGACGACTGGCGCACGCCGTCGCGCGGATGCAAATCAGGCGTGGATTCGATTTGAGCGCGCACGTCAGGAGATGCACCGAGAAAAAACCACGAGCGTCCGTCTTCTGTCATTGCAATCTGGGTCTGGCTGCGCGGCTTTCCATGGAACGTGCCAGCGCGCAGGGAACGACAGTTTGAGCAGGCACAATTCCATTGCGGAAATGCGCCTCCAGCCGCGGAACCGAGAATCCTCACTCGCATCTCTGGTGAGTTTACAGCCTTGGATTGGTGTTGAAGGTAGTTTCGATGAGAACCCTGTTCGGACCATCCGGTTTGCGCGCGTGTAGCATTTCAGGAAGCGCCCCACAGCACCGAATGCCAGAAATTGCAACTCTTCCACCAACTGACTGCGGCAAGTGTGAAATAGTGTGCAACTCAGATGAGAATTCGCGCTCTGCTCTGCTGCGCACTTGCTTTTGCACCGACTCCGGTGCATACTCCGCTTGTCCCGCCCAGCGCGGGCTTCGGCCTTCCCCCCGCCCTCCCCGCTACCCCTTACCCACCGACGCAGCACAGCGCAGCGGATCAACATCCCAAAGCGTCACGCCGGTCGAAAGACTCTCGAGTCCCACTTCCCCGGCCATTTCGGTTCCGGGCTTCCCGCACCACACAATGCGGAATTGCGCTTTCGAACCCTGGTAAATAAGGTCGACCACGTCCCCCGGCTTGAGTTGAGCGTCCACGGACTGCAGAGTGGCGCCGCGTCCGCTGATGGAACGCAGGCTGGCCGCCTGAGTGAATGGTCGCGAATAGGTGTCCATGCCATAGATCTGGACGGGGAGATCAACGAATACGCGCTGTTGGCTGCGGCGATCCATGCGATGCTCCTTGGTATTCGAAAAAGGGAGGTAGGGCATGGTAGAAGCGCCGGGTGGGGAAGCAAAGGTAACGTCAGTCACCCCAAGAGCGATGCCGAAAGTTTGATTTCCTGAGTAAGTTAAGGGATGAGGCTTTAATCGAGATCTCCGAGCGAGCATGCGCCGGGACCGCGAGGATCGCCGCAGGAGCCGCACGCGCCCGTGGGGCTCGCCGGACCAGCGGTACTCTTCGCGGAGACGGCAAAGACACTAAGCTGCGGGCTCAGCTTCTGGCTTTCACACTTGGGGCACTTGGCCTTATCGCGGCCGAAGACCAGCGTTTCAAACTCGTGCTGGCATTCCTGGCAGATGTATTCAAAAATCGGCATGAGGGTCACTCTCGTGGAAACCGCTGCTACTATTAGAATGAATTTGCGGGAACTTCGCAAACCTACTTTGCAAATCATGGCGGTGACGCCTGGGACTTCCATCAAGAGCTGAGTTCGAGGACGCGGTCACGGAGAAGCCGCTGGCGTTCGTGCCCTCGGTCTTCCGTCCGCGCCCCTGGCTGCGGGGCGGGCATGTGCAGACCCTCGCTGCTTTTTTTCTTCCCCGCCGAATCGATCTGCCCCCTGCGGAGCAGCGCCTGATCGAGGTAGAACCCGGCATTCCCGTGTTGTGCCATTGTCACTGGCAGAAGGACCGGAGGGCACTGACTTTGATCGTGGTGCATGGGCTGGAGGGATCGAGCGAATCGCAATACATGCTGGGCATCGCCCGGAACGGCCTTGCCGCGGGCATGAACGTGGTGCGCATGAACCAGCGCAACTGCGGCGGCATGGATCATTGCGCAGCTACGCTTTACAACTCCAGCCGTTCTGCCGATGTGGCGGCGGTGGCGCGCAACCTGGTCGAGCGCGATGGGATTCCTGGCTTCGTGCTGATTGGGTTTTCCATGGGCGGTAATCTGGTGTTGAAGCTGGCCGGAGAATGGGGAAGCGAAGGTCCAGCCGAGTTTCGCGGGGTGGTGGCGGTTTGTCCGGCAGTAAATCTGGCAGCGGGAGCCGACGCGCTGCATGAACCTGCCAACCGGATTTACGAATATTATTTCCTGCTGCAATTATTTCGACGCTTTCGCCGCAAGGTGCGTTTGTTTCCTGGCGACTTCGATGCTTCGCGTCTGCGCGGGGTTAAAACCCTGCGCGAGTTTGACGATCGCGTGACCGCTTACTATTGCGGTTTCAGCGGCGCTGATGATTACTACGCCCGAGCCGCCGCTGCGAAAGTGGTTAGCTGCATCGCGAAGCCAACGCTGGTGATTCACGCGGCCAATGATCCTTTCGTTCGAATTTTGCCGGAAACGCGGCAGGCGCTGCTCTCGAATCGCAACATTACTTACGTTGAGACTGAGGACGGTGGACATTGTGCCTTTGTCGGCGAAAGCGACGGTGATCCGGTCTACGATGGCCGCTGGGCGGAGCGTGAGGTCGTAGAGTTTGCGAAACAGTTCCGCTAGTTCGAAGGGGCGGGATTCCGAAACCACGCCAACATCTCACCGCCACGGCCCTTCACCCTCGTCCGAAGGAACGCAAGCAAAAGCATGCTGAGGAAGATCGCCAGCAATCCAAAGGAAGCTGCGCGGATGCTCTGGCTATGCTTCGGCAGGATCGAGGGCCGTCCGTATACGAATTCGAGGTGCACCCAGTAGACCAGGAGGGAAGCCTGGCCCAGTTGAATTAGAGGGCTGAAACCCCAGCTTCCCGCACCCCAGCGGCACCAGGCATAGCTCGCCGTCAGAATGGCGAGCAGCATTCCCAAACGAATCAAGAAGAAGTTCGGGCTGGTGTGCCAATAGTCGTAGGTCGCGTAAAGGTGCTGCGGCTGCGCGTCAAGCCAGCGCGCGGCTGCTACAAATACCAGGCCGGCGGCCCCTGCCGATAAAAAGGTCGCGGTTTCGCGCCTGTGTGCCCATTCGCTTTGCATGATAAATCCTGTGGCGAGCCCGGCGAAGGCAAACGCTGTCCAGGGAAAAATAGGAAACATCCAGGCTTGTGGTGTGCCGAGATTGTGCACGCCGTTGATGTAGGACTCCAGCGGCCAGGGCAGCCAGTCCGGGCGCCAGGTGGTCCACAGCGGCGGTGTAAGAAGAGAAATCAACGCAGCGGTTCCAGCAGAGGCAGTCACAAGTCGGAGCCGCATCGGCGCTTTACGGAAAACAGACAGCGCAAGCCAGCACACTACCCCCATCAGCATCATGGAGAGACCGATGGTGTTCAGTATGTCGACGCGGAGCAGGTCGCTGAGCGGCGCCCAGCCCCACGCGATGACGTATTCCTGCAGGCGAAAGAGCAGGCCAAAGCCAAAAATCTCTGCACCGCGGCGCATGGTGGCGCGGGCGATTTGCGCGGGCGGCAGATTCTTCTTCCATAGTTTCTCGGTCACCAGGGCGAACGAAATTCCCGCCAGAAACAAGAACAGAGGAGCAGGGAAGGTTCCGCCCAGTTGCGAGTACATGAAGAATCTGCTCTGCCGCGCGCCGGGGCTCAGCCAGGAATCGTAGCAGTGAGTCTGAAACATCAGCAGGCAGGCCAGGCCCCGCATCCAATCGATGTAGGCCAACCGGGATGGATTTGAAGCCGGCATACATTGTCGCCCGTGGGCAAGGCGGCAGTATACGGCACAGGAGGCCCCGAGTTACTCCGTGGACTCAATCTGTACGAGGTTGCCAGGGCCAGAGGAGCGCGCTCCCGGTCGCCAGCGGCTCGGAGGTCGCTCATGGCTGCGCAACCGGTTCACCGCCGAGCCGACGGCGAGCGAAGTTGTCACGACGTGCCCGACGCGGAGGGGTCCGGCAATTCTCTCGCCTCGAATCCAGTGCAGGGCGCTGCTGATGCTGCATCCACACTGGCTGCAATCCGGGGTTCCGCCGAAGACGCAAGGCTCCACGCGGCTTTCCAGATCGGCCGAGTAGTTGACTGACATCCTGGAGAACAGGCAACTCTCCGGATTCGACGGCGGATTCACAAAGGCGCGAGCCATGCCCACGGGGATCAGCAGTTTCGGATATTTCTTCCGCAGTGGCGGCAATTCGCTCGCTATGCGCTCGCGATCGCCGGGCGTGAGCCGCTCGGGGCTCTCCTCGCCCATCTGCGGGCTGTAGAGGCTCACCCAGATGTGATCGACTTCCGGCCGCGCATTCCAGAAAGCCACATATTCCTCAAGATAGCCAGTGCGGGTGAGCATGGGCCGGGTAATGACCCAGTGAACGTTGATTTTCCGGCCGGCAATGTTCTTCAGGATGCGCTCATAGGTTGCGGGCTCGCGGCGAATGTCATGATCTTCGGGCAGACCGTCCACCGATACGGCGACGCGCATGCGGGGGATTTCCATCCAGTGCGCAGGGATCGGAATCACGCCGCTAGTCACAACCATGGCAAAAACTCCCATTTCGTTGAGCGCGGGAAGAATGCGGTCGAGTTCGCGATGGCGCATCATGGGTTCTCCACCCACCAGGGAAACATGCATAGGGCGGTGGCGGCGAACCAGGTCGAGGACGCCTTCGACCAAGTCATCTCCACGGAGGTCGTGAAGTTCTCGCAGTGTGACTCCATTGCCGAGGTGACTGTCGCCGTAGGCATAGCATCCCGGACAACTCAGGGGACATTCACGAGTGATCTCAATCGAAAGCAGCGGAACGCTGCCGCTCAAAACCCGCCACCAGGCACGCACCAGGTCGCCGGGTGTAAGACTGGATCGGGTAACCGCAGCCTGCATTCAAGCTTGGATGCAAGCTTGGCCGTTTAGGGTTCTCCAGGGTAGGTCACTATTGGATGACGTCTGTCAGAAATTGGCGGAATGGATCAACCGGCAAGAACTTGAGAATCCGCGTCCTTGTGGTAAATTTTTCCCATGGGCGCGTAGCTCAAATGGATAGAGCACCGGATTTCTAATCCGGTGGTTGCAGGTTCGATTCCTGCCGCGCCTACCAAGAAACAGTGGCCAGTGGCCAGCTACGCTGCCTGCAGCGCCGACCCTCCGCTTTTTGTTTTACTGACCACTGGCCACTGATCACTGACCACTGGTCTTCCGATGTTCACACGTGGCCGTGTTCAGGCAGCCATCGGCCAAGCGCAGCCGCTCGACTGGCCGGCCGCCTAGGATGTGCGACTCGATGATTTCGTCGACATCCGCTTCGGTCACGTGCCCGTACCACACAGCTTCGGGATAGACGACGAGGTTGGGGCCGTGTTCGCATTGATCGAGACAGCCTGACTGGTTGGCCCGTACTCTGCCTTTGAGGCCGCGTTCCGCCAGTCTCTGCTTGAACAATTTCTGCAGCTTTGCCTGGCCGCTGGGATCGCAGCATCCCCGCGGGTTTCCCGGAGGGCGCTGGTTGCCGCATATGAAAATGTGCTTGTCGAATTTGGGCATCAGATTGCGAAATTCAATTTCAACAAACTTATGACGCTACAGTCCGTCCTTCCAGAGGTTGCGAGCTTGTGAGTTCGGCATCCCAAATGCCCTCGAAATCGGCGAAGTAAGCCTGTATCTCGATTCCGGGGATCGCCTTCGCCACATTGGCAGCGGCCAGAGCGAGTTCGCGTTGGTGATGCGCGGCTTCAGCCTGGGCATCGCCGCCGAAACCATCGGCCAGGCCTCCGTAGGCGCCGCAATCGGAATGCACCATCAGGATCACGCGCTTGGTGTCGTGCAGGCGAATGGATTTTCTAATCTGCTCCAGGACAAACTCACGGTCGGCCTCCAGCTCCGGCGAGGCCAGGGATTTTGCGCCCCCTGCAATTTTAATGGGATCGGAATAGACCACGCCGATGCGCTTGAGAAACTTTTGGAACCCCAGGTCAAACCGGTTGTCGAAGCACCATATGACGGCCGCGTCGCAACTATACCTCTCACGCGGAGAATCGAAGTGAAACACTTTTTTCACGATGGTGCTCCTGAGTGAGATGACTCGCTGATGGCCATTCTACCGGAGAGTTGAGGTCTCCCGCCGCTTCCGTTGCCATTCGCTGCGGGGGGCGATAAGATGGTGTGTACACGTCTTCTCCGCTTCCATCCCAATAAGCCTTAGACGTATTTGCCGCGGGCAAGAGTGTGCGACCCCGGGTGTTCTTACATGCGCGCGCACCGCAGCGGTGCGTCTGCGAAATCCCTGTTACGGAGTTGGCATTTGAAACGAGGCAAGACTGCGGTGATTGTCGGCGCCCAGTGGGGCGACGAGGGCAAGGGAAAGATTGTTGACGTTTTGTCGGAGAGCTTTTCGGTGGTGGCCCGTTATGCCGGCGGCCATAATGCCGGACACACGGTCATCATCAATGGCAAGAAGTTTGTTCTCCAACTGGTTCCCTGCGGAGTGCTGCGGACTGCCTGCCGCAGCGTGATCGGAAACGGTGTAGTGCTTGATCCCATGGCTTTTCTGAAGGAAGTGGGGCAGCTGCGCGAGGCCGGCGTCACAGTCGACGGAAATCTTTTTGTCTCGAACCGCGCCCAGGTGATTCTGCCCTACCATCGCATGATTGAGCTGGCGGCCGAGAATGCGCCGGGACGCGTGAAGATTGGCACCACCTCGCGTGGAATCGGTCCGGCTTACGAAGACAAGATGGGCCGCCGCGGGCTGCGCGTCGCCGATCTGCTCGACCTGCAGCTCTTGAAGAAACACATCGAAAACGCAGTGCGTGAGAAGAATATGATTGCGCACGCGCTGTTCAATTCCGAACCGCTCGACGCCGACAAAATGTACGCGGATTACGCCGCAGCGGCCGAGAAGATCGCGCCGCTTGTGTGCGACACGGCAGTCCTGCTGAACCAGGCTCTGGCGGATGGTGAGGCAATTCTTTTCGAGGGAGCGCAGGGCACGATGCTCGATATCGACCACGGTACTTATCCCTTCGTCACGTCCTCAAGCGCGACTTCAGGAGGCGCCGCGACTGGCACTGGCGTCGCGCCGAATGCAATCGACTCCGTGATCGGACTTACCAAGGCATATTGCACGCGGGTGGGCGAAGGCCCGTTTCCGACCGAAGAGAAAGGCGAGTTAGGCGATCAACTGCGCAAGCGCGGCAACGAATTCGGCGCGGTCACGGGACGTCCGCGGCGCACCGGCTGGCTTGATTTGCCACTGCTGCGCTACGCTGGCATGATCAACGGCATCACGTGGCTGGTGGTGACCAAGCTGGATGTGCTCGACGAACTGGCGGAGATTCCGGTGTGCGTGGACTACAAGGTCGATGGAAAGAAGACCGTGGAAATCCCAGCACAAGCCAGCGGTTACGACAAGCTGGAGTGCGTTTACCACAAGATGCCGGGCTGGCGGACCTCGACGCAGGGCATCACGAAGTTCGAGCAGTTGCCCAAGGCGGCTCGCGAATACCTGGAGTTCGTCGAGAAAGAGACGGGGGCGAAGATCGGCATGATCTCGACCGGTCCAGACCGGGATCAAATCATATTCATCGACGAATTCGCCGCTGCTATGAAGGCAGGCGCATCCCGAAAAGTCTAGTCTTGACTTCCCACTAGTCAGGCGGCGAGACTACGTAACCACAACCAGTCGAGGTCCAATCGAGGCAAGGAGCGCACGATGGTGGTTTTGGCAGTGACGTGGATGGCGAAGGCTGGGCACGATGCCGATGTTCCCGTAATTTTTGCGAAGCTGACCGAAGAATCCCGCAAGGAGCCCGGCTGCCTGATGTATCAAGTACATCGCCACAAGACCGAACCGCGGCGCTTCTTCATCTACGAGCAATACAAGGACGATGCCGCGCTCGAAGCCCACCGCGCCGCTCCGCATTTTCTGCAATACGCCCGCAAGGATCTACCGAAGGTCGCCGACCGTGTGGAAGGTCACCTGTACGAAGCTCTAGGATAGCCGTGTGGCGCGGGCGCCCTCGCCCGCGAACGGTTCACCCGAGACCGCGGCACTACTATTTCGCCAGCTCATATCCCGCGAAGAAGAAACTCAACTCAAAACGTGCCGTATCTTCGGCATCCGAGCCATGAATCGCATTGTGCTCGATGCTCGACGCCCACTTCTTCCGGATCGTGCCTTCCTCAGCGTTTGCTGGGTTGGTAGCGCCCATCAGCTTCCGCAAGTCGGCGATGGCATTTTCTTTTTCCAGCGCCAGAGTAACGATGGGTCCGCTCGACATGAAATCGGTGAGCGAGTTATAGAATGGCCGGCTCGCGTGCACGGCGTAAAACTGTTCCGCCTGATACTTGGAGATTTCCAGCATCTTCATGGCGAGAATGTGGAAGCCGTTCTTCTCGAATTGCTCAATGATGTCGCCGACCGCGTTCTTGGCGACGGCGTCCGGTTTCACGATGGTAAGAGTGCGTTGCAGGGTTTTCATAATTGGTAGGTTATTCCTTGATAGTTGGCTTCTTGATTTGTTCTATGTACTGGGTACTTCGTACTCGGCACTAGACTTTAACTCCCAGCGCCGCCACGAGCGTCTCCCCGATATCCGCGGGAGATTTCGCCACGCGGATGCCGGCCGCTTCCATCACTTTGATCTTCTCCGCGGCTGTGCCCTTGCCGCCGGAGATGATTGCACCGGCGTGACCCATGCGGCGTCCGGGAGGCGCAGTCTGCCCGGCGATGAAGCCAACCACCGGCTTCTTCATGTGAGTCTTCACAAATTCCGCCGCGGTTTCTTCGGCGTCGCCGCCGATTTCGCCGATCATGATCACTGCTTCGGTTTCAGGATCGCGATTGAACAGGTCCAGCGCATCGACGAAGTTGGTTCCGATAATCGGATCGCCGCCAATCCCGATCGCCGTGGATTGTCCGACGCCGCGCTGCGTAAGCTGGTGCACGGCTTCGTATGTCAAAGTGCCTGAGCGCGACACGATGCCGATTGCTCCTTCTTTGTGAATCGACCCCGGCATAATTCCGATCTTGCACTTGCCCGGCGAAATAATCCCTGGACAGTTTGGCCCAATCAGGCGCGAGCGCCGGTTCTGCAGAAACTCCCAGGCCTTCACCATGTCGAGCGTGGGGATGCCCTCGGTGATGCAGACGATGAGGTCAAGTTCGGCGTCGGCTGCCTCCATGATCGCATCGGCGGCAAACGGCGGAGGGACAAAAATTACGGTCGTGTCGGCGCCGGTTTTTTCAACGGCTTCCTGCACCGTGTTGAAAATAGGCCAGCCTTCGTGCATCGTGCCGCCCTTGCCCGGCGTGACTCCACCGACGACCTGCGTTCCGTAGGCGGCGCAGGCTTTCGCATGGAAGGTGCCCTCGCGTCCGGTCAGGCCTTGCACGATCAAGCGCGTTTTCTTATCGACCAGGATTGCCATAAATATGATTCCTCATGCGCCCTAACCTCTAGCTGCGGCAACAACTCTGTCTGCCGCGTCTTTCATCGTGTCTGCGACGACGAAGTTGAATCCGGAGTTCATCAGAATCTTTTTGCCTTCTTCCACGTTCGTGCCTTCAAGGCGCAACACCACGGGAAGCTGGATGTTGGTCTTCTTCGCGGCTTCTACGACGCCCGTCGCCAGCGTATCCACGCGCAGGATGCCGCCAAAAATGTTGATCAGCACCGCTTTCACGCTCTTGTCGCTGAGCAGGATTTCGAACGCATGCGCGACCTGCTCGGCATTGGCTCCTCCGCCCACGTCGAGAAAGTTTGCAGGCATGCCTCCGGCGTATTTGATGATGTCCATCGTCGCCATTGCCAGCCCCGCGCCGTTGACCATGCACCCGACGCTGCCATCGAGCTTAATGTAGTTCAGGCTGTACTTCGAAGCTTCCACCTCGAGCGGATCTTCCTCCGTAATGTCTCGCAGTTCGCGAATGTCGGGATGGCGGAAGAGCGCATTGTCGTCGAATGTGATCTTGGCATCGAGCGCGAACAGCCGGCCGTCGGTGGTGGTGATGAAGGGATTAATCTCGACGAGCGAGGCATCCGTGTCGAGAAACGCTCTATAAAGATTTGAAAGAAATTGCACCGCGGGATTGATCTGCTTGGCGCTCAGTCCCAACTTGAATGCCATCTTACGGGCCTGGAACGCTTCCAAACCCATGCCGGGATCGATGTGCTGCTTCAGAATGGCATCGGGATTTTCCGCGGCGACCTGCTCGATTTCCATTCCGCCAGAAGCTGAGGCCATAAACACCGGCTTGCCCTCCGCCCGGTCGACGAGTATCCCGAGGTAAAGTTCTTTTTCAATCGGCAGAGTTTCTTCGATCAGTAAGCGCCTTACGATGCGGCCTTCTGGTCCGGTCTGGTGCGTGACCAGTTTCATGCCTAGCATCTTGCGGGCAAGTTCACCCGCTTCATTGACCGACTTGGCAATCTTTACGCCTCCACCCTTGCCGCGTCCGCCAGCATGAATCTGCGCCTTGACCACGACTCCGGTCGCGCCGGCGCTGAACAATTCGCGGGCAGCGGCCTCGGCTTCCTCCGGCGAAGTGGCCATCGTGCCACGCGGAACCGTCACGCCATACTTCTTGAGAATCGCTTTTCCCTGGTACTCGTGGATTTTCATAATGACGATCGCGCTCGTTGCTCGTTAGCTAAGAATCGGAAGGAATCTGCTTGCGGCTTTGAACTGAGGGCAGCAAACCCTTGATTTTATAGAAGGGCAGAGGATTAGGGCAAACCGTGATGCTTCCC
>Ga0209693_10000068_pt1 | contig 37110 bp, 25 predicted proteins | sample HubBroMetageWRM3_FD_188345 | JGI IMG/M metagenome (GOLD analysis project Ga0209693, IMG submission 188345) | Warmed soil microbial communities from the Hubbard Brook experimental Forest, New Hampshire - Hubbard Brook CCASE Soil Metagenome WRM 3... | ecosystem: Environmental > Terrestrial > Soil... | reverse complement strand
AAGGTTTTCTTTTTCCACTTTTTTTTCTACCGAGCTAGCCAGGGGTGTCGCCTGGTGGACACGTCTTAAGGATTGCGAGCTGAGCCAACTGCCGAGTTTTGGAGGTGACAACCTTGCGAGGCGAAGCCAAAGAACGTTGGAGAGAACTTTGCGAGCGGGCCGTTGTTGAGCAAGACCCAGACAGATTTCTAACCACAATCCAACAGCTACTTCAGGTACTGGAAGAGCGTGAACAAAACGGCAGTGCGACACGACGGGGTCCGCGTGCCTCCCAGCGAAAAACCTTACCTAACTTGCCCAGTCGCTTAAGTACCCGTATTTCTCAGGCTGGCTTTGTTCGCCGCGTCGTCCTGATCCTGTTTATTCAGCAGCAAACCGTCGTTTCGGACGCGCCGTTCCACTAGAAACGGATAGGCGCCAAAACGCTCCCGCATGCGTTCGATGTACACGCGCAGTGCGTCCCGAAGCTCGGCGAGTATTGGCCTCACTTCCTGGTCGCCTTTCGTGGCAAGAAGCTCAGCACACAGTTTGCGAATCCTATCTTCCATACGAAGCATTACGCGCCTGCATCGAGACTGTGCAGTGGCGCCCACTTAGACTAGTAGGAGTCTCCAGACCGCACCATAGGGCATACTCTGTAGACTACGTTTCCGAGGTCCGAGTACGATAGCTCTTGGAGAGAGGGGGCTGCCGGACCGCAGGAGGGTGCAGGGTCGGCATCCCTTTGCGTTTGCTAGGGATGGATTGGGTCAGTTATTCCGAGTTCGGTGGGGGTTGCACATGAAGGAAGCTGTGGTCGAAATCGGTGTGAACGAGCCACCGCTGAACGCAATTTCTCTCAAGTGTGCAGTACTGTGCGCTAACTGCGATGTCATAAGCGACAGTCCACACGATCTTTGCCGTGTCTGTGGAAGCCGCTCCCTGTTTAACATCTCTCGAATGTTAGGGGGGACTCTGCCCCGTGAACGGGCTATGCTCGTCGCTACTGCAACAGCCCCGACCACTTTGCGGCGTCCTGTGCTGACATTCCCGAGGCCGCCGCGAACACAAAGCAGTCCCAGGCGGGTCAAGTCAGGTTGAAGGGTTTCGTCCAAATGCGTGAGCTGGGCATAGTACTAAAGATTTAAGTACTAGATCCGCGACTGGGCTTTACACGGTCTACCTTATTTTTATTATTATTCTTATTCCGGGGTTCATTCGGCAGCTTCCGCTAAGGTTTGCAGGTTCCGGGGAAGGGGCTTGCCAGGGCAGGGATCGCGGGTCTTGGGCGATGTGGTTGTTCCTCAATTGGTTAGAATCTTGATGGCGGGGCTCACCGAGAAATTAATTCGTTCGCGCCATCCCCAAACAGTCAGGAAATTCCGAGTCCCCGGGTCTCGGACTCCTCACTACCGTATCTCCCCGATGGAACCCCGCAAATGGGGAGTGCAATCTTAAACTATGCCGAAGCGCATTCTGATTGTAGATGACAGCGCTCCTGTACTGAACTCCGTCAAGTTCGTGATTGAAAGTGTTCCCGACTGGGTTGTTGGCGGGGAAGCCCGCAACGGTCGCGAGGCAATTGATAAGGTCGCGCTGCTCAACCCTGATTTGGTCCTTCTCGATCTGTCAATGCCCGTAATGAATGGACTGGATGCCGCTCGCGAGTTGTCGCGTATCAGACCTGATCTGCCTATCGTAATGTTTACGGATAGCCCCGAGATCGAGCGTGAAGCGTTGCGGTGCGGATGTCGGAGAGTTGTCTCAAAGACAACGGTACTGTTGCTGATCAGCGTCATCCACGACATTTTCGCAGGCGCTGCAGGGGCTACGCCCACAGCCTGACGATCCCGACCAGGTCCACCCAAATTCTCCCGACAATTTAGACCGGTCGTCTAGGGGGCCGCAATCACGCGGCCGGGATATGCTATAGTGTCGGCGATGTGACCGGCGGATAAGCATGGCCCGCCAGGATACAGGACCCACATCGGTTCACGCTCCAGCTCAATTTCTGTCGAGATAGGAAGTTCCTTCCGGGGGTAAGTTGTGCGACCGGCGCGTTTTGGGCTATTCCTTCTTCTGGCGTCGGCATTCTCATTCCCTTCCCTGCTGCTTTCGCAGTCAGCCATTCACGCTTCCGAGTCCGCAGTGGATGAGAGCCTTCTGGCCACGATGCACGGCTCCGTGCATCCGCTTGCGCGGCATGAATTCGACCAGGGCGCGGTGCCCGATGACTTCCCTGTCCAGCGAATGTTGATCATGCTGCAACGCCCGTCGGAGCGTGAAGCGGCGCGTCAGCGTTTCTTGCGCGAGGTACATACTCCCCGGTCTTCGATGTTTCATCAATGGGTGACTCCGGAAGAATACGGCAGGCAATTCGGCGCAAGAGACGAAGACATCCAGACTGTGGCGGCGTGGCTTCAGGCTCACGGATTTGCCGTCGCTCGTGTGACCAGAAGCAAAGCGATGATCGAGTTCTCCGGCACCGCCGGCCAGGTCCGCGAGGCGCTGCATACTGAAATTCATGAATACGCCGCAGCGGGCGGAAGGTTTTATGCGAATGACAGGGAAATCAGCGTTCCCGCAACCATTTTTTCGCTCATTCGCAACTTCGCTCCGTTAAATACCTTCCCGCTCACCAGCTATGTTGCCCATGCAGGCAAGGCAAAGTTCTCGCGCGGCGCACACGGCGGCGCGCCGGCATTCACCTTGACGGCGAACAACGCTCCTTTTTATGCGCTCGCTCCAGAGGATTTCGCCACCCAGTATGACTTGAGCCCCGTCTACTCAGCAGGAACCAACGGTTCCGGCCAGACTATTGGAATCATCGGAGCCACTAATGTGAATCTGGCATTAGTGAATGCATACCGCGAGTTATTTAATCTGCCTGGTGACAACACGCAGATCGTGGTTGACGGCGAGGACCCCGGCGATGGTTCGGCTCCGAACGTCGAGGCGTTCCTCGATATTGAGCTGAGTGGGGCCGTCGCGCCCAACGCGACCGTCAATTTCTACGTTGCCGGCGGACAGCCTTTTCAGAATAATCTGGCGCTCGCGGCGTTACGCGCTGTCGAAGACGATCAGGCAGATGTGCTCAGCCTGAGTTATGGCGAATGCGAACCGCTGCTCGGCGACGCCGGAAATCAACTCTGGGCGGGACTTTGGGAGCAAGCTGCGGCGCAAGGGCAAACCGTTCTGGTGGCCAGCGGCGACACCGGCGCGGCGGCCTGCCTCGACATTATTCTCCTCGGTCCGAATGGCACCGAGGAAACCTTCGGCCTCACCGCCAATGGCCTGAGCTCCACACCATGGAATGTGTCGGTGGGCGGAACAGACTTCTATTATTCCGATTACGCGACCGGAGGCGCGAGCATCTCCTCGCTCTGGAACCAGACCAACGATTCGAATCTCGGATCTTTACAGGCATCTCTGCCGGAGCAGCCCTGGAGCGACGCTCTCGGATTCAATATCGTTCCATACTTCACCGTATTCGATGGGGGAGCAGTTGTGCAGTCGGGTCCGGTTCCATCCGCCGCAGGTGGAGGGACCAGCAGCAACTGCGCGCAGGAAACCCCACGTTCGCTTGCTTTGCCGACTTGTATCGCGGGTTATCCGAAGCCCGTATGGCAGCAGGGAACGGGTGTTCCCAATGACGGGGTTCGCGATTTGCCGGACGTCTCTCTTTTCGCTGCTAACGGACCGAACCTGAGCGCCTGGCCGATTTGCGCCGAGCCCGGGGATTGCGCCGCGGGAGCGACCTCCGCAGTCACTCTAGTGGGCGGAACTTCGACTTCCACTCCTGCCATGGCCGGGATCATGGCTCTTGTCAATCAGAAGTATGGCCGCCAGGGCCAGGCCGACTTTACCTTGTACGCCCTGGCGAGCCAGCAATCCGGCGTCTTTCACGACATCACGCTCGGCACGAACGACATACTGTGCCTGATACCGAATCCAGGGCTCCCCTCGATTCCGAATTGCACGACTCTCAACTCGAATCCCTACTTTTCAAATCTCTACGAATTTGGCATTTACCCGGCGGCAACCGGATACGACCAGGCCAGCGGCCTCGGGTCCTTCGACGCCAATGCGTTGCTGTCGAACTGGAATAACGTGACTTTGCTGCCGACCACAACCCTGCTCCAGCTTTCTCCGACAACGGTCACACACGGTTCTCCGATTTCGCTCACTGCTTCAGTGACACCCGTCTCCGGGGCTGTCGTACCCACCGGCGAGATTGTGCTTGAGACTGATCCAGTCTCCGCGATGCGAGGCAATGAGGCGATTGCGCTCGCTGCCGGGACGGCTTCCGCCAGCGTCAATACCCTGCCGGGAGGTTCCTATCAGGTGTTGGCTCAATATGGAGGCGATGGGGTGTACGGGGCCAGCGCGTCGTCCCCCGTTTCAGTGACAATCAAACCTGAGCAGAGTGTCACCTCGCTGGTATATAGCGACGCCGGCATCCCGACGGGAACGGTTGCGTTCGGCAGCACGTTGACCTATGTGGCCACGCCCACCGGGCTAAATACGAATTCATCGGGGCTTGCGACTGGCTCGGCCACCTTCACCGACGGCAATGCCTCCGCCACGGTTCCGCTCAACGTGAATGGTGTGGCGACCTGGTCGCCGCAGGTTGTCGCTCTGGGGCCGCATTCGGTTTCCGTGAGTTATTCGGGCGACGCCAGCTACACCCCATCGACCGGCGGCCCGCTGACTTTCACGGTCGTCCAGGGGACTCCATCGATTGAGCTTGAAGTGCTCGACCAAGCCCCGACGGTCTGCACCGTGGGCGGAACTTGCAGCACAAACTATGTGGCCGGATCGAATCTTGCGGTGCACGTTGTCCTGCGTGGGCCCACTGCTAATGTGCCGCCGACGGGAAAGGTGACGGTCAGTTTGGGTACGCTGACGCAGACCGTCCCTGTGGTCGCGGAGTCCTATATCAATGAGGGCCTGTCTACAGCTAATGCGACGCTGAACAATGTGCCGGCGGGAACCTATTCGTTGAGTGCGAGTTACTCGGGCGACGTCAACTGGAACGCGGCGTCTTATACCTCGCCGCAACAACTTACCTTCGTCACAAACACCGCAGTCGCGACCTCAACTACAACCCTTACTGCCTCTTCAACAAGCGTCAATAGCTCGGGAAGCGTCACGTTCAACGTGACGGTCACGGCCAGCACCGACCAATACGGCACTCCGCTTGGCATTGTCTCCCTGGTTGGAAATGGGACAGTATTCGGGGGTGGCATTCTAGGCTCCGGAATTGTTACCGCCTCCACTACCGAGACAGCAACGATCGTCGTTCCGGCAACCGAACTCCCTATCGGTCAACTGAACGTGACGGCGGTCTATTCCGGCAATGTTGGGGTCGCATCTTCTGTCAGCGCCCCAGTGCAGCTCAATGTCACCGCCAGCGACTTTACTTTCTCCACCGGTGCGTCAAGCCTGACCGTGCCATCTGGTCAGACCGGCACAGTTCCGCTCCTGCTCGGTGGGCCATATGGAATCGGGGTTCCGGTGTCACTCGCTTGCACGCCTTCGTCCAGCCTTTTCACGTGCAGCGTGAACCCCGCATCTCCCACGGTAACGGGCGCTGGCACGGCCACTCTGACGGTCGCCGCCAGCGTTCCCGCTACAACCGCAAGAGTGTTGGCAATGCGCGACCATAATCCCGGTCATGCGTTAGCTGCCGCATGCAGTTTTGCTTTCGCCTTTGGCGCAGTAGTGATTGTCTCTATCGGCAAGCGCAAGCCGAGAGCACAAGCCATCTTTCTCTTTTTCACTCTCCTTTTCGTAGCGACCAGCTGCGGCGGGGGATCCAGCAGCGCTCCGCCACCGCCGAATACAAATCCCACGCCCCCGGGTGCATATAGCGTTCTGGTTACGGCCACATCGAATGGTGTCGTCCACAACGCTCAGTTGGCGGTGCTGGTGTCGGCCCAGTGAACAGCCCCGCCGAATCCGTTGAGTCTCCCCAGCATGGCGTGGAAATGGAAGAGGTGGTCGGTTCGATTCCGGCAGTCCCACAAGAAATTGACCGGTGAGATCGTCTCGTCGCTAGAATCTCAGTCGAATATCCAGCGCGTCGCAGTTTTCGGGAAGGTCTTCTCTATAAGGCCGAATACACGGCTCGGGCGCACGCGATAGAGGGGCTCAGAACCGTCGCCACCGCTCATTCCATATTTGCTGAGCGATTTTGGTTCTAACCTCTTCGCAATCGCTGGGTCTGTGATCAGTTCGGCGACGCCTTCCAGAATCACCGCTTCAGCAGCATTCTGGGTGCCCACAATACAATTTGGATTTTTGGCCAGGTTGCGCGCCTTTTGGGTCTTGCTTCCCGTGCCGAACCAAAACGCACCGTCGAACCACAAGCCCCAAACGATCATGGCATGGGGTCGACGATCGGAACGCACCGTGACGATCCAATACTCGCGAGAGTCCGCCAGAGTCTTCACCGCCCATTTCCAAGGCAACATCCCGGTCTTGCTCGTGCTGATGCCGTAGCCGGGTATTTGCGGTCGTTCCGTTCGCGGCTCTACCTTGCTCTTTTTCACGCTTGGCATATGGACCTCCGATATCGGCTCGCATACGCGTGGCATCGCGGGCACACCGCCCCCGGATTGTATCGAATTCTCATGCTAGGCTGGTACGGTGAACCGGCAATCCACTCCTCTCTTCTTTCGCCTCACGTTCGCAGTCGTTCTTTTGCTCTGGTTATTATTCAACTCAGTCCCTCACGCCAGTGCCGCCACCTGGACGTTACACGCGCAGCCCACGCGGCTCGTGAATGGCGGTCCCGTATTGTTTCAAGTAAAGCCACCGACGCGGCTGGAATCACTCGGTGGAACCTGGCTGGGACACGAACTTTCCTTCAGTTTCGATCCTGCAAGTAAAACTTGGTTCGCGCTGGCCGGCGTCAGCCTGGAAACTGTCCCCGGGACTTATCCCATTGAGCTGACCGGGGAGACATCGCCCGGGAAAATGCCGCGCAGAAAAATCTCCTTTACGCGCACTTTCGTCGTCGCCCGCGGAAAGTATCCTAAGACTGAAGTCAAGCTCAGCGTTGAAGGCAAGTTCACCGCGCCCAGCCCTGAGCAGCAGAAACAAATCGAAGAAGGCGTCGAGGTGAAGAAGGACTATCTGAGTCGCGTCACTCCAGAACGCGAGTGGTCTGGAGAATTCACCGCTCCAGCCGAAGCCGAAATTTCTGACGTCTTCGGCGCCGAGCGCGTCTTCAACGGCAAGGCGCAGAGCACGCACTTCGGCCTGGATTTCCGCGTCCCCACCGGCACTCCCGTCGCCGCCATGAATGACGGCACGGTGCTACTCGCGCGGCCACTTTATTTCGAGGGCAACTTCGTAGTGCTCGATCACGGCCAGGGACTGCTAACGCTATACCTTCATCTTTCGGAATTCAAAGTGAAGGAAGGCGATCAGGTGAAGCGGGGCCAGATCGTCGGACTGAGTGGCGGCACGGGTCGCGCCACTGGTCCGCATCTTCACGTCGCGGTGCGTTGGCAAGGAATCTATCTCGACCCTGCGAGCCTGATGCGTTTGCAACTACCGCTGACGCCAGTTAGCAACTAGCAAGCAGCACTCAACCTCTGCCAATCCGTGATGGCAGATAACGGCCAATTGCTAATTGCTGTTTGCCTTACCGTTCCCGCCAGAAAGCCCACTTAATCCGCGCTGTGGGATATCGCGCAGCGCGTCTCTCAGAATCTCTTTCAACTCCAGGTTGCGGATTAACCGGTGCAGATAATTCGGATGCACGCCCAGAATGCGAGCCGCATCAGCATAGCTGCCTTGCGTCTGCTCCACGGCGTCAAGAATCAGCTGCTTCTTCAATTCCTTCACTGCCAAGTGATACTTCGCCTCGGTCATCTCCGGCAGTGGTGGCCGTTCCAGCAGCGATTCCGGCAGATCCTCAGGCAGAATCACCTCCGAGGACGCCAGCACCAGGGCGCGCTCGATGGCGTTTTCCAGCTCCCGCACGTTGCCCGGCCAGTCGTAATTCTTCATGCAAGCCAGGGCTTCGTGGGAAATCGCGAGTGCCTTCACCTTGCAGCGCTTCGAATGCTTCTGCACGAAATGGCGCGCCAGCATTGAAATGTCTTCCTTCCGGTCCCGAAGCGTGGGCATCGTGATCTTCAACACTGCCAGGCGGTAATACAAATCCTGGCGAAACCTGCCGTCGCGCACCGCTTGCTCCAAATTGCAGTTGGTGGCGGCAATGAGGCGGATATCCACTTTGATGGGGTGGATTCCGCCGACTCGTTCGAACTCACGCTCTTGCAGCACGCGCAGCAGTTTGACCTGCAACGTTGGAGCCAGTTCCCCGATTTCGTCGAGAAATACCACTCCCCCGTCGGCCACTTCGAGCCGGCCCTTCTTCAGCGAAGCAGCCCCGGTAAAGGCCCCACGCTCGTGGCCGAACAAATCGCTTTCCAGAAGTGTCTCAGGAATCGCAGAGCAATTGATGGCCACAAAGGGTTTGTTCGCCCGCGGGCTGTTGCGGTGCAACGCCCGCGCCGCCAGCTCCTTACCGGTTCCGCTCTCGCCCTCGATCAATACTGTCGAATCGGTGGGCGCCGCGCGCTTGAGGAATTGATAAACCTCTTTCATCCGCGCGCCCTCTCCCACCAGACTTCGTTCCTGGCTCATCTCCAGGGTCAGCCGCACATTCTCCTGCTCCAGCGATTGCAGGCGGCGGACGCTATCCAGCGCCACCGCAGAGATGCCAGCGATCGCCGTCACCAGTTGCAGGTGCTCTTCGTTGAGACGGTTCCTTGGACTGTCGCTGTCAAGATAGATGCACCCAATCACTTGCTCATACACGGTCAAGGGCACGCACAGCAAAGACCGCACCTGGGACGCCGCCAGGCTCTCGATCTCCCGCAGCTCCTCGGTGCCGGCAACGTCGCTGCCCAGAATGCCAATCCCCTGCTCCAGTACCTGACGGGCAATTGTGCGGCTCACCCTCACCGCTTGGGGCTGTCCAGCCTGCCGCATCCGCCCGAACGTGGAATTGAATTGCTGGCCTCCCTTATCTGCCAGCAAAATTGCGCCCCGGCCCGCCGGCACAATTTCAAATATCAAATCCAGGAGCTGGCCTTGCAGTTCATTGAGATCGCGAATCGCATGCACGATCCGGCTGATCTTAAGCAGTGCGTTTAGATTGCGGGCCACGCGTGAGCTCGCAGGCAGCTCGTGCAGCAGCCGGTCAGGCTGCAGATAAATCACGTCCCGAGGATTGAGGACGGTGGTCTCCGCCGTGTACTGCGCCTCCTCGAACTCCACCCGGCCCGCCGCCGGCGTCACTTCTTCGTCTTCAACTAGAAACACAAAGGAAGAGTCACCGGTTGCAACCTCGTCTCCATGCTGCAGCCACTGCTCTTCGACGACCACGCCATTCACCTGGGTTCCGTTGCGGCTGTCGAGGTCTCGCACCAGGAATCTTCCGTCCTGCCCGCTCAGCAGACAATGTTTTCGAGAGACCGAAGGGTCGCTGATCGCGATTCCATTCGACGCCTCCCGCCCAATCGTAATTTCTCCCTCGGACAGAGGAATCGTCGAGTCTTTCAAGGGCCCGGAAACCGCCAGAAGTCGGGGATGCAAGCGCCTCACCTCGCGCCCTTCTTATCACACTTCAGCCCTAAATTCATTCCCGATATGAAGTTTTTCGGTTATCCGAACAGATAGGAGTTGCTATCCGATCGGATAGCATTCGGAGCCGGCCACCGGATAAGCGCCGGCGTCACCCAGACACAGATAGCGATTAAGCGCTTTGCTCAGAGCAGGTTGGACGGATACCTGCGGTCGCCGCCCAACTCGCGGCGATTGGCATACGGCATGCACTCCAAGGCTTGCGCTAGCGCTCGGCAAAAAGCGATGGGGGAAGCGCTTTTGCAGTATTCCTTGCCGGGATGGCGCAAATCAGGGATCCGAAGGGCCCCCTCATCGGATCCCTGGTCTTTTGTGGATGCCTTTTGTAGATGTCTTTTGCGTACGTCTCTCTTAAGTCCCGCAAACCTTCAACTCGCCACAGCTTCGTCCCCCGCCGAAGCAACCGCAGGTATCGGCACGGCCGCTCCATCGCGAAACGTGACACTGTTTCCCGAAATCGCCGGCACGCGCTCACCCGGAACCAGAATCCCCACCAAATTCAGCGGATCGGCAGCCGACAGCGTAATCGTTCCCGGCACGGGATCAAGCTTGCGCATCGCTCGCACCGATTCCACCGCCACCGGCAATGCAAACTGCTCGCCTAGAAATCCATCCACAAATCGCCCGCCCCGAATCTCGCCCCGATCCTCCAACCGGCGGAAGCCTGCCAGCAACTCCCGCCAGGGCGGCAGATTCGCCTCCCGCGCCAGCACGTCGCGCACCACAATTCCATAACGCCGCAGCAGCATCCAGCACGCTGCTTCGACTGCGCGAGGGCGCTCGACAACTTCATCGGTATGCAGCAGAGCCCAGCGACCAGCATTGTGCCGCGGACGCGTAGTCCGCCCACTGCCTTGCCCCGCCCGCCGTTTGGGATCGATCAACGAACGCAGATTGTCGAAGCCGTCGGCGGTAACCAGCCCCGCCGCCACCAACTCCCACAGTGCAGTCTCGATCTCTGCTTTTAACTTATCCGTGCCGCGCACGATGTCGGCAAAAAACGAGGCACCCCGCTGACGCAGAAAATCCAGCACCATCTGGGCGACATGGCTCAGGCCATTGTTTGCCGCCTGCTCCGCGCCGGGATGCCGTGGCGTCATCCAGTCAGCATCTTCGCGCACAAAGAAAGTAATCGGCGCAACACTGGTAGGAATGATGCGCCGCTGGCGAGAAGGAGTGCGCGTCTCCGATCCGCGGCCCGCGTTCGAATCAAGCGTCGCCGGATGCGGAGACAACCTTCCCCAACCCACTGCCCCGGTCAGGCAAAGCTGGTCCAGCCATTTGGGATCGTAATCCACAACCCGCCGCGCAAGCACCTGCCGCTCCCAGGCATTCGCGGGAATCTCAAACCCCTGCAGTTGTCGCAGCACTTCGAGCGTACCGCGCTCGCCCGCAACCTGCGTCCCCGCAGCCACATGCTGCCAGCGCAGCAGCCATTGCATGAACTGCGCCGCAGTCACCGGCTCAATCTGTTTGCGTAGCGTAGCAACCGTCAGCCGGTGAATGCGAGCCAGCAGTCGCCGCTCGCACCATTCCGTCTCGGCCGCTTGGGTGGGGACAGCAGCGCCACTGAAGTATCCCCGTAGAACGGTCCCGCTGGCCTCCATGCGAAGCAAAGCATTCGAGATCTCAGAAGCGCCAATCCCTAAGGTCTCTCCAAGTTGCACAGCCGTGGTCGGCCCCAAATGCGACATCCATCCCGTAACCACCGTAAATAAAGCATCGTCACGGGAAGGCGCCGTTGTTTCCACGTCCGCCAACGCACTCTCAAATTTCGCCTCGGGGAACAACACAGAAAAAGTCTTTGCACGCTCTGCCGCGATCCAATAGCTCCGTCCGCCAGAAACTGCCGACGCAGCGCGACCTTCTCCGACTAAACGATCGAAATGAAACTTCCACTGCTCCGTACTGAAATCGCGCCCGCTCTCCGGCAGCGCCACCAGCGTATGCAGCACATCATGCAATTCATCGGCGTCGCGCACATCCGGCCAGGCTTCCTCCCGCACCTGCGCAATCGCCGCCGGATCCAGCCCGCCCACTTCCTCGAGTACCGATTCCGGCAGCATCCGTCGCATCTGCACCGCCCGCGCCCGCCGCTCCTCAAGTGGAGCATCGTCAAGAAACGCATATGGATTCGCATTCAGAATTTCATGCGAAAACTGCGATGGCACCGGGGTATCGACCGCGAGACAACGAATCCGTCCATCCGCCAGCCCGCTCAGCACAGACTTCAGCCCGTCAATATCCATCGCTTCGGTGAGCACATCCTTCATCACTTCGTTCACCAGCGGATGATCCGGAATCTGCCGCTCACCCTGAATATTTTCGAAGCAAGCCGCCGCATCAGGAAAAACCGAAGCCAGCAGATCATCGGAGCGCATGCGCTGAATCTGCGGTGGAACTTTCTTTCCGTTTTGAAAGCGCAACAGCGCCAGAGCCCGGTTCGCATCCCAACGCCATCGCGTGGCAAAGATCGGAGAATCCAGCGCCGCCTGCTCCAGAATCGGCTGCACCGTCGCGGCTTGCAGAAAATTAAAAACGTCTCCCAGTGGAAAGCTGTGCTGCTCAGCCAGAGCGATGTTCAACCCGTTGTCAGTAGCTGCAGCCTGCAACTCGAAGTTGAACCCAACACAGAAACGCTTGCGCAGCGCCAGTCCCCAGGCCTTGTTGATGCGCCCCCCAAATGGCGCGTGGATGACAAGCTGCATTCCACCGCCTTCATCGAAGAAGCGCTCCGCAATCACGGTCGTCTGCGTTGGCACGGCACCGAGCACTGCTCGCCCCTGCAAAATGTATTCAATCGCCTGCTCCGCCCCGGAATCATCAAGTCCGCACTCCTCTTTGAGCCAGCCAACAACTCGAGCAACTTCCGGCTGTGTAGCCGAGAAGCCGACCGGCGAAGTATGCGGCAACATCTCACTGATTTTTTCCCGCAGAGTTCCGATGTGCTCCGAAAGTTCCTGAGTTCGTGCCGGCGCTTCCCCGCGCCAGAAAGGAACGCTGGGCGGCGCGCCATGCGCATCCTGCACCAGCACCCGCCCAGCGTTGGTTTCGATCCGCCGGATCATCCACGACGTGTTTCCCAACAGCATGATGTCGCCGCGATTGCTCTCCACGGCAAAATCCTCATCCACCGTCCCCACCACAATGCCATCGGGCTCCGCGACTACGGCGTAAAGCGAGTTGTCTGGAATCGCTCCCCCACTCGTGATCGCCGCCAGCCGCGCCCCGCGCCGCGCCCGCAGCTTGCCGTTCACTCGATCCCGGTGCAGGTACGCACCATAACGCCCGCGCCGCGAGGCGATGCCCTCGCTCAGCATCTCCAGAATCGCATCAAAGGTTGCCCGCTCCAGATTGCGATACGGATAAGCCCGCCGCACCAGCGCGAATAACTCATCCTCACTCCAGCCGTCGCTGGCAGCGGCATCGCCGACCGTAGCACCCGTAGCGCCGGCGTCCCCGCCGGCTGCAGCGAGCCCATCCTGGGCTCGCTGCGGCAATCGAGGCGCAGCCGTCGTTGTTCCCGCAGCGCAAGCGGCCACGATTTGCTGCGCCAGCACATCCAGCGGCGCGTCCGGAATCATCAGCCGGTCCAGATCGCCATGCCGAATCGCCCGCACCAGCGCCGCACACTCCAGCAAATCGTCGCGCGTTGTGCAGAAAAGCCGTCCCTTCGGCACCGCGCCACGCCAGTGTCCAGACCGTCCCACGCGCTGCAGCGTCACCGCAATCGCCCGCGGAGAATTGATCTGCACCACCAGGTCCACTGTTCCCACGTCAATGCCAAGTTCGAGCGAAGCAGTCGCCACCAGCACCCGCACCCGGCCTTCCTTCAAATTCTTCTCCGCCGCCAGGCGCAGCTTGCGCGACAAGCTCCCGTGATGCGCCGCCACATTCTCTTCCCCGATGCGCTCGCCGAGATTGTGCGCGACGCGCTCCGCCATCCGCCGCGTATTCACAAACACCAGTGTCGACCGGTGCTGCTCGACCAGCGTCACCAGCCGGTTGTAAACCTCGTCCCACATCTCGTTTGAAGCTACCGGCCCCAAAGGCATCGCAGGAACTTCAACCGCGAGATCAAGCGTCCGCTTATGTCCAATGTTGACGATGACGGGATCAGGCCGGGCTTCTCCCGAGTTGGAGTTGCCGGTCAGAAAGTGCGCGACTTCTTCAATCGGCTTCTGCGTAGCCGAAAGCCCAATCCGCACCGGCGGTTTGCGAGTCAGCGCATCCAGCCGCTCCAGCGACAAGGTCAAATGCGCCCCGCGTTTGTCGTCGGCCACAGCATGAATCTCATCCACAATCACGGTCTCAACATCGCGCAGAATCGCCCGGCTCTTATCCGCAGTCAGCAGAATGTAGAGCGACTCCGGCGTGGTCACAAGAATGTGCGGCGGCCGCTTCAGCATGGCGCGCCGCTCGGGCATCAGCGTGTCGCCGGTGCGCACTGCGGTGCGAATCTCCGGCATCAGCAGCCCGCGCTCGCCCGCCATGGCGAGAATTTCCCCCAGTGGCACTTCCAGATTTTTCTGGATGTCGTTGCCCAGTGCCTTTAGCGGCGAGACATAAAGAACTTCCGTACGAGCCGCCAGATCGCCCGCCAGCGCCTTGCGCACCAACCGGTCGATGCAGGCCAGAAACGCAGCCAGCGTCTTGCCCGACCCGGTGGGCGCCGAAATCAGCGTAGGCCGCCCTGCCAGAATGTGCGGCCAGCCCTGCTCCTGTGGCTCAGTAGGCGTGCCAAACCGCTGCACAAACCATTCCGCGACGAGAGGATGAGCCCAGGCGAGAGAGGAAGGAAATGAGGTCACAACCAAAATATTCTATCACGCCTGCTTTCGCAAAACGTTCGCCTCACGGCCGGCCCGGGCAATAGCAGCTCAGGCTGCTCTCCGCGTCCGCCGGAGAAGTTTTTCCGGACCCTCGGTGCTAGAATTCTCCGTCCATCCCCGAACCCAGGAGAACCAACTTGACCATGTTGCGCTCGCTGACCTGCTACGTACTACTCTTCGCGTTCACCCAATTCACCGTGGCCCAAACTTCTTCGGAAACAGCCGCCCCGTCCGCCGCCTCCGCGCAGCTTCTCGGCTACACCTCGCAAACTTCCGGCACCGAGCGCGACCTGGAAAAGAAGTTTCAGGATGGCATCGTCGCCGCCAACATCCGCGAGAACGATCGCCGGCTCAGCGCGCGTCCCCACCACGTCGGCTCGCCCTACGATAAAGACAACGCCGAGTGGATGCTCGCCCGCTTCAAAGAATTTGGATTTGACGCCCACATCGAAACCTTCGACGTATTATTCCCAACTCCGAAAGAGCGCGTGCTCGAACTACTCGAGCCCACAAAGTTCCGCGCCAAACTGCAAGAACCTGTCCTCGCGGTCGATCCAACTTCCAATCAGACTTCCGAACAACTCCCCACCTACAACGCCTATTCAATCGATGGCGACGTAACCGCGCCGCTCGTATACGTGAATTACGGCAACCGTGACGACTATGAACAGCTCGACCGTCTCGGCGTTTCCGTCAAGGGAGCGATCGTGATTGCGCGCTACGGCGAAGGCTGGCGCGGCATCAAGCCCAAAGTCGCCGGCGAGCACGGAGCCATCGGCTGCATCATCTATTCCGATCCCAAGGGAGACGGTTATTTCCACGGCGAAGACTATCCCGAAGGCGGTTGGCGGCCACGCGAGGGCGTGCAGCGCGGCAGCGTAATGGATACAGACTATCCCGGCGATCCTCTGACCCCAGGCGTCGGCGCAGTTCCCGGCGCAAAACGGCTCGCCATCAAAGACGCAAAAACCATCACCAAAATACCTGTGCTCCCAATCTCGTACGCCGACGCGCTGCCCTTTCTCTCGGCTTTGCACGGTCAGATCGCACCGGAAAACTGGCGCGGAGCGCTGCCCATCACCTACCACATCGGTCCGGGTCCAGCGCGCGTGCACCTCAAAGTCGTCTCGAACTGGGATACCAAACCCGTGAACGACGTGATCGCGACCTTGCGCGGCTCGACCACTCCCGATCAATGGGTGATTCGCGGAAATCATCACGACGCCTGGGTGAATGGCGCCGACGATCCCCTCGCGGGAATGTCTCCGGAACTCGAAGAAGCTCGCATGCTCGGCGAACTGCACAAGCAGGGCTGGTCTCCCAAGCGCACCATCATCTACTGCGCCTGGGACGGCGAAGAGCCCGGCTTGCTCGGCTCCACGGAATGGGTTGAGACTCACCTCGACGAACTGCGCAAGCGCACCGTCTCTTACCTCAACACGGATGGCAACGGCCGCGGCTTCCTTTTCGCTGGTGGAACTCAGGACCTGCAGGCCGTGATCAGCGCAGTTGCTGCCGACATCAATGATCCCGAGAAGAATATCTCGGTGCGCGAGCGAGCCCACTTGCGCGCCATCCTGAGGGCCAAAGACGCGGAAGAGCGCGGCCAGATTCGCAAGAGCGCCGATCTCCGCGTCGAGGCTCTTGGCGATGGATCAGACTACACGGCCTTTCAAGACCATGCCGGCATTTCCGCGCTGGATATTGGTTTTGGCGCCGAGGACGAAGGCACTCAGTACCACTCCATCTATGATGACTTCTATTGGTACACGCACTTCGCTGACACGGACTTCGCCTACGGACGCGCATTAGCCCAGACAGCGGGCACGGCGATGATGCGAATTGCCGACGCCGATCTGCTTCCCTACGACTACACTCCGCAGGCCGAGGCCATCACTAAGTATGAAACCGAACTCGAAAAGCTGCTTAAGGAGAAACAGGACGAGTTCACCGAGCGCAATCTCGAACTTAAGGAAGGAGTCTTCACCGCGACTTCCGATCCGCACAAAACCTACATTCCGCCACCAGCCGAAATCGTGCCGCCATTCATGAACTTCGCTCCACTGAAGAATTCCCTCGAACTGCTGAAGAAGAGTGCGGATGATTACTCGAAGGCGCTGGCCAAATTCAAGAGCGGCGGTGCGACGGTTTCTCCGCAAGCTCTCGACGCGGTGAACGCCGATCTGCTCGGCATCTCGCGCCTGTTCCTGAACGAGAAAGGTCTGCCCGAGCGTCCCTGGTTCAAGAACCAGATCTACGCTCCCGGGGCTTACACGGGATACGGCGCCAAACCCGTCGCGGCTGTACGGGAATACATGGACGAAAAGAAATGGCAGGAAGCCGACGCTCAGATTCCCATGGTCGCACAAGTGGTAGAGAACATCGCTGGCGGAATCAGCAAGGCTGCGAAGGATTTGGATGCTGCGTTAGCAGCGAAGAAGTGAAGTAAGAGCGCTTCGTGTTCCCGCAGATCGTCAAAGGTCAGAAAAAAACCCACCGGATGCTTGCTTGGGGCGTGCTCGGGTCAGCATCCGATGGGCTACCGTTTCTCCTTACTCACCCTGTTGTTTTCAGGAGTATTTAACCTGATTAAACCCTAGAACCCCGCCAAGTTCCGTCTAATTTTGTAAAACTTTGTAATTTTCGCGCAAACGGAGCCATCTTTCTAACGATCAATCGGGCAGATACTGTAGACATCTGCGGATCATTCTGTAGAAAAAGGGACTCCGCTGCGAGAACAACCAAATCACAGTCGATCCTGTCCTAACCTAATCCGTAATCGCCGCCGTCTTCGAAGCCATCAGCTCCGTGAAGCGCGGATTTTTCCGCAGGGCCGTAAACTCTTCGTCTTTGTACACATTCTTCAAATCCTTATAGCCGGCCTCCATCGCTTTCTTCAGGTACTCAAGCGATTGCTCTGAATAGCCCATCTTGGCGAATAACTTCGCGACCGTGTAGTCGAAGCGCGCGCGATCTTCCGGGCCAGTCAGTTGCGCCTCAATGCCGGTACGTGAACTTCGTTCAAATACTCCAGGGTCGAGCTGCAAGGCGTGCTGATAGGCGGCAACGGCGGGCTCGAACTTTTTCTCGGCAAAATACGCCGCTCCCAGATTGTTGAAAAACGCCGCGGAAGTATTATCGATCGCGATGGCTTTGTCGCATTGCTTTATGGCAGCGCCGTATTTGTGGTCTCCGTAATACGCGACTGCAAGGTTGCCATAGGCTTCCGCAAACGCGCGATTCGCCTTGATCGCCCGCTCGCAGCTCTTGCGCGCATCCCTCCAGCGGCCCATGAGCAACTCGCTGCGGCACATTTTATTCAGCACTGGGGCGTTATTGGGTGACTTCAGCAAAGCGGCGCGATAATAATCCACCGCATCCAAATAGAGCTTCGCCGCATGCAAGGCGTCGCCCTGCTGCTCCAGAGCGGCTGCGGTTGCTTCCGGCGCCGGAGGGTCGATGGCGCGAATCAGCGGCGGCGCGATCTGCACTTGCTCCGGATGAGCAACTTGTGCCAGTGCCGCTGTGAAAGGGATTACAACCAGAAGAAGAATCAGGCAGGCCTTTCGGTAGGACATACACACCCCCAAGCGACCAACTCCCACGCGGCCATTTTGCCATACTTTTCGCCAGGCGGCGAAGAAATTTCCGTCTGTCTTCCCGGCATAGGGTGTTGCTGTTCCGCTCAAATAAAGTTCCGGCGTGCCCCCTCTAGTGAATGTTTTGCCTAAGCAGGGACCTAAAACCGGATAGACCCCCTCCCCCATTCCCTCCGAAAGTCTCGCGGGGCCCGGGTTCTGCAAAAAATGTCTGCAAAATCTTGATGGCAAAGAGCTTAGAAGTCAAAATCTTGAGAACAAACGCCTAGGGAGCGAGCCGATTCGGTCGCCTATGCCCCGTGCTCCTCGGCCATAATCGCGCAACTTTCGATAGCTGACGCAAGGTTGAATGTCACAACGAGCTGTGGATTCTTCCAAGCCTATGAATCCGCCCATCCGACTCAAGATCGCAGCCCGACCCAAAGTTGGTTTGACCGTCATCGTCGAATTCGCGGTTCACTCCTAGTCCGGAAAGCGTCCGGGAAGCGCTGCTGGGGCAGGCTTCTACAGACGTTGTCTGCAGGGACTTTCTACTCTAGCTGTTGAAAACCTTGGGAAAAACCCTCGCGCAAACTGACAGAGCTGTCGTACACTGCTCTCCCCCCTATATTCCCTCCGAAAGGAAACTACTATGCGTAAACACCTCATTGCTCTCGTCGCTGTGATCGCGCTTGTGACCCTGGGTGGATCGGCCCAGGCGCTCGCGCAAACCGCAAATCGGCCTTCCGCAAGAAGGGTCTTTGGGTTTCAGGATTCCAAGACCGGAGCCTTTCATCCTCTGGGGAATTCGGCAGACATAACTGACGCTGCCGCTGCAACCACAACTTATACCGGCACGGTCGAAGCCACGGTTACGATCACGTTAAAAACAGCCCTTCCGTCAGGGGACAAAATCGTTTGCACTGTAACCGCGGACGCAAGTTCCGAGAACGAGACGGCGGGCACGGTCTTCGACTATGACGAAAGCGCATCCAGCATTGCCACGGTATCCGGTTCCACGGCGACTTGCAAAGTGAATATCCCCTTTTCCTGGGTGTTATTCACGCCTTCGACCACCGTCATCAACGGGCTCCAAGGCGGCTTGGAGGTGATTATGTTTTCACCAACCGCCACGGTGACTACGGAATTAGCTGCAGATTTTGTGCGGGAGCACACTCAGCCAATCACCATCAACGCTGGCAAACCTGCCGACGGGGTGCTGACCGTCGCCGTGGCCGTAACCCTGTAAACATCGTTGCAACCTCAACGGGTGCCCCGTCCTGGTCGCGTCCTTTGCGACAGGGCGGGGCTTTTGACTTCCCTGGAACGCTAAGCATCAGTGCGGTGCAGTCTGGGTAGTATCTGGCGGCTTGGGCGGCGGCGTTGGAGATTTGTCGTCCTTGAAGATGCCGGCGATTTTACCGAAGAATCCCTTCTTCTTTTGCGCGTCGTTTTGTGGGTCTTGTGCGTTGGCCGAATTCGGAGGCGGCAGTGGTTTCTGGGCGCCGCCGAAGAAGCGGGAGAGGAATCCGGTCACTCCTGCCTGCTGATCACAAGTCTCGCGCGGCTCCGTGCCCGACACGAAGGCCGCCGTGTAATCGTCCGGACAGGAAGAGGTAGCCAGGCGATTCGTAGCCTTGTCCAGTTGCACGTCGACCACGCCGTTCGGCTGCAAGAATTCTTTCATGCCGACATACTCCGGCAGCGCCGAAGCCTTCTTCATGAACTCCGTCCAGATGGGTCCGGCGGTCTGCGCGCCAGTGAGGCGAATATCGCTGTAGTCGTCATAGCCCACCCACACGATGCACAACAAATTCGAGGTGTAGCCTGCGAACCAGCCGTCGTGCGAAGTGCCGGTCTTTCCTGCGGCCGGCAGCAAAAAGCCGTGCAAGCGAACCGCCGAGTAGCCGAGGCCGTTGTTGATCACGCCTTCCATCATGTTGGTCATGACGTATGCGATGCGCGGATCGAGCACCTGGCGCTGGTCGGTCTTGAAGTTCGCCACCACGTCGCCCTTGGCGTTGCGCACCGAGTTCACAAGAATTGGGGAAAGACGGTCGCCGCTGTTGGCGAACGAGGTGTAGGCTCCCGCCATATCGAGCGGAGGCGCGTCATACGATCCCAGGGCCATGGCTGGCGTCGCTTTCACGGAAACAATTCCCGCCGACTTTGCCAGGTCCGCCACTTTGTCGTAGCCGACTTCTTCCGCGACTTTGACGGTCGCGTTGTTCAGCGACATGGCCAGCGCATAACGGAGCGTGACGTCCCCGTGGTACTCCTCTTTATAGTTGCGCGGCTCATAGATCTGGTCGCCGTAGGCGAAGCTCGTGGGCGCATCGGTCACCGTGGAAGCTGGCGTAATCACATTGGTTGAGCCGTCGAGCGCGGTGTTCATGGCCGCCGCATAAACGAATGGCTTGAAGATCGAGCCGGTGGGCCGCTTCGACAAAGCATGATTCAGCTGACTGAAACCGTAATCGCGTCCTCCCACCAGGGCCAGCACCGCGCCGGTGTGCGGATCGAGCACGACCATCGCCACCTGGGCCTGCGGGCCCGGAGCCACCGTCGTCTCAATTTTCTTGCCCACCTTCACTTTCTTGGTTCGCATCTTGGTGACTTGCTCGTCCACCAGCTTCATCCCCATCTCAACCGACTGCGCCGCTGCCTTCTGCAGATCGGGATCGAGCGTCGTATAAATGCGATAGGACTGGTCGTTCAAGTCATGTTCACTGAACTTGTTGATGAGGGTGTCGCGCACCATATCAACGAAATACGGCGCGTCACTGGCTTCCACGTTGGGCGGTGCCAGTTTGAGCGGAGCCGCCTTGGCTTTCTCAGCCTGCTCCCGGGTAATGGCGTGGGTTTCGACCATCGAATCGAGCACCAGGTTGCGGCGCTCCAAAGCGCGCTCGGGATGCCGGTAGGGCGACAAACGGCTCGGTCCCTGGATGATGCCTGCGAGCAGCGCCGCTTCGGGCAGGGTGATGTCTTTCAAATCTTTATTGAAATAGGATTGCGACGCTTCGCCGAAGCCGCTGATGGCGAATGATCCGCGCTGCCCCAGGTTTACCCAGTTGGCATAGAACTCAAGAATCTGCTGCTTGCTGAACTTCTGCTCCATCTCTTCGGCAATGAGCATCTCGGTCAGCTTGCGGCGGACGGTTTTTTCCGGCGTCAGGAAGAAACCGCGCGAGAGCTGCATGGTGATGGTTGAACCGCCCTGCTCGTGGCGTTGCCGCGTCAGATCGATCCAGCCCGCCTCAAACATGCGGATGAAGTTCACCCCGCTGTGCTCGAAGAAACGCCGGTCTTCGATGGCCAGCACCGCATCGATCATTACCTTGGGAATGTCGGAGTACTTCACCACCTGGCGCTTGGAGCGCTGTCCGGAATCGAACAACGCGGTCACCAGCTGCGGCTCCAGTTCGTAGGCCGAAAGCTCATTGCCCCGGCTGACGATCTTACCCACCTGTCCGTCCTGAATCGCAATGTGCGCCGCTTCCGGACTGTGGTAGCTCTCCGCCCCTGGAGTAATCTGGATCCCGTCGCTTACCAGGTGAAAGGTGCCGAGGGGCGACTGCCCTTCTTTATCTGAATATCCCGCGCGGACGAGGAGCGCAGCGATTTCCCGGGCATCTATTTTGTCGCCGTCGTGCACCGTCCGCGGCAGAGCGTAGATCTTGGCGGAATTGCTGAACACCGGGCTGCGGAAGCGTTGCGCAATGATGCGGTCGTACTTGATGTAGTAGTAACAAAAAAATCCGCCCAGGCCGATCGCCACCACCAGGAAGATGATGACCGCGGCTCGAATCACTGGATCGCGCGTGAGCCTGCGGCCTGCCGGGCCGTTGCCCGGTCCGTTGTTTCCCTTTCTCGGGATCTTGATCTTAATGGCCACAGTTTGACTCAACGCCGCGACAAGACTGCCTGCTGGTCAGACGATGGAATGCGCCAAAAGGTTTGCCTTGCGCTCACCCTTTGCGCTTCCCTGCCGCCGTTTTACGCCGTGGGCAATGTCAGGACGCGATGCTTCCATTGTACCGCCGCGCATGCCAACAAAAAGAGACCCGCAGTTCATGCGGGTCTCTAAGCTGTTAACAGTCTGTGATGCTGATTCGGCTATACCGACTGCGCCAGAAGTGCTTATTGCGGATCCCTATTGCGGATCGGTCACCGCCCAATATCCAGTGGTCACCAGCGGAGTCGGCGTGAGCGGCTCCGTAAGTGCACCCGTGCCGGCGGCGACATCCATCACCGCAAGCTGGGGGGTAGCGGTATCTCCGTAAGAAAACAGATAATCGCCGCTCTGGTCGAACTGACCAAACAACGCAAAAGTTACGCCGCTGAAAGGCGAGCCGGGCGGTCCTACAATGGGAGTAAGCGCGCCGGTGGTCGTGTTCAGCAAGTAGCCTTCCAGCGGATTGTATGCTTGGCCGTTGTCGGCGACGCTGAAAGAGTAGACAAACTCCCCGTTGGCCTCGACTGGCTGGACCGCGATATTGAATGGCGCATACGTCGTGGCGAATGGCGAGTTGGCTACCGGTTTGATCGAGCCCGGCGCCGTGCCGCTTTGCTCAATGTAATAAACGTAGAGATGCTTGTCGTCGGTGGCCGCCCCGGCGGCCACACTCTGGCCACTGGTCCCGATCAGAAGTGTTCCGCTCGGCTCGCCCTGCACCGCCCACATGTTATAAGCCGCAGAAGGGATAGAAAAGAATGGACTGCCCACAACCGGCGCGAGAGTGCCCTCACTGCTTCCGGTTCCGATGCTGTATGCCGCGATACCGAGGCCCTGGTGGTCGGCAGTAATAGATGTCACATACAGATATTTCCCCAGGCCGTCGGTGGTCATGTTCCAGGGTTGGAACGCGCCAGTCGAGAACGGAGAATTCGGGACGGGCGTGAGCACGCCCGGTGTTGATCCGCTGCCCGGTCCAATCTCATAAACCCATATCTCGTCGTTACCCGCATCGGCGACAAATAAGAGCGTGCCTGCGGGATTGGTGATCATGCTGAGTTGATTGAATCCGCTCACACCGACAAATCCAAGATAGGACACGCTGTAAGGGCTGCCGGTGATTGCGGTAAGCGCTCCGGACGTCTTATCGACAGACCATCCATAGATCTGCCCCGTCGAGGCAAACGCGGTGTAGAGAAATTGCTGCTGTGCCACCACCACTCCGATGCTGGGATCAGCGGGTGGAATCAGCGGCGCGTTGAAGCCCGAGATCGGAGCAAACGTCCCCGCACCCACGTTCAACTCAAAGCCATCCATGGTGCCAGTAGTGGTGCCGCCGATCTGATCCACGGCATAAGCAAAAGCCGTTGCTCCGCCGCCACCGCCACCACCGCCGCCTGTGCCGCCCGTGCCACCTCCGCCAAACCCCGAACCGGAGGGCGTGCAGCTCGAACTGCCGAACGTGACGGCGCAATTGTAGGAACCGCCGCAAGCGGCCAGGAACATCAATGCCAGCGCCACCAGCACACTGAGTAGCACTCGAACTTGCATCTTCATGAACTGCCTCCACCTGAGCTTCACTGGTTGCGGACACCCTGGCTGCAAGCGCTGAGGAAACGATTGCGAATCTGCTTCTCGCCCGTTCCAAGCCGTTCCACTCGCGCGTTGCCGCTTGCCCGTAACGGCCTGATCAGCGGCAAACGCGTGATAAAGCTCTTAACCTAATTGCGATAGTAGGTGGAAGGTAACTTAGTGGCAACGTTACGAATGTCACTGGCCCTTAAGAGAGAATTATGGGTACTAATCGAGGCGCGGAAGGCGGCACTAACTCGGGGCTCTCTGCCGTCTTTTAAGATTGTGCGTAAGCCTGACCCATTCCTGAGAGAGGTTGTCTTTCAGATTTAGACCCACAGATTTAGACTCAGGCCGCCGTCGAGTCCACGGAGTGACCAGGAAACTTTGTAAAGGCGCTAGGGGCTTGGGTTTCCCGGCTTAATAGTTTCTATCTGACCGCATGCGATGCGATGCGAGCCGCACTTACTCATTCCTAATCTGAAGATAAAATCCTTGCGCCGCGCGCGAAAACAAATCCCGCTGTGACTATTGGACGTGACCAATGGTTTGCATGGTAACCACACATTTCCCTTGCCTCCATTATTAGAAGCTGACAACATTCGGATTGGAATCAGCGGGGATTTTTTCAGGAGGATTCTCTCACGTGAAACGCACAAACATTCTGGCCGCATTGCTGGTCGCCCTGTCGCTCATCTCAACCGGATGCGGCACTTCGGATTACGTTCAGTCGATTGAGATCACATCGACAACTGGGAGCAGCGGAGGCTTTTTCAATCTCTCGGGCATCGATGGAACGCTGCAGCTAGTGACAAACACGGTATACCATAGCGGCAAAACCGTCCCCATCACTAACTCGGTCACATACACAGTTATGCCCGTAGGCTGTCAATCTAGCCAGGATCCGGCTAACCCTTGCGGGACCGCGCTGCCGGCTTATGGTCCAACTACTGTGCCTATTAATTCAACCGGCCTGATGACGGCTGTGGGAGCTCTCTGTACCTGGATTGATCTTCCTTCCGGTACTCCTCCCGCACTGCCGACGCCGCCGCAATATAATTGGCTTTACACCGGATACTATCAAGTGACAGCGACCTACAACGGCATGGTATCGCAGCCGGTCGCGATCGGCGTGGGTTCAGCCGCGGGCAATGCTCCCGATGGCACCTGCGGTCCGTCGTAGATCTTTAGCTCTTGAGGTTCGGGTCTGCTCCCCCGCAGATCCGACCCTGATCCAACGCTGGTTCCGTAATGTATCTTGCGTCATCTTCTGAAGCTGCGCGGCCACCGGCCGCGCAGCTTTCGTTTTCAACCTCACATCGCCATCAAACCTCGATCCATTCCTCCGGCGCAGCGCGCCGTGACTGCCGATCACGCCTTCCACTAAAGATGTTTGGGATACAGTTGTGTTCTTCGGCAAGGCCGCCGGGCATAGGGTACTGGCAGTTAAGGTAGAGCACGGCAACTCACGGCCCGGTAGGCGGCAGCATGAGTCCGGATGCAGTCTGTGGGTGAGCCTTGAGTTTCAAGAGAGGATGTTTAACGAGTCACCGGCCTGCGGTCAGGCAAGCACAGTCGTACTGGCGACTGGCAACTGATAACCAACCACTAACCACTGGCCACTAGGCCACTGATCTTCTACTTATTTTCGCTTGATGGATTGAAGTGGAGGTCGAACGAATAGCCGGGCAACTTCACGGGAACCGTGTAGTCTGCGGCAACGTAAACCGCCATCAGGCCGGGCGTAAGGATGCGCTGCACTGTGACCTGCTTCTCATTGATCGGCAGGTCGTGCTCTTTGGCCTTGCGAAGTACATCGTCGCGAACCTCGTCGTCCGTTTTTTGCGGATTCGCGCCCGCCATCATCGCGACCTGCCGGAGGTCGTCAGTAAAACTGAAATTCGCCATGATGGGCGGAAGCACCTGAAATAGCGCGACAACCACAAAAATGAGTGCGAGGAATCCAACCAGCGCTTTAAAGGTTCCCATAGTCTCGAAATTGCGCCGCCCGCCAGCGACGCAACTTTCAGGTCCTGGCTGGCAGCACTCCTTGAAAATATTCCACTAACGTTGCGATCGTAACATCGCGTACTTCGCGAGTCGAGCGTAGAACCACTTCCACAGTGCCTTCGGTAACCTTCTTCCCGACCGTGATCCTGTAGGGAATTCCGACCAGATCGGCGTCCTTGAACTTCACTCCCGGCCGTTCGTCGCGGTCGTCGAGGATCACGTCAAAGCCAGCTGATTCCAAACGAGTTCCAAGGTCAACCGCCGCCTTCAGCAGGCTCTCGTCCTTCACATTGACCGGGGTAACCACAATTTCAAACGGCGCAATCGAGGGATGAAGCCAGAATCCATTCTCGTCGTTGTTCTGTTCCACTGCGGCCGTGAGAATGCGCTCGATCCCAATGCCATAACTGCCCATGATCGGAGTAACTTCCTTGCCGTTCTTGTCGAGCACGCGCGCACCCATCGACTCCGAATAACGGTAACCGAGCTTGAAGATGTGGCCGATCTCGACCGCCGTATCGATGCGCAGAGCCTTTCCACAATTCGAACAACCTTCACCTGCCGTCACCGCGCGCAGGTCGGCATACGCCGTAGGATGAAAGTCCTTCCCCAGCGTGAGGTTTTTCAGGTGATAGTCCTCTTTATTCGCGCCGCCGATCAGATTCGCGCGGCCTTCGAGCGCCTTATCGACTAGCAGCACTGGCAAGCCCGCATCTTTTTTCAAATCTTTGGCCCATTCAATCCCCACCGGCCCCAAATATCCTGCCGGAGACTTGAACAGCTCTTTAATCTCGCTTTCCTCCATGGGCCGGGTCGCGACCCCCACGGTAGCGTTGAACTTTGCTTCATTCAGCTGATGGTCACCGCGCATCAGCACCACGACCGCGCGTGGTTTCGTCTTGCTCTTCTCGTCTTTCTTACTCGATGTCGGCTTGTCCGACACCGGCTCGTCCGTCATGTAAGCCAGCGTCTTGATCTTGTTCTTCGGCGAGACTCCCAGAAACCGCGCCACATCTTCAATCGTTTTCTGTCCCGGAGTGTGCACTTCCAGAGGCTTGCCATCGCCCTCGCCAGCCAAGTCGGTGACCGACTCAAGCTTCGACGTAGCCTTCTCCATGTTCGCCGCGTAGTTGCAACCATCGCAGCTCACAATCTGATCCTCGCCAGCGGGCGTGCGCACCATGAATTCGTGCGACTCTTTGCCGCCCATCGCTCCCGAATCCGCCTCCACCACCATGTACTTCAATCCGCAGCGGTCGAAAATGCGGCAGTAAGTGTCGTAATGTTTCTTGTAGGAAACATCCAGACCGGCCGCATCGATGTCGAACGAATACGAATCTTTCATCATGAACTGGCGCACCCGCAGCAACCCGGACTTCGGCCGCGGCTCGTCGCGAAACTTAGGAGCGATCTGGTACCAGATCTGCGGCAGCTGCTTGTAGCTGCGCAGCTCTTTCATCGCAATCGAAGTCATCACTTCTTCCGCCGTAAAGCCCAGCGCCAGGTCGGCGCCCTTGCGATCTTTTACTCGAAACAGGTTCTCGCCCATGAGAGCCCAGCGCCCGCTGGCCTCCCAAATCTCGCGTGGATGCAGCAAGGGCAGAAAAAACTCTTGCCCGATCCCGTCCATCTCTTCGCGGACGATGCCCATGATCTTGTTGAACGACCGGTTGCCCAGAAAAAGGTACGAGTAGATCCCCGCCGCCAGCTGCCGGATGTAGCCCGACCGCACCAGAAACTTGTGGCTGGCAACTTCCGCGTCGGCCGGAGCCTCGCGCAGTGTAGGAATGAACAGTTCTGACCATCGATGCATAGAGTTTGAGTACCTAAGTACCGAGTTGCGAGTACGGCGCTGTGACTACGGAGTGCGAGTACCGCGTGCAGGACACTCGCGGATTCTCCTGCGGAATTGATTATTGTAAATGATGGCGCGAACCGGACTGCCGAAGCAGGAATACTCCTGGGTTAACTCCGAACCAGGCACTGGCAAGTCAGTACCGACTAGGAAGTCAGCCGCCGCAGAATCTCTTTCCCCAGCTTCTGCGTCTCCCCGAAAAACTTCTGATACTCGACAAATAGCCGGTTCATCTCTAGCGACTTGTCGGCCGTCAGCTTCTTGCGCAGCAACATATCGCGCACATGCACCGGGTTTGGCAGAGTAGCATCTTCAGTCAATTCTTCCAGCGCCGTATTGGGATCGTAGTGATACATAAGATGATTGTAGCGCCGCGCAGTAGCGCCGCCGTCTCGGCACCTTTCCAGCCCCTTCAGGGGCGGCATTCATTAGCCCCGAACGTAAGTCCAGGGGTCGAGTCGTCAGATAAGGAACGAGTCCCGAAAAGCCTGCCCTGAGCAAAGCCGAAGGGGACGGCATGGTTCTCAAGCACTCCGCTACACCAGCTCAGTACTCCACAAATCGTGTAAATGCACGATTCCCTGAATCCGCTGATCCCCATCGACAACCATCAGCGAAGTAATCTTCTTCTCCTCCATCAAAGCCAGAGCCGTAGCCGCAAATTCCCCAGCCGCAATGGTCCGAGGATTCTTCGTCATGCACTCTCCGGCCATCAGATCGAGCACGTCTTTCCCCCGCTTCTCGAGCAACCTTCGTAGGTCGCCATCGCTGATGATGCCCACCAGTCGCTCGCCTTCCACGACCGCCGTCACGCCCAGCTTCTTGCGCGACATTTCATAGATCACGTCCGGCATCTTCGTCTGCGGACCCACCCGCGGCAGTGCCTCGCCCGCGTGCATCAAAGACTCCACTCGCGCCAGCCGCTTGCCTAACTTCCCCCCAGGATGCAGGTTCGCAAAATCCTCTTCCCTGAATCCGCGCTTCTCGCTGAGCGTAACCGCGAGCGCATCGCCCAATGCCAGCATCGTAGTAGTCGAAGCCGTAGGCGCCAGCCCCAGCGAGCAAGCCTCCTCCGCAATCGAACAATCCAAAGCCACATCCGCCGCGGAAGCCAGTGTAGATCGGCGTGTGGACGGTGCTTGTGTGGAGCGGGCACTCTTGCCCGCTGCTTTTGACTTTGACTTTTCCCTCCCAGTAGGTGCAGTCCTCCCAGAAATCTCATCCCCGGTCATCGCAATCAGTGGCACCCGCAGCCGCTTGATCGTGGCCAGCAGCGCCAGAATCTCCTCGGTCTCTCCGGAAGCGGAAAGCGCCAGCACCACATCTCCGCGCACGACCATCCCCAAATCCCCGTGCAGCGCCTCGACGGGATGCAGATACAAAGCCGGAGTCCCGGTCGAACTCAGTGTTGCCGCAATCTTGCGCGCAATCAGCCCGCTCTTCCCCATCCCCGTAACCACCACGCGTCCCGCGCAGGAAAACATCAAGTCCACTGCGCGCTGGAACGCCGCAGCCATCGTCCCGCCGATGCGGTCCGCGAGCGCGCGCAACGCTTCCGCTTCAATGCGCACCACGTTCTCGCCAATATGTTTCATGAAAACGCGATCCTACCAGATGATGGCGCCGGTCCGCCGCCACGCGACCGGTTTTGCAGTTGCATAATCACCCGATCGCTCAATCGCTCAATTCTCTAGAAGTGATCCTCAAGACCTTGGGGTTGCACCGGCTTCTGACCCAACACCAACAGTCCCCTCGCCTGGATCATCTGATCCCATGGCCCGGCTTGCCAGTTGTCCCGCGTCTTCACCGGATACTGCCACGGCGGCAGCGCCACCATAAGATTTCGCGCCATCGAGTGTAGATAAGGCTCATACATCGACCGCAACTTGGTCAGCTTTTGCCGCGCCTCCTCCGTACTTTGCAACTTCAATCCCGCGGCCGCCAGCGTCTCCCGCAGCGTGTCAAACCCGGCGTCTGTCATCCGTTCCGCGGCCTTCGGATCGTAGCGCGCATTCACTACCTGGGCCAGATCGACGGCTGCATGCCGTGCCATTGCAAAAGTCACCCGCGCCTGCCCGGGATGAATGCCGTCAACGCCGGTGATCAGCAGCGAGGTCACGTCCAGCATAGTCATCAGCGCTCCCAGCCATGACTGGTTGCTGTGCTGCGAACGAAAAAAACTCAGCACCGGATAAGAAATGTGGCTCTCCAGCAACTCCGCAGCCCAGCGCTCCCAGTCGCGCAGACATCCGTCGAGCACCGTCTGGTCGATCTCCCGATTCTCCGCAGTCCCCGCCATCCGTACCAGCAACTCGGTCGCAGTCGGCGGCGATCCCGCCCGGGCATCGAGCATCGAGATCTGGATTTCCCTCCGCGAAAACGAAGCGTACACCACCGGAAGGTAGCCGATCACCACGCCCAGAAACGCGAAGCCCATCCCCGCTTCCAGCACCGAAAAGGCGCGCGCCAGTCTCGAGGTCGGCACGATGTCGCCGTAACCCAGCGTGAAGAAGGTCTCGCCGCTGTGATAAATGATCCGGCCAAACGTGATCGGTTCGTTGCTGAGTTGTTCGTGCCCGCCGATGCCATACTGCAGCAACGCGAACCCCATGATCAGGCTGGCAGCCCAGAAAATCAGCAGCGTAATCAGCGACAGCGGCCCGAAGTATCCCAGAAAACTCTGCTGCCGCGAAAGCGTCCGGATGCGCCCGGCAAGGTTTTTCCACGGAATCCAGGTTCGCCGCAAAAACCATGCTGTCAGCTTGAACTGCCGCGTCACCCGCCGCGGCAGCACCACCGTCTCAAACGCATCCTGCAGCACCACGCAGACAATGACGACGCCGAAAATTATTGCTGGAATGCTGCCGTGAGGACTCATGCCAGGTTCTCAGACGAAATTGTTCTCAGACGAAATCTTGATGCGGAAGGAAGGTTAACAGATTCTGCATGGTCCCGGGGCTGCCGCGAGCCTACTGCGGCTTGGGTTGTGGCGGAGGACTCTGCGCCGGCGTCGTCGCGGGCGTCGTTGCCGGCGCCGGTTTCTTCGCGACCGGCTTCTTCTTCACGACCGGCTTCTTCACCGGCTCGGTATCATCGACCACGGTTTTCTTCGGAGGTTCGGCCGGAATCGCCGCCTGCGCCGTCTTCAAGTCCGTGCGCAGGCGCACAATCTCCTGCTCCTTCGACGTCGCCAGGTTCTCCAACCGCTCTGCAATCTGCTTGCGCGTGCCCTCAAAGCTGGTCAAATCATTAGACAGCGCCTGGAAGTCGTCTTTCGGTCCGAACGCTCCCGCCGCTTCCACCACGCTTCCCAGCACGTCGTACAGCGCGTCCAGGTTCCGGTACAGCTTGAAGGTCGCGGGCAGATCTTCCGGCGCACTGCGCAATTGCTTGATCATCTCGGGCAATGCAGTCTGCAGATTGCGCTGGATGGATTCAACGTTCCCCAGCGCCTGCTTCTTGGAGGACCCGTCTGTCTTCCAGCGCTCGATCCGCAGCTTCGTAAGGTCGTCCTGCGCGCTCTTGGAGGTTGCCTCCAACTGTGCCAGCAATCCGTTTATCTGGGTCACCGACGCATAAGAAACCGGCTCTCCCTGCGGCGATCCCGCGGAAGCAACTGTCCCCTGCACTGAATATCGCGGGCTGGCCTGAGCCGCAGGCGCAGCTACCGATGGCGCTGCCGTCTGACCGATAGCGGTCGCACTCCCCAGCAGCGTACACAGCATGTAACAACAAAGGATGGATTTAGGGTTCATTGCGTCTGGAGTCAGTAGCACCGCGCGTGCAACAGAATATAGAGAACATCAGAATACTACAAGCCGCCGCATCCCTCCGGCAGGTGCCCGGAAGCGCAGAACCCTTATTTCTATGCTGTTTTGGCGTATACTACGGGGCGTTCGCAGAACTAGCCCGGGATCAAACGCGGGCGAAACGCAGTAAACCCGCCGGCATGCATGGACTCCGTCGTAGAGAGGCTCCGCATCTCGTCCTCTTTTTCGAATCGCGCCCAGAGCTAGGTCCCGAGGTAAGGAGATCCCTATGAAACTTCACACCCTGCTTTCCCGTTTCTCTCTATCCGCCGCTCTGCTCCTGTTGGCGGGTGGAATCTCAAGCTTTGCCCAGGACGGCAAACTCGTCCTTCATGTCACTCCCAAACAGGCCTACCTCTTCGTCGACGGCCGCGCCATCAGCGAAGCGAGCAAACACCGCTCCCTGAGCCTCAGCCCAGGCGACCACAAGATTGAGTTGGTGAATTACGGCTATGCTCCCTCAACCCAGACCGTCACCATCACCTCCGGCAAAGACACCAACCTTGACGTCAATCTGGCGGCAGCCACCGGAACCGTCTCCGGCCCCTTCGGCGCCATGACGATCGAGGGAGCGGACCGGGATGCGATTCTGCTGAACGGAAAAACGCCCGACTTCTTCGTCGGCCACGGCGACGAATTCAACAACGACTGGGTGTGGAAGCAGGAACTTGTCGTTCCACCCGGCACCTACCAGGTTTCGGTCCTGTCCGGTGATAAGGAAGTTTGGTCGGGCCCGGTTGACGTTCCCGCGAATCAGCGCGTCGTCATCGACATCCCAAAGGGTGTGCGCAAAACTGTTGCCTGGTCGCGCGGCGAGAAACTGAGCGCCATACCGCGCTTCACCGCAGGCACCGCCAGTGCGACCGTCGCAGTTGCCAAGCCCACCGCGCAGTTATCCGTGACTGCGGCGCAGGTCAACTGCGGAGATGCTTCCCAAATCAACTGGACCTCGACCGACGCACCTCGCGTCGAGATTACCCCGGTCGGCCCGGTCGCAACTTCGGGCCAGCAATCCGTTCAGCCCACGCAGAACACCACTTATAACCTGACTGCGACAGGCCCTGGCGGCACCGTCAATTCCAATGCCACCGTCAATGTGAACAATGCCGTGCAGGCCGATCTGCAACTCGCCCCCGCCGAGGTCCACTACAAGAAGGTCGGCAATAAGGTCGTCGTGGACGACAGCACGGCGTTGAACTGGACAGCACAGAACGCTTCAACCGTGTCGATTGACTCCTTGGGTGCGGTCAGTCCCACCGGCAGCCGCAATCTGCAGATCACCCCCAAGAAGACCGATCCCGGCGCCGTCGATGAAACCGTTAGCTATACCCTCAACGCCAGCAATGGTTGCGGCGGAACGGCCACGAAAACCGCGACTCTGCACATCGTGGGCTCGATTGTGCAACCCGAAATCAAACTCGCGCGCAGCGTTTATTTCCCAACCGATCGGCCGCGATCGCTCAAGACAGAGAACGCTCTCCTCGACAGCGAAAAGGACACTCTGAAATCCATCGCGACTGCGTTTATCCAATACGTGGCGGACGAACCTGATGCTCACCTGGTTCTCTCCGGACACGCCGACAAGCGCGGGCCGCAAACCTACAACCAGCCGCTCTCCGAAAGGCGCTCCGCACTTGCCAAAAAGTTCCTCGTGGAACAGGGAGTTCCCGAAGACAAAATCGACACACAGGCTTTTGGCAAGGAGCAGAACCTGACCGTCGATCAAGTGAAGCAGCAACTGGAGCAGGATGCCAGCCTGAGCCCGGAAGACCGGCAAAAGGCTCTGCAGAAAATACAAACGATCGTGCTCGCCTACAATCGCCGGGTAGACATCACATCGAAACCGACCGGGCAGGAGTCAGCGCGCGAGTATCCATTCAAGGCCGAGGACTTCGCCAGGCTGGTCGACCGTAACGGCCCTGCGAAAGCCAGCGGCGTTGAGATGGCAGCGAAAAAGGAAAAGATAAACAAGAAGGAGAAGTAGAGGTTCCGCGAACTACAAGCGAGGAGGGTGGCCCACTCAAGCCGTCTTTTGGCTTGAGTGGGGCTTTTGACTCGCTGGGTGCCCCATTTTTCTCGCGTTCTGTGCGCGAGAAGTGGGGCTTTTTGACACCGCTCACGCGCCCGCGCAACGAAACGAGTCGCACCAATTGGCGAAGAATACCCCGCTGGGATGATAATCAGATCATCCTATGCTCCGTCGAACCCAGCTGCTCTTATTCGTCCTGGTTGTAGTCGCGTCCCCTGCCATTCAAATCCACGCCCAGCAGCTCGCCGGCCGTCTCATCCTCAAAGACGGCTCCTACCAGCTAGTCACAAAGTATGAGATCAAAGGCGACCGCGTGCGCTACAAAAGCGCCGAGCGCGACGAGTGGGAGGAACTTCCCTCCGCGCTGGTGGACTGGCCGGCCACCGAAAAGTACGAGAAAGACCGTGCCGCCTCCGCCATCCCCGAAGCCGCGGCTATCGACAAGGAAATCGATGCAGACCGAGAAGCCGAACTCTCTCACCTTCCACAAGTCGCTCCCGGCTTGCGTCTGCCCGATTATTCCGGCGTCTTCCTGCTCGATAACTTTCATGGCCAGCCGCAACTGGTCGAGTTGCAGCAGAGCGAAGGCAATGTCGACCGCGATACCAAGGCAAATATCCTCCGCGGAGTCATTCCCATGGCAGGCGGTGCCAGGCAGAGCGTCGAAATCGAAGGCGAACACGCCGCCGTGCACGCCCACGTCGCCGTGCCCTCTATCTACATTAATGTCGAGGATGGCTCCGCTGCAGCGCCCAGCGGTCAAACTTCGTCCGCACAATTGTCCCAGCCTAACCTCGATGCTCCCCGCCCCGAGCAGCAAGGCTCCGCACAACAGGGTCCGCAGCAGCCGGAGCAGCCCCTAGTTCCCTTTGATCGCTTCCACATCGTCCACACCAAAGTAAAAAGTGGCAAGCGCATCGTCGGCGAACTCAAGCGCGCGCCAAACGGCAAAATCAGTCAGGACCAGAATTTCGTCAAGACCACCATCGACCGTGTAAGCGGCGGCTGGCTTAAGCTAACACCCACCGAAGACCTCGCACCCGGCGAGTACGTCTTGATTGAGACCAAGGGCAACGAAGGCGTGAACCTCTACGTCTGGGACTTCAACGTAAACCCAGCCGCACCCGCGAATGCAAATCCGTGGAAGCCGGACGCGAAGCCGGCCGAGCCGGAGAAACCGAAGGAAAATTAGTAATTGGACGATTGTCCGCGAGAATCAATTCCAATCCGCCGCCCTGCGCCGTGGAACACTCCTCAAGTAAGGCAATGTACCTCCCAAGGTTGCTAGTCTGCGGGCGCTCGCTCTCTCTAACCAATGTGACGTTTTTTAAATATAGCTCATGTATAAGATTCTTAGATACGAGATATAATAGAGGCGTGAAACAACGTGGACCTGTCATAACGCTGATCCTGCTCGCTCCGGTCATTGCCGAGATACTGCTCGGCAGCACCCGATTGAGCATTCTGTTTGTCTTGGTTCCCCAGATTCTGCTCTGGGGCCTCGGCGCACTCATGATTCGCGAAGCCTTCCGCCGAGCGAGCCTGGATACCCGGGGTTTGCTGCTCATGGGCGTGGCGCTGGGCTTGTCGGAGGAATTCATAATCCAGCAGACCTCGCTTGCGCCGCTTCCCTGGCTCGGTCCAGGCCACGACTACGGCCGAGCATTCGCTGTGAACTGGGTTTGGCTTCTGGCAATGTTGGGTTGGGAAGTAGTGTGGGTGACGCTGATTCCGATTCATCTGACTGAAATCATCTGGCGCGAGCGGCGCAGGCAGCCTTGGCTTGGAACCCGCGGCTGGATAATTTCCATGGCGCTGTTCCTCGCCGGCTCTATGATCGCATGGTACGGCTGGACCCATCGAGCCCGGCCGATGGTGTTTCACGCGCCTATCTACAGCCCGCCGCTCGCTCCCATGTTGATCGCGGCCGTTGTGATCGTCGCGCTGATCGCGATCGCCCTGCAGCTACCCGCGCAGCTGCGGCGGCCGCGTGGACAGACGCCGGGTCCGTGGCTCGCCGGCGTTGCCTCGTTTGTGTTTGCGGAAGGTTGGGTGGGCTTGATTCAGATTGCCGGCGGCGCCGATCCGAGATTCCCAGTCACTGCGGCGTTGCTCGCTGGCATTGCTTGGGCGGCCGCAGCATATGCGCTGATCGAGCGCTGGTCCGCCGGCTCTGGCTGGTCGGATGCGCACCGCGTGGCTGCAATCATTGGCGCGAATGTCGCACTCATGACGAACGGATGGCAAGGGGTGTGGCGGCTTTCCGATATCATCTTCAGAGTAGCGGTAGGCGGTGGAATTGTGCTTCTGGCCATCGTGCAGTTGGGGCGATCGCCAATCGCAGAGACGGAACAGCCGTGAAGATGACGCGTCGCCAATCAGTAAGCCCTTTGACCCCCGGCGAGCGCCGCGGCCGTGCGCTCAGCACGACGATCATCCTATTCCACGAAGCGATTGCCGCACGGCTCGGCATGAGCAGCGCGGAATGGAAGTGTCTTGGCTTTCTGGAGGAGCACGGACCACTCACGCCGGGCCAGCTGGCGGCGCTCTCGGGATTTACTACTGGCGCGATCACCGGAATCGTCGATCGGCTGGAACGCTCCGGTTATGTGCGCCGAACACGGCACGCCAGCGATCGTCGCAGCGTGATCGTGCATCCTTTGAAACTGGCCAAAATCAAGCGTCAAACCGCCCCGATCTTTGCCTCGCTCGGACGGGCCATGAACACGGTGACGGCCCGTTATACCGCAAACGAATTGGCGCTGATTGACGACTACCTCGACCGGATCACGCGCGTGCTTCAGCAAGAAACGGAAAGGCTGAAGTGAAAACTTCCAGTTTAGAAGAATCAGGGACACTCTGCGGCTCGGCGCATCTGGACGCATAACGCTTCATGCGCGGAACTGCCGTTATGTCCCGTGCTTCCGAACGGCAGAACGTTACCGAAGGACCTGCCCAAAGAGCCCTTCGCACGTATCCACCGAAATATCGCAATTTTACCCACGCGGCGATACAGTAGCCATTAAGGACGACCCGCTCGCAGAAGCTATGCGATTCCTGCACGACGCGCAATGGAGCGTTCAGGAGGTTTCACTGTGAAGAAGCATCCGATCCGTGTAATCCTATTGGCGTTGCTCTTGTCGCTCGTCGTCGCGATCGTTTACCACCTGCGCGCATCCTACGACAGTCGAGCTCACCGAGCCGCGTGCTACCGCGCCAACGCCGAGAAGCTCAATTCCCTCGAACCTTCGACCGCGACGATCAACGCCGAGGTCCAGCAGATCCAACTCGACCAAGACGCGATCGATCAGATCCCGGACACAGACGACGACAGCGTGATCCAACGTCGGAACCGCATGATCGACGACGTGAGGCTCAAGGTCACCAAGGTCAACAAGGATCGAGCCGAGGGTCAGCGTCGCACCGAACAGATCCAGGCCGAGCTCTCAACCTGCCTCGCGGAGGCGAAATGATGCACGCCTAACGCTCTGCGTGTTGGGTTGGGATTCGCGACCGGGGTCAGGGAAATCGTACTCGAGGTTGTTGGTACTCGGCAGCGTTTGAATTACGAAATTACTCAACTACAAAATTACTAAATGTCATTTCATCACTCCCCGCTGCGCAATCCCAATATTGTCGCGGGTCGTGTTCTTCACCAGATACATCATCTCGTCCGCCTGCCGGATAATGTCATGCGCATCGCGCGCATCGTGCGGATAAGTAGCCAGCCCAATCGAAGCCCGTACATTCAGATTCAACCCTTCGTCGCGGCAAAAACTGCTGGCCCGCAGCGCATCGCGCAACCGTTTCGCCACCACCAGC
>Ga0209693_10000067_pt1 | contig 37573 bp, 32 predicted proteins | sample HubBroMetageWRM3_FD_188345 | JGI IMG/M metagenome (GOLD analysis project Ga0209693, IMG submission 188345) | Warmed soil microbial communities from the Hubbard Brook experimental Forest, New Hampshire - Hubbard Brook CCASE Soil Metagenome WRM 3... | ecosystem: Environmental > Terrestrial > Soil... | reverse complement strand
ACTGAAATGTTGCCTGTCGGACTGAAATGTTCAGTGGCATCGGACATTCGCATTCGCGTTTGAGGGCGGTCACGAGCATGCCAGGGCCGAACAGGTCGATCCTCTTGCCCCACAACCTCGCCCACGGATACGCGACAAGGCGCCCACGACCAGCAGGCCGGCTCCGTTCACCCCGTCAATCTTCGATGCTCAACGCGCCCGTGGGGCAGTCGGCGACCGCCTGCTCAATCACGGCGCGGTGGCAGTTGGCCGGTGTGACGTTGAGGATGCGCAGGGCGCCGTCGTCGCCGACCTCAAAGAACTCGGGGGCGACCGCCTCACACATGCCGATCGACGCGCATTTGGTTTCGTCGTGCACGATCTTCATGGGTTGTCTCCTGGTCAGCGTGACGCAGTGAACCGGACGGGCAGATGGTTGACCCCGTGGAAGAAGGTGTTGACCGTGTAGGACGGCTCACCGCACACCTCGATGTCGGGAAGACGGTGGAGCAACTCATCGAACAGGGCGGCGAGCTGCTGGCGGGCGAGCTGGTTACCCAGGCAGTGATGGATGCCCCCGCCCCCGAAACCCACGTGCGGGTTGGGGTGGCGGGAGAGGTCGAACGTCTGCGGATCCGTGAAGACGTTGGTGTCCCAGTTCGCTGACGCGTAGAACATGATCACCTTGTCGCCCTGGGTGATCTGCTGACCGTTTAGCTCGCAGTCACGGGCGGCTGTCCTGCGGAACGTCATGATCGGGGTGGCCCAGCGGACCATCTCCTCCACGGCGCTCTTGATACGGCCGTCGAAGTCGTCCATCAGCCACGCTCGCTGGTCGGGGAAATCGGTCAGCGCCTTCATCGCGTGGCTGGCGCTCTGCCGGGTGGTGTCGTTGCCGGCGATGGTGAGCAGACCGAAAAAGGAGACGATCTCGTCGTCGGTGAGCTTTTCCCCGTCCACTTCGGCCTGAACCAAGTTGGTCAGCAGATCATGCTCGGGATTATTGCGGCGCTTGCCGATGAGGTCGCGAGCGACCTCGCGCAGATATCCCATCGCCTCGAACAGGCGGGGAATCGGGGCCTGGTCCCCCATCAGCTCGGGGTCGCTCCACCCGCCCGCGTAGCGGGCTTCGTCGGCCACCTTTCGGCGGACATCCTCGGGCACACCCATCATGTCGCAGATGTTGTGCATCGGCAGCAGGGCCGCGCACTCGGGAACGAAGTCCACCTCGCCCCGGGGAGCGATGTCGTCCACTATCCGTGCGGCGTTGGCGCGGATCTGCCCGTGGATGCGGCCGAGTTGCTTTGGCGTGAACGCCGCGGTGAGTAGCCGGCGGACCTTGGTGTGTCGCGGCGGGTCCAGCGCGATGAATCCTTGTCCGATGTCGAGCAGCTCCTGCGGCAGCGATTCCATCACAATGCCCTCCCCGGAGAGGAAGTCGACGTGTCGCTTGGTGACCTCGACCAATGCCGCGTGGGACATGACGGCCCAAAACCCCTGATCGTTGGGGTCCTCGATGAGGAGGTTCTCCACCGGGCGGTGCCAGCTCACCGGGCACGTCGCGCGAAGCTGCGCGAACGTGTGTTCCCGCTCGGCGGCGGTGCAGGACCAAAACGCCGTCGACGACAGATCAATCTCGTTATAGGGCCGAGCGGCACGGCGCTCCGCGCTCGAACTGGTCGTGGCGGTGTTGGTAGTCATTGCGGCTCCTCGGTTGGGAATCGGGCGAAGGCGGCATAGCGCCGTTTTCGAGTGGGCTCGGTTTACTTCGCCCAGGGGAAGAATTTCGCCACCGCTGTGGCGATGATCCGCTGATAGGACGAGCCGATGATTCGAGCCAGCACATCGAGGGCCTTTGCCTCCCACCCGATCACTACCCGGGCGCGGCCTTTGCGGACTCCATCGACGATAGTCTCTGCGGCCATTTCGGGCGAGTGGATTGCCAGCCGCTTGTCGAAGAACTCGGCGAAGGTCTGCGCGTTCTGGTCGTCGGCGACAGTGGCGTTGCGGGCGACCGCGGTCTTGATACCGCCGGGGTGCACGCATGTCACCTTGACCGGATGCTTGGCGATCAACATCTCCTGGCGTAATGCCTCGGTGAAACCGCGCACCGCGAATTTGGCTGCGTTGTAGGCGCTTTGGCCGGGCACCGCGATCAGCCCGAACAAGCTTGAGATGTTGACGATGTGCCCGTCGCCGGACGCGATCACATGCGGCAGAAAGGCTTTAGTCCCGTTGACGACCCCCCAGAAGTCGACGTCGATCACCCGCTCGATGTCTTTGAACTCGGACTTCTCGACGTCGCCGTTGTAGGCGATGCCGGCATTGTTGTAAACCTGATGGACCTCGCCGAAGTGGGCGACGACGGCCTCGGCGTAGGCCAGTACGGCCTCTCGCTCGGCGACATTGAGCCGGTCGGACTTCACCGTCGCGCCGAGCGCTTCGGCCTGGCCGACCGTTTCGGCCAGTCCCTCGGTGTCGATGTCGGAGAGCGCGAGTTTGGCCCCCTTCTTCGCGAGATTGACGGCCAGCGCCCGGCCGATGCCGGATCCAGCTCCGGTGATGACGGCGACTTTGCCTTCGAATGGGTTCATTTGGCTACTACCTTTGCGTCGTTGGTGTGGGTCTCGGAGATTTCGGCGGGCGCGCCTACTCAGGCCGCTGCGGTGTCGACCGCTGCCTTGTCGAACTGCAGCAGGGCGTCCTCGACGGGGTCGTTGAGCAGCATCTTGGAGTCCTTCCCGTAGTGCATGATTACCTTCCACGGGTGCCTGGACCCCTGGCGCGGCAGGGTGTTCTTGGCGCGCTGCACGTAGCCCGACTGCAGCTGGTCGAGCATGCCGACATCCATCGCGGAGTCCTCGAGATCACGTGGCGTTGCCACCGTGTGGCCGTTGTCGTCCATGTGCTTGAACAAACGGCACAGGTAAGCGCCGGCGATATCGGATTTCAGAGTCCATGGCGCGTTGGTGTACCCGAACATCCACGCCAGATTGGGAATGTTCTCCACGAGCACACCCTTATAGGTCATCTGGTCGTGCAGCTTGAGCGCCTGTCCGTCCACCGAAAGTTCCATCCCACCGAGCATCTGGACGTTCAGGCCGGTCGCGGTGACGATGATGTCGGCATCGAGTTCCCGCCCGGATTTCAGCAGGATGCCCGTCGGGGTGAAGGTGTCGATCTCATCGGTGACGACCGAAGCCGCACCCGACGCCAGCACCTTGAACAGATTCCCGTCCGGCACCGCGCACAACCGCTCATCCCACGGCATGTACTTCGGGGTGAAGTGACTCATGTCGACGCTGGGGCCGAGGTGGCGTCGCACCTGCCAGAGCAGGAACCGGCGCATCTGAGCCGGCCAGCGACGGCACGCCAGGTACATCTGACGCTGGACGGCGATGTTGCGCTTGCGCGCCAGCGTGGACACCCACTGCTGCGGGAGGAATCGACCCAGGACCGCGGAGATCTTGTCGAAGGCGGGCAACGAGAAGATGTACGACGGCGAGCGTTGCAGCATGGTCACATGTTCGGCGTCGCCGGCCATCGTCGGCACCAGCGTGACGGCCGTTGCGCCACTACCGATCACGACGACCTTCTTGCCGGTGTAGTCCAGGTCTTCGGGCCAATGCTGGGGATGCACGCACTGACCCGTGAACTGCTCCACGCCGGGGAAGGCCGGCAGATAGCCGGCGTCGTAGTTGTAGTAGCCGGTGCAGCTGACCAGGAAGCCGCAGGTGTAGCTGCGGGTCTCGCCGGTCGCCTCGTGCAGCGCGGTGACCGTCCAGCGGCCCTCGAGTGTCGACCAGTCAGCGCCGACGATCTTGAGGCCGTAGTGGATCTTCTCGTCGATGCCGTACTCGGCCGCGGTGTCCGCGATGTACTCGCGGATCGACGCGCCGTCCGCGAGCACCTTGTTGTCCTGCCACGGCCGGAACTTGTAACCGAAGCTGTACATGTCGGAATCCGAGCGGATACCGGGGTAGCGGAACAAGTCCCAGGTGCCGCCCAGGCGCTCGCGTCGCTCCAGCACGGCGATGGTCTTGTTGGGATGCTCGGACGTGACCTGGCAGGCCGTACCGATGCCGGACAGGCCGGCACCGATGATCAGGACGTCGAAATGTGGTGCGTTCATGGCTTCCCTCGCGCTTCCTACCTGCTGTGTCCGCAGGACCTTGCAGAAACTTTGTAGAAACAGAATGGTTGAGGTCGGGGTCGCGGGTCTTGACAGATTGCGACGTACTTTTGTCATTTCCCGACACGAGGTGATCGAATGGCCAGCCTGATCCGCGCCACCAACCTGTGGGGATACAGCGACTTGGTCGCAGAGCTCGGCGCTGACCCGGAGCCATTCCTGTCGCGTTTCCACATCCCGCCGGGTGTCGAGTATGAGGACGACGCGTTCATCTCCTTCGAGGCGTTCGTCCGCATGCTGGAGGCCAGCGCTGCCGAGCTGCATTGTCCGGACTTCGGGCTTCGTCTCTCGCGCTGGCAGGGCCTGGACATCCTGGGACCGATCGCCGTCATCGCGCGGAACGCCCAGACGTTGCTGGGCGGGATGGAGTCGATCGCAAGTTACCTCTATGTTCATTCCCCTGCGTTGCAGCTGACCGCCGACTCGGGGACCGCCGAGACCGACGTCAGGTTCACTTTTGAGGTGACCGGGCCGGGTCTTCCCTATGTGCTCCAGGGATACGAGCTGGCCATGGCCAACGGTGTACGCATGATTCGTCTCATGGGCGGCCCGGAGGCGCGGCCCCGCGCGATCTCATTCATGCACGAACAACTCGGTTCGGAAGCCGCGTACCGCGAAGCGCTGGGTTGCCCGGTGCGCTTCGGACAGCCCTGGTGCGGGTTGGAGCTACCTCGGCACCTGGCCGACAGGCGCATCGAGAGCGCGGACCCCGAGACCAGACGCATCGCCACCAAATACCTGGAAGCCCATTATCTGCCGAGCACCGCGACGCTATCCGAACGGGTGGCCGAGCTGGCCCGCCGCCTACTGCCCACCGGCCAATGCAGCGTGGAGGCCATCGGAGACCAGCTCGCGATGCATCCGCGGACCCTGCAACGCGGCCTGGCCACCGAAGGCGTGCGATGCCAAGAACTCATCGAACGGGAGCGCCGCGAGCAAGCGGCGAGATATCTCGCTGAGCCGAGGTTGCATCTCAACCAGATTGCGGTGCTGCTTGGCTACACCGAACAAAGCACCCTCAACCGCTCGTGTCGGCGCTGGTTCGGAAAGACACCGCGGCAGTATCGCGCGGACTTCGCGGTGTCGCCGTCGCGAGTTGACAGCTGAACGGTTGACGTCTCAGCGGCCGGTCACCGAGCCGTCAGCGCCCGGCGAACCAGCGCGCCAGCCTGGACCGCGATGCGCTCGGCGGGCGGCGAGATGCGTAGGGCCACGGCTGGTTTCGTTCGGGGACGGAACTGGCCCGCGCCTGTTTCAGCTGCATCCGCAGGTGCTGGCGCAGGTCGTGCAGATCCGGATCCGTCCAACGGTTGTTGGCTTCGACCGGGTCGCCGGTCAGGTCGTACAGCTCCCACTGGTCATCGAGCGGAGACGTCCGGTAGGTCTCTCCCCCAAGGCCGGTGGCCGCGAGGTGACGCACTCCGGGTTCGGTCCAGGTACCCGGATCGTCGAAGGTACGGACCAGCTTCCACAGGTGCCCGGCGCCTCCGGGAACCTCCGCGACCCGGACAACCAGCCCCTCGAAATTGGACGCGACGTAGGCCGGAACCCGGATGCGTAGCGGCGCAGGCGGATTGACCGTCTGCTTCAGGCGGCGCGCCAGGCCCGAGGCACCGCTGTCTCCTTCGAGCATGTTGTCGCGGGTCAGGATGTAGACGGCCCGCGTGTCGTCGGCCGGTGCGCCGTCGACGATCGGCATGAGGTCTCGGCCGGGTAGCTCGTGGACTTCGGAGAACGACTCAGCCAGCGCGCCGGCGACCTCCGCGACATCGATGCCGGCGGCTGAAAGCAGCGTCGGGACCAGGTCGACGTGCGACGTCGGCGCGGTCACCACCCGGGGTGCCGTGGCATCAGAACCGATGCGGGCGATGACGAACGGCACGCGGGTGGCCTCGTCGTAGAGGTTGAACCATTTCTGGTGCAGTCCGCCGTGGGCGCCGAGCAGATCGCCGTGATCGGCCGTCCGCACCAGCACCGCGTTGTCTGACCCGCCGTCGGTGACGGCCCGTCTGACCCGGTCGATCGGACCGTCGACCTCGGCGTGCAGGCGGTAATAGAGGTCGCGGTAGCGCTGGGCGTTGCGGTCGTAGGTCCGGTTGACCGCGGGCGCCGGGCCGTAACCGGAGTAGTAGGCCTCGCGGAAGGCGATTTGCGCGGCCGGCTTGGTGGACAGATCCTCGTCGGCGGTGGGCGCCGGGGGCACCGGGGGTGGATCCAACGGTGCGGGCTTTACCGGGCTGCGGCGCGACCATGTCGGGAACAGCACGATGTCGTGCGGGTTCACGAAGCTGGCGACCAGGAGGAACGGACGCAGCGCGGCAGGGTCGCCGGCGCGGCGCCGGGCGTACCGGTCGGTGAGCCAGGCCACGACACGCTCGGCGGTCAGCGGGTCCCGGCGAACGCCGGCGTTGCCCAACAGCGCCCCGTGCGGCTCCGGGCCGACCCATCCGGAAAAGCCGAACGGCCCCAGCGGATCTGCGTCAAGGTAGCGCCGCACCGCGGCAGCATCGACGACACCGTTGTCGTCGTTGGTCACCAGCGGACGGCCGGTGGCCGGGTCCATGAGATCCGCATGCGAGATGTGCCACTTGCCGTCGTAGTGGGTGTCGTATCCCGCCGCGCGGAACCAGTTGCCCAGCGTGGGCACCTCGCCCTGGCGCAACCAGCGCATGCGGGAATCGCCGGCCGTCTTTCCGATGCCGTCGGTCTGGGTGACCCCATGCAGGTCGGGGTAGTGCCCGGTGAAAATCGTTGGGCGGCTGGGCGCGCAGGCCAGCGAACCCGTGTAGTGCCGGCCGAAGCTGACGCCGTGATCGTCGAACCACTTGCGCCCGCCCAGCGTTCGGTCGCGCCACGCGAGCACGTCGGGAGCCTCGTACGGCGGCACCGCGCGTTCCTCGTCGGTAACAACGACGATGACATCGGGGCGGAGGCCGGGGCGATCAGCCACGGGCATTCTCCAATCGTTTTGCGAGGCCGGCGAGCATCGAGTCGGACTGGCGCGCGACAACGCGACACACGACGCGTTCGGCCAACTCTTGGGGTGGGCGGGGCCCGATTTCGACCGTGCTGGTCAGGGTCACGGCGGTGGAGTCGCCCGCGCGCGCTGCCAGTGTCCAGCGGTTGGTCACCTTGCCCAGGCGGCTGGGCAGGCCTTCGATGTCATAGGCGAGTGCGCGCGGCGGGTCGTACTCGACAATGCGCTCGACGAGGGCGTCGCGTTTCATCTGGACTCGCCGGGCGGTGCCCATGGGTCCTCCGTCAGGGCCGTGAAACAGGATGCACGAGTGATCGGCGTTGTCGGCCCAGGAACTGAGCGAGCCGAAGTCCGCGAGGATGTCCCAGATTTCCTGAGCGCGCGCCGCAATGGTGCGGGTGCGCTGAATGTCGGCCACCTGCTCAAGCTACGCGTCGGCTAGCTGTGCTATTCCATGACATTGGTTACGCGGTGAGGTCATCGAACGACAGTTGCAATGGCCGCTGGTCAGCCTGCGCTGCCGTCAGGCCCGGCTGTGCCGGCCTGGCCGATCGCCCCCGTCATCCCGGGCGCCCCGGGATTTCCAAGCAGACCGTCCATCACGTGTAACCCGCCGGCTCCCGTTTCGCCGCCGACAAGCCCGCCGGCACCGCCGATCGCGCCGGCCCCGCCATCACCACCGACTCCGCCGGCTCCGCCGATCCCGCCGGTCGCGCCGGCCCCGGCCTGTCCGAACATTCCGCCGGCCCCACCGTTGCCGCCGGCACCACCGACCCCGCCGCCCCCGCCGACACCGCCGGTGCCGCCATCACCGCCGGTGCCGCCATCACCGCCCCCGGCCGTGGCGTCGGTGCCGGCGGTGCTGCTGCTGATGACGTTGGCGGTGCCACCCGGGCCACCCGGGCCACCGGCCCCGCCTGTAGCGCCCTGTCCGCCAATCCCGCCGGCCCCACCGAGCCCGCCCGCTCCGCCGTCACCGATCAGCAGTCCGCCGTGGCCACCGCTGCCACCGACGCCGCCCGCAGCGCCGAAGCCGCCGGTGGCGCCGACCCCACCGGTGCCGCCAGTCCCACCAACTCCTCCGAAGGCGCTGGCGTCGGCGCCGGTGGTAGAGGCGTCGCCGTCCCCACCCGCGCCTCCTTGGCCACCGGCGGCGCCGACGCCACCGTTGCCACCATGCCCGCCATCACCGCTGGTGGCGGTGGCGGTGCCGGTACCAGCAGCGACGGTGGCGGTGGCGGGGCCGCCGTTGCCGCCGTTGCCGCCGGCCCCGCCGGCCCCACCCATGCCGCCGTTGCCGCCGACCTCACCGGTGGCAGTGGCGGAAGCCCCGGCAGCGTTGGCGTCGGCGATGCCAGCCGTGCCGCCTTGGCCACCGTTGGCGCCAGCGCCACCCGTGCCGCCGGCACCACCGGCCCCACCGGTAGTAGTGGTGCTGATCGTGCTGACGCCGCCGATTTCGCCATTGCCGCCGGCGCCGCCGTTGCCCCCGGCCTGTCCAATGCTGCTGCCGTCAGTTCCGGTCCCGCCGTTGCCGCCAATGGCGGTTGGGGGGAAGCTGGTGTCCGAGACACCGGTGGTGCCGGTTGCGGCGGCGGTAACCGGTGTCGCCGGGCCAGGATTAACCCCCGCCGCCCCAGCGGCACCGATCCCACCCTGGCCACCGGCCCCGCCGGCACCGGCCAGCATCGCCGCGTTACCACCGGCCCCGCCATGCCCACCGATGCCGCCGTCCAGGGCAGTAATACCGGCCCCGCCGGTACCGCCGGCCCCGCCATTGCCGAAAAGCAACCCCGCGTTACCGCCGGTCCCGCCGGTCACGCCGGCCCCACCTATCCCGCCGGCCCCGCCATTGCCCAACAACAACCCGCCTGCACCGCCAGTGCCACCGGTACCGCCCATTCCGCCGGTGCCACCCACACCGCCGTTGCCGAACAGACCCGCTGCCCCGCCGGTGCCGCCCTCCCGACCACCACCGCCCATAAAACCACCGCCGCCAAAACCGTGCGACGCGCCACCCATGCTGCCGGCCCCGCCGATCCCGCCGGCTCCGCCATTGCCGAACAACAACCCGCCGGCGCCACCGATACCGCCGGCCATGCCGGCACCCCCGGTACCGCCCATACCGATCAGCCCGGCCGCCCCACCGGCGCCACCGATACCACCGGCCATGCCGGTCCCGCCAGCACCACCGCTGCCGATCAGCCCGGCGGCTCCGCCGGTGCCGCCCTCACCGTTGAACCCGTTGCCGCCGTTGCCGATCAGCAGGCCCCCGGCCTGACCGTTGGGGTTCGCCGCAGTGCCGTTAGCGCCGGGGCCGATCAACGGGCGATCAATCAGTGCCAGGGTGGGCGCGTTGACCGCGTTGAGCAGGTCCTGCTGCACGGTCTGAAGCGGGGAGACGCTGGCGGCCTCGGTGCTCAGATACTGCGCCGCACCGCCATTCATCAGCTGCACAAACTGCTGATGGAAAGACGCCGCTTGGGCGCTCAGTGCCTGATATGCCTGGGCGTGGGCGCTGAACACCCCGGCGATGCCCGCCGACACCTCATCACCACCGGCGGCCAGCACGCTGGTGGTCGGAAACGCCGCCGCCGCGTTGGCCTCGCTGATGTTCGAGCCGATATTCGCTAAATCCGCCGCCGCCGCCGACACGAACTCCGGCGCTGCCACCACAAACGACATAGCACTCCTCTATGACGAGGCCGCGACAGCCGCGGCTGAGCGATTCCACCCGGGTGACCCAAACCGGGTCAACCGACGTGCAATTAACAGCACGCAAAGGCTTGTCGCGCTCACCGCGGCGCGCGTTACACGCCAGCGGCGCGATCACCCGTTCTGACGCCGCTCCAGGAACGCCACCGTCGCGTCAATCCCCGCCCCCTGCAACCGGTCCTGCAGTTCCCTGGCGATGCGCCGCCGCAGCGGCGGGTGATGCGGCAGGTACAGCTCCATCGCGTCCGCGCGAGTCGGACCATCCGACGAACATCGGCCGCGTCCTATGGCTGCGGGGCGAGCCCTTCCCCGCGTGTCACGAAACGTCAGACGAAGGTCACGAAACTCTGAGGCCCAAGCAACCGAGCCAGCACCCGATCCGGTCAACGAAGCACCTGCTGACTTAACGCTTTTCGCGTAGGCCAGCCCGTGTAACCAACGTGGTGGAACACCAAGCTAGCTGGATGCGTGCAGGATCGTCTCGAGCCACCCCGCTGTGCCGCTGGCCGCGACGGTGATCGCGAGTGTCACCCAGTCAGCCAGTTTCGGCCGCGCCGGGTTGGCCGAGAGCTGACCGGTGCCGCCGCGGGCGGTAACCGCGTCGCCCATCTCGTCTGCGCGCCGCAGCGTCACAACGATGGCAGCAGCCAGCAGGTCGATCAGCTCCACTGCGTGCCGCCTGCGCCGTTCCTTGCGGGTCTTCGGTATCCGTTTGGGCCGTAGCCGGCGGGCGGCGTAGAGCACCTGGAATTCGTCGATCAACATCGGGAAGGCACGCAGCGCGAGCGCCAGAGCCACCGCCCATTCGTCGACCGGGATCCGCAATACGCGCAGCGGACGGCCCAAAGTTGCCAGCGCGGGCCCGATTTCGGCGACATTGGTGGTCCAGGACACCATCGCCCCCAGTGCGAGCAGCACGATCGACAGCACGGTGAACCGCAGGAAGTTCAACCCTCCGCCGAGGCCGATCTGCATCCCGCCGACCGAGATCACCGGAGTACCGCCGGCCGCCGCGGCGCTCAAGAAACCCAACGCGAGCACGACCCACAACCACCGCGGTACCGACGGCAGCGCGCCCCGCGGAATGCGTGCGATCCGGGCCGCCGCCAGCACCAGGGCCGCCACCAACCCGATCGTCACCCACCCCGGGTAGAACGTCAGCAGCACCGAAACACCGAAAACCACCAGCAGTTTGGTGCCCGCCCACAGATCGTGGATGGTGGACCGTCCGGGTACCGGAATCAGCAGCACAACCGGACGAGAGGGGCGACGGGTCGAGCCGTGTGCGGGGGCCGGGGCTGTGGTCACGCCATACCCCCCGCCGCCGCCGGCACCGGTTCCAGCGTGCCGTTGCGCAAATGCAGGGTGCGCGGGCACAGGTCCTCGAGCCCGGCGAAGTCATGGGAAATGACCACCACCGTCAGACCCCGCTCGCTGCGCAACTCCTCCAGCAGCCGCAGCAGGCCGCGCTGGCTGGCGGCGTCCAAACCCGCCAGCGGCTCGTCCAGGATCAACGCCCGAGGCGAACGAGCGAGCAGTCCGGCCAGCACCACCCGGCGCATCTGACCACCACTCAACTGGTCGATGGGCCGCTTGGCCAGCGTGGGATCCAGCCCGACCACGCCCAGCGCCGCGGCCACGCGGTCTTCATCGCGGTGCGAAAAGCCAGCCGCGGACGCCACTTCCAGGTCGACGCGGCTGCGCATCAACTGCAGCCTGGCCGCTTGGAACGACAACGCCACCGCGCCGACCTGCTCATCGACAGGCCGGCCGTCAACCAGGCACGAGCCGGTGGTGGGAGTCGTCAGTCCGGCCATGATCCACGCCAGGGTCGACTTCCCCGAGCCGTTGCCGCCGTGGATCAGGATCCCGTCGCCCTGTTCCACCACGAAGCTGATATCGCGCAGCGCGGTCTTGGCCCACGGGGTGCCGCTGCCGTATTCGTGGCCGACGCCGATGAGTTCGATCGCCGGCGCGTGTCGCTGGTGATCCGCTTGATCATTCCAGGCGGTCGGCAGTGGCGCGTCCGTCTTCTCCACCATGTCGGTGTTATCGGGGGAATCGCTGAGGTTGATCGCGCGGTCCGCGGAATCGGCCTCGTTGTTGTAGTGCGTGATGTGCACCAGCGCGGTCCGGTGTCGTTTGGTGAGGCCGGACAACACGCCCAGCAGGGAGTCCCGGCCCTGCTGGTCGACCATGGTGGTGACCTCGTCGGCAATGAGCAGCGCCGGCTCCCGGGCCAGCGCCGCTGCCAGCGCGAGGCGCTGCAGTTCACCGCCGGACAGGCTGCCGGTGTCGCGTTCGGCCAGCGCGGCGAGGCCGACCTCGCTGAGCAACCGATCTACATCGATCCTGGTACCCGGTGGCAAACCCCAGACCACATCGTCGGCAACCCGGGTGCCCAGGACCTGGCTTTCGGGATGCTGAAGGACAATGGCCGTGCCACCCTGCTTACCCAGACCCACCGCACCTGGTCGGCGCACGGTGCCCGACGTGGGTTGCCGGCCGGCCAGGATCAGCATCAATGTGGTCTTCCCGGAGCCGTTGGCTCCGGTGACTGCGAGGTGCTCGCCAACGCTGAGGTCCAGGCTGAACTCGCGCAGCGCGTCCTGACTGGCGCCCGGGTAACGGAAGCGCACCTTGTCCAGCCGCACCGGAACCGGGCCGACCGGGGCTTCCTCGCCCGTACTTCCGTCCCAAGCGTCGAGTTTGTGGACGTCGGGGATACCGCGCATCCGCTCCAACAGACGGGACAACGCCCACCAACCGATCAACGACACGATCATGATTCCGAAGGCGAAATAGGCCAGCATCAGCCACGGCCAGTAATGCAGCGCCTCGGCGAAGTACCGCTTCAATTCGACGCCGGCCCCCTGCAGATGCATTCGGGTCATGAAAGCGGCAAGGCCATCCACATTCGCGGTCGTCACCTTCAAAATCAGGTGGCGCAGCCGGGACAGCACCATCAGCATGCCGATCGATACGGCGCCGAACGCGACTCCGGCAATCAGGGACGAGACAATCACGGTGAATGTGCCCCGGCCCTTGCGCTTGATGAATCCGGTCAGTCCGCCGACATAAGCGCAGTGGATGACCGTCATGAAACCGCCCAGCCCGGCGATCAGAAAGGCAATCATCCCGGCAGCAACCGTCGCGGCAATCAGCACGCGCAGTCGGTACCGGTAGGCCAACAGTCCGGTGGGCACGGTGCCCAGCAAGGCCAGGCCGGCTGCGAACGGGACGATTACCGAGATGATTGCGATTACCGCGCACAGTGCACCCATGACCGAGGCCTGTGCCAGTTCCACCGGACGCAGCGGTCCACCCCGATGGCGCGAAGGAAGAGGGGTGGACACGATCACTTCACCGATTGTGCCAGGCCGCAACCCCAAGTCCTCGTAGAACATCGCTTTATCTGGGTTTTCGGGTCCTGGTATCGATAATGCGTCTCGCATAGCAAAGCTATGCAAGTATAGATAGATGAACGTATCCATCGCGGCCAACGACACCGATGTCGTGGATGTATCAGACGCCGCAAACACCGAGCCCCCGCCGGGCCTGGGAGCAGATCTGCTCGCAGTGGTTGCGCGGCTCAACCGGCTGGCCACCCAGCGTATCCAGATGCCGTTGCCTGCGGCGCAAGCCCGGCTGCTGGCCACGATCGACGCCCACGGAGAAGCCCGAATCGGCGACCTGGCGGCCGTCGATCACTGTTCGCAACCCACGATGACCACCCAGGTGCGACGACTCGAGGACGCCGGGCTGGTTGCGCGAACCGTCGACCCCGGAGATGCGCGGGCTGTCCGGATCCGCATCACGGATGAAGGGATGCGCACACTCAACGCGGTCCGGGCTGACCGCGCCGCGGCGATCGAACCGCAACTGGCCCTGCTCGAACCGGCGGACCGCCGGGTGCTGGCCGACGCGGTCGCCGTGTTGCGCCGGCTTCTCGACAATTCCGCGGCCGGAGCACGCCGTAACACGTTGTGAACAGTCATGCGGACCGAGTCATTCGCCTCCCCGTTGACCGTATTGGTCGGATCGATGAGGTACGTCTTTGCTCCGGGCCGCGACGTGACTGTTGGCTACGGCAAAGGGTTCGACGTCCCGCTGGACCGCCCAGGGAACGCACCGTCACCGACACCGCGCCCGGATGTGGTGCTGCGGTTCGCCGGTAACCAGTGGATAGCCATCGATAGGAGCCCCGCAGGCATCTTCGTCGAGGGCTACCGCGTGTCGACCGTCAACATCCGCGACGGCCAGGCGATCACGATCGGTGATCCGCGCCGAGGTCCACGGCTCATTTTCCGCCTCGTCACCCCGGCAAGCCCCCGAGCCGGCCCGCCCGCACCACCCCCAGGTCCAGGTCAACGCCCGCCGCTCCCCCCGCCCCCGCGTCCCCCGCCGCCCCCGGCGGCGCAGCCCGATCAGCCGCACCGTCCCAACCGGCAGCTCCCGACGCAGCGGGCCACACAGCAAATGCGGGTACCCCCACCTCGGCCCCCCGCAGCCGAGCGACCGAACCAGCCGCCGGGACCGCCCCCTGTTCGGCCAGTCCCGCCTTCGGTGCCGTCCTTGAAGCCGCCCTCAGCGCCATCCTTGCGCCCCGGGGAAGCGAACCGCACCTATCGGTTACCGCTCCCGCCAGGTGCGCGCACGATCGGAGTGGCCGCATATCAGCTCGGGCTCAACGTCGACGGGCGCGAGTTGCTCAACGACGTGTCGTTGACCGCCCGTCCGGGTACCTTGACCGCGGTTATCGGGCCGTCAGCCGTGCGCAACTCCGCCCTGCTCGGCGTGCTCGCCGGCGCCAGGGAGCTCAGCTCCGGCAGCATCACCATCGACGGCCACGACCTGCACGCCGAGCCCGAGTCGATGCGCAGCCGCATTGGAATAGTGGCGCGCCACGACCGCATGCACTCGCACCTCACCGTCGAACAGGCCTTGGGAGACGCCGCCGAACTGCGGCTGCCGCCGGACACCTTGTCCGAGCACCGTCGCCGTGTAGTGGACCAGGTTGTTGAACAGCTCGAATTGAGTCCGCATCGCGCGACGCGGATCAGCAAACTGCCACCCGAAGTGCGCCGGTGCGCGTCGATGGCGATCGAACTCATCACCAGCCCAACACTGCTCGTGGTTGACGAGCCGAGCGCCGGGCTGGATGAGGCACAGGAAAATCACGTGATGGTGGTGCTGCGTCGGCAGGCCGACATCGGCTGTGCGGTCGTGGTGGCGGTGAACTCGCAGCATTCGCAGACATCGCTGACTCACCTCGATAAGTGCGATCAGGTGGTGCTGCTCACCCGTGCCGGCAGCACCGCTTTCGTCGGGCCGCCACGCCAGATCGAGTCCGCGATGGGGACCGCCGACTGGTCGCAGGTCGTCGCGCAGGTGAGCGCCGATCCCGAGGGTGCTCACCGCGCGTTTCGTGCTCGACATCTGGCCGCGACGGCGCAGCCGGAAGTGGCTGCGCCTTGGCCGCCCCCCGCCGGGCTCGCCATCATGCGGCAAATCCGGTTGGTGACCCGTCGCCAGATCCGACTGCTCTTCGCCGACCGCGTCTATTTGCTGTTTCTGGCGGTGCTGCCGGTGGCGTTGGCGGGCCTGACGCTACTGATCCCGGGCAATTCCGGCTTCGTCCGGCCAGACGCAACCAGCCGCAACACACACGAGGCCGTCGAGATCCTGGCCGCGCTCAATATCGCCGCGGTGATACTGGGCACCGCGCTCACCATCCGCGATCTGGTCGGGGAGCGCCGCATTTTCCGGCGCGAGCAGTCTGTCGGGTTGTCGGCGTCGGCGTACCTGGCCGCCAAGATCGTCGTCTTCGCCGTGGCAGCGGCCATCCTGGCGGCCATCCTGACCACCATCGTCCTCACCGTCAAAGGCCAGCCCGGCCACGGTGCCGTGTTGCTTCGCGATCCCGATTTCGAGCTCTACGTGAGCGTGGCTGCCACAGCCATTGTCTCGGCGATCATCGGGCTGGCGCTCTCGGCGGTGGGCGACTCGCTGCCCGAGGTCCTGCTACTGCTCGTGCCGGTGATTCTGGCGTCGCTGTTATTCGCGGGTGGCCTGATTTCCCTGGTGGGCAGCTTCGGCTACGACCAGATCTCCTGGTTCGTCCCCGCGCAGTGGGGGTTCGCGGCCTCGGCGTCCACCGTCGATCTGCACAGGGTCGATGAGCTGGCCGCCAACGCCGAGATGTGGACCCACTATGTGGGCTGGTGGGTCTTCGACATGACCGTGCTTGTCATCTTCGCCGCGATGTGGGCCGGCTTCGCGCGGTACCGGCTGCGGACCACCAGTCGGCCCAGCCCGGATGTCAGATAACCGCTCCCACGAGCAAACCGAGCAGGTAGGTAGTACCCACGGCGATGGCGCCAAAGACCAATTGCCGGGAGGCGGCCCACAATACCGGCTTGCGGGTGAACCGGGCGGTCAGCGCACCCGCGATCAGCAGGCCGGCCGCACCGAATGCCAGACCCGCCACTAGTGACGCATACCCGAGAAGGTATGGGATCAGCGGGATTACCGCACCGATGGCGAACATCACGAAAGACGCGGTAGCGGCCACCCGGGCCGACGGCTTCTCGGCGGGATCCAAGCCGATCTCCCGGGTGAGATGGAAGCTGACCGCCCGGTTCTCGTCGCGATGGATCTCGTCGGTAGCGGTCTGCGCGGTGTTCTGGGTCATGCCCATCCCGACGAGCATGCTGACGAGTTCGGCCCGCTCGGCTTGCGGGCGGGTGCGTATGGCCCGGCGCTCGACGTACACCTCGGATTCGATCTGCTCGTTGGCCGTGGTCACCGAGGTGTACTCGCCCAGTGCCATGGAGAACGCACCGGCCAGCAGGCCGGCGATGCCGCTCAGCGTCACGGTCTGGGCGTTGCCCGCGGCAGCCACACCGGCGATCAGGGCGGTGTTGCTGACCAGGCCGTCCATCGCACCGAAGGTGGCTGCACGTAACCAGCCTCCGCTGACATTGGGATGGGTGTGCCCGACGTCGTACGCCGGGTCGGGCTGTTGTGCCGGGGTGTTGGGTGAAGGCATGACGCCATCTAAGCGGCGATCCGCGCCGCAGCGCTAGCTATATCGCCGGACGCGGCCGCAGTACTCGGCGTATTCCTGGCCGTACCGCTGCCGCATGAATTCTTCTTCCCGTAAGACCTGCCGGTGGAACAGCACGGTGGCTCGCCACTACCGATTGACTTCGCGTTGTTGTTCCCGCGGCGCGGGCGGCGGGTTACGGTCGGTTATGGCGCCAGATACGAAAAGTACTGCCGAATATCTGCGCGACGCGCTGGACGGGCGTTGGCGCGACGTGAAGAACCAGACGCGCGAATGGCTGTCCCGTGAACAGTTCCGCCCGCACTACACGCCGAACACGGTCCTGGCCCGCGCCAAGGTGGCCGAACAGATGAAGCTCATCGCCGCCGCGGGCATTTCCGACGAAGGATTCCGGAAGGAGCACGGCGGCACCGGCGACGTCGGGGCGGCGATCACGATGATCGAGATGCTCGCGATGTCGGATCTGTCCCTGATGGTCAAGGCCGGAGTGCAGTGGGGTCTGTTCGGGGGTGCCGTCGAGAACCTGGGCACCGAACGCCACCACGAGCCGTACGTGAAGAAGATCATCAACCTCGAGTTGCTCGGCTGTTTCGCGATGACCGAGACGGGACACGGCAGCGACGTGCAGGCGCTGGAGACGACCGCGACCTACGATGCCCAGACCGAAGAATTCGTCATCCACTCCACCACCCCGACGGCCCGGAAGGATTACATCGGCGGGGCCGCCGAGACCGCTACCGTCGCAGCGGTTTTCGCGCAGCTCATCACCACCGAGGACGGCAAGCCGGTCAACCACGGCGTGCACTGCTTGTTGGTACCGATCCGCGATGACGACGGTAACGATCTTCCCGGCGTGACGACGTCGGACTGCCACTACAAGGGCGGCCTGCCCGGCGTCGACAACGGCCGCATAATGTTCGACCACGTCCGCGTTCCGCGGGTGAACCTGCTGAACAAGTATGGCGACGTCGCGCCCGACGGCACCTACAGCTCGCCGATCGACAACCCGGGCCGCCGGTTCTTCACGATGATCGGCACCCTGATCCGTGGCCGGGTGACGGTGGGTGGCAGCGCCGGCAACGCCGCTCGCCTGGCACTTGACATCGCCACCCGATATGCGTTGCAACGCAGGCAATTCAGCGCACCCGACGACGAGGGTGAAGTGCTGATCATGGACTACCTGGTGCACCAGCGGCGGCTGTTTCCGCTGATAGCGCGCTCATATGCGCTGCAATTCGCGCAGAACGAGCTGGTCTCCAAGTGTCACGACCTGCAAACCTCGGAAGTCGCGGATGCCGAGGAGCAGCGTGAGCTGGAATCGCGCGCTGCCGGCTTGAAGGCAGCCAACACCTGGCACGCGAGCCGGGCCATTCAGGAGGCCCGCGAGGCATGCGGCGGGGCGGGCTACATGGCCGAGAACCGGCTGATCGCACTGCGGGCCGACAACGACGTGTTCACCACCTTCGAGGGCGACAACCATGTGCTGACCCAGCTGGTGGCCAAGGAGTTGCTCACCGCCTACGCCGACGACATCCGCAGCATGAGCCCCGTCGAATGGGTGCGCTTCGCCGCCAACGCCGTCGGTGACCGGGTGATGAAACGCACTGCGGCCGAAGCGATTATGCAGAGGATTATCGACGCCCGCCAAGACAGCGAAGAAGAGGGCAGCCTGTTCAACCGTGGCACCCAGGTGACCATGTTCGAGGAGCGTGAGGATTATCTGCTGTCTTCAGTCGCGCGGCGGCTGCAGGGCAAATCAAAAGAAATGTCGGCGTTCGACGCATTCAACGCCGTGCAAGACCATGTGATGCACGCTGCGACCGCGCACATCGACCGAATAGTGCTGGAAGCATTCGTCGCCGGCATCGACTCGTGCGAAAACGAGGAGGCCCGCAACCTGCTGGGGATCGTCTGCGACCTGTATGCGTTGTCGGTGATCGAGGACGACAAGGCCTGGTACGTCGAGCATGGATACCTATCCACCGTTCGAGCCAAGGCAGTCACGCGGGGTATCAACGATCGATGCCGCGCGCTGCGCCCGCACGCAGAGACCCTCGTTGACGGTTTCGGTATCCCGGAGCCGTTGCGTTATGCCGAGATGCTGCACCCCGAGCATCTCTGCGGCTAGGTGCCCGGTTAGTCGCCGTGACCTGGGAATCCGTCGTGAACGGACGGTCCGGGAACATGGCCGACATGCTGATATCATAGATATCAGGAGGTTGATGGGTATGGCTGATGTATTGATCAGGGGACTATCGGACGCTGCCGTGGCGCACATCGACGCATCCGCGGCGTCGAGGGGATTGTCGCGGCAGGAGTATCTGCGGCGGCGGTTCGAGACGGAGCGATCAGAGGGGCAACCTCACGGCAAGCTCACGCTCGACGACATGCGTCGCGCGTCCGCCGCCGCGGCAGATCTCGACGACCCGGATGTAATGGAGGGCGCGTGGCGGTGACCACGTGGCTGATCGACAAGTCGGCCTACACCCGCATATCGGGCTCACGGGACGCCGAACTCTGGATCGATCGTATAGAACGCGGTCTGGTGCGAATGAGCACCGTCACCCGCCTTGAGATCGGCTATTCGTTTCGCACCGCGGCGCAAGCGCGTCGCGAGGTCGCATCGCCGCCGCTGTCGCTGATGCCGGTGGAGTACCTAACGCCCGCCGCAGAAGTTCGCGCCGCCGAATTGCAGTTGATGCTGGCCGATCGCGGCCAGCATCGCGCACCGTCGATCCCCGACCTTCTGGTGGCCGCCGCTGCCGAAATCGCAACGCTCACAGTCCTCGCTGTCGACAAGGACTTCGACGTGATCGCGCAGATTTCTGGACAACCTGTCGAATGGCTACGCCAGAGCTAACCGCGTCGCGAGGACCGTGTCCGGCAGCGCGTACCTTCGCCGGACTAACTGTCTGACGCGAACCTTATTGGTTTGGAATCTTGCCGAGCGCATGCAGCTTGCCGTCCGATCCGATCTGGAACTTCACCGTGCCGATTCCGGTGGGACAGCAGGGCTCATCTTTGCCGACCTGCCATTGGTACTGAACAGTGACGGTGTCATCAGAGGGCGCCAGCACAGTGATGTAGGGCTTCGGGTTCGGAGTGGGTGTACCCAGCGAGGTGTTGTGGTCGAAGAACAACAGCTGCTGCGGAGTCGACTCGCCGGCGATGGTCGGGATGATCTGCACCCAGTACAAGCGGCATTTCTTCGCATGTCCACGCGCGATTTCGACCCAGAACGAACCCGGGACCGCGATCGGAACCGTCGCGAAAGCCTGGCGCACCGTATCGGGAGTCGGCCCGTCGGATTCCTTGCAGGTGTTGGAAGCCGTCGGTTCCGTCGTCGACTGCTTCCGCCCGCAGCCGGCGACGGACAGACCCAGGATCAGGCCCACAATCATCAGGATCAGCGGATGACGCACTCCGCGAGCTTAAACGGTGCGCTTAGCTGCCCCGGCGCCCGATGACACGTGAGTCGGGACGAAATCGGATTCCCCGCGCAGCTTGGCGAGGACTGTGAATGTCCCCCAGGTTTCATCAAAATCCCCGGTGCGCACCTGGGTGAGCGCATTGCCGCGGGTAATCTTGATCAGAGTCAGTCGGTCGATGATGACCGACTCTGACCTGGGGCGATTGCCCGTTTCCGACGTACCTCACGATCACACCTGGTCGGTTGAGAGAAAGCCGCAAATCGGCGGAAACATCCGACACCCAGCCGTGAAACATCCTTGTCGCACGATTCTAGAGCAAACTCATTGCGCTCTGGAGAGGGGACGTACGCGTGGCCACGCAGCCGTCCGAAAAGGACTCCGTGAATTCCTTGTGCGCATATTGCGGCGTGGGTTGCGGAATGGTGTTGCAGATCACAACTGACCCTGAATGCGGCCGACGTCACATCGCCAAATCGATTGGCAGCAAGCACCATCCGGCCAACTTCGGCCGGTTGTGCACCAAGGGCGCGACCACCGCGGACATGCTCGGCGCGCCCGGCCGGATGGTTTCGGCGTACGCGCGGGCCGACCGCGGCGAACCCCCTGCGCCGATTGACATGGACAGCGCCATCACCCAGTCCGCGACGCAACTGCGGGCGATCATCGACCAGCACGGCCCGGATGCCTTCGCCCTGTACGTGTCTGGCCAAATGTCCACCGAGGCTCAATACCTGGCGAACAAACTGGCGAAAGGCTTCATCGGCACCAACCAGATCGAGTCGAACTCTCGATTGTGCATGGCCAGCGCCGGGTCTGGCTACAAACTTTCCTTGGGCGCGGATGGACCACCCGGCTCGTACCAGGACTTCGACCGGGCCGACGTTTTCTTCGTCATCGGTGCCAATATGGCCGACTGTCACCCGATCCTGTTCCTGCGCATGCTGGATCGCATCAAGGCCGGAGCCAAACTGATCGTCGTCGACCCGCGCCGCACTGCGACCGCCGAAAAAGCCGATCTCTTCCTGCAGATCTCTCCTGGCTCCGATCTCGCACTGCTCAACGGTTTGCTGCATCTGATCGTCGAGAATGGCCACACCGACGCCGGATTCATCGCCGAATTCACCGAGGGCTGGGAGGTGATGCCGAGTTTCCTGCAGCAATTCACGCCCGACAAAGTCAGCGAAATCACCGGCATACCTGCCGAAGACATTCGCACCGCGGCCCGCTGGATCGGCGAAGCAGCGAACTGGATGAGCTGCTGGACGATGGGCCTCAACCAGAGCACCCATGGCACCTGGAACACCAATGCGATCTGCAACCTGCATCTGGCCACCGGGGCGATCTGCAAGCCCGGCAGCGGCCCGTTCTCCCTTACCGGCCAGCCCAATGCAATGGGCGGCCGCGAAATGGGTTACATGGGGCCGGGTCTGCCGGGTCAGCGCTCCGTTGCGTCCGCCGACGACCGCGACTTCGTCGAGGAGCAGTGGGGCATACGCCATGGGTCGCTGCGCACCGAGGCCGGCACCGGCACAGTCGATATGTTTTCCCGCATGGCGGACGGTCACATCAAGGCGTGCTGGATCATCTGCACTAATCCCGTTGCCACCGTGGCTAATCGGAAGACAGTGCTGGCGGGGCTCGAGGCCGCCGAACTGGTGATCACCCAGGACGCCTTCTTCGAGACCGAGACCAACCAGTACGCCGACGTCTTGTTGCCGGCCGCTCTGTGGACCGAGTCCGAGGGGGTGATGATCAACTCCGAGCGCAACCTCACCCTGTTTCAGCCGGCCGTCAAGGCGCCGGGGCAGGCATTACCGGACTGGCAGATCATCGCCCGGATCGCTTGCGAAATGGGATTTTCGGAATCGTTCAGCTACGACTCCGCAGAGGAGGTATTCGAAGAGATCAAGCGGTTCTGGAACCCCGCGACGGGCTACGACCTGCGCGGCGCCAGCTACGACCGGCTGCGGCAGACGTCGCTGCAATGGCCCTGCCCACCCGACAGCACCAACGACCGCAACCCGATCCGCTACCTGAACGACGGCGTCAGCCAGACTCAGATGGTCCGCGAAGACGGCAGCGTGCCGCCGTTGGCCTTTGCCAGACCGAATGGTCGTGCGATGTTCTTCCCCCGCCCGCACATGCCACCGGAGGAGATGCCGGACGACGATTACCCGTTTTTGCTGAACACCGGGCGGCTGCCGCATCAGTGGCACACGATGACCAAGACCGGCAAGGTCGCCAAACTCAACAAGCTCAACCCCGGACCGTTCGTCGAAATCCATCCCGACGACGCCGCCCGGCTGCAGATCTCAGACGACGACCTGGTCGAAATCGCTTCCCGCCGTGGCCGGGCCGTGCTGCCGGCCGTGGTCACCGACCGGGTGCGCCCGGGCAACTGCTTTGCGCCCTTCCATTGGAACGACACCTTCGGTGAATACTTGTCGATCAACGCCGTCACCAACGACGCCGTGGATCCGGTGTCCCACCAACCGGAATTCAAGGCGTGCGCGGTCACCGTGACGAAGGTCGCTGTCGACAAACCGGATCCGGGCACCGATCCCGAACACACAGCGACCGCTGAGACACTACAGCCGGCTGCCCCGGAGGTGCCGGAAATCAGCGTGACGCTGGTCGACGCCCTCGCCGAAATCCTCGGTGTGGCAAACGAACCGACGCCACAGTTCGATCTGCCCGGCCGCTCCTACCTCGCGGGCATGATAGCCGGGCTACGCTCGGACGCCGGTCGCCGCACGGCCGGCGTCCCCACCCTGCCCCTGAGCGCCCCGCTCGATCCCAGCACCCGCCTGTGGGTGGACGGACTGCTCGCGGGGATGTTCGCGCGCACCGAGACACTGCCAGCAATGGAACCCGTCACGGAACCAACCATCGGCGCACCCGGCGGCCCTGCCCCCCAAGCGGATGCGGCGCCCGAGCGAGCGCCCATCGTGGTGTTGTGGGCCTCGCAGACCGGGACCGCCGAAGAATTGGCGACCGACGTTGCCGCGCAACTCGGCGGGGCCAAGCTGCCGGTCTCGTTGCAGGGCATGGACGACTTCTCGGTGGCCGACCTGTCGACTACCCGGGAGCTACTGGTGATCACCAGCACGACCGGGGACGGCGCGCCGCCGGACAACGGCGCCGCTCTCTGGCGGGCGCTATCAGCTGACGACGCACCACGTCTGGACAACACCCGCTACGCGGTTCTCGCCCTGGGCGACTCCAGCTACGACGACTTCTGCGGTCATGGACGCAAACTCGACGAACGCCTCACCGAACTGGGTGCAACCCGCATGGTGGAGCGCGTCGACTGCGAACCGGATTACGAAGACACCGCAGCCGGATGGCTCAGCAGGGTCTTGCAAGAGCTGACAAGCGCAACCGCGCGGATCGGCGGAAGTGCCGGAGCGGCCTCGAATACCGCTCTTGGGCCCGCCCTGGCTTCCCAGCCCCGGCCCGCTCAGCAGACGTACACCAAGAAGCACCCACTGGTCACCGACCTGGTCGGTAATTTCACGCTTAGTCGGCCGCGGTCGGCAAAAGATGTGCGGCAGATAGTATTTCGCCTACCCGAACAGACCGTCAGCTATGAAGCCGGCGACGCTCTCGGGGTGTGGCCGCGCAACGGTGACCGGCTCATCGACGACTGGCTGACAGTGACCGGACTGGACGGCGAAACTGCGGTACAGGTTGCCGACCACGAGTCAATGCCGCTGCGGGACGCGCTCAAAGACCGATTCGAGATCGCCCACATCAGCCCGGACCTGCTCCGGTTCGTGCAGCAGCGCTGCGGCGACAACGAACTCGCCACATTGATGAAGCCGGAAAACAAAGCCGCGCTCGCCGACTGGACATGGGGCCGCCAGTCGATCGACCTGCTCGCTGCGCTGCCGGTCGCTGCGTCGGTCGAAGAGTGGATGAAAGTGCTCAAACCGCTTCAGCCGCGGCTGTATTCGATCTCGTCCAGCCCGAAAGAGAATCCGCGGGAAGTCCACCTGACAGTCTCGCCGGTGCGTTACAACTTTCAGGGTGTCCCGCGTCGCGGGGTGTGCTCGACGTACCTCGCGGACCGCTCCCCCGGAGATGAGATCGCCATCTACGTGCGGACGTCCCGCAACTTCCGGCCCCCAAGCGATCCGCACACGCCGATGATCATGATCGGCCCGGGAACCGGGATCGCGCCATTCCGCGGCTTTCTGCAGGAGCGCCGAGCGCTTGGCCACACCGCGCCCAACTGGTTGTTCTTCGGGGAGCAGCACGCAGCAACCGACTACTACTACCGTGATGAGATCGAGCAGATGCGTGCCGACGGGTTTCTCACCGAACTGGACCTGGCGTTCTCCCGGGACCAGCGCGACAAGGTCTACGTGCAGCACCTGATGCGCAAGCGTGGCGCCCAGCTGTGGAGTTGGTTGCAAGATGGAGCACAGCTCTACGTCTGCGGTACCGCCGACCCCATGGCCAAAGACGTCGATCACGCGCTCTGCGAAATCGCCGCAGAACATGGGCACCTCGACCCGGATGCCGCAAAGTCCTACGTCGAGTCGCTGAGCGCCGACAAGCGCTACCACCGCGACGTTTATTGACGCCGCCGGCGCGGACGGCTTGCGGCCGAGGAGGACTCGGCTCAATCAATTCACAGTGATCGAAAGCCTCTGGGAAGCTCAGCCGACGTTGGTGCCGCCCTCAGCGATCCGGCGTACGGCGTTGACGAAGACGTCGATCTCTTCACACGTGTTGTAGAACGCGAACGACGGGCGAACGGTGGCCTCTAAGCCGAGGCGACGCAGAATTGGCTGTGCGCAGTGATGGCCGGCACGCACCGCGATGCCTTCGGCGTTGAGCGCCTTGCCGACCTCGAGCGGCTGGTGTCCGGCCAGCACGAAGGACAGCACGCTGGCCTTCTCGGCTGCGGTGCCCACCAGGCGAACACCCGGAACGGCGGCCAGGCGAGGGGTCGCGTACTCCAGCAACGCGTGCTCATAAGACGCAATGCGCTCGATGCCTACCCGCTCGACATAACGCAGCGCCTCGCCGAGCCCGACGGCGTCAGCGATGTTGCCGGTGCCGGCTTCGAACTTATTGGGCGGTCCCTGATACAGCGACCGCTCCAGCGTGACGTCGGCGATCATATTGCCGCCACCCTGCCACGGCGGCGTCTCGGCGAGAGCGTCTTCGCGACCGTAGAGCACACCGATTCCGGTGGGGCCATAGATCTTGTGTCCAGAGAACGCAAAGAAGTCGACGCCGGTCTGCGAGACGTCGACCGGCAGATGTGGAATCGACTGGGCACCGTCGATCAGCACCCGTGCGCCGTAGCGGTGACCCAACTCCACGATCTTTTCGACCGGCGTCACCGTGCCCAGCGCGTTGGACACCTGAGTGGCCGCCACCAGCTTCGTCCTCGGCCCCAGCAGATCCTCGAATTCCGACATCAGCAAATTGCCCGCGTCATCAACCGGCGCAACTTTCAGGATCGAACCCGTCTGCTGCGAGAGGAGTTGCCACGGAACGATATTGGCGTGGTGCTCCAAATGAGTGATGACGATCTCATCGCCGGGCAGCAAATGCTTGCCACCCCAGGCATAGGCCACCAGGTTAATGGCTTCGGTGGTACCGCGAACAAAGATGATCTCTTCGGCCTTCGCCGCGCCGATGAAACGCCGAACCGTGTCCCGCGCTTCTTCGTAGGCATCGGTCGCCCGGGCCGCCAACTCGTGCGCCGCGCGATGGATGTTGGAGTTCTCGTGGGCGTAGAAGTGCGACAGTCGGTCGATCACCACTTGCGGCTTCTGGGTGGTCGCGGCGTTGTCGAACCAGATCAGCGGTTTGCCGTTGACGGTCTCCTGCAGGATCGGAAAGTCCGCCCGCACCGCGTTGACGTCGAACACCTCGTGCTCGTCGGGCAACCGGGGCACCGGGTCGGCTTTGGCGAGGAAGTCATAGTTGTGCTCATCGACGACCGGCGCCGCCGGCGGCGCATCCGACCAACCCAGGTCGACAACCGATGGCGCTTGGGGCAGCCACTCGGGCGGTTTCGGGGGCGCCGAACCCCGCGGCGCCACCGGAACAGTCGGCTCGCCGGAATTCGACGCCCCGGCCAGCACACCGGGCACGGTCGGCACGATGCCCTGGCTCGGTACCGCGAACGCGCTCAGGTCACCGATGCCGGGCGGCAGGAAGGGATCGGCCACACCGGCGGCCGACGGCGCCGCCTTGGAAGAGCTCGTATCGGGCACGCTGCCGCGCGGGGCGACGGGCACCGTCTGCGGTAGCCCCCCGGGTTGCGGAGAGGTCGGCGCCGGGACATAGATGTCCCGGATACCGACCAACGGAACCGGAGCCGGATACAGCTCGGCTGAGCCCGCCGCGGCCTGTCCGGCCGATGTGCCGGCCGTGGTGTCCGGCACGCTGCCGCGCGGGGCCACGGGCGCTGCCTGCGGCGGGCTGTCGGGTCCCGGCCGGATACTGGCCGCATACAACTGGCTGGCCAGCGCGGCGAGGTCCGCTGCGCTGATGGGCAAGTCGCTTTCGGCGTCTACCGCCCGGTACTCACTTGTACTCATGGAACTGGTCCACCGCGACGTCGTCGAGCACGGCGAGCGCGTCGTCAGTGAGGACGGCCAGGGACGTGTAGAGGGTGACCAGGTAGGTCGCGATCGCCGACTGGTTGATGCCGGTGAACCGCACCGACAGCCCCGGCGCCTGCTCACCGACCAGCCCCGGCTGGAACAGGCCCACGACTCCCTGGCGTTCCTCGCCGGTGCGCACCAGGATGACCTTGGTCATGCCGTCCTGCAGCGGAACCTTGTCCGACGGAATCAACGGAATGCCGCGCCAGGTGATGAACTGCGCGCCGAACAGACTCACAACCACCGGCGGCACCCCGCGGAAGGTGGCCTCGCGGCCGAACGCGGCGATGCCCTGCGGGTGCGTCAGGAAAAAGCTCGGCGTCTTCCAGACCTTGGTGATCAGCGCGTCCAGGTCGTCAGGCGTGGGAGCCCCGCCGAGCGTCTGGATCGTCTGCTCCGGGGTGGCCTGCGCAAGTAGCCCGTACTCGGGGCTGTTGACCAGCTCGAATTCTTGGCGCTCCTTGATCGTCTCAATGGTCAGCCGCAGCTGCTGGGCGACCTGATCGTGCGGACTCGAGTACAGGTCGGAGACCCGGGTGTGAATATCGAGCAACGTCGAGATCGTCCGCAGCGTGTATTCGCGCGGGCTGGTCTCGTAGTCGACATAGGTCTCGGGCAGCGGGTCTTCGGTGCCGGCGCCCTCATCGGCATGGATCGCGACCTGCTCGGGGTTGACCACGCGGTTCACCCGATAGATACCGGCTTCGACCGGCACCCAACTGAGCAGGTGCAGCAACCAGCGCGGCGTGATGGTTGAGAGCTGCGGGACGGTCTTGGTCGCATTGGCAAGCTGCCTGGCAGCGAGATCGCCAAGAGCCTGGGACTCGTTCTGGGCCGACGTCATCGTGATCCTTCCGTCGTCTTCGGATGCTGGGGCGGGTGTCGGGCTGAATAGTGACGGCCGACCAATTGCGCCGCTCCGAGCCTAGGCAAGTGTAAAACTCATCGAGAATTTATTAATGGCCGGGGCCAGGTCAGTGGTCGAACAAGTCGCGTCGAATCATGCCCTATAGTGGGCTCTATGGACCACGCTCCACAGCTGCGCTTTATCCCCTCGCGCTGTCTCGCCGTGGACTGTTGTCGCTGTTGTTGATCTCCTGACCCCGGCGTTTCTGAGCCCTTTTGACGTTCTAATCGTCGCGCTTTTTTTCCCGCTGGCGGGCAGCATCGTGCCCGTGCGTGGCAAGGCGCACGCACCAGTCGAATTCTTTCAGGGAGATCAACCACCTATGACCGTGTCGTCTGCATCCAACCGCGCGCTGGCGCAGGTGGCGACCCGTCGGCGCATCCTGGTCCGGCCGACCACCCGGCTCACGCGCATGACGCGCTACCGAGGCGGCACCTACTCGCACACCGTCGACCAGATTGCGTTCACCGACGGCACCACCGCGCGCACCGACCTGATCAGGCTCCACCCCAACCTGCACGCCTACTCCCTGGATTTCACCGGCATCGCACCACAGCACCCGTCGCCCTACCGGCTGGGTACCTGGTCGGCACTGCCACACCTGCGCACCCGCGGCTGCGAAGCCGAAGTCGACTGGATCCTGCGCCACTCCTTCCCTATGCGGACCACCACCGAACTCAGCCGACAATTGCGCCAGGCCGGCTACCCGCTGGGAGCCGCGAACATCAGCGAACACGAAGCCATCGCCGGAACCCAGGCCGCGATCTGGTACTTCACCAACGGCCTGACGCTTGACACCCAACCGCTCAACATCCCCGTCGTCGTACATCACCGACCCGGCCCGGTCATCACCTTCGAATTCGACGGCCAACCCCAACTGGGCGGCTACTCGCTCTGGGCGGCCGCTGACACCGCCGTCGGCCTCAAGCTGCAAAAATCCGCCAATGAAATCGATTGGCAAGACATTTCCAGCTCACAGATGATCGCCAACGCCGGCGCGGGCCGCTACCGACGCAACCTGGGCGTCGGCAGCACACTGTCAGCCAGCAACCACGGCCGCACCGGCCGCGGCTACCGCTACTATCGGCTCATCACCACTACAGCTGACGGTTCCACCCCCACTATCGACCACGTCCGCTTCTGGCTGACCGGTGCACGGCACTACCGCAACCCGGACCGCGTCGTGCATCTCTACAACTACCTGCTGAGCGGCGCACTCAAAGCTGACCTTCACACCGAAGAACCCCGACTCGTGGACACCAAAGCGACCGCTGAATCCGACCTCGTGGGCCCGTTCCAAGTACGAACACCACTGACGCTGAACGCCTCTGAAGGGCACACGCTGGTCGACGTCGACGGCTTCACCATCGACGACACCATCCAGCCCGGCACAGACTTCTACCTGCGCCGAGCACCCGGCAGTACAGCAACAACACTGACCGCGACGGCACCGCACAGCACCCGCTCGAGGGTGCTGATCGGCGTGGCGCACCAGGAGGCGCCACATGCCGTATCAGGTTTCACACCGGTCGCCCTAACCACGCCCGCTGACGTTGCGATCCAGTTCGACATCAGCTGGGATGGCGAATGTCGGACTGACATGTTGGAGAAGGCAGATGAGCATTGCAGAGGACATCACACAACTGATCGGACACACGCCGCTGGTGCGGCTGCGCCGGGTCACCGACGGCGCCACCGCTGACGTCGTCGCCAAGCTGGAATCCTTCAACCCGGCGAGCAGCGTGAAGGACCGTCTTGGCGTAGCCCTGATCGACGCAGCCGAGGAAGCGGGTCTGATCAAGCCGGACACCATCATCCTCGAGCCGACCAGCGGGAACACCGGCATCGCGCTGGCGATGGTGGCCGCAGCACGTGGCTACCGGATCGTGTTGACCATGCCCGAGACGATGAGTATCGAGCGGCGAATGCTGCTGCGCGCCTACGGAGCCGAGCTCGTCCTGACTCCGGGCGCCGAGGGTATGCCGGGCGCTATCGCCAAGGCCGAGGAGCTGGCCAAGACCGACCAGCGGTATTTCGTGCCCCAGCAGTTCGAGAACCCTGCCAACCCGGCGATCCACCGCGCGACCACCGCGGAGGAGGTGTGGCGCGACACCGACGGGAAGGTCGACATCTTCGTGTCCGGAGTCGGCACCGGTGGCACCATCACCGGTGTCGCCCAGGCCATCAAGGAACGCAAACCCTCGGTGCAGTTCGTGGCCGTGGAACCGGCCGCGTCGCCGGTGCTGTCCGGCGGCCAGAAGGGACCGCACCCGATCCAGGGCATCGGCGCCGGGTTCGTCCCACCGGTGCTCGACCTGGATCTGGTCGACGAGATCATCACCGTCGGCAACGACGACGCGATCAACTTGGCCCGGCGGCTGGCCCGTGAAGAGGGATTGCTGGTCGGCATCTCCTCGGGCGCGGCCGTGGTGGCCGCCCTGCAGGTGGCACGCCGACCCGAGAACGCCGGAAAGCTCGTCGTCGTTATTCTGCCCGACTTCGGCGAACGCTATCTGAGCACGCCGCTGTTCGCCGACGTAGCCGACTAGCCATGCTGAGGGCACTGCGGCAAGACATACGAGTGGCCAAGCAGCGTGATCCGGCCGCTCCAACCACGCTGCAGGTCATCTTCGCCTACCCGGGTGTGCACGCTATCTGGGCTCATCGGGTCAGCCACTGGCTCTGGACCCATGGCGCCAGGCTGGCCGCGCGGGCCTTTGCCGAACTCACCCGCATCCTGACCGGGGTCGAGATCCATCCCGCTGCGGTGCTCGGTACCGGCCTGTTCATCGACCACGCGACCGGCGTGGTGATCGGAGAAACCGCGGAAGTGGGCGAGGACGTCACCCTGTACCAAGGCGTCACGCTCGGCGGCACCAGCTCGGATCCCGGGAAACGCCACCCCACTATCGGTGACCGCGTGATCATCGGCGCCGGAGCCAAGATTCTGGGCCCGATCAAGATCGGCGACGACAGCCGGATCGGCGCCAACGCCGTCGTGGTCAAGGAGGTCCCGTCGAGCGCTGTGGTCGTCGGGGTTCCAGGCCAGGTCATCAGCCGCACCCGGTCGGGCAGCGAGGACGAGTCGATGATGCCCGATCTCGTGGGTGTCAGCCTGCAGTCCTTGCTGACCAGGGTGGCCAGGCTGGAGGCTCAGGACGGCGGTCCGCAAACTGGGCGCGTCATCCGGCCGCCCGAAGCCGGGGTCTGGCATGGCGAGGACTTCTCTATTTGAGGTCCATCTGGGCCTCGGCTTGAGCGGACTGTCGCCCAGACATTCGGCTCACCGAACGCAACGGAATAGAGCTGCGCTGAAATGCGGTTTGTGCTGGTGTGTGCCCACCGGCAGGTGTTGGGAAAAGGAGCAATTTGATGTCGAAAGACGCCAGCCAAGTCGACGTCCGGGGCCCGCGATTCGCGGCGTGGATCACCACCACGGTTCTGGTGCTGACGTTGGTTGTCTCGGCGTTCAGCGTGCCCGCCGCCGCAGTGATCCTGGGGGCTCAGGGGGTGGTCTTCGCGATCGGTGCTTTGAGCGGTCCGCGCACCAGCCCCTACGGTTTGCTGTTCGCAAAGCTGGTGGCACCGCGGCTCGGCCCGGTCAGCGAACGCGAACCGGTGCCGCCGCTGAAGTTCGCGCAGTTGGTCGGGCTTGTGTTCGCGGTGATCGGAGTCATCGGCTTCGCCGCGTCGATCAACCTGCTCGGTGTGGTCGCGACAGCGTTCGCACTGTTCGCCGCCTTCCTGAACGCGGCATTCGGCATCTGTCTGGGCTGCCAGCTGTATCCGTTGGTCGCCCGACTTCGCCGCGAGCCCGCGGTTTAACCGTCGAAGGTTTAAATCGCTTGTGAGCCAAACACACAGAAGTCGCCGATGCGCGATGCCGATGTCCTATAGTGGGGCGATGCAAACAGCCGCACAGCCGCGCTCCGTCGTTGCGCGCTGTCTCGGCGTGCACTGTTGTTGTTGAATTCCCAACGCCCACCGGCGCTCCGGCAATCTGCTCACGCAGTTGGCCTCGGGCATGTTGATCCCCGTGCTGAGGCACGTCGTCGGACGCTAGCGGCAAATCTCAACCGACGCAAAGGCGATTTGAACCAGAAGGCAATTTTGGTAGGAGGTCATCGGCACATGCTGGACGAACTTACGAGGCACAAACAGCTCAATCCCGACCGTCACGAGAGCAGCCGGATTCTCGACACAGCGGTGGGAATACTCGTCGGCTGGCGCCGATGCAGCACTCGTGCCGCCTTCCGGGAGCTGCTCAGTGTCAGCGACCGGAATGAGGTGCCCGTCTTAGCTGTGGCTTCGGCCCTGCTGAACCTGGCCAGCAACGACGCCGATACTCGCGGTTCCAGCACGGCGGCTCAGATAGCCGCGGAAAGGGAATGGGGCCGGAATCACTTGATGTGACCGTTGCCCTACGTCTGCAGCGGGTCGACTTCGGCGAAGGATTCGATCCAACGATGTGGGGGCCGTGGGGTATTCGCGACTACCGACCAGCCCCTCACGCACCGAGTTGGTGGGGCTGGTGGTCCCCTCGATGTCGATGACGATCGCGTCGATCACGCTGCGATTAGCTGATCGAGGGTCGGGAAACGTTCGCCTATCGGGTCGTCGGTGAAGTCGCCGATCCAGCCGTCCTGCTCCTCGAAGAACCGGATCGCCACAAAATCGGGGCGCTGACCCATGTCAAACCAATGCCGGGTGCCCGACGGCACCGACAGGAGGTCACCGCCCTCGCACACCACTGCCACCACTTCCGGTTCCAGGTGCAGGTAGAAGCAGCCCCGTCCGGCGACGAAGAGCCGCACTTCGTCCTCGGCGTGGCGATGCTCGGACAGGAACTTTTCGCGGGCCGCTTTGGCCGTATCAGGCCACCGCGGGTCGCCGTCGTCGGGCTGTAGCCGGGCCACATCAATGTATTTGTAGCGGCCATCGGAGTTGAGTTCGGTGACGCGGCCGGAATAGTCGGCGAGGATCTCGGCGGTCGGTGTCGCCGCGCCGAGACCGGGCATCGTGGGCCAGCGATCGAAAACTATTCCGCGCCTGGCGAGTTCGACGCCGATCACATCCGGATCGGCGGTGCGCAGCCGCACCTCGGCGGCATCACCATCGGCCATGACCTGCAGGATGGTCATGTCGCCTGCCCCCGTTCAGTGGGCGACCCGATCTCGCGGCGACCGGTCAGCGTCGCCAACTCGCACATCGCCTCCAGACACTCCGCGCGGTCGCGGGCCTGCGCAAGGTCGGCGCCCCACGCGGTGATGCCGTGGCCGGCAATGAACAACACCGGCGCGGCATCTGGATTCTCGGTCAGATGACGCTCGATGTCGGCACCGATGCGGGCAACGTCGGAGTGATTGACAAAGACCGGGATATCGATGGTTTCCGACGTCCCGAGCCCCTTGATGAGCTCGTAGCCACTGAACCGCAGCACATCCGGCGCGTCGAACGACTGGGCGGTCGCATGCGGGGGGTGCACGTGCACTACCGCGTCGGCGCCGGTGGCCCGGTAGATGGCGGTGTGGATGGTGGTCTCTGCCGACGGACGGCGGGCACCCGACACCGGCTGGGAGTCAGCGATAGTCACGGTCACCATGTCGTGCTCGGTGAGCTCCCCCTTGGACAGCCCGCTGCCGGTGATCACTGCGGCGTCGCCGGTTCGCACCGAGATATTGCCGGCTGTGCCCGGCATCCAACCGCGCGCATACAGGCCGCGAGCGATATCGGCAACCCGTTGTGCAACAGGGTTGTTCGGTGCGAAGGGCTGTTCAGCCGCGCCGATCTCGGTGACGATCGCGGTGACCAGTTCGGCAGGGGTGACGTCGAAGGCGGGGTTGAAGACGGCGGTGCCCTCGGGCGCGGTGGCGATGCCACCGACGTGGGTGATCTCGGCCGCGGACCGCTCTTCCACGACGATCCCGCTTCCCGTCGGGGTGGCCAGATCGCGGGTCGACTCGGGCGCGACTACGACGAACGGGATACCGTGCCGGTGAGCTGCTACGGCGAGTGCATAAGTGCCGATCTTGTTGGCGACCGAACCGTCGGCGACGATGCGGTCCGCTCCCACGATCACGCAGTCAACTTGCCCGGTGGCCATCGCCCAGGCCGCGGCCGAATCGATTGTGAGCCGGTGCGGGATGCCGGCCTCGGCCAACTCCCAGGTGGTCAGCCGGGCGCCCTGCAGCAGCGGGCGCGTCTCATCGACCAAGACGTTCTCGATCCGCCCGCGCCCATGCAGCACCCGCAACGCACCGAGCGCGGTACCGAACGCAGTCGTGGCAAGTCGCCCGGTGTTGCAGTGGGTCAGAATGCGCAGCGGCCGATCCGCGCACAAGCGCTGGATCAAGTCGGCCGCATGGGTCGCAGCGGCCCGGTTGACCTCGGCGTCCTCGGTCAACATCTGCAGGGCCTCGTCCAGCACGGCCTGCGGACCGTCGGGCAGCTTGGCCAGCGCCCGCTGTACACCCCAGGCCAGATTCACCGCGGTGGGCCGCGCCGAGGCAATCCGCGCAGCCTCCTGTTTGACCTTCTCACCATCTCCTGGGTAAGCGAATGCGGCCAATACAACACCGAACGCTCCCGATACCCCGATCGCGGGTGCTCCCCGAATCGCCAGGGTTTTGATCGCGTCGATGACCTCATCGACCGTTGTGATCTGTAGCCGGCGCAGCTCGTGCGGCAGCCGGCGTTGATCGATGACGATCAACACGCCGTCGGCCCAGTCGATTGAACCCTCCGCGAACCGCTCGGACTGCGGCCCAACTGCCACCACAAGATCTATGCAACCAGGAACCCTGAAATTCGACAAAACTATCGCTCGGCCAGACGCGGAGATAATTGAGCAACCCGGCCGGCTCCCGGAATCAGACCAACCAAGGAGGCACAAATTGACCGCCGCGGGCTCCATGTTTGCTCGGTTCAGTCGTCGCAGCAGTCGCAGTCGTGTTGGGCAGCGGGTGCAGCTATGACCGGCGAGGGGCAGCAGGTGTCGCCCTTCCAGGCGTTAATGCCCTCCCTGACGGCAATCGCGGCTATCACCAGGCCGGCAATCGGGTCGGCCCACGCCCAGCCGAACAGGCTGTTGAGCGCGAGACCGACCAGCAGTACCGCCGACAGGTAGGTGCATAACAGGGTCTGCTTTGAATCGGCGACTGCTGATACCGACCCGCGTTCTCTCCCAGCTCGCCGCTGCCCATAGGACAGCACCGGCATAACCACCAAACTGACCGCCGCCAAGACGATCCCGATGATTGAGTGCCCAGCCTCCCCAATGCCGAGCAGTGCGCGAATGGCGTCGGCCGTGACGTAGGTCGCGAGGCCAAAGAACGAGAACGCGATGATGCGAAGGGCAATCTTCTCGCGGGCCTCAGGATCGCGCCCCGCGAACTGCCACGCCACCGCTGCCGCCGATGAGACCTCGATGACCGAATCGATGCCGAATCCAATCAGCGCCGTGGATGAGACACGCGCGCCTTCAGAGAGCGCCACGATGGCCTCGATAACGTTGTACGTGATGGTCGCGGCGAGGAAAAGTCGAATGCGCCTCGCGACCAGTGCGCGCCGTTCATCGGTCAACACGGCGGACACCTCCATCAGCCGCACCCACACGGTTCGCCGTCAGGACCGCCGACGCATCGACAGTTCGGGTCCACGGCGAGCACCAGGCCCATCAGATCGCCCAGCGCGTGACCGATGCGAGCGTCGGCCAGTTCGTAGCGTGTACGTCGGCCCTCGGGCACCGCTACGACGAGACCGCAGCCACGCAGACATGCGAGGTGGTTAGAAAGCGTCTGCCGTGACACACCAATCCGGTCCGCCAGGTCGGCGGGATAGCTCGGTGCCTGGCTGAGATTGAGCAGGATTCGCGTGCGGGTGGTGTCCGATAGCGCGTGCCCAAAGCGCGCGAGCGCGTCAGTGTGAGTCAGGGTCTGCACCTCCACAATAGTACATCGAAATCTGTATTCATGGAATCCTGTACCGCCAGGCGGCCGACACCGCACGTCACTACACGTGGCCCCGATCCGATCCAAGCTGGTGCTCAACCCATCCAATCGGCGTTGGGCTGCTTGAATCGTTGACCGAGCGCAGCATGCACCGCCCGGAGCTGGCCTCCGTGGTGCTGCCGCACATTCGTTCTTAGAGGCACGAGGTGTTCTGGTGTCCACACCTGGCCAACACCTCGGGCGAAACGGATTGCGGCATCGGGCATTTGAGCAGCTTCGGAGATCAAGTCGGCCATGTTCGGCACGTTACTTCTCGCCAGTGACAAGTCGGGCACGCTTGCTCGGCCCGTATAGCCCGGTTATAGCCCAAAAACACCTTCTGACCTGGCTCCCCCGGGAAGACTCGAACCTCCAACCCTTCGGGTTCCAATCGACCGTTTTTGATAGTTGTGGTTGCTTGCCGCTAGCCGTTGGGGTTCAACGACTTTCCGTTACTAAGCAATGTCATGGATTGCCGGTGAATCTCGTCGGCTTCCGGTCATATGCGATGAATAAACGATGGATGCAAACAAGACTTCCCGCAAAGTGCGGAAGGCCCCGGCGACCGCGCGAACGGTCCCGGGGAATGGCCGACTGAGAAGGGGCGCACACGATGAGCGGCCCGCTGTCGGATGGTGACCGTACGCTCAGTCCCGCGGCCTCCGACGACAGCCAGCCGCCGCCCCTAACCGACCTCCAACGCTTCGCCCGCACCCTGCTCGACGCGGGCGTACGTCTCCCCAAAAAGGAGGAATCATGACCATCGAAAAGCCTGCCGACCTAACCTCCGCGTGGTCCGAGGACGGCGCCGGCGCCGCGGAGACGATCGTCGTCCCGCCCCCGACTGTTGCCGGGGCGCCCGCGCTGGCGTGGTCTGTCGACGAGGACGAGACCGTTCCGGTCGAGCGTCAGTCGTGGGGTGAGACATGGAGTGCCGCTGCGGTACTCCTGTCGTTGGGCGCTGCGGTCGCGATCGTGACCGCGGTCCTGGGTTGGGTGGCGATCCACAGGGATAGCGACCCGCAGCCGCTGTCACCGGTGTCCTCGACGATGGACACCGCGGCGCTTCCACCGGCACCGTCCTGGTCTGCAGCACCAGCGCCGCAGACCCCGGACCCCGACGTCGTTTCACCGCCCACGACTGTGACCGTCCAGGCCGCACCGCCACCGCCCACGACAGTGACGGTCGAGGCTGCCCCGACGGAACCCGGTTTGAAACCGGAAAACCCGTCCAGGGATGACGAATTCATCGAACGGCTAGAGGCCGATCAGCTGGTGCTGCACAACCGCACCGAGGCACTCAGTGGGGCGCGCTGGGTGTGCCGCCAGCTCGCGGCGGGCCGCTCACAAGCTGACATCGTGGCATCTGCGGAGCGTGACAACCCGACGGTGACGCACCTGGGGATGGTGGACTACGTCAGCACGGCCGCGGCCTTCTACTGCCCGGAGTATGCGGGAAACTAAGGCCCGGAAACGAAAGGCCTCGGCGGTGGCGGTAACCACCCCGGGGAACGGCCGAACTGAAAAGGAGTTCGACATTGTGAGTATGACACCGGAAAACGGCACGCGGAGCTGGCGCGATCTGGTCGACCAACTGACCCCAACACAGATCGACTGGGTCGAAAGCTGCAACGGGCGCCCCGCTGAGGACTTGCTGGAAGCCGCACGCAGATTGGCTAGTAC
>Ga0209693_10000066_pt1 | contig 37829 bp, 31 predicted proteins | sample HubBroMetageWRM3_FD_188345 | JGI IMG/M metagenome (GOLD analysis project Ga0209693, IMG submission 188345) | Warmed soil microbial communities from the Hubbard Brook experimental Forest, New Hampshire - Hubbard Brook CCASE Soil Metagenome WRM 3... | ecosystem: Environmental > Terrestrial > Soil... | reverse complement strand
CAGCGCCACGCCAACGCCGGTCCCGACATAGTTCGACTGCCACGCGAAAGGTGCGTTCACGGCATAGGCGGCATTGCTAAGTGAAGACTGCAGTGGCCGGTCGGAACTGATGTAGACGACGTTTGAATGATTGGAGAGGCTCTGGATGCCATTGCCGTCGAGCTGCGCGACGATGCCGTTGATCAGCGGAAGCTCTCCTACGATCTTGCCTCCGAGCTTCAATACATCGTTCACCAGGCAATCCAGAAGGCCGAGCAACCCGGTGCAAGTCACCTGCGTTCCCGGCGCATACTGCACGATTACCTGCACCGGCTGGCTCGAAGTATTGCCTTGCAACTCCGGGGATAGTTTGGAGTTGTCGGCATAGGCCAAAGTTCCCGTGACGACAATCAGCAACAGCACAAAAAGTCTTTTCATATGCCCTCAGAGGCGGCGATTCGGCCGCCCATCGGGGGGAGTGATTCCGCAGGTAGAAGTGCAGGCGTAGGGCCAAAGCTGGCGGGGATCGTCGTTCCAAATCAATGAGTTAGGGGAGCCGAGTCGGCGACCCGCGGGACAGCCTGTCCCATGGACCGGGGGCGAGGACAACTTGTCCCATATAGCCAGACACGTTGCATCCACGGACGTGCCCTTGCCCCTGGATCTCAGCGCCAGTGAGTCGCACAAAACACGACGCAACTCACTGACTGGATTGAAGAACACCGTAGTAACCAGTGGAACTAGTTTTGGGCGGACATTGACGCGCACTTCAGCAAGAATCTAGAGGGACCCCCCAAAATGTCATGGGCACGTCAAATTGGCGCACGTGCGTTTATCGCCGGAATGGCGCTCGGGGCCCTCGCCTGCCTCGCCTTCGCGCTTTTTCACTGGCGGTCAACCGACCCGGTCAAGTTCGCCTGTTACCTGGCAGCAGCTCTTCTCGCGTCTTCATTCAAAGTAACTCTGCCCGGCATCGAAGGCACCCTTTCGATGAACTTCCTCTTCACGCTGATCGGCATTCTGGAAATGAGTTTGCCGGAGACGTTGCTGATTGGCCTGGTGAGCACGCTGGCGCAGTTCTACTGGCGTCCGGCGCGGAAGTCGAAGCCAGTCCAACTGTTGTTCAATCTGTCTCACGTGACGGTTTGCAGCGCAGCCGCGTACGGCGCGTACCAACTGGTTTCCGTCCATATTCTTCACGGTCCCGGACCGCTCGCCTTGTTGGTCGCCGCGATCACTATTTTCATCTTCGGCACCGCGGCGATGTCAATCATCATCGGTCTGACCGAAGCCAAGCCAGTACCGAAGGTCTGGAGGGAAAGTTATCTCTGGTTATTTCCTTACTACCTGGTTGCAGCAGCCATTGCCGGGTTAGTCAGCTTCCTGAACCGTCACATCGGATGGCAGGCTTCTCTGCTGGTTCTGCCGCCGATCTACCTGCTGTACCGCTCGTATCGCCTTTACCTGGCGAAGCTGGACGCCGAAAAAGAGCACGCGGAGAAAGTTTCCAACCTCCATTTGCGAACCATCGAAGCTCTTGCCCTGGCCATTGAGGCCAAGGATCAAACCACCGGCGAGCACCTGCAACGAGTTCGCATCTATGCCCTGGAACTTGCGCGAGAACTGGGTTTGACCGAAGACGAAACCGAAGCTCTGAGGGCTGCAGCCGTTTTGCATGACATCGGCAAGCTTGCCGTTCCCGAACACATCATCTCCAAGCCGGGCAAGCTCACGCCGGAAGAATTCGAGAAGATGAAAATCCATCCCACGGTGGGGGCGGAGATTCTCGAGCAGGTAGATTTCCCATATCCAGTAGTGCCCATCGTGCGCGCCCATCACGAGAAATGGGACGGCAGCGGCTACCCAAGTGGCCTCGCCGGAGAGGCGATTCCGATCGGAGCCCGCATCCTCTCTGCCGTCGACTGCCTGGACGCTCTGGCCTCTGACCGTCAGTACCGTAGAGCCTTGCCGCTGCATGAGGCAATGGCCAAGGTTGCTTCCGAAGCCGGATCCGCTTTCGATCCGCGAGTAGTCGCAGTTCTGCAGCGTCGCTATGTCGAGTGGGAAAAGCTCGCGCGCCTGCAGCCTTTGCAAGTGCCGCCGAAACTTTCAACCGATATCAAGGTCGAGCGTGGCTTGGCGCCCGCCGCGGGCTTCGCGGACTCAACCGAAGCGCCCCAAACCACGCTGCCCGCGGCGGGTACTGCAGAACGTCTTGCCGCGGCGCGCCTGCAGGCGCAGACTCTCACCGGACTCGGCCACTCACTCGGCGGGTCGCTCACTCTCGATGACACCCTTTCGCTGCTTTCGGCGAGGCTGAAACGCCTGGTGCCTCATGACTCGATGGCGGTTTACCTTCGCCAGAACAATCTGCTGGCTGCGGAGTTTGTCAGCGGTGAGAACTTCCGGCTGTTTTCCTCTTTGCGAATTCCGCTCGGGGAAGGTTTGTCGGGCTGGGTAGCCCAAAATCACAAGCCCATCCTGAACGGCAATCCATCAGTGGAACCGGGATATCTCAACAATCCCACCCAATACAGCACCCTGCGTTCGGCTCTGGCGGTGCCGCTCGAAGGCAGCGCCGGCGTGGTTGCGGTACTGGCGCTCTACCGCGCTCGGGCGGACGCCTTTACCAGAGATGACCTTCAAGTGCTGGAAACAATAGCCTCCAGCCTGGGAGCCGTTATCGAACAAGCCACCAGCCCCAAGGCCGCGGGAACCGCCGCCGGCGCCGACTGATCAAGCCGGCTTGCCCAACTGCATCCCGGCTCGAATTAGAACGCGCCCACCCTTATCTTCTGTGGTTCCCCGACGGGACCGCATATTGTCCCGGCTATCTGCCTGGTCTAGAGTCAAAACAACAATCGGAAGATTTATGGGTTGGTATCCTGAGGAGGAGTTATGAAGAAGTGGACAGTTCTGCTCTGCGCGCTGCTGGCCTGCGCCTACATGAACATGAACATGAATACGATGGCTGCGGCCCAGGCCGCGGCGCCGGTGCCCGCTGGCACCGCCCTGATGGTGAGGCTCGAAACAACCCTCGCAACTTTCAGCAACAAGGCCGGTGACCGCTTCCAGGCGCGCTTGACTCAGGCCGTGGTGCTCAATGGCAAGACACTGATTCCTGCCGGAACCATGGTGGAAGGCCGCGTCACCAAAGTGGACGAACCGCGCCGCATTGCGGGCAAGCCGACCATCGGAATTCTGCCCGAGGCCCTTATCCTGCCGACCGGCGAACGATTCTTTCTCGATGCCACGCTGGTTGACACCAACGCCGGAAGCGGCACGGACGTCAACCAGGAAGGCGAGTTCAAAGGGTCCGGTCACGACCGCCGCGACCAGATAGAAACCGGCGGCGGTACGGCCGGTGGCATGTTGATCGGCGGCCTGATCGGCGGTCCTCCGGGAATCCTTATCGGCGGAGCAGTCGGCGCGGGCTCGACCGGCGTTCACTGGCTCACTAAACATCGCTCAGCCACGTTGATGGCAGGCACCGAACTCACACTCGAACTCAACCGGCCGCTGGCGATGACCACGGCAGTGGCCAGCGCGGGACAGTAAAACATACTCAGTTTTTCGACTGTGCCGGAAGCGAACGCTTCCGGCGTTCGACTTTTGGTCACGAGGTTACATTCCGGAATGCAACTCTGCCTCGCTCAACAATTGGAGTTCGATCCAACCCTCGACCGGCAGCGCGTCCACGGGCAGACGATTTTGCCAGAGGCTGAAGCGCAGCCGGAGTCGGCTGGTCGCTGCGATTGCTACGGTGCCCGGCTCGCGCTCCCCTACCGTCTCGGCGCTTGAGCCCGGCACCGCCAGCAGCCAACTTAACGGCAAGCGGAATTCGAAGTTCCGCATCAGAGCCGCCTTGGCGGCCTCTTCATTCTGATTCGCAGAAATGCCGGAGCTGACACCGGAAGTCGCTGACGACGATTCCTCCAAGCCGTCGACCTTCCATCCTGTAAGCTTGCGGTCCTGTACCCTGGCATCGAGTCTCAGCGTGCGCCGCGCACGCGCCTCGCCATTGGCCCACGACTCCAGGTTCACGACCAGATCAAACTCCATATCTGGAACTGCTCCGGCGAAGTCCAATCTCCCGTAAACAAACTTGCTGTCGATCCCGGCATAAACGCAATCTAGCAGGAACTGTTTTCCGTGCATCGCCCCGGCGCGCTGGTCGGCGGTGTATATGGCAGCGCCCATCCACTCAAAGTAGCGAATCATGTCGCCCGTGACGCGAGGATGAATGTAGGCGGTCTGCGGAGTAAAGGCTGGCCGCACTTCGCCCGCCGTGATGGGCTGGGCCAGGTAATCCGGGGCAGGGGCTCCCAAGGCTTGATAAACATTCGAAAGATGTTTGCGGTAAAGCTCGTCAAAGTCGCGGTCGTTCGCTGAATGGTGCTCCGGTCCATACCACCAGTTCCAGTCGCTGCCCTCTGCAATTAGGATTTCTTCGAAAGCCAGCTTTCGCTGAGCTTCGCTCGCCTGCGCCGCATGGACGGCATAAAATTCGCGCGCATGATGGAGGTAATCCCAGGCGCGGTTGTCCTCGGGAGCGCCAATCCAGACATTGAAGTTCGCGTTGATCCACGAGCCCGGAACCAGAGAGGGCAAAGGCGCGATATTGCGATGGCGGGCAATCGCCTCCGAAACCGTAACCGGTTCCAAACCTGCCTCGTGTTGCAGCGCATCATAGAAGCGCCGCAGAAATTCCCGCCCTGATTTCGGATAATATTCCCAGGCATTTTCGCCATCGAGAATTACCGACACCACGGCATCACGACCCTGCGCCAGCACCGGCTTAGCAGCCTCTTTGATGTTGTGCAGCAGATGCCCGGCAGCATCCCCCGGATCCATCCCCGAATATACAAAACCGATCAGGTCCGAAATTGTGTGGTCGCGGAAGACCATGTGCATTGCGGTCTGGCCATTCTCATAGCGGTGGATGTTGTAGAGCCGCTCCGCCAGGGGCGCGGGCAGGCGGCCGTTGCCATCTCGGGCGAAGAATACGCCCGTGCTGCGGCCGAGCACGCCTTCGTCAGTGGCCATCCACTTGATGCCTAGACTGTGCGCAATCGCGAGTGTCTCTTCCGAAACGCTGCCTTCCGAGGGCCACACGCCCTGCGGGCGCACCCCGAACACCTGCTGATGAAGGTCGAGAGCGCGCACCAGTTGTTCACGCGCGTCTTCGGGATGACGAAACCGGTTTTGCGGCAACGGCAGCCCCGGCGAAGAAACCGCTCCCGCATTGGTGTCACAGACCAGGGGAAGAATCGGATGATAGAAAGGCGTCGCCGAGATCTCGATCGATCCTTTCTTCGCCGCGTCGGCATACGCTGGCAGAACCTTGCCCAGCAGTTCGCGTTCGCGCTTGATCACAAAAGCCTGATCTTCGAGCGAGTAGTTGCGCTCTTTCTTGATCAGCTCCGCAACGTCTTTGTCTTCCAGAAAGAATTCGTCGAACCACGCAATCTGCGACAGTACTTGCAGGTCGGTGAAGTGCCGCGGTTCGAAATACTTTTCCGCCTTTTCGGGAGCGTACCCGTGCTCGCGGAACAGTTCCCGCAGCTCCCAGTAGCGCGGATACCGCCCGATCACGTTCGCCGGGTTGGCCTGAAAAAGATACTGCAGTGCAAAGTGCCGCTCCTTCAGCGTCAAGTCCTTTGCCGGCTTTGCCGCCACCGTCAGAAACGGATCCTGCGCCGACCCTGCAACATAATCCTGAATCTGCGTGATCAGCGACGGCACTAGATTAAAGTTCTGGTGAACGTCAGGAAACTCGTCCAGCAGTTTCACCATGCCGTAATAGTCTTTTAGACCGTGCAGGCGCACCCAGGGCAGGCGATATTCGCCGGTTACCAGGTCCTTGTAGAAAGGCTGGTGCTGGTGCCAGAGAAAAATCAGACGCAGAGCAGGCATGGCTGGAAAACAAAGTCTAGCATGCGGGATTCGGTCTACTCGGATGTCTTTCCGGTACACTAGGAACTCGGAAATGCCCCAAACTCCCACTCCCGCCGCTGTTGAACGTGTAACGCTGCTCTCAGATCAGGATCTTTACCTGTTCAACGAAGGCAGCAACTATCGCATGGCTGAGACCATGGGCGCGCATCTGGTTTCGCGCAATGCACTCGACGGCGCCGTCTTCAGCGTGTGGGCCCCGAATGCGCGCCAGGTTTCGGTGATCGGCAGTTTTAACAACTGGCATCCCCAGTCCCATTTGCTCGCGCCGCGCGGCGCATCCGGCATCTGGGAAGGCTTCATCCCCGGCGTGACCAAAGGGGCGCTCTACAAATTTCACATCGAGTCACGGAGTCACGGTTATCAAGTCGACAAAGCGGACCCCCTCGGCATCTTGCACGAGAAGCCTCCCCGCACGGCTTCCGTGGTTTGGGATCTCGACTACCAGTGGGGTGATCGCGAGTGGATGGAGAAGCGTGCTGCCCGCAACTCCTTGCGCGCTCCGCAATCCATTTATGAAGTTCACCTCGGCTCCTGGATGCGCGTTCCCGAGGATCATAATCGTCCTCTAACTTATCGCGAGACCGCGCCGCGCCTCGCGGAATATGTCGAACGAATGGGCTTCACGCACGTCGAATTCCTGCCAGTGATGGAGCATCCCTTCTACGGATCCTGGGGATACCAGACCACCGGCTATTTCGCTCCCACCTCGCGCTACGGCACGCCGCAGGATTTCATGTACCTCGTCGATTACCTGCACCAGCACGGCATCGCCGTAATTCTCGACTGGGTGCCGTCGCACTTCCCTTCCGACGCCCACGGCCTGGCTTATTTCGACGGTACGCATCTGTATGAGCACGCCGATTCGCGGCAGGGTTTTCATCCTGACTGGAAGACGCACATCTTCAACTACGGACGCACCGAAGTGCGCAGCTTTCTCATGTCGAGCGCGATGTTCTGGCTCGACAAATACCACATCGACGGACTGCGCGTGGACGCGGTCGCTTCCATGCTCTATCTCGATTATTCACGCAAGCAGGGTGAGTGGATTCCCAACAAGTTCGGTGGCCGCGAGAACCTCGAGGCCATCGAATTTCTCCGCCGCTTCAATCAGGAAGCCTACAAAGAGCACCCCGACATTCAGACCATCGCGGAAGAGTCCACATCATGGCCGATGGTTTCGCGGCCGGTTTACCTCGGCGGCCTCGGCTTCGGCTTGAAGTGGGATATGGGATGGATGCACGACACGCTCGAATATTTCAAGAACGATCCCATTCATCGCAAGTACCACCAGAACAAGCTCACTTTCCGAATGCTCTATTCGTTTCAGGAAAACTTCGTGCTGCCGCTGTCACACGACGAAGTTGTGCACGGCAAGGGATCGCTGATCGGCAAGATGCCCGGCGATGAGCGGCAGCGCTTCGCCAACCTCCGTCTGCTGTTCGCTTACATGTATGCCCAGCCGGGAAAGAAGTTGCTCTTCATGGGCGACGAGTTTGGCCAGGTCCGCGAGTGGGCGCACGACACCAGCCTTGAGTGGCACGTGCTTCAATATGCAACTCACAGCGGTTTGCAGAACTGGGTGGGACAATTGAACCGGGTTTACCGCAGCGAACCAGCTCTGCATCTTCTCGATACAAATCCCGCAGGCTTTGAGTGGGTCGATTGCAACGACAATCTCACCAGCACGATTTCGCTGCTGCGCAAGAGCGAATCTCCCAAAGACACGGTCCTCATAGTCTGTAACTTCACGCCGATCGTTCGTGTTGGCTATCGCGTGGGCGTTCCCGAAGGCAGCTACTGGCGCGAGTTGCTGAACAGCGACGCTTCGGAATACGGTGGCACCGGAGTCGGCAATCTCGGCGGAGTGAATGCCGAAGACGAACCGGCCCACGGCCGCCCTCATTCGCTGAAACTCACGCTGCCCCCGCTGTCGGCGCTGTTTCTGAAGAGGGCCTAAACACGATAAAGAGCAACTCAATGAGTGTATAGAGATTTATCGCCAACCATGATTCGTGTGGCAGTCCTCGATATACAAACCGTCCCAATGAGCTTGGTCCCTCGAAACGATAGCCGTATACTTGCCCTCATCCCCGACCTGGGAGGTGTATGTATATGATGCACAGGCGAGAGCTAATAAAAGCCGCTCTCTGCACCTCGGGAGCTTTTCTACTCCTTGGCGAAAGCCCAATCCAAGCTTTCGCAAGTAGCACTCCTAAGAATGTTTTGGTTCTGGGAGGCACGTATTTCCTTGGCCCTGCCTTCGTCGAAGCTGCGCGGGGATGGGGTCATTCCGTCACCCTATTCAATCGCGGGGTGACCAATCCAGAGATGTTTCCCCACATAGAAAAGCTGCGGGGTTATCGTAGTCCGGCCACAGATGAGGAAGATCTCTCGGCCTTGGCGAAGAGGAGGTGGGACGCGGTGATTGACGTCTGGCCTCATGATCCGTCCGTGGTCGCATCAGCGGCCAAATTGCTGAAAGACCGCACCAAGCACTATTTGTACGTCTCTTCCATAGGGGCGTACGCAGATGATCAGCTGTCCCAACCCCATATCACGGAAGAGACTCCATTGGCACGGTGGAACGGCGATCAGAGTCCGTATGATCGGGGCAAAGCAGAAAGCGAACGTCAGTTGAATGCGATTATTGGCCGCAACCTTACGATTGTCCGGCCCTGTGGGATTAAGGGGGTTCGTGACGACACGCCAGGGGACGTGCTGAACTGGTTGCGGCGCCTGCAGCGCGGGACAAGGCACATTGCGCCAGGGGACGGCACCGATCATCTGACGATCGTCGATGTGAGAGACGTTTCCGAATTCCTTGTTTTGGCGATCGATCAGTCCATTTATGGCACCTTCAACCTGACGGGTCGACCGATGACCTTTCGCTACTTCATCGAACAATGCAAAGCTGTCACCCACTCCGATGCCGAGCTCGTCTGGATTCCGGGAGATTTTCTCCATCAGCACGGAATGGATGCCGAATACGCGCCGAACTGGCTCCGGAAGTTTCCTAACTGGCGGCCAGAGCCGTCGTTGAGGGGCTTCTTCCAAGTCTCTAGCGACAAGGCGTACGGCGTGGGCTGGCAAACGCGGCCCCTTCGCGACACGCTCATCGATACTCTGGAATATGTCGCGTCAGTTGATGGATATCAATGGAAGGACACGCTATCCCCAGAACAGGAAGCTGAACTGCTCGAACTCTGGGCTCACCGCCTACCTTCGCGCTGATCTGTGAATAAACAGTCTTTGAGCGCGACGGGTGCAAGGTTCAGAATTTGGCCCCTCGCAGCGACATCAGCCAGTTGAACCTTCTGCCGCACTTCCAACTGTTGTTAACAGGCGACGGAAGTATGTCTTTTACGCAACACATTGAAAACACAATTACTCTTAACTCCATATGAAACTGACTACGCCAGGAGAATACCAACGTGACGCCTCGGAGAAGTGCCGGGGTGGCCCGTTGGGGATCTGCCAAAAGGTACCGGGCCAGAGCGATAAGCGAGATTTACTCGTCTGCAACTATGAGGACTACGGAGCGGGCGCTATCAGCGTGATAGGTTTTGACGCCAATGGAAAGGTAAAAACAGAGTCAGTGCTCGTTCAGATTTGGACATTTCCCTTCAGGTCCCTCGAAAAACAAAAACATTGCTCATCTCTGCAAGCAGACGTAAAAAAAGTTTCTTTCCATTCTATTGAAATTTCGATTTTTCCGAATTCCTTTGATACCGACCCTCCGATCATCTGTGACGAGAGCGATTACACGACTTCTAAAATTTCCAATTCCAAGAAAGCTGAATCGATTGCGGTCTTTACCCGTAATGACGACAATTTCGTCCCAGATGAAAGAACCAAGGAACTCCTTTCGGAAGTTGAGAAGAATCGATGAGGAAACGTCAATTGTTGCAATCAGGCGTCGCTCCCAGGATTTTTCCACACCTCCCTTGTGACATCTGACCTTGTGCCGTCATCGAAATCGCGTAATCATGGTCGAGGCCGTGACGGTCGGGTGAACCCGCATCGTCGCGCCTCTAAGTCCTTTCTTTCGCGGATTTTAGTATCTAAGTTCTTTGACATCCGGATTTTACGGAGAATTTCCTGCTAACGTGATGATTCCAATGATGGGAGGGGGAGGGGGATGAGGGGGATACCCCGATTCTGGTCCGAAACGCACGAAATGGAATCCCGAATCCACCAGCCTAGTTGGAATTTATTTTGACGAGGAATCCACAAGGGACCAGAGCGGTCAACCTTCACTGGCCCCCGACCCCTGACCCCTGGCCCCTGACCGCTAGCCACTGACCACTGCTTTCCGCATGCTATCCTGCCCTCAGCTCGCGTCGCCGCTATGCGGATTCTTACCCGCTACATTCTTCGCGAAGTGACCTCGCACGCCCTAATCGGCGCCGCGATCTTCACCTTTGTGTTGTTCACCCGCGATCTGGGACACATCCTGGAACTCGTGGTCCGCGCCAGCGCGCCGTTGCCAAGCGTTGCGGAAATCTTCTTCTACACCGTGCCCTTTGCGCTCACCTACACCATCCCCATGAGCGTGCTGGTAGGGATTCTCATTGGACTGAGCCGGCTCGCCGCCGACAGCGAAATCACCGCCATGCGCGCCAGCGGCATGGGCGTATGGAGCTTCGGGCGAGTGCTGGCGATATTCGTCGCCGGCGCCTGGCTGCTGGCGCTGGTCAACGGGCTTTATCTCGCGCCATGGTCGCTGGCGTCGCTGGCGCACCTGGAGGACCAACTCAAAGGCGCGCAGGCTTCTTATGAAGTGCAGCCTCGCGTGTTTTACGAGGGCTTTCCCAAACTCGTGCTCTATGTGCAGGACGTGCACAGTGCTCAAGGAGGCGCAGTCTGGAACGGAGTTTTCCTGGCCGATATCTCCGATCCTTCGAATCCCAGCATCACGCTGGCCCGCGAAGGCATCCTCGTCCCCGAAGGCGAGGACCGCTTGCACCTGCATCTGAAGGACGGCTCTACGCACGAAACCGATCCCGCGCGGGTTGACCATTACCAGATTTCCACCTTCGAGCAAACTGACATCCCGATCGAAATTGCTTCGTCGGAAAACAAAGCGGACGAACAAACTCCCGTCAAAGCCATCAGCACCTCGACGCTGCTTAATCACGCCGCCAGCGTTGATCCCGCAACAGCGCGCGTGTACCTCATCGAATTTCACAATCGCTTCGCCTTGCCCACCGCGTGTCTGGTGCTCGCCATGGTCGGCATTCCGCTTGGACTTTCCTCGAAGAAGAGCGGCAAGTCTGGCGGCTTCGTGCTCACGATCGTGCTGGTTTTCGTCTACTACTTCATTTCTCTGATTGGAGTTTCGCTGGCCAAGCAGGGCAGGGTCAGCCCAGCGTTAGGAGCCTGGCTCGCCAACATCGTATTCTTTGCCGCGGCGTTATTCCTGCTGTGGCAAGCTGAGCGCCGGCCTTTATCTCTGCCCGTAATCCGCCTGCCATGGAAGCGAAACGAGGTTCCGGCGAATATCCCCGTACCCGATCGCAGACACAGGCGCAGAGAGACTGCCAATGCTTTTGAGCGGGCCTCAAGTCGGCGGCGAGTCTTCAGTGCCAGCTTCCCTACCCTGCTCGACGATTATGTGCTGCGCGATTTCTTCCTCTACCTTGGGATGATTGTGGCAGCGTTCCTGGTCTTGCTGCTGGTGTTTACGTTGTTCGAGTTGCTGGGAGACATTCTGCGCAACCAGACGCCCGCGATCGTGGTCGTGGAGTATCTGCTCAATGTTTCTCCCTACCTGCTTTATAGCGTTGCGCCTCTCATCATGCTGCTGGCGGTGCTGATCACTTTTGGGCTGATGAACCGCTCCAACGAGATCACGGCGATCAAGGCGACCGGAACCAGTGTCTACCGCATCGTCATGCCAGTGCTGGCCGCGGCCGCAGTGCTCTCAACCGGATTGTTCTTTGCCGACCAGTTCTACTTGCCGCATACCAACAAGCGGCAGGAAGCGCTGCACAACCAGATCAAGGGCAAGCCGCCGCAAACCTATCTGCGTCCCGACCGGCGCTGGATTTTCGGGCAGCACAATGACATCTACTACTACCAGTTCTTCGACGCCGACCGCGATCAGTTCGCCAATCTCACCATCTTTCGAATCGATCCCGCCAGTTTCACCATTACGCAGCGCATCCATGCCGAGCGTGCCCACTGGGCCGACAACCTGGGCCGCTGGATCTTTGAACAAGGCTGGCAACGGACTTTGAACGTCGCCGCGATTGCGGGATACCGAACTTTCGACGTCTCCACTTTTCCTGAACTCAGCGAGCAGCCGTCATATTTCAAGAAGGAGGTGAAACAGTACTCCGAGATGAACTACGAGGAACTGCGCCGCTACATCCGGGATTTGCAGCAGAGCGGCTTCGATGTAGTGAGGCTCCGGGTACAACTGAACCAGAAGCTCTCCTACCCATTGATCACGTTCATCATGGCAGGGCTCGCTGTTCCGTTCGCGTTGTCGGCGGCCAAGAAAGGGGCCATCACGGGAGTTGCCGTGGCAGTCGGTATCGCGGTGATCTACACGATTGTGTCGCGGTTGTCCGAGGCGATGGGCGACATCAGCCTGTTGCCCGCGGCGCTCGCCGCCTGGTCGCCGGACCTCATCTTCGCTCTGGTGGGCGCTTACCTGATTCTGAAAATTCCAACCTAGTCTGCGGCTGTGTAGTCCGCGGCAAACCAGCCCGCGGACAGATCAGGCAGTTTCAGACGAATTACTTCACCGCGACTCCCGAGGGGTAATTGAACGTTTGAATCACAGGCAGCGGGGACAAGTTTCCATTTTGGAGGTTGATGGCGTATTCCGACAGCGTTCCTGGATTCTTGTTGGCCACGAACACAAAACTATCGTCGCGGCGTATCGCAATCGAATTAGCCCCACTGCTGGCGGAGACAGATGGCGGCGTGAGCGGCGTCAAGGCACCTGTGGCCGTGCTTACTCTGAACTGCGAGACCAGGCCTGATGCGGTGTCCACTACGTACAAGTAATTGCCGTACGCATCCATCGTCAAAGGTCCCGGGCTGTCGCCGGGGGAAACGGGAAAGGGCGAACCTTGAACGGCCAACAGTCTGAAGTCTGGAGCTGGGCAGTTTTGCTGCGTCATGGAAAAACAGATCCTGTATGCACTGACGGTGTTGGCAATGCTGCCTGGCCCACCGTTTGAAGCGTAAACAAATCGGTTACACGGATCGACGGTCACCCCGTCGGGGTTGGTGCCGGTTGGAATTCCAACCTCGTTATCGGTTTGAACCAGAGTCAGCGCGCCACTCGATGACACCGAGTAATTCAACAGAATGTTGTTAATCGAATCCGGTACGTAAAGGTTCTCTGTGGTCGGAGGCGCAATCCCTGAACAGTAGGCAAACTGTGGGGGATAGACGGTCGAGGTCACAGCCAGCGCCAGCGGACTGGAGCATGCGACTTGATTCGTGCACGGTTCGGGGGGAGTCACGTTGACACCGTTTACCGGAAGCACAAAAGGCGAGCCCGCGACCTCGGCTAAGGTACCACTGCTGCCGACGGAGAGTACTGAGATCGAGCCCGGGATGGGGTTCGGAGGGTTGGCGCTGTCACTCGTCGCGCTATTTGCGACAAAGAGGAACTTGCCTGCGGAATCCATGCTTAGGGCCACCGGAGCGACAGGGACCGACTCCGACTGGTTTGTCGGGACACCGTTCACCAGGACCTGGATCTGGACGCTTGCGCTGTTCAGCGTGTATGTCGTGGCGCTCCCCAGCTTGCCATCGGAAGCTACGGGAAACGTCGCAATCCCGGTAACACTACCGCCAGGCACTGCCGGATTCGCGGTGATGATCACATAGGCATTCGCGCCCGCCGGATCAAGAACGACAGCCGTTGGCAACCCCGGCGTCGGAGGACCGTTCACGTTGTTAATCTCCGTCGTGGAACCATTCGACAGATCGAGGCTGAAGGTCTCCATCACCGGCCCGTTTAGCTGGTTATTCACCAGCGGGCCACCCCCCTGGCTGGGAATCACCACCAGACCATTATCATTCGACGAGTACTTGGCGTTGCAGGCCATGAGGAAGCCGATTGATACCAGAGCCAGAATCGCCACCATCCAGGCAAACCTTGTCCACATTCTTCGGTTTATCTCCTATGAGCGTGCTTATGCATTCCCCGGCCAGACAAAGCGGGCGTAAACCCTATTTGAAGGCGTGAATTGCCATCCATTTATGTATCAGGAATACGTGGGAAGAGCAAACCGCCCGGAGCTATTGGAACCCTAGACGGGGCGGCGAGTTGCCTGGAAACAGTGACCGGTCATCAGTGATCACTTATCGGTGGCCAGTTTATCCGCCTTGGCCACTGGCCACCGGCCACTGATCACTGGGCACCGCAGTTAGCGCTTCTTCCGCGCTGGCGCTCACCGTCATCAGAGGCAGGTGGATCTCGACCATCAGTCCGCCCTCGGCCCGGTTCGTAGCAGCGACGCGTCCGCCATGGAAACGCACTGCACGCTCTGTAATGGCCAGGCCGAGGCCCACGCCACCGGTCTGCCGGCCTCGAGCATCGTCCAGACGGTAAAACGGCTCGAACAACTTTTCCAAAGCATCGGGGGGCACACCCGACCCGCAATCGGTGACTCGAACGACCGCTTCCTCGCCGCCTGCAATCCCAGTCTTCTCCAGATGGATATCAACCGTTGTGCCTTCGCGAGTGTAGCGGATGGCATTGCGCACAACGTTTTCGATGGCACTGTGCAGCAACGAAGGATCTCCGCGCACCACCCAAATTCCCGCGGGAATTTCGCTGCGCACATGGCAACGCCTCGCCTGCGCTTCGAACTCCGCATCTTCGGCCACGTTGAGCACCACTTCATCCAGCGAAAACGGTGTCGAGGGCACGTGTTGCTCGCCATCTTCCAGTCGGGCCAGAGTGAGCAGGCGGCCAATGAGTTCATTGAGGCGGCTGGCCTCCAGTTCAATGCGCTCCAGCATGGCCGCGCTTTCCGGCCCAGAGCGCTGCCGCGCCAAACCCAAAGCGACATTCAGCCGCGCCAGTGGTGAGCGCAGTTCATGCGAGATGTCATTGAGCAGGCGGGATTGCGCTTTGACCAGATTTTCCAACCGTTCCGCCATGCCGTCAAAATCCCGCATCAAGCCCGCAACCTCATCTCGTCTGGTGACATTGGGAGCACCGGCTCGGGCGGTGAGATCGCCAGCGGCTAGTTGTCGCGTGGCCGCACGCAAACGCACGATCGGCATGGTCAGAAACCACGACAGAAGATAGCAGACGAGTCCAGAGGAAATGACAGCGATGATGAGACCGGGAACGGGCAATCCCCGCGGCCCGAGAAACAGGCGTGGCCCAGGCGGAGGAGACAGCACCAGCGTGTAACGATGCAACCCGTCAGAGGAAGCTCGCGAATCGCGCAACACCGGAGGCGGAGCCGGAAAAATAAAGCCCTCGTGCGGCACCCGCGGCCCTCCCTTCGCCACACGCAGCGCCCATTCTGGCGCGCCGCGGTGCAAAATCTCCTCCATGTTTTCATTGAATAGAAAGACGCGGACGTGCTGTGTCTTTTCCAGATTGTCGAAATACTCGCCCAACCCCGCCGTTCCTCTCTGTTCGTAGGCATTCACAGAGTCGTTCATCGCGGTCGCGAGAAGAGCTTCCCAACTTGAGGTCCTCGGACGAAACGCCAGCGTGACCAGGATCGCCAGCACGAGAAACAAGGCAAAAGCCATCCAGAAGGAGAGGAAGATCTTGAGGAACAGGCTCTTCATGAGGTCTTCACCTTTTCCCCAACCTTCTCGCGCGGACGGGCGAAGATGTAGCCGACGCCGCGGATGGTCTTGATGTGTTCATCGGCGTCAGTGTCTCCGAGTTTCTTGCGGACCTTGCTGACATGCATGTCGATGCTGCGATCGAAGGGCGAAAATTTTCGGCTCAAGACGGCGTTGACCAGGCGCTCGCGCGGGACCACGCGTCCAGCCTCACGCAGCAACACCTCCAGTAGATTGAATTCCACCGAGGTGAGGTCGACGGGCTGGCCGTCGCGGCGCACGCTGCGCGTGGCAGGATCGAGTTCGATTTCCCCGACGCGGACGATATCGGGCGCAGACGGGGCCGCTTTGTCGCTGCGCGTGCGGCGCAGGATGGCTCGAATGCGCGCCACCAGCTCTCGCGGATTAAAAGGCTTGGGCAGATAATCGTCGGCGCCGATCTCTAATCCGACGATGCGGTCGACATCTTCGCCGCGCGCGGTGAGCAGAAGCACCGGCAGGCGGGAGGTGGCGCGGATTCGCCGCAGCACTTCGAAACCGTTGATGCCGGGCAACATCACATCGAGCACCACGAGCAAATACCCGCCGGCCGTGGCGCGCTGTAGCCCATTCTCGCCATCATGAACGAATTCGACCACGAATCCCTCGGCCTGCAGGTATTCTCCCACCAGGGTACATAGTTCGACATCATCGTCGATAACTAGAATTCGTTCCATCTTGGCAGTTTTCATTGTGCACCAGATCGCAGGCTGGCAGCGGTAAAGAATTGTCAAACCCAGAGACGGCAGCCTCTATTGTCCGGCCAGGTGATGCCGCCTTTGACAAAACTTTACTCGCATTGACCGACTTTTTACCACTTTTCCCCGGGAATCGTGTTTGTATAACTGTACTCAAGAGCCCCAGGTTTCCAAGAGGCGAGCACGTGGATGGAGCCGGGGTTAAAGGAGCAAAAAACTTTATGAAGACCATTCGTTTTCGCTTGCTCGTAGCTGCACTGGCGGTGCTGTTAGGCGGTGCGATCGCCAGGTCGCAAACTACGGATGCAACCGCGCCAGTGCACGGCCATGCCTTCGGCATGCGAAGCCCCATGATGGGCTTCTTCGCTAAATATTTGGACTTGACTGACGCGCAGCGCGCGCAGATGAAGGCCGTCCTTCAGAAAGAGCACGCCGCGATGAAGCCGCAGACGCAGCAGCTTCACCTGATGCAGCAGCAGCTTAAGCAGTATGAAGAAGGCACCTATGACGAAGCCAAGGTGCAAGCGCTGGTGGCGCAGCAAGCGCAGACGCTCGTGCAACTGAAGGTGCAGGAAACGCGCATCCACAATGAGCTGTTTCAGTTGCTCACTCCTGACCAGCAGGCCAAGATGCAGCAATTCGAGGCCAATCGGGAAACGCGCATGCAGCAGCGTATGCAGGACTCAGCTGCAGCCCCACAAGAGTAACGCGTCGGGTTGCGCTCAGTGGTTCTCAGCTTGAGTTTGCTGACTGCGACCCGAGGTTAGGCTCTCGGCTTGACCTCGGTTCGCCGCAGCAAGGAGTAATGTCATGGATATGGCTCAGGCATTTATGTTTTACGCGGAATGGATCTTCTTCATCGCATGGGGAGCGCTGCTTACCGCGGTCAGCGTAGTTGCTTTCCGAAGCGATCTGGTTCCGAGCGCACAGCGCGCAACCGCCGAGAAAGAGCGCCGTTAGCTTTCCGTCTTCTGCGCCAGGTCTTAGGCGCCGGACCGCCTATGACTTAGGACCTAAGACCTGACACCTGATGTCTGAGATTTGGCGCTCAAGACCTCTTCCCCGCCGAACCTGCCTGCCGAAAGCTGCCTGTCAAAACTTGCACCCCAGCCTGCTAGAATTTCATCTACACGACCTGAATGATTCCCAAGAGTATGCGTCCGCTGCTGCCCTACCTCAAGCGTTACCGCTGGGGGTTTGTGGCGGGCGTTTTCTGCATTTTTCTCAGCAATGGCGCCTGGATCCTGCTGCCGCAGGTAATCCGGCATGCGATCGACGATCTCAACACTGGCGTGACGTCCGCGAAGTTGCTGCACTTTGCCTGGCAGATGCTTGAGGTCGCCGCCGTCCGTGGGGTTTTCCTGTTCCTGACGCGCTGGATCGTGATCGGCATCTCGCGCGACATCGAGTTCGATCTGCGCAACGACCTTTTCGCTCACCTGGAAACTCTTTCCTATTCCTACTACCAGCGCACGCGCACCGGCGACATTATGGCCCGGATGACGAACGATTTGAACGCGGTGCGCATGCTGCTAGGTCCGGCGATCATGTACTCGGCGAATACCTTTGTGTTCACCGCCGGCGCGCTGTCGTTCATGGTGCTCATCAGCCCCAAACTGACTTTCTACGCGTTTCTGCCGCTTCCCCTGGTGAGCATTGTCATTCAGCATTTTGGGCGGCGGATCCATGAGCGCTTCGAAAGAATTCAGGCGATGTTCTCCGACATTTCGGCGCGGGCACAGGAGAATTTTTCCGGGGCGCGAGTGATCCGCGCCTACGTGCAGGAAGAGGCGGAGATCGCGTCCTTTGAAACCGCCAACCAGGAATACGTCGCCCGCAGCCTGAAACTGGTGCGGCTCATGGGCATGCTGTGGCCCACGCTGGAACTCATGCTCGGGCTGGCCATGGTGTTGGTGCTGTGGATCGGCGGCCGTGAAGTGCTCCACGGACAAACCGCCGTGGTTTTAGTTTCTTACTTGAAAACGAAAACTACTCTGTTGCTTCCCGGGTCCGTGACGGTAGGCGATTTCGCGGCCTTCAATATTTACATGCTGCAGTTGACGTTTCCGGTGATCGCGCTGGGCTGGGTGGTCAACATTTTCCAGCGAGGGACGGCGTCGCTGATTCGCCTGAACGAGATTCTGCACGAACAACCTGAAATCAAGGATGGGCCTGAAGCCGCAGACCGGCCGGTGGAAGGGGAAATCGAATTTCGCGGGCTGAATTTTGCCTACGAAGGCAAACCCGTGCTGCACGACCTGAATCTGCGAATCCCCGCGGGCAGCAGCATGGCGATCGTGGGTCCGACGGGCTCGGGGAAAACCACGCTGGTCAGCCTGATTCCTCGGATTTACGACGCGGCGCCGGGGATGGTGCTAGTGGATGGCCGGCCGATCCGGGAGTTCTCCCTGGAATCGCTGCGCAAGAGTGTGGGGTTTGTTCCGCAGGAAACATTTCTTTTCAGCGACCGCATCCGGGAAAACATTGCTCTGGGCGTGGCATCGGCTACTGATCAGCAGATTCACGAAGCGGCCGAAGCCGCCAATATTGCCCAGGATATCGAGAGCTTTCCTGAGCAATATCAGACCATGGTAGGCGAGCGCGGCATCACGCTTTCGGGAGGACAGAAGCAGCGCACCGCAATTGCCCGCGCGTTGATTCGCAATCCGCGCATCCTCATTCTCGATGACGCGCTTTCCAGCGTCGACACTCATACTGAAGACAAAATCCTCAATCACTTGCGCGAAGTGATGCAGGGCCGGACCACCATCTTTATCTCTCACCGCGTTTCCACGGTGCGCAATGCAGACCGCATCGCCGTGCTGCACGATGGACGCATCGTGGAATCGGGCACGCACGATGAATTGCTCGCCATGAACGGCTACTACAGCGACCTGTATAACAAGCAATTGCTGGAAGAAGAGCTCGCCGAGGTTTAGACTTAGGCCGCTCCGCAGCCGCAATCCAAAATACTGCATGGGGAAGCAAACAATTATGCGATTCCGCGCACTTGCTTTGTCGTTTTGTGTATTGGCCTGTGCTTCTTATTTGCTGGCGCCATTCGTCGCCGCTCAGACTGCTCCGCCCACACCTCCAGCGCCTCGAGCCATCACGGTTGATGATGTTTTTGAAATCCGCGCAGTCGGCGATCCGCAGATTGCGGAAGATGGCAAATGGGTGGCTTATACCGTCTCGACTATGTCGTTGAAGGAAGACAAAACGGAGACGCGCATCTGGATGGCTCCGGCGGGCGGCGGCGACGCAGTTGTGATGACTGCTGAGAAGGAGTCTTCGTCGCATCCGCGCTGGAGCCCGGATGGGAAGTTCCTCGCGTTCCTATCCAAGAGGGGTGAGGGCAAGACACAGGTTTGGCTGCTCAACCGCATGGGCGGCGAGGCGCAGAAGCTGACGGACACGATTCAGGATGTCGATGATTTTGCCTGGTCTCCTGACAGCAAGCGACTCGTCCTCATCCTGCAAGACCCGACGCCCGAAGAATTGGACGAGGCCAAAGCCAAAGAAAAAGACAAGCCGGGGAGCGGAGGTAGAGAAGATAAGGACGCGAAGCCGAAAAAACCGAAAACTCCACCGCCATTCGTAATCGACCGCTATCGCTTCAAGACCGACACAGTCGGCTATCTCGACCGGCGACGCACGCATCTGTATGTTTTCGATGTCGCTACCAAAGCTGTTGTTCAGATTACTTCTGGCGACTTCGACGATGAGCAACCCGCGTGGTCTCCAGACGGCAAACTGCTGGCGTTTCGCAGCAACCGCTCCACACCAGACCCAGATCGCACTTACGACTCCAACATCTGGGTGGTGTCCACCGATAACGCCGACAAAGGCGCGCACCTGACGCAAGTCACGACGAATCCCGGCTCGGACGGTTGGCCGGCGTGGTCGCCCGATGGCAAGTGGATCACGTATGTCACGCAGATTGATCCGAAGCTCCTCGTTTATGCCACCCACCACATCGCTGTTTCTCCTGCGACTGGAGGCCCGGCCAAGGTGTTGACGCTGGCCTTCGATCGCATGTCGAGGTCACCGCGCTTTTCGCCCGACGGGCAGTTCATCTACTTCATCGCCGATGACGACGGAACGGAGGATCTGTTCCGTACCCCGGCATCAGGCGGGGAGATCACGCGCGCCATCTCCGGGCACGTCGTGGTCTCGAGTTACACCATCGCCAAGTCAGGAGATCTCGCCGCCCAAATCACAGGTATGGATCGGCCGGCCGAAATCTTCACCACAACCACCTCGGGAGGCACACTGACACGCATCACGCATGTGAATGATGCGTTCATGGCGAAGGTCAAGGTGGTCACACCGGAATACGTCAAGTTCAAAAGCAAAGACGGTACCACGGTGGCGGGCTATCTCTACAAGCCGCTGGATTACGTGGCCGGCAAGAAGTATCCCACTCTTCTGCACCCGCACGGCGGTCCGGTGGGGGCCTACTACGGCGACTTCAATCATTTCTCGCAGCTCTTCGCGGCTAACGGATACGTAGTCCTGGAGCCGAATCCGCGCGGCTCATCCGGCTATGGACAAGACTTCTGCAAAGCCATCTTCGCCGATTGGGGCAACAAGGACTATCAGGACGACTTGGCCATGGTTGACTATGCGATCGCGCAAGGTGTGGCCGATCCAGACAAGCTGGGAGTGGGTGGCTGGTCCTACGGCGGCATCTCGACGGATTTCATTATTGCGCAGACCACGCGCTTCAAGGCGGCGAGTACCGGCGCGGGTTCCGCTTTCTTCGCGTCGTTGTACGGGCATGACCAGTACATCCTCGACTACGACGTGGAACTCGGGCACCCGTGGGAGAACCGCGCAGCGTGGGACAAGATCTCTCCCATCTACAAGGTTGCAAACATCACCACGCCCACCCTGTTCATGGGTGGCGAGATCGACTGGAATGTGCCCATCATAGGCGGCGAGCAGATGTACGAAGCGCTCAAGAGCCTGGGCCGCGAAACTGAACTAGTGGTCTATCCCGGCGAGTACCACGGGTTCAAGACGCCCTCGCATATTAAAGACAGGCTCGAACGCAACCTCAGTTGGTACGCGCACTACGTGAAGGCGGACGGCAGCCCGGCACGCCCAGCGGTGAAAGCAAATTAGCGGGTGCGCGATCTCCTAGCCATGCAGCGAGTCGATGTCCCTGAGATTCTCGATTCTGACGCCTGCTCTCCCGCGGACGTCGCAGCTACACTCCAGGATCTCGGGCGGGTGAACCGCTGGTTTGGCGGGGTTGCGACCACGCAAAAAATGGTGGAGCGCGTGGCTCAAGCTTCCCGCTCGAAACACTTCTCGCTATTGGAAGTGGCGGCAGGATCGGGAGAAGTTCCGGAGTTGGTTCGGCAAAAGCTGGCGCGTCGCGGGATCACGTTGGATGTGTCGCTGCTGGATAGGGCAAGATCTCATCTTCCCTCCACCGCAAACCACAGTGGGCGGAATGCCGGCGTCGTAGCCGACGCGCTCGCCATGCCCTTCGCCGATGGAGCCTTCGATCTGATCAGTTGCAGCCTTTTCGCTCATCATCTGGACGAGCAGCAGTTAGCACAGTTCGTACGCGAAGGTCTGCGGGTCAGTCGGCGGGCTCTGCTGATCAACGACCTCATCCGGCATCCCCTGCATCTGGCTCTGGCGTTCGCCGGGTTTCCTCTTATGCGCAGCCGGGTAGCGTGGCTGGACGGGCTGACTTCAGTGCGGCGCTCTTATGTTCCAGACGAGATTAGGATCCTGGTGGCCTCTGCTGTTTCTAAAGGGGCAGGGACGCAAATCGAGATTTCGCGCAATTATCTTTTCCGCATGGGAGTGATTGTGTGGAAGCGGACCGTCGACGAGGCGCATACTTCCGAGCGGCGCTAAGCCACGCAGCGTTTCCGCACTCTCAAAAAACCCAGGTCCCGGCTGCTTCCCGGAGCACCATCAACAAGGCGCCTCCTGTCACGAACGCGATTCGCGCCCGGCCTCGTCCCAGGAAAGCGCAGACAACGCTCAAGCACACAAAGAAGTATCCCCAATGCACCCACGGCCTTGCGTACATCGAGAACCAGGAGTGCCAGGGGTGACGGACGAACCATCTCCATGGAGACAACTCAAAGAGGAAGACCGGCAGGGAGACTGTCATATAAGCCGACGCGATCAGCGTTATGACCGACCGCCAGGTTCTCTTCGGCGGGGAGTCCTTCAGCAGCAGGACCCAGCCCACCAGAATGGCGAAAGCCGCTGAGAGCAGGGCCACCGGCTCCAGGATGCGAACGCGGGCGATCACGTCTGGAAGGATCAGGACAACAACGACTGCCGCGCAGCCCGCAAGGAACTTAGGGCGGACACGGAACCACGATTCCTGGCCGACGAGTTGGTCCGTCGAATTCATCTGTCAACCTAGTCCGCAATTTTCCGCTCCCTCGCTGTTCTTGGCAAGGGAAACATCCACCTTTCGGAGGACGTGGGATTGGCTCTGGGGAGTAATGGTGTGGAAGAGTCCCGTCGACCTCAGCGGCTGAAGCCGACCGCCTTTGACGCTTGATGGCACGGCTGAAGCCGTGCCCTCCCCGGCCTGGCTAGCGGACCACCAGCACTTCACGGATGTTATCGCGCGCAAGAAAGAATTTAATCGAGGCGAAGTCGCGGAAGAGGGTTTCGATGTGGCGATTGTTGAACACGCGCTGCAACTGGAAACCTTCCGAGATGGCAGTGTGGATCGCTCCGGTAGGTCCGCGACGAGCTTCGCGGCGTAACACAATCTTCTGCATCTCGAGGACGTCGGTACCGACGATATGAAAGCGGTGACACGGCGAGTCCGGACCGGCGTCGCGCGTGTGGAAGAACGCCAGCAGCATGCCGCCGGGTTTGAGCACCGACCAGAGCCGCCCAACGACCGGTTTTACCAAACTCTCATCGAGATAGTCGGGCAGGTTCCAGCACAGGACAACGTCGAAGCGAGCCGCCGGATAGACCAGGTTATCGGCGAGAAACTTGCGGCTATCGAGAACAACGCTTCCCTCCTCGTTCTTGCCGAGAAGTTCGGGATCAGTCGAGGCGGTGAGCAGGTCTTCGCTGTAGATCCGATGGCCGTGTTCGGTGAAGTGGCGAATGTTGGCCGGTGATGTGGATCCGAGGTCAAGAATGCACAGGTCTTCGGCGGATTCCCACATACGGGACAACTCTCCCAGGCCGCTGGAGCGCCGCGTCAGTTTCTGCGCGCCCTGCACCGGGATCGTTTCCGTTCCGGATGAACCGCGAAAAAGTTTCATGAAACCCTGTGAGACTGACGACATCCTGACTTCATGACACCTGAAATAAATCCCGCACACTTCACTTGTCGGTCTTGTGAATATCAACCTTGCCCTTTAAATATGCGCCCTCTTCAATGGAAATGCGCTGGGTACTGATGTCTCCAGTAACAATCGCGGACTTACGCAATTCGACGCGATCGCTGGCCTGAATGTTGCCTTCGAGCTTGCCCTGCACCACCACGCCCTTGGCCTCGACGCTGGCTTTGACCTGACCGTTGGGACCAACCGTCAAGCTGTTGCCTTTAAGAGCGATGGTGCCCTCGACCTGGCCATCCACATAGAGATCTTCGCTGCCGGAAAGTTCGCCCTTGACGATAACCGACTTACCAATCTGTGCCAACCCCAACCCACTGGCGGGTGCGCTCATAGGACGCTCTCCTGTTTCAACGGTGATCCCGTGCTGCGGCATCCGTGACAGGTTGCTCCCGGATCAGAATCCCTGAGGCAAATACGGAGGACCGCTCACTGCATCGACTATACGCAAGGCACAGAGGGCGCGGCAAGTTCCTAGCAGGCAACCTGAGATGAATTGAACGTCAGAGGTGCATCTCCCCGGTTCGGCTCTCTACGTAAAACCGGACAGCCGTTGCCTCTTTTTGGCTGTGATTCATTCTCACGGCGAACAAAGCTTCAAGCTCAATGCAAGAAATGATCAATTTTGAACAGCAATGGCTTTCGCTAATTCTTTCATGTCTTTCCGAACTTGTTCCAGCCGCTCCAGCCTCAGACGATATTCGGCGGTGGCTGCGGGGCTGTGTTCATCGTGTTCTAAGTACAAATCATTCGCGACTTGGATTGCTTCGGATTCTTCCCGCCGATCCGCGAGCTTCGTTCTATCATCCATGCTCGGATACTATGCCCGATCGCGAACAATTCAGATTAGAAATGGCTCACACCTCCCGAGATGGGACGCTCCTCGCGATCCCATGATTTCGGAAATATTTTACGTCCAAGCTCGCTCACTGAACCGTGGAGAACTGGCATCCTTTTTTTCCCAGGCTGCGACTAAGTTTCAAACGCACTCTTGGCAACATTGTCGAGGAACCGGGAAGCCCAGTTGCTACACTGGAAGTGTGCCGGGCAAAATGAGACGGATAAGATTGCTTCGTATCGCTACCACTGTTTTCCTAGGCGTCTTGCTCACAGGGAGGAGTGCGACTTCCTTCCCTGCCGCCGCTCAGCCGGATTTTCCAGTGGATTCGGCTTCCGCGATCGAAATGGTGCGGATCGCGGTTGCCAACGAAGTAGCAGCCGCCGATGACGATTCGATCAAGCACATGTTCCGGTCGCGCAAGCAGACTCCGCAGGGTTCACAAACCAGACTCTATGTGGAAACGCGGAGCGCCATGGCCGGCATGACGATCGCATACGACGACAAACCGCTCACGCCAGAACAAATGCAGGGCGAAGAAAACCACTTGGCGGGTCTGGTGAGCGATCCGGAGCAGCTCAGTCGCAAACATTCCCAGGAGCAGCAGACGGCCGAACGCACTCTGCGCATCGTGAAGGCTCTGCCCGAGGCTTTTCTCTATGACTATGACGGCGATGAGCAGAGCACCGCACAGTTGGGCAAGGAGGGAAATCGGCTCGTGCGTTTGAAATTTCGGCCCAATCCGGCGTACGAATCGCCCTCTCGCGTGGAACAGGTGCTCGAAGGAATGGAGGGATTTCTTCTGATTGACCCGGTATCGCGCAGAATCGCGCGCATCGATGGAACTCTATTCAAGGAAGTCGGCTTCGGCTGGGGGATTCTGGGGCATCTCGATAAAGGCGGGCACTTTCTGGTCGAGCAATCCGACGTTGGCGATGGCTCATGGGAAGTTTCGCGTATGTCCCTTAGCTTCACGGGAAAGATTCTTATATTCAAAAGTATTGCGATTAAGTCTGAGGAGGTGTTCAGCGGCTTCCGCCGCGTGCCCGCCGATACGACGTTTGCCCAGGGTGTGGATCTGTTGAAGGCGGAAGAAGCGAAACTAGTTGAGGATCGTAAGCCGGGAGCAGGAGCGACGGATCCTAAGTCGCACTAGGAAGGCTTCAGCGGCCGGCAGCTATACTTTGGCGATCCCTCAGGCGAAAGACGATGCTCGCGGTCAGGCGAAGATTGTTCTGGGAGCGCACGTCGCCGGTAGAGTCTGCATATGCGGTGCGCAGGTAATCTCCGGTGAGGCGAACCGCGAACGGCCCCGCTACCGTGCGTTCGATTCCACTCCCGAGTGCGTAGGCCGGCCTTGCCACCCATCCCTGTAAGTACTCGGTGCCGCTGACAGGGACAGCGCTGTCAACCAGCCCCGCGCCGACCAGAGCGTGTACGAACGCCCGCGTCTTTCTGGCCTCAAACAGATGAAACACGGGGCCAGCAAGGAAAGTTAGAGTGTAGCCCGATTGTCCGGTGGCCAAAACGTTGGAGGTGTGAACGTAACCGGAGTCTACGGCGACTCCCCAACGTGGGAGAAAGTTGGCGTGGCCGGTCACATCCAGACCGTTGAGACCCACTCTGCCCGCAGAAGGAATTGTTGATAAGAGATAACTATAGCCGCAACTCACATCGTAAGTCGGACCATAAGCCGTGGCGGGCGGTCCGCCTTGCATTTGATTTTGCGCCAGTGCAGGCGCAATCAGCACGAATGCAAGAGATAGAGCCTTCCCCATAATGCTCATTCCATTGCGTTTGCTTTCGGACCTTCTTGGAAACCCACGAAAAAGCATAGCCATCGCTTCCTGCTCCCCACACAACATAGGCCGGGGCAGATGCCGACCCTAAAATACCGGGGTTGGAGCGGGCGGTAAATGTAACCTCAGCTTGAGACCTTAGGTAATGAGGCGGGGCATTCGTAGAAACGAAAGAGATTGTCTCTTCTGGAAGAGTACATTCGTAACCGACGAAATCTCAATTGACGACAACAGCTGCAACGATTCGAGGGGTGGTTTCGAGCATCACGCGCGCAGCGTCTCCTTCCTTACTGTCAGCTTTTCGATGAGATCTTCTTTAACGCGATAACCGGTTCCGGGCTGGTCACTGATCGCAATCATTCCCTGCGGCGAGACTTGCACTTCCGGATCGATGACGTCCTCCTTCCAATAGCGTTTGGAGGCGGAGACGTCACCGGGCAGGCTGAAATTCTCGAGCGTGGAAAGAGCGATGTTGTGGGCGCGGCCGATGCCCGATTCGAGCATCCCGCCGCACCAGACCGGAATCTTGTGCGCGTGGCAGATGTCGTGAATCTTCTTGGCTTCGCCGAATCCACCCACGCGTCCGACCTTAATGTTGATAATGCGGCATGCGCCGGTTTCGAGCGCAACGGCCGCGGCGCGGGCGCTGACGATCGACTCGTCAAGGCAAATGGCGGTGCGAAGTTCTTTTTGCAGCCGGGAGTGGTAGAAAATGTCGTCGTCCCAGAGCGGTTGCTCGATCATCAGCAGATTGAATTGATCGAAGGAGCGCAGGTGCTCTACCTGATCGAGCGTGTAGGCAGAGTTGGCGTCGCAACTAAGAGTGATATCGGCCCAGCGTGAGCGTATTTTCTCGAGCACGTTTACATCCCAGCCGGGCTTGACCTTCACCTTGATGCGACGGTACCCGGCGGCCAGTTCAATCTGAATCTTCTCAAGAAGTTGTTCGACGGAATCCTGAATGCCGATGGAAACTCCGCAAGCGATTTCAGTCCGCGTTCCGCCCAGCAGCTTCCACAGGGGCTGGTTTTTCTGCTTCGCCTCGGCGTCCCACAATGCGTTTTCGAGAGCCGCTTTGGCCATGCGGTGACCTCGCACTCGGGAGAAAAGAGCCGCGCAGTCGCGGGCTGATTCGAGAGTACGTCCTAGAACGGCGGGAGCAAGATATTGGGTGATCGTGGGCCAGGTGCTTTCGGTCCACTCGCTGCTGTAAAAAGGATCTTCGCCGGCGACGCACTCGCCCCAGCCGTTGACCCCGTCGCAATGCGCGGTGAGCAGCAAGATGCGGCGGCTGTAGGTGCGTCCAAAGCTCGTCTCAAAGAAATGGACGAGCGGCATGTGAATCTCGCGTAGCGTGATGGCTTCAATTCTCATAATTCAGTATCCAGTACCTGGTATCCAGTACCCAGGAACGCGCTGCACCCGTTCGCCTCGACTGTCCGCTTCTAGTATTTTCTCGCTACTGGGTACTAGGTACTAGCCACTGACCTCTTCCGATGCGTACGACCACTCCTCATCCCAGTTACCCAGCACGAACTTTCCGTTGCCATCGGAATCGCGCTCGTAACCGAGCACAACCAGCCCATCGCCGAACGCCCGGAGAAATTGCTCGCGGTTGCGTTCCTGCACCTGCTGGGCCTTACCTCGCGTTTCCGCCGCGGCCTTCCACTCATAGATCTGCGCCGGAACTTCAATCGTAGTCTCCCGCTCGAAGGGCGGATTCTTTCCCGTTGCCAATAGCGTTTCCACGCGCCTGGACTTCAGCCACCACTCGGCAATCAGCCGGTCGCTCGGCAGCCCGCCCTGCAGGGGCGATGACGTGATTCCATATTGGTTGATGTTATAACGCCGGGAAATGGCTCCCAGTTTTTCGATATTCAAGTACGCATTCTTGATCTCAAGCGGATCGTAAGTCCACTCGATCAACTCGATGCCTCGCGCCAATGCATCTTCGCGCTGCAGCAGCTTCAGACGGCGGCCGAGCCCCCCATTGCGTTGGTCCTTCCGAACGGCAAGCATGTGCGAGTGAAGATAGACATGGCCAGACCGAGTACCCGGCACGGAAAGCGCAAAGCCAACCATTTCGTTCCCGTCAAAAGCGCCCATCACCTGCCCGCCGACTTTTTCAGCCACGACGAACATGCGCAGCGGAACCAGTTCGGCGTCGCTGAAGTTCCACACATCTTTCTGCAAGGCAACGCAGGCTCGCAGCTCATCCAGGCCCTGACAACGGCGAATCAGCACGGGGTCCGGGCTCACGCTGGCTTCTCCTCTTGCTTTGCCTGCTGCCAGAGGGATTCGAGTTCCTCCATCGAAACACTTTCTGGAGTGGCGCCGCGCTCGTGCAAGCGTTGCTCCATCCACTCAAAGCGGCGGCGGAACTTGCGGTTAGTCTTGCGCAGTGCGGATTCGGGATCGAGCGAGAGATAACGGGCGATGTTGACCAGCACGAAAAAAAGGTCGCCGACTTCCCCCTCCAGCCGCGCCCTTAGATCTTCTGAAACAGTCTGCCGCCCGGAACCGGCTACGCCGCGACCTTCCGGGCGCGGACCGGAAGCGGGAAACTCCCGCAAGTGCTGGCGCAGCTCGCCGGTTTCCTCGCTGAGCTTGTCAAACAGGCTCTCCATGTTCGGCCAGTCGAAGCCAACCTGCGCCGCGCGCGAACTGAGCTTGTGAGCCTCGAGTAAGGATGGCATCGACGAAGAGATGCCGGCCAGAATCGATGGCGTAGTCTTGGCCGCGGAGTTGCCAGCTGCATCCGCGACCCCGCCGAGACGCTTCTTTCTTTCTTCAACTTTCAACGCTTCCCAGTTGCGCTTCACTTCGGTAGAAGTGTCGGCCTTCGCGTCGCCGAATACGTGAGGATGCCGGTTCACCAGCTTGCCCGAGAGCCGATCGAGAACGTCGTCAATCGAAAATGTCCCTTGTTCCTTGGCCATCTCCGAATAGAAAAGCACTTGCAGCAGCAGGTCACCGAGTTCTCCGGGAAGCTCTTCCCAGTCGCGATTATCGATGGCCTCGAGCACTTCATAAGTTTCTTCGAGCGTGTAGGGCTTGATGGAATCGAAGGTCTGCTCGCGATCCCACGGGCACCCCCCGGGAGCGCGCAGGCGCTCCATGATGGCGACAGCGCGTTCGAAACGTTCGCCGGTCGTGGACATTTGAGCAACCACTCTAAATGAGCCATCGCAGTGCGAGCAACGAGTGCGGGATTTACACTTGCCCCTGCGTAACCTTTAGCCAGCGTGGTTGGCCTTTTGGTCATCTAATTTTGCGGTACCAAGGTTACCTTCTCCGCCCGGCGGAGAGAGTGCACACTTTAAGGGTCATAGTGTCTGGCGCGGCTTGGTTCGTGGCTCTAGTGGCACCTTTCGAAAGCCCTGTATCTGATTGATAAGCTATGGTTTTAGCGGCAAATCCCCGAGCCTCTCTGGAGGGCCAGCACTTTCAAGTGGTGGTGATTGGTGGAGGCATCAACGGCGTTGCTGTGGCGCGGCAGTGCGCTCGCGCGGGCAAACATACCCTGCTGATCGAACAGAATGACTTCGCCTCCGGAGTAACCAGCCGCTCCACGCGCATCATTCATGGCGGCCTGCGTTACCTTGAGCACGGTGAATTGGGTCTGGTTCGGGAATCGCTACGTGAACGGGAAAAGTTGCTTCGGGAGAAATCTCACCTCGTGCATCCCATGCACTTCCTGCTCCTTTTGAATGAGACCAGCGAGCGTAGTGCCATGAAAGTGCGCGCCGGATTGTGGCTCTACCAGCGCATGGCCGGAAAGCCACCCAGCAAAGACGCTACCGAAATGGAATTGAAACGGCTGGAGCGCGCGCTGGACGCCGGACATCGCTGGTCGTTCTACAACTACGAAGACGCTCAGTGCGAATTTCCGGAACGCCTGGTGGCGGAATGGTTGATGGAGGCCGTCGATGCCGGCGCAACCGTGCGCAATCACATGGAGGCGCTGGCGGTTGATGTCTCGCATGGCCGCACCCGCGGCGTGCTGTTACGCGACCAGATCACCGGACGGGACCAGCGCGTGGATGCAGGCTGGGTAATCAACTGCAGCGGACCATGGGCTGACCGCATGTGCCAGCGCTCTTCAATCCGCATGGCTAAACCGATGCTGGGCGGCGTACGCGGCTCCCACATCGTTTTGTCGCGGTTTTCCGGTTCGCCGAATGCTGCGGTTTATACCGAGGCGGTAGACGGGCGTCCGATTTTTATCCTTCCCTGGAACGACCAGCTCCTGGTTGGAACAACCGAAGTTGCTGACAACGGTGACCCGTCCAGAACCGCTCCCTCACCAGACGAGATCAGCTATCTCGTGCGCTCGGTAGCGCAACTGTTTCCCAAGGCCAAGATAACTCTACAAAGTGTGAAGCACGCGTTTGCGGGAATCCGGCCGCTGCCTTATTCGCCGGATAACAAGCCTTCCGCAGTCACGCGGCAGCACGTCCTGCACGACCACACCGATGACGGCGCGGCGCGGATGCTCTCCGTGATCGGCGGCAAGCTGACCACTGCGGCTTCACTGGCCCGGGATTGTGCCCGCAAGATTGGGTTGAAGACGACTGAACCGAATACGATGACCATGGGACCCGACAATGCGCTCGATCCCTTTCTGGATGACGCGGTGCTCGAAATTGCGCGCATCGGAGCGGTGAGCGAAGAAACGGCTCGCGGCATGGTGGAATGGCATGGCAAGCGTGCTGCCGACATCGCCCGGATGGCTCTTGTAAGCGCGGAGTTCCGTGCGCCGATCTGTCCCCACACGTCTCACGTCATCGCTGAAGTGGTGGAAGCCTACCGCAGAGAGTTTGCCGTGACTCTGGGCGACGTGCTGCTGCGCCGTGTGCCGGTGGCGCTCGGCGCCTGCTGGTCCGAGTCGTGCAGCCGCGAAGCCGCGTTGCGCATCGGCGCGGTTCTCGGCTGGGACGAGCACGCCATGGGAGCGAACCTGGAAGCTTTTGAAACGGAGCGCGCCGCCTTCTTGCAGCCGGTGGGGCGTGCCACTGCGGCATTCGAAGCCGCGGCCGATTAGATCCTTGCCACGGATTTTCACGGATAAACAACAACTCGGATCGAAGACTAAAAATAAAAAAAGTATCGGTGAAGATCCGTGCAATCCGTGGCTAAGATTTTTCTTGCTGGCCCAAAGCGCGCGTTAGGCGCTTAGGGTGGTCAGAAATAATGCCGTCCGCTCCCCACTTCGAAATGCGCTTCATGTCCACCGTAGCGTTCACGGTCCAGACCAATATTTTCTTTCCCGCGGCTTTGATCTCATCGATCAGCATCTTCCTCACCAGCTTGCGGTGCGGAATCACGTACTGGACCGGTAACTGAAGCCAGCGGCTCAACTCGGCCTGCGTCTCGCAAATCAACCCCAGGGGGATGGTCGCGTCCAACTCGTGAATGGCCAGCAGCACTTCGGGCAGAAACGAAGAGGTCACGAACCCGCGCGCTGGGGTAAGCCTTCGCAGCAAATCCGTGACGATCGCCTCGAGGCCGGAGACTTTCAGCTCGATATCGAGAAATGCAGTGCTGTGGTAGCGAGTTAGCACTTCGCCTAACTGCAGCAACGCCAGTTTTTCGGCTGAGGATTCAGCAATCTTTAATCCGTGGGCAGTCGGATCGTGGCAGACTACAGCGTGCCCATCCGCCGTGAGCCGCACATCAAATTCGAAACCGTCGCAGCCCTGAGCGAGTGCGAGATCGAATGAGGCCAGCGTATTCTCGGGAATAGATTTTTCGGAACGCGCGCCACGGTGGCCGAGAAGTAGTGGACGAATCGCCATCGCCTTCTAAACCTCAGTGGGCAGTGTTCAGTGTCCAGCGGTCAGTCATCGCACCAGCTCTGGTTTTACTAGCCACTGACCACTGATCACTGTCCACTGTTCTCAATCCAGATCGAAATCGCGAATCGGCTTGCCCGTGTCAGGAGATTCCTTGGCCTTCTTCACCGCCTCCTGAAATTTCTTATCCAGAAGCTCGGAAGCATGTTTTTGTGCCTCCACCGATTGGCGGAAGATCGATTCGCGGCGGCTGTCCTGTTCCTTCATAGCCCGGGCAGCTGCTTCCATATCCTCGAACATCCTCGGTTTCACCGCTGCTGTGTGCGCGATAACAGAGGCCGTTGCGATATCGATCTTCAGCAGCGCGCTGCAGCAGGGGCAAGTAACTTCGATTGTCGCTGGACTCTTCGCCATTTTGCGAATGATACCGCAAAAGCGGATCTGGCGGGTCGGCGTGCAGCGGGCGACTCGGCGGACCAACTCAAAGGATCAGGTTCAACGTTGAAGTTTGATTGGGAAAATGCGGAATACCCCTAACAACTCCCAGCCCAGCAGAAAGATAGAGAGCAGGACCACCAGCACTGCCATCAACTCTCCAAAGGTTAGGCCGCGGCGGTTGGGCTCGAAACGCCGTGCGGCGAGGCTCAGGATATTCAAGGTGGCGAACCCGAAGACGATCGCCCAGAGAATGTTGTAAACGTCGTCGCGGCGGCTGGAATGTCGCTGCAACAGCATCAGGCTCGCAAACAGTGCCGGCTGGGCCCGCAACAGAGTGTGCAGCGAGAGCGCGGCCCGCGTGGTACGCGCGAGGCCGGAGATCATCCACGTTGTCGAAGAAAGCGCCATGGGGCCGAGTGACAAAAAGGGCACTTTGGATGCCGCAAGTGAGGATATTACATTTTTTCTGTGCGCGGGTCACGGAGGCGACTCGGCGACGGCATCAGCCGGTCCATCTAGTTTCTGCCCTTGGGCATATGAAACCGACTCCTTGCCCCGATCCTCGATGCTTTCAGCCCGATGCTTTCAGTAAGATGGACGGATGGCGGACCGGCGCGTCATCTTCTTCGATGTTGGCAACACTCTTCTATTTCCGAACCGAGCAAAAATCCTGGCCCCCATCTCGAGCGATCGCCATCCGTCACTCGATCAATGGCACACCCTGGAGCGCAAAACCAAGCACGAGTTCGACCAGGGCATGACGAGCGGCCGCGTCGATCACAGCTTCTGGTGGATATTCCATACTCACCTTCTGCGGGAACTCGAGGAAACGTCAAGTCTCCGGGAAGTGCTGGTCGAGAACACACGGAGTTCCGCCAACTGGGATCAAATTCTTGCAGGCACGCGCGACGCCCTCGCTCGCATCGGCCAGAACTTCCGCATCGCTGTGATCTCCAACTCCGATGGAAAGATCGAGCACGTCCTCTCACGCTGCGGTATTGCCGGCTGCTTCGAAAGCATCACAGATTCCGGAAACGTGGGAATCGAAAAGCCCCATGCGGAAATCTTCGAGGCAGCCCTCAACGCCATGCAGGCGCGAGCCGACGAAAGCCTGTACGTGGGCGATATGTACTCCGTGGATTATTTGGGGGCGCGTAATGCGGGGATGGAAGCAGTCTTGTTCGACGTGTCCGGCGCCTACAGCGACCGCAAACTGCCACGCGTAGAGTCGCTGGATCAGCTCGAAGCGCGGCTGCGGTGAGCTGCCTGCATTAAGCTGGCTGCACTAAGAAAGACGATCTCACAATTCCAGAATCTGGTGGTCGTGGCAATCGGTGCGCATAGTGTCATAGATGCTGCGCAGCAGTTCGGTTCCGTGGCGAGCGACGAAATAAACCCCCGCCACTCCGCGCTCCTGTAAGGCGTTCTCGGGATAGAGCGCCTGGCTGAGCGCGACGGCATGCCGGCTCACCACGTCGCTGCGGCGCAATTCCGCGGCCATGGCGCGCTCGCGAAGGCGGTCGAGTTGGTAGCGCACCTTTGAAGCGCCCGTCTGGCTGGCCTCTACGAGCGTGGGATCAAGTTTGGCCAGCGCTTCCTGCAAACCCGAAAAAGATTCTTCAACGGATTTGTTTGTGCGTTCAAAGGCCGCCTGCAACCCCGCCGGCAGAGTGCGTGCAGCCAGCGTCTGCCGCAGGGCCTCAGGCCCATCGAATGCGTCTCGCACCGCAATGCCGTACTGCCCGAGCCAGCGCTGCACTTTAGGCTCAACCACAGTCGCCGAGAAACGAGGCACGATGGGCGTCACACGGCCCAGGATTCTTTCATAGACCGCGCCCGCCTGCGCGAAATATGCCGCTTCGGCAGCGCCACCTGAGTAAGCCAGAGTTGGGAGAAGATAATCCTGCACAACTGGCCGCAAGAGAACGTTCGGACTGAAGCTCTCCGGAGCAGCGGCAATACGATCCAGCAATTCGGCGGATGAAATCTTTTCCGCGCCAGGTTCGCTGCCGATAACAAACTCTCCGGCTTTATTCGATCCTTCGCGATGGTGGATTGCCGTGCGCGCGCCATCGCGCATCGCGAAAAGCAGCACCGACGACGGCGTCACCTTGACCTGCTGATAGTATCCCGCCCTCTCAAGAACATCGCCTCGCGCCAGTAGCGCAGCATCCAGATCCTCTGCGCCTTCGATTGCAGCGCGATACATAGGCGCCGTCTCGCGATGCAGTTCAGCGTCGGACGCATCGAGAAGAATCACGCCCCACTGACTAAAAAGCTGCGAATAGAAGCGCGCAAAAGCCGTGCCCAGCGTCTCTCCCGGACGATACGACGCGCGTAGAAACTGCGATGCCTCGCTATCCCCCAGCAGCGATACGGCCTCTTCCACGACCGGCACAATCTCTTCTCCCAGGCGCACGTTGCTCACCGGTGCGCCGGGAACCCCGCTACTGGAAGTGGTGAGAGTGCGCAGCAGCCCATCGGAACCCGGTATCGAAACATGATTCACTTCGGCGAGGTCGTGGTCGTATGTTGCTAGCCAGAAGACCGGGACCGCATCGATGCCGGCCGCCGTCGCCTCGTCGGCCAACTTCACCGCGGTCAGCGCTTTGTAAATGGCAAACATGGGCCCGCCAAACAATCCGACTTGCTGGCCCGTAACGATGGCCGCCGCGCCCGCACGAAGACGGCTCAGGTTTGCCATGGTCTGCGGCGAGGAGCCCCAGGATTTATTCTGCCGCTCCAGAATCGTGCTGACGCGCTCCCGGCGAGACGGGTCATATTGCAGAGAGGAAGCCTGCGCCTTGAACCATTCGCTGAAATGCGGGGAATGCGGATAAAAGGGTTGGACGCTGGGGGAGTATGCTAGAAAATCAGTGAACAGGCGCGTGGTGTGCGGGATTTGCGTAAAGGGCAGACACTGCGCTTTCACCGCTGGTTCTCCTGACATCGCCGGCCGGTACAGTTCCGGTTTCTACAGCTTTGGACGGATGAGATCATCGCAGGTCAACGACATTCATTCTATAGTGCGTCGCTGTTGAGATGCCGCAAACCGGCGCAAGATGCAAGATAATGGTGCCGTCAGGGAAAGGAATGGACGATGAATCTGGCAGCATCTCCATTGCATATCGTAACGCCGGTCACGCTCGAAGGCTCCACAGTACGCCTCGAACCAATTCGCCGCGAGCACGCCGAAATCTTCTGGGAGATCGCCAAGGATTCACTCGACGACATCTTCCAATGGATTCCCTACCGGGTAAAGACACGCGAGGACTTCCAGTATCTAGTGGAGAAGATCTTTGAGGAGCAGGAACGCGGAGACTCAGTGGCGTTCGCCACGGTCGAGCGTGGTTCCGGGCAAGTGATCGGAAGCACCCGCTTCATGAACATCGACCGGGCCAACCGCCGGGTCGAGATCGGTTCCACATGGATCATTCCGGCGCGGCAGCGGACTGCGGTGAACACCGAAGCCAAATATCTCATGTTGCGGCACGCCTTCGAAGTGTGGAACTGCTTTCGCGTCGAACTGAAGACCGACGCCCTGAACCAGAGATCGCGCAACGCCATCCTACGCATCGGCGCGAAGGAAGAAGGCACACTTCGCCGGCACGTCCTCACCTGGACCGGCCGCGTCCGCGACTCGGTCTACTTCAGCATTCTCGATTCGGAGTGGCCGTCTGTAAAGACCACTCTGGAACAGAGGCTCATCGCCTGATCACTCTACTTTAGCGATGCCATATCGATGACGAAACGATATTTCACATCACTCTTCGCCAGCCGCTCGTAGGCCTGATTGATCTGCTGAATCGGGATCAGCTCGATATCCGAAACGATGCCGTGCTCGGCGCAGAAATCCAGCATCTCCTGCGTTTCTCGAATGCCTCCGATGATCGAACCCGCCAGCGAACGCCGCCGGAACAGCAAGCTCCCAACCCCTAGCGGTAACGGCGTGGGAGACGCCCCTACCAGAGTCAACGTTCCGTCGAGCTTCACCAGATCCAAATAAGCGTTCAAATTGTGTTCAGCGGAAACGGTGTCCAGAATAAAGTCGAAGCTGCCCAGGTGCTTCGCCATCTCGGCTTCGTTTTTCGAGATCACAACTTCGTCCGCGCCCAGCCGCAGTCCATCTGCTACCTTGTTCGCCGAAGTGGTAAACAGCACGACGTGCGCCCCGAAAGCGTGGGCAAATTTCACGGCCATGTGTCCCAACCCGCCCAGGCCCACCACTCCTACCTTCTGCCCTTTGCGCACGTTCCAATGCCGCAGCGGAGAATAGGTAGTAATGCCGGCGCACAGCAGAGGCGCGGTGGCCGCCGGGTCCAACTTCTCCGGCACGCGCAGCACGAAGGCTTCGTCGACCACAACGCTGTCCGAATATCCGCCGTAGGTCACTCCGCCAAGGTGCTTATCCTCGGCGTTGTAAGTGAAGGTTGGCATGCTGTCGCAGAATTGCTCGTTACCGGCGCGGCAGTTCGGACACACGCGGTCGGAATCGACCATGCAGCCCACTGCCGCCAGATCTCCCTCTTTGAATTTCTTGACGGCGCTTCCGGCCTTGGACACCCGGCCGACAATCTCATGACCCGGTACGCAGGGATAAACGGTGGGCATCATGTTTTCCCATTCGTTGCGCACCTGGTGGAGATCAGAGTGGCAAACTCCGCAGAACAAAATATCAATCTGTACATCGGTGGGCCCTGGCTCGCGACGCCGAATCGCGGCCGGCGCCAGCCCCGAAGCCGCATTCTGCGCTGCATACGCTTTGGCCGGATACGCTTTTCCCTTTGCCCTCGAAGTTCTCTCATCAGCAACAACCGTGGAAGTCATGTTGGATAATTCTCCTCACGCATAGGATGGCCTGTCCCACCGCCTGGTTCCAGAATAAGTTTCCGGGGATGCTTGAATGCCGCGAGGCGTCAGAGAATGTTGGAATCCAGTCCGGCGATGAGCCGGGTGCCGGGAACCGTTCGTTTCGCCTGTACCGCGGCGCCCCACTGAACCTTTAGATTGTCTTCCTGCATCAAATCATTGACTTCACTGGGTTTCGCACCTAGTCTGGAGCTAGCTCTTTGAGTATGGCCAATCCCACCAGTGGGGGCGTCACGGCTTCGACGGAGATGCTTGCGGCCAAGAGGCATGCCGGGGTGCACACACCCGTAATC
>Ga0209693_10000065_pt1 | contig 38556 bp, 35 predicted proteins | sample HubBroMetageWRM3_FD_188345 | JGI IMG/M metagenome (GOLD analysis project Ga0209693, IMG submission 188345) | Warmed soil microbial communities from the Hubbard Brook experimental Forest, New Hampshire - Hubbard Brook CCASE Soil Metagenome WRM 3... | ecosystem: Environmental > Terrestrial > Soil... | reverse complement strand
GGGTGAGGCCAGCAGCGCGGGTGAGGCCAGCAGCGCGGGTGGCACGCCGCACGGTACTGGTGGTGGCGGGTTTGGGGGCGCGACTGCTGGGGACGGCGGCACCGGTGGCAGCGCCGGGCTGTTCGGTAACGGCGGCACGGGCGGCGCCAGCGGGGTGGGCGCTGTCGGTGGCGCCGGCGGTGCCGGAGGCATGTTGCTCGGTAATGGCGGTGCCGGCGGTGTCGGTGGGGCCGGCGGCACGGGTGGCGCGGGCGGTAACGCGGGGATGCTGTTCGGTAACGGCGGGGACGGCGGTACCGGCGGGGCCGGCACTGCTGGCGTCAACGCCGGTATCGGTGGGTCCGGCGGGGCCGGCGGTAACGCCGCGATGCTGGCCGGCGCCGGCGGGGCCGGCGGCCACGGTGGGATTGGCGCCAGCGGGGCGGCGGGGGTCAATCCAGGCCCGGCGACACCAAATGGCACCGCCGCAACCGGCACCACCGGCAACGCGGCTGCCACCGCAGGGACCGAGAACGTTGTCGTCACCGGCGGCAACGCCGGGCCCGGCGCCAACGCCAGCAGCACCGGGGAGGCCGGTGGCACCGGCGGCCAGGCCGGTTTTGTCGAGGCCACCGCCGGTCCCACCGGCCCCGCCGCCGCCACTGCCACCGGCGGGGCCGGCGGGACCGGCGGCAACGGCGGGGCCGGCGCCGCGGGTGGCGTCGGCAGCGTCGGTGGTGCCGCGACCGCCACCACCAACTCCAGCACCGGCCCTGCCCTCGCCACCGGCGGGGTCGGTGGGGCCGGCGGCAACGGTGGGGTCGGTGGCAGTGGCGGCAACGGCAGCACGGGTGGCGCCGCCACCGCCGAGAGCGCGCCCGGTGCCGCCACTGCCGCCGGGGGGATCGGCGGGGCCGGCGGCAACGGTGGCCAAGGCGGCAACGGTGGGGACGGCGGCAACGGTGGGGCCGCCACCGCGGGGGCGCTGGGCGGCAACGGCGAAGCAACCGGCGCCGCGGGTGGAGCTGGTGGCACGGGTGGTGTCGGGGCTGACAACGCCGGCGGCGGCGCCGCGGGTGGCGTGGGCGGCAGCGGTGGCCACGGCGGGCTGCTGTTCGGTGACGGCGGAGCCGGCGGAGTTGGCGGGGCCGGCGGGATTGGCGGACAGGGCGCTTCCGGCGGGACCGGCGGCAATGGCGGCACAGGTGGCGACATCACCATCACCGGCACCGTTGACACCGCGCAGGCCGGCAACGGCGGCACCGGCGGTGGTGGCGGCACCGGTGGTGGTGGCGGCACCGGCGGGGTTGGCGGTGCCGGCGGTGATGGTGGGGCCGGCGGAATGATCGGTCAGGCCGGTGCCGGCGGGATCGGCGGTGCCGCCGGAGCCGGCGGAGCCGGCGGGTTTGGCGGAGCCGGTGGGCAAGGTGGTGGCGGCGGGCAACCCACCACCGACTCCATGGGCGGTGTCGGCGGGCTGGCCGGGGCACCCGGAGATCCCGGGACGGCGGGAGCGGTCGGCCAGACCGGCACAGCCGGTCCCGACGGGAGCACGGGCTGACCGCGCGGGTTGACTGACACACCCGGTCTGACCTGCAAAGATGGAGCCGCCTAGGAGAATCGAACTCCTGACCTATTCATTACGAGTGAATCGCTCTACCGACTGAGCTAAGGCGGCCTACCCGCACGCCGGGCGGCACGAGTCTACGACAGGCGGCCCGTCCCACCCAACCCACGCGGTTCAATCGCGCAGTTCCTGGCCGATGGTGGCGACCATGGCGTCGACGGCGAACTTGGGCTTGACGTTGATCGCCAGCGCCTCGCGGCATTCCAACACCGCCTCGATGCAGCGCAGCAGCCGCGCGGGCGTGGCATGGGCAGCCAGCGCCGCCACCGGGTCGGCCATATCCGGATGGTTGGCCCGCACTCCGGTGGCATTAGCCGAAACCACCAGCGCATCCCGGAAATAAGTCGCCACGTCGATCAGCGCCCGGTCCAGCGCATCGCGGGAAGCCCGGGTCTGACGCGACTTCTGCCGTCGCTCGAGATCCTTGATCGCACCCGTGGCACCGCGCATCGCGCCAGCGGTGCCCTTACCGGTGCCGCCGGCTCCGAGCGCGGTCCGCAGCTCTTCGGTCTCGGCCTCGGCACGATCCGCGGTCAACACGACAGCCTCGGTTTCGGCCTCTGTCACCAACTCTTCGGCAGCGGCATAGGCCCGCGACGGGGTGGCGGCGTCGCGCACCAGGCCCAGGGCCCGCTCCCGCCGTTGCCGGGCCTGCGGGTCGGTGGCCAGCCGGCGCGCCCGCCCCACATGACCACCACTGACAGCGGCCGCCCAGTGCGCCGTCTCGGCGGCCAACCCGTCGCTCTCGATCAACACCTGCGCGATCGCCTCGGTCGACGGCGTCACCAGCGCGACATGCCGGCACCGGCTCCGCAGCGTGACCACGATGTCCTCGGGATCCACCGACGGCGCGCAAAGCAGGAACACCGTTGACGGCGGCGGTTCTTCGACAACCTTGAGCAGAGCGTTCGCGGCACCCTCAGTCAGCCGATCAGCGTCTTCGATCAGGACGATCTGGCGGTGTCCGGTGGTCGGGCGGCGCGACGCGATCTGCACGATGGCGCGCATCTCGTCCACGCCGATGGACAGGCCCTCGGGAATCACCCGCCGCACGTCTGCGTGCGTGCCCGCCATTGTCGTCGTGCACGCCCGGCAGCGCCCACAGCCAGGGCCGCCGGCATCAAAGTCCCCAGTGCACTGCAGCGCGGCCGCGAAGCACAATGCGGCAACCGAGCGCCCCGAACCTGGCGGACCGGTGATGAGCCACGCATGTGTCATGGTCCCGTCGCGGGAATCATTGTGAGCGGGACCACCACGGGCGGCCCTGGCCGCGGCCAGCAATTCCGCCTCCACCGCTTCCTGGCCTACCAGGCGCGTAAACACCCCGGACATCACCGGCAACAGTAGCGACAGCCGCCGACGGATACCTGGCCGGGTCTTTTGCCAGGATGACGCGACGTGCCGAGGCGCTTGTAGGTTTCCGACAAGTCCCCGTCGACCGATACGGTGGGTTGGTGGCTACCGCGGCAGCACTGCCCGGGCGAATTAATGCATTCGTCCGCTGGGTGGTGCGCACCCCGTGGCCGCTGTTCTCGCTGAGCATGTTGCAGGCCGACATCATCGGCGCCCTCTTCGTGCTCGGCTTCCTGCGCTACGGACTGCCACCCCAGGACCGAATTGAACTGCAGGATCTGCCGACTCTCAACTTGGTGATCTTGTGCATCTCGCTTGTCATTCTGGTGATCACCGGGTGGGTGGTGAACCTGCGATTGCTGCTACCGGTTTTCCGGTGGCAGCGCCGCGACAATTTGCTCGCCGAGGCTGATCCGGCCGCCACCGAACTGGCCCGCAGCCGCGCGTTGCGCATGCCGTTCTACCGCACGGTGATCAGCATGGCGTCCTGGTGCATCGGCGGGGTGGTGTTTATCGTCGCCAGTTGGTCGGTGGCCAGGTACGCAGCACCGGTCGTAACGGTCGCCACCGCCCTGGGGGCTGCCGCGACCGCGATCATCGGCTACCTGCAGTCTGAGCGAGTCTTGAGGCCGGTGGCTGTCGCAGCCCTGCGCAGCGGTGTGCCGGAGAACGTCAAGGCACCCGGCGTCATTTTGCGGCAGCTGCTGACCTGGATGCTATCCACCGCCATGCCGGTGCTGGCGATCGTGCTGGCGGTGGTGGCCGACAAGGCTTCGCTGCTGCGTGCGACCCCCGAGAGGTTGTTCACCCCCATCCTGTTGCTGGCATTGGCCGCATTGGCCATCGGGTTTGTCAGCACGCTGTTGGTCGCCATGTCGATCGCCGATCCGCTACGCCAGCTGCGTTGGGCGCTGAGCGAGGTACAACGCGGTAACTACAACGCGCACATGCAGATCTACGACGCCAGCGAGCTGGGCTTGCTGCAAGCCGGCTTCAACGACATGGTGCGCGACCTCTCAGAGCGGCAACGGCTGCGTGACCTGTTCGGGCGCTACGTCGGCGAAGACGTGGCCCGCCGGGCCCTGGAGCGCGGCACCGAGTTGGGCGGGCAGGAGCGCGAAGTCGCGGTGCTGTTCGTGGACCTGGTCGGCTCCACTCAGCTGGCCTCGACCCGCCCGCCCGCCGAAGTGGTCCATCTGCTCAACGAGTTCTTCCGGGTGGTGGTGGACACCGTCGGCCGACACGGTGGGTTCGTCAACAAGTTCCAGGGCGATGCCGCGCTGGCGATTTTCGGCGCACCGATCGAGCACCCAGACACGTCCGGCGCGGCACTGGCGGCCGCGCGTGCGCTGCACGACGAGCTCCTCCCGGTGATCGGCTCCGCGGAGTTCGGCATCGGCGTGTCGGCCGGCAGGGCCATCGCCGGTCACATCGGTGCCCAGGCCCGCTTCGAATACACGGTGATCGGCGATCCGGTCAACGAAGCCGCTCGGCTCACCGAGCTGGCCAAACTCGAGAGTGGCCACGTCCTCGCGTCGGCGATCGCGGTCAGCGGTGCGCTAGACGCCGAAGCCTTGCGCTGGGATGTCGGCGAGATCGTCGAGCTGCGCGGGCGCACCGCACCCACCCAGCTGGCCCGCCCGGTGAATCTGGCCGTCGCTGCACTGGGTGCCCCTGAATCCGCACGGTCCGGCACCGGGCCGAGCTAACTGCGCTTGACGGCCTTTTTCGCCGACGTCTTTTTGGCTGGAGCCTTGCGGGTGGTCTTCTTAGCGGGCCGCTTAGCCGGACCGCGAACCCGTCGGTCGGCCAGCAGTTCGGCGGCGCGCTCATCGGTAATCGACATCACGTCGTCGCCCTTGCGCAGGCTGGCGTTGGTCTCGCCATCGGTGACGTACGGCCCAAATCGGCCATCCTTGATAACCATTGGCTTGCCCGACGCGGCATCAGTCCCCAGCTCGCGCAGCGGCGGTGCTGAAGCACTTTGCCGACCAGAACGTTTCGGCTCGGCGTAAATCTTCAGCGCTTCGTCGAGCGTGATGGTGAACATCTGATCTTCGGTCGTCAGCGATCGAGAATCGGTACCACGCTTCAGGTATGGGCCATAGCGGCCATTCTGCGCCGTGATCTCCTCGCTCGAAGCAGGGTCCACACCGACAACCCGAGGCAGCGACAACAGCTTCAGCGCATCGTCGAGAGTGACGGTCTGTAGGTCCATACTGCGCAACAGCGAACCGGTCCGGGGTTTGGGACCGATGGGCTTCTTAGGCTTCTTGGCCCCCTGATCGGCCCCGCCTTCGTCGGCATCGGGCTTCGGGAGGATCTCGGTCACGTACGGCCCGTACCGGCCGTCTTTGGCGACGATCTCGTGACCGGTTGCCGGATCCACCCCCAAGACGCGTCCCTCTTGGGGCGTGGCGAAAAGCTCTTCGGCCACCTCGAGGGTCAGCTCGTCTGGAGTGAGCGAGTCGTTGAGATTTGCCCGTTGCGGCGCGGGCTCACCGTCGTCTCCGGTTACCGTGCGTTCCAGGTAGGGCCCGTTCTTTCCGACCCGAACATAGACGGCACGGCCCTGCACGTCGTCAAAGAGCTTGATGGAGTTGACTTCTCGGGCATCGATGCCTTCGAGATTGACGCCGACGAGCTTCTTCAGACCGCCGGATCGGGCTACCGAATCGGGCACACCGTGGTCTCCGCCGAAGTAGAAGTTGTTGAGCCAGTTGGTGCGTTGCTCGTTGCCGGATGCGATGGCGTCCAGCTCGTCTTCCATCGCCGCGGTGAAGTCATAGTCGACGAGGCGGCCGAAATGCTGCTCCAGCAAACCGGTTACGGCGAACGCAACCCACGACGGCACCAGGGCGCTGCCTTTCTTGTGCACGTAGCCCCGGTCCTGGATGGTCTTGATGATCGACGAGTAAGTCGACGGGCGGCCGATACCCAGCTCCTCGAGAGCCTTGATCAGCGACGCCTCGGTATAGCGGGCCGGCGGGTTTGTGTTGTGGCCGTCGGGGGTGAGTCCGATGGCGTCCAGCCGCTGGCCCTCGGTGAGCTGCGGCAGGCGGCTCTCGGCATCGTCAGCCTCGCCGCCGGCCTGGTCGTCCACTGTTTCCACATATGCCTTGAGGAATCCGGGGAAGGTCAGGGTGCGCCCGCTCGCGGAGAACACGACTCGCTGGTCGGCTTGCGGACTAACCCCCTGGTTTCGCAAAGCACCGGCGATCCGCAAACTCAGCGTGGTGCCGCGCGCGTCGGCCATCTGCGAGGCCACCGTGCGCTGCCAGATCAGCTCGTAGAGGCGGAACTCGTCGCCGTCGAGTTCGCGACGGACCCCATCCGGGGTGGCGAAGGTTTCGCCGGCGGGCCGGATCGCCTCGTGCGCCTCCTGAGCGTTCTTGACCTTGCGGGTGTACTGACGCGGCGACGGAGAAACATACTCCGCCCCGTAGAGCTGGCGTGCCTGCGTGCGCGCGGCATTGATCGCCGACTCCGACAGTGTCGTCGAGTCGGTACGCATATAAGTGATGTAGCCGTTTTCATACAGCCGCTGGGCGATGCTCATGGTGCGCTCCGAGGAGAACCGCAACTTACGGCCGGCTTCCTGCTGCAGCGTCGACGTCATAAACGGCGGATACGGCCGCCGGGTGTAAGGCTTCTCCTCCACCGAGGCCACGGACAGCGCAGCGCCGCGCAATCCGGTGGCCAACGCGGTCGCGCCCGCTTCATCGAGTACGACGACCTCGTCTGCTTTGCGAAGCGTGCCCAACGAGTCGAAATCGCGGCCAGTAGCGACCCGCAGTCCGTCGACGGACGTCAGCCGGGCGGTGAAGGTGGGCGGCTGGGCGTTCGGGTCGGACACGCTGGCGTCCAGCTGGGCAACGATGTCCCAGTAGGACGCGCTGCGGAACGCCATGCGGTCGCGTTCCCGCTGCACGATGATACGGGTGGCCACCGACTGCACCCGGCCCGCCGACAGCTTGGGCGCGACCTTCTTCCACAGCACCGGGCTGACCTCATAGCCGTACAGCCGGTCCAGAATGCGGCGGGTTTCCTGCGCGTCGACCAGGTCGATGTCCAGGTCGCGGGGATTTTCGGCGGCCTCAAGGATGGCCGGCTCGGTGATCTCGTGGAAAACCATCCGTTTGACCGGTATGCGCGGCTTCAGGGTTTCCAGCAGATGCCACGCAATAGCTTCGCCCTCGCGGTCACCATCAGTAGCCAGATAGAGCTCGTCGACGTCTTTGAGCAGGCCCTTCAGTTCGCTGACAGTGCTCTTCTTCTCGGGGCTGATGATGTAGAGGGGTTCGAAGTCGGCATCGACGTTGACTCCGAGCCGGGCCCAGGGCTCCGACTTGAACTTCGCGGGCACGTCCGCGGCGGCCCGTGGCAGGTCGCGGATGTGCCCCCGGGAGGACTCGACGATGTAAGCGGAGCCCAGGTAGCCGGCCAATTTACGCGCCTTCGTCGGCGACTCGACGATGACAAGTCGCCGACGACTGCCATTTCCGCTGCTGCCGCGGCCTAACTTCGGGTCAGCCAACTGTGCTTACGCCCCATCTCTGTATCCCGGCCCCATGCGAGACCACCCTGCAGGAAGAATGACAGGCCGGCTGCTGAAATTCCGATGAAATTCAGGTATGCCGGCGTTCCTTCGCCATAGGGCACCTGACAATTTCGCACCCCTAGGCGGGCATACGCAAACCGGGTCCCCTGAAACCGCACGGCATCGGGCCGCTAAACCCCTGGCCACAGCGCCAACGCGTCGGCGCCATCGGGGGGTTCCCCCACGTTCTCTACCAGGCGCGATAGCCTGCGCCGGCCACTTATCCGAAGCGCGGGCCGACCACCGCGGGTGCCGATCAGGGTGGGCGCAATCCCAACCCGCATCAACGCCGACGCCAGCTGCGAATGGGTGTCCGGCGCGTGCGGATCCAGACCCAGCAGATAATGGTCACCCTCGGGGCTGCCGGCCGCCAGGGTCCACGCCCGCAGCTCGCGCGGCCCGGGCAGCCACCGAAGCGGCACCGTCTTGACCGCGCCACGCGTCCATTCGGCGGCGATGTCGATCAACACTCGGTTCACCGCTGTCCTCACCAGGGGGGTGTCCTCGTCTGTGCGAGCGATCTCGGGTACCAAACCGGTCTCGCGGATCATCTCGGCCAGCGCCGACGCACGCCACAGCTGATCCACCACCACCGAGAGCCGGGCGCCCGCAACCCGGCTTTCACTGCTGTCGAAGGGCGCGCCCACCATCACGATCTGGCCAGAGGCCGCCAGCACCCCGGAAAGATCGGTCACCGCAGGCGGCACCGACTCCGCGGTGAAGAAGGAAAGCTGGCTCACCTAGTCGACAGTAGGTCGATTCGCGGCTTCAGGCATCCGGCACGCCGGTTGTCACAACCCCGGCGAGGAAAACGAAAACCCCCCGGCTGGACCCGCTGGGCGGGATTGCACGAGGGGTTTCGTCAGCATCTGCTCGTCAGACCGAGCGGACTCCGGTGGCCTGGGGGCCCTTAGGGCTGTGGCCGATCTCAAACTCGACCTTCTGGTTTTCTTCAAGGGTGCGGAAGCCCGAACCCTGGATCTCCGTGTAGTGGACAAAAACATCCGCGGAGCCGTCCTCGGGGGCAATAAACCCGAAGCCCTTCTCCGCGTTGAACCACTTCACAGTTCCCTGTGGCATTTCTCGATCTTTCCTTCTCTTCTGAGTGCGGTGCACCGCGGTTCGGTGCCCCGGGCCAGCCACGACCGCCATACCTCGCGGAGTCGCCGGAACTTCACCCGACCGATAACCTCGCAGGAACCGCGGCCGCAACGTCGATCCTGCGAAAGTTTTACACGAACACAGAAGCTGCGACCGCAATTAGTGAACCATGTTCGTCGCGTCCGCGACAGCCTTGGGCGACGGACGGATTCTTGAAGGGTTTCAGGTGGCGACTTTCGGCGGCAACTTGCTTGCTGTCGCGCTCGCCGGTACCGCGCCGGGCGAGCATCCGCTGCGCCATGTCGCCGAGCTGCCATCCCGAAGCGGCCGGCGACACGACTGGCCGGCGTGGGCCGAGCCCGATGTGGTTCGCGCCTTTGCCGACCGCGGCATCAGCTCCCTTTGGTCGCACCAGTTCGAGGCCGCGGAGCTGGCCCACGCCGGCACTCATGTGGTGGTGAGCACCGGTACCGCGTCGGGCAAGTCACTGGCCTATCAACTTCCCGTCCTCAACGCGCTGGCGACGGACCCGCGCGCCCGGGTGCTGTACCTATCGCCGACGAAAGCACTCGGCCACGACCAGTTGCGTGCGGCGCACGCTTTGACGTCGGCTGTCCCCCGGCTCGCTGACGTCGCGCCCACGGCCTACGACGGCGACAGCCCTGCCGAGGTTCGCCGCTTTGCGCGCGAGCGCTCCCGATGGCTGTTTTCCAACCCCGACATGATCCATCTGTCGATATTGCGCAACCATGCCCGCTGGGCTGTCCTGTTGCGCGGCCTTCGTTTCGTGATCGTCGACGAATGTCATTACTACCGCGGCGTTTTCGGCTCAAACGTGGCGATGGTATTGCGCCGCCTGTTGCGGCTGTGCGCGCGTTACTCTGCTCGGCCCCAACTCCAGCCGACTTTCATCTTCGCCAGTGCGACGACTGACTCGCCGGGCGCGACGGCCGCTGAACTGATCGGCCAACCGGTCCAGGAGGTCGTTGAAGACGGCTCACCCCAAGGCGCTCGCACGGTGGGGTTATGGGAGCCCGCCCTGCGGGCTGACCTGACCGGTGAGAACGGTGCGCCGGTCCGCCGATCCGCCGGCGCCGAGGCGGCACGCGTGATGGCCGACCTGATCGCCGAAGGAGCGCAGACCCTGACGTTCGTGCGGTCGCGTCGTGCTGCGGAGCTGACCGCGCTGGGCGCCCAGGCCCGGCTGCACGACATCGCTCCGGAACTGTCACCGATGGTGGCGTCATATCGAGCCGGCTATCTCGCCGAGGACCGCAGCGCACTCGAGCGTGCCCTGGCCGAGGGCCGGCTGCGCGGGCTGGCCACCACCAACGCACTCGAGTTGGGCGTCGACATCGCCGGGCTGGACGCGGTGGTGCTGGCCGGTTTCCCCGGGACGGTCGCCTCGTTCTGGCAGCAAGCCGGGCGGTCTGGCCGGCGCGGCCAGGGCGCGCTGGTGGTGCTGATCGCTCGCGACGATCCGCTGGACACATACCTGGTCCACAACCCCGCCGCGCTGCTGGACAAACCTGTCGAGCGCGTCGTGATCGATCCCGCCAACCCTTATATCATGGGGCCCCAACTGCTCTGTGCCGCAACAGAAATGCCACTCGACGAAGCTGAGGTCCGGTCATTGGGCGCCGCCGAGGTGACCCAAGGCCTGGTCGACGACGGACTATTGCGGCGGCGCAACGGCAAGTACTTTCCGGCGCCCGGCCTACAACCGCACGGCGCGGTGGACATCCGGGGATCGGCGGGCGGCCAGATCGTCATCGTGGAGGCAGACACCGGGCGGCTGCTGGGCAGTGCCGGTGTGGGTCAGGCAGCGGCTTCCGTCCACCCGGGTGCGGTGTATCTACACCAGGGCGACAGTTATGTCGTCGACTCGCTAGATCTGCAGGACGGGATCGCGTTCGTCCACGCCGAGGATCCCGGCTATGCGACCTTCGCGCGGGAGCTCACTGAGATCGCGGTCACCGGTGGCGGGGAGCGTTTAGTTTTCGGGCCGGTGACGCTGGGTCTGGTACCGGTGACGGTCACGAATCAGGTCGTCGGTTACCTGCGTCGCCGGCTCAATGGTGAGGTGATTGACTTCATCGAACTGGACATGCCGGAAAACACGTTGCCCACTGCTGCGGTGATGTATACCGTTTCTCCGGAGGCGCTGGACCGCAACGGTATTGACGCTCCTCGGATTCCCGGTTCGTTGCACGCCGCTGAGCATGCGGCCATTGGGCTGCTGCCGTTGGTGGCCAGCTGCGACCGCGGCGACATCGGGGGCATGTCCACCGCGATCGGTCCCGATGGGCTGCCCACTGTCTTCGTCTACGACGGCTATCCAGGCGGAGCGGGATTCGCCGAACGCGGCTTTCGTCAGGCACGGACCTGGTTGAGTGCCACGGCTGCGGCAATCGAGGCCTGCGAATGCCTGAGTGGATGTCCTTCGTGCGTGCAGTCACCCAAGTGCGGCAACGGCAATGACCCACTGGACAAGGCCGGCGCTGTGCTGGTTTTACGAACGGTGCTTGCCGAGTTGGATCACCGAACACGCGGGGCAAATCCGACGGATGGCGACCGACCCCTCGACGGTCGACCTCCGCACTGCTAAAGAAGTGCCGACATCCTATCCCGCAGCACACCGAACGGTCGGATGAACGCGACCCGCTAGCAATCCTGACATCGCAGGCGTAGCAGGCAAAATACCCCGATTCGCGAAGGCGAGCGCAAATCTCCCGCCGACCCGCCGACGGCGGGTGCGGGTGGTTCGCAGTATCGAAGAGATCTTTACGAAACGCGGCGACCTGGCTCGACCCGCAAACAGTCGTTCGGACGAACGGGTACGACATCAACAGTGGTTTGCGCAACTCAAGCGGCACACCATGATTGACGTCAAACAACACCCGGACCGCTTCATACCGTTCTTACCGCCGTAGTATCGGCTGCATGGCCCACGACTGGCTGCTCGTGGAGACACTGGGGGACGAACCCGCCGTCGTCGCGCAGGGGCGACAACTCAAAAACCTCGTACCGATCAGCGTCTTCCTGCGCCGCAGTCCCTATCTCTCCGCAGTCCGAACAGCGATCGCCGAGTCGGTGCAGACCGGCCAGAGCCTGACCAGCATTACGCCCAAGCATGACCGCGTGATCCGCACCGAACCGGTGGTGATGTCCGACGGTCGCATGCACGGTGTGCATGTGTGGACCGGTCCTGCCGGCGTCGATCCGCCCGAACGACCCGTCCCGGGTCCCCTGAAGTGGGACCTAACCCTTGGCGTCGCCACCGACACCCGCGAGTCGCTGGCCAACAGCGGAAAGGATCCCGAAGTCGAAGTCACCTTTGGCAGAGCGTTCGCGGAAGATCTTCCGTCCCGCGACCTCAATCCGAACGAAAGCAAAGTGCTAGCGATGGCGGTCAAGGCCTTGCCGGACCAAACGCTATGCAGCACCTGGGATATCACCGACTGGCAGGGAAACGCCATCCGGATCGGTTTCGTCGCGCGCACTGCGCTGGAACGGGGACCCGACAGACGTGACCACCTGGTCGCACGGGCGATGAACTGGCGCACCGAACTCAAGGGCCCGGTGGTATCGGTGGACGACCTGGCGCAGCGGATCCTTCAGGGATTGGCGCAGCCCGGAGTCCACCGAGCGCTCGTCGACCTGAACAACTGGCGCCTGCTGAAATGGCTCGACGAGCCCTGCCCCTTCTACGATTGGCGGAGCAGCGAGACGAACAGGCCGCGGGTCCATCCCGACGACGAGGACGTAATGGAATCCATGACAAAGGAATTCGTCGACGGGGGAACCACCAACGTACTGCGGATGCGGGGATTCGAGGACGATTGGGTGCCGCTGCATATCACGGTCAACCGAGTGGAACTCGAACCGGACACATTCGCCGGACTGGTCTCCCTGCGATTACCCACTGACGACGAAATCGCCGACGCTGGGCTGTCGAAACCCTTGCCGTAGCCGACTAAGCCTTGACGGCCGGTCCTGCCCGTGCAGCCGCCCGAGCCGCGCCGGCAAAGGCGACCGATACCTGGACCGTAATCACGACGTCGAGGCCGTCCACTCCGCACTGGGCCCTATCGACTCGCATCTCGCGGGCCACCACCGTGGCACGGGCGCAGGCCGCTCCGATTCCGGACGGTAGCTGCGTGGCGGCAGCCAACGCGGCCAGATCGGCAGCCGCCTGCGCACGATGCCGTGCCACCAGAACCGAGCCGAGATATGCACCGGCGGCCGTAACGCACAGCAGCACCGCGACCATCGCGGCCGCGACCACCGTCGCCGAGCCACGGTCATCGCGGCGGCTCGGCCGCCGAAACCGCTTTGGCCGCAATATCCAACGTGGGCAACAGCTTTGAATGAGCGACCACTGTGGCGACAAGGAAGTCGCCGTCCCGCTGCACCTGGACCAGCGCCCCGCCGGGCGCGATGCGGCGCGCGGCAGCAACCGCCGAGCGATCGTCACCGCGCGCGGCCAGCCGAGCGGCTTCGCGAGCGGCGTCGACACACCGCACCTGCATCGACACCGCGGTAACACCGGCCAGACACAGCACCAGCACCACGACCAGCGCGGCGATCGCCAGTGCCGCCTCAACTGTGCTTGCACCGGCACTCGACACTAAACCTTGGTATTGAGCGCGCGACCGATGATCTTGGTCAACGCCGACACGATCGAATCGCCGGTGACGACGGTGTAGAGGATCGCGCCGAAGGCCGCAGCCGCGATGGTCCCGATGGCGTACTCGACGGTGGACATCCCCGACTCGTCTGTCGCAAGCAGCGCCATGCGAGCGACCAGAACGCGAAATATCTTGATCACCAATACATCCTCTCTTTTGTAATCTTTGCCAACCTTTCACAGCAGACCCGACTGCAAGACACCAGCGGCCAACCCGGCCACCACAGGAACAATGCCCAGGCACACAAACGCCGGCAGAAAGCACAGTCCGAGCGGTCCGGCGATCAGAACCCCGGCCCGCTCGGCGGCAGCCGTGGCCGCGTGTGCGGCGGCGTCGCGAGACTGGTCGGCCAGGTCGGCGACACCGTCGGCCAGCGCCGAGCCCGAGGACGCCGAACGCCGGGCCAGCCGCAACAGCGCATCTGTCTGCGCGTCGACCGAGCCGGCCGGCAGATCGGGTGGCGTCGACCATGCGACGGCGGGATCCGCCCCCAGCGCCAGCAATTCGGCGGTTCGGCGCAATACCCTGGCCAGCTTCGGTGGCGAGGACGCCGCGGTCGCGGCCGCTGCGGTCGAGACCGCCATGCCCGCCGTCAGGCACACAGCCAGCACGTCCAGGCTAGAGGCAACCGCCAGTGGGTCCGGACCATGCGATGGTTCCGGCCGCGGCCGATTCACGCGGGCCGACGCCCCGGCGCGTACCCGCACCGCCAAGGGACCTGGGCCGATCCACAACGCCATGGCCAGCAACACCACCGCCGTGCTCACTCGCGGCCACCTTCGGGACTCATAACGCCAACCCATCGGTGATCCGGTCCGACCACAGCAGCCCGGCGCAGGCCAGCGTCGACCCGACCACCAACAGCCACCCGCCCGCGTGCCCACTCAGCAAGAAACTCAGCGGTCGGGCCCCAATGAGTTGACCAAGCAGCACCCCGAGCAACGGCAGGCCCGCCAGTATCGCCGCGGTGGCGCGAGCCCCGGCCATCCCCGATGTCACCCGCGCTGAGAACCGTTGCCGCTCAGTGATGTCGCGTTGCGCGGCACGCATCAGGGCGGCAATTGCCAGCCCCTGGTCGCTGGCCAGCTGCCAACACACCGCGAGTCGATCCCAGTGCGCGGGCAGGGCCGACGATCGGGCAGCGGTGTGCAGGCCCGCCGTCACGTCGGCGCCCAATCTGGCGCGCGCCGCCACGGCGCGCAGGGCGGCAGCGACCGTGCCGGCAGTTTCGTCGGCGGCGACACAGAACGCGCGCACTGGATGCGAGCCCACTCGCAGTTCGCCGACCAGCACGTCAAGGGCTGTCACCAGCGCCTGCCCCTCCTGAAAGCTGCGCCGGCCCCGGCGGCGGCGACGGTAGCGCAGCAGCAAGGTTGCGCCCAGCACCGCGCCGGCGAGGAGCGTCGTCAACGGCAGCACCACAGCGGCGCCAACGCAAACGCACCCGCTGACGCCGACACACCAACGTGTGCCGACCACCGGTACCTGCCGACGAGGCGCCGCTGTGAGCCGGCGCCTCGGTGCGGGCGGAAGCACCACGAGCGCGAGCGCCAGCAGTAGCGCCGCAGGAACAGCGGCGTTCACGCCGGCAACCGGCTTCGCAACAATCGGTTCAGATCGTCGGTGTCATCGGTCATCCCCCGGTCTGCGTGCCACACCGTGACCGCCCGAACGCTGCCTTCGATGTGGCGCAGCACAGCGATTTCACTCAACCTGCGCCGCCCGGCCCGGTCCCGCGCGACGTGCAGCAGCACCTGGACCGCCGCGGCGAGTTGGCTGTGCAGCGCCGCCCGATCGAGACCGCCGAGCGCGCCCAACGCCTCCAGCCGGGCCGGGACCTCCCCCGGGTTGTTGGCATGCACGGTGCCCGCCCCGCCGTCATGGCCGGTGTTCAGGGCCGCCAATAGATCGACCACTTCGGCGCCCCTGACTTCGCCAACCACGATGCGGTCGGGCCGCATTCGCAGCGCCTGCCGTACGAGTTGGCGCACCGGGACCTCGCCGACACCTTCGACGTTGGCGCGCCGCGCGACCAGCTTGACCAGATGAGGATGCCGAGGCGCCAGCTCGGCCGCATCCTCGACGCACACGATCCGCTCGCGGGGCGAGACGGCGCCCAGCATCGCCGCCAACAAAGTCGTTTTGCCGGCACCGGTTCCGCCACACACCAAAAAGGCCAGCCGGGCGGCGATGATGTCGGCGACCAGTGCGGCGGCCTGGGGTTCGATCGCGCCCGCCGCGGTCAGCGCCGCCAGATCCTGTGTGGCGGGCCGCAACACCCGCAGCGATAAGCACGTACCGTCGGCAGCCACCGGAGGCAACACCGCATGTAAGCGCACCGCGAACCCTCCGGCACCGATGCCGGTCAGCTGGCCGTCTACCCAGGGTTGCGCCTCGTCGAGACGGCGACCGGCGGCCAATGCCAGCCGCTGTCCCAATCGCCGCACCGCCGCCTCGTCGGTGAACCGAATATGGCTGCGCCGCAAACCGTTTCCATCGTCGACCCACACCGCGTCGGGTGCGGTGACCAACACGTCCGTCGTGCCGTCCGCACATAACAACGGTTCCAGGATGCCGGCACCGGTCAGTTCGGTCTGTAGCACCCGGAGATTGGCAAGGACTTCGGTATCACCGAGCATCCCGCCGGACTCGGCGCGGATCGCGGCTGCCACGACGTTGGGCCGCAGCGGGGCGGACTCGGCTGCCAGCCGCTCGCGCACTCGTTCGATCAGCGACCCCTTCACGCCGCCCTGCCGTTCTGGGCTGAACCCGGCCCCCCTGGAACCGACGCCACGCCCGGCAACACGGCAAGTACCCGGCGGGCCGCCGCGCCGAGCGCCGATCGCCGTCGAAATCGCAGACCTCCACGTTCCAGTTGCTCAGCGAGTTGAGGCTCGGCTTTCATCGACGCCAGCAGCGGCAGGCCGGCGATGTCAGCGACCTCCGCTGCCCGTAATCCCCCCGGCGACGGCCCCCGCACCACCAGGCCCAGGTTGGGATTGATGGTGGCCAGCACCGGAGCAATCGACCCGGTGGCCGCGCACGCCCGCACATCGCACGGGCTGACCAGAACAACAAGGTCGGCGGTGTCCAGCGCGGCTTGGGCGGCATCGGTGAGACGACGGGGAAGATCGCAGACCACGGTGACTCCCCCGCGGCGGCCGGCATCAACGACCGCGTCCGCGGGCCCGGCGTCCAACTCGTACCCCCGCCGGGTACCGGACAATAAGGTGATTCCCCGGTGCCGCGGCAGCGCCTCGCGCACGGCGGACCAATTGAGCCGGCCGCCCTGCAGCGCGAGATCGGGCCAACGCAGGCCAGGCAGCGTTTCGCCGCCCACCAATAGATCGATGCCGCCGCCCCACGGATCCAGGTCGACCAACAGCGCGTCGGTGGCAGCATGCGCAAGGGCGACCGAGAACAAAGACGCGCCGGCCCCACCGCAGCCGCCGATGACAGCGACGACCTCGCCGCGCAGCCCGTCGTCGCGCACCGATTCAGCCGCTTCGCCCAGCTCAAGGATCAATTCATGTTCTTGCTCGGGCAGCCTCAGCACGTGCTGGGCGCCGACGGTGACGGCAGCCGCCCAGGTCGCCGTCGTGGGCTCGGCCGCAGTCAGCACGCTGACATGGCCACGCCGCGCAAGCCCCGACTGACCGCACCGATCCGCCGCGGCCTGGTCGAGGACCACCGCGGCGGCGGCCGACCAGGTCCTCCTGCTCACGGCAGACCCGGCACCAGCGTGAACTATCCGGACACCCACAGCCGCGGCCACCCGATCCAGCTCCTTGCGTAACTCCGAATCGGTCAGCACCGCCAACACGCCGGCGCAGCCCGTCGGACCGGTGCGGGTGGTGCTGGTCATCCACCTACCGTGCGGCCCACACGGGTGGGACACCAGTCCCAAAGCTGGATTTGTGGAGAGAGACGCAAGTGTGCACAAACGCGTCGGATCAATGCTGCGACTGCGTCGGGAGAACGCGTTTCCGCAACGCGCAGGCAGACCGGCTGAACACCGTGCCGCGCCGGAAATTTACCCCAGAAAAGGGACGACCCCCGCCAGGGGGGGAGGAGGCGAGGGTCGTCGTGTATCAGCCCCGGGGGGTCGGGCTGATACACCCTCGGCGCAAGGCCGAGTAATGCTTACTATACACACGAGAGTCCGGAGTAACGCAAGTGGGCGTTCGATCAATAAAGACACTTTGAGCCGCAAAAACACCAGCAAACCCGTCGGCAACACCTGTCCTGAGCGTCGTTTCAGGCGCACGACCACCGCCGGATTGGACCGCCGACCTATGCTGGATCGGTGACCGTCTCCGACTCGGCCGCTCAGCAGCAATCCGCACCGCACGCAGCGGCAACCACCGCCTCCCGCGCCCGCACTGCTGCCTTTTTCGATCTCGACAAGACCATCATCGCCAAGTCCAGCACGCTGGCGTTCAGCAAACCGTTCTTTGATCAGGGCTTGCTCAACCGCCGCGCGGTGCTCAAGTCCAGCTACGCGCAGTTCATATTTCTGCTCTCCGGTGCCGATCATGACCAGATGGACCGGATGCGCACCCACATGACCAACATGTGCACCGGTTGGGATGTGGCGCAGGTCCGGTCGATCGTCAACGAAACACTCCACGACATCGTGACTCCACTGGTGTTCGCCGAAGCCGCCGACCTGATCGCCGCGCACAAGCTGTGCGGCCGGGACGTCGTGGTGGTCTCCGCGTCCGGAGAGGAGATCGTGGCACCGATCGCCCGGGCGCTGGGCGCTACCCATGCGATGGCGACCCGAATGGTCGTCGAGGACGGCAAGTACACCGGCGAAGTGGCGTTCTATTGCTACGGCGAAGGCAAGGTCCAGGCGATCCGTGAGTTGGCCGCGCGTGAGGGCTACCCACTCGAGCACTGCTACGCCTACTCCGACTCAGTCACAGACCTGCCGATGCTTGAGACCGTTGGCCATCCTTCTGTGGTCAACCCGGATCGCGGCTTGCGCAGGGAAGCCAACGAACGCGGTTGGCCGGTGCTGAGTTTCTCCCGGCCGGTGTCGCTGCGCGACCGTATTCCGGCACCTTCGGGTGCCGCGATCGCAACCACCGCCGCAGTGGGCATCACCGCGCTGGCCGCCGGCGCAGTCACCTACTCGTTGCTGCGCCGCTTCGCGTTGTAGCGCACCCGACAAGCCGGGCCGCGTCCGACGGCCAGCAAATGTGTTGACCGCGCAATGCGGTACGGATTCGCAACATTCGCAGAATTAGGCCTTGCTGTGCTAAGGGTCTAGTAGTACAAAGGACACAAGGAAGCCCGGCGAGGCCAAGGTCGATCTGGAAGAGAAGGGTCGATCTCCCGAGCCGAGCACCGAAGCACGGTTCCCGGCACCCACGCGGAGTCATAGCCGCGATAATGGCAGAAGTGTTGCGGGCCTGCGTAATTGCGAACAGCGGAAAGTTCGGCGCCCCTTTGGGTGGGGTGGCAACTGGAAGCTCCGCAAAGTCGCCGAGGCCACCCACCGCAACCCAGAAATGCACGCTTGGTAACCGGGTTCCGTGCTAGCGGGCGGCGCACCGGATATTTCGGGGCGCCGCCCGCTCACATTTCGTAGGGCAACCCCTCGCAGGTATTTTGGAGCCAGTCAACTTATCGTTCTGGCAACGAATCTGCGATCGACAAAGCCTCCTGCGCACCGGCCTGCATCGCCCGGCAACACAGCACCAGCCAAGCCCCCACCCCGTCCGGCGTTCCCTCGGCGAAGCCGCGTGCGGCGGCGCGGTAATCCGCGGGCTCGCGCATCCAACTCACCTCGGGCACACCCAGCCCGTGTGGATCCAGTCCGCTGGCGATCGTCACCAACCGCGACACCGCGCGGGCCACCACACCGTCGGCGCTGCCAAACGGCCGCAGCGTCAGCAACTCGCCGTGTGCGACGGCGGCAACCACCGGTGCCGGCGCTCCGGTACGGCCGGTCACCACATCCGCCAGCAACTCCAGGCGCGGCCCAACCTCGGCATCCGCGCGCGGGCGACCCAGCCGATCGTCTTCCACACGATCAGCCGCCGCCAGCATGTGCAGGCGGGCCAGCGCCTGCAACGGTGCCCGCTGCCATATCCCGACCAGCGGGCCCCCGCCGCCTTCCAGCTCCTGAGCCACCCGCAGCGCTCCGCCGAAGACGGGATCGCTCACTCCGGCGGCATCCGCCAGGTCGTCCAGTCGCACCGGACCACCGTCGAGCACTGATGAGGCCCGCGCCGCACGCAGCGACGCCTCGGCGGCGGTCACCGGCCAGCCCCGCAGATTGGCCCGGTGCCGATGGGCCCGACCCAGCGCGTCGCGGGCGCGGTCGCTGGCCTCGGCGACGCCTGGCAGCTCCAGCAGCGGAGCCAGCGGATCAGCCGTCACAGGTTGCCAACCGATCGGGGTGCGCCGGGGATGGCCTCCAGCAACTGCCGGGTGTACTCGTGGCCGGGCCGGGTGAACACCTGCTCAGTGGGTGCGTGCTCGACCACCCGGCCTGCCCGCATCACCATGACGTCGTCGGCAATCTGCCGGATCACCGCCAAGTCATGGCTGATGAACAGGTAGCTCAGACCCAGTTGGGCCTGCAGATCGGCCAGCAGGTCCAGTATCTGCGCCTGCACCAGGACGTCGAGTGCTGAAACCGGCTCGTCGCACACCAGCACCTCGGGCCGCAGCGCCAGGGCCCGGGCGATGGCGACCCGTTGCCGCTGACCACCCGACAGTTCCCGGGGCAGCCGGCCCAACACCGACTTCGGCAGCGCTACCTGCTCGACCAGCTCGCGTACAGCTTGCTCGCGCTGCTTACGGTCGCCGACCTGATGGATCCGCAACGGCTCCTCGATGGCACGAAACACCGAGTACATGGGATCCAGACTGCTGTAGGGGTTTTGGAACACCGGCTGTACGCGCCGGCGAAAAGCCAACGCCTTGTCGCGGTCCAGCGTGCCATCGATCTGGGTGCCGTCGAACACCACCGTGCCCGAAGTGGGTTGCAACAGACCAAGCACCATGCGCGCCAGGGTCGATTTCCCCGACCCCGACTCTCCGACGATCGCCAGCGTGCTCGCCCTTCGGAGCCGAAATGACACGGCGTCGACGGCACGAAACTCCGCTCGCCGCCACGGCGCACCTCGAGACTCCCGGTATGTCTTAGTCAGCTCGGATGCGACGAGAATATCGTCAGCTTGGGTAGCTGGTTGCGACCCGATCTGGGCACCGGGCCGCAGGGGCCTGACTGTGAGCGACGGCGCCGCGGCCACCAGCCGCCTGGTGTACTCGTGTCGCGGGTTCTGCAGGATTGCCTGCGCCGTACCGGACTCCACCACCACTCCGCGATGAACGACGACCACCCATTCGGCCCGTTCGGCGGCCAGCGCCAGATCGTGGGTGATGAGCAGCAGCGCGGTATCCAGTTCGTCGGTGAGCCGCTGCAGATGGTCGAGTACCTGCCGCTGCACGGTGACGTCCAGCGCGGAGGTCGGCTCGTCGGCGATCAGCAGCTGCGGCCGGCCCGCCAGCCCGATGGCGATCAGTGCACGTTGACACATGCCGCCGGACAGCTGGTGCGGGTACTTACTAGCTTGCTTCGCCGGGTCCGGCATACCGGCCTCGGCGAGCAGCTGCACCGCGCGTCGTCGCGCCGCGTGACCATCGGTGTTGGCGCGCAACGCCTCGGCGACCTGGAAGCCGACTTTCCAGACCGGGTTCAGGTTGGTCATCGGGTCTTGGGGAACGTAGCCGATGCAACGACCCCTGATCGACCGGAGTAACCGGCGATCGGCCCTGGAACCGGACGACGTGATGTCGCGGCCGTCGAAGACGATGCGGCCGCCGGTGATTCGTCCGCTGGGTGGGAGCAGCCCGAGAATCGCGGCAGCGGTCGTGGATTTCCCCGATCCCGATTCGCCCACGACGGCGACGGTCTGACCACGCAGGACAGTCAGATCCACTCCGCGGACCGCGGGTTCGTGGTTGCCGAATCTGACTTCGAGGCCCTCGACCGACAGCAGCCGCGACTGTGCGGCGCTCATGCCCGCCATGCCCGTGACGCCGGATCCAGGGCATCGCGCAAGGCATCGCCCATCATCATGAAGGCCAGCACCGTGATCGCCAGTGCACCCGCGGGATAGAACAATATGGGTGAGCCTGACCGCAGTCGCGTCTGCGCGAGGTTGATATCGCCACCCCAAGACACCACCGACGTCGGCAGTCCGACGCCGAGGTAGGACAGCGTGGCTTCGGTGACGATGAACAGGCCGAGGGCGATGGTGGCCACCGCGATCACCGGGCCCAACGCGTTCGGCACCGCGTGTCGTAGCAGAATCTGAAATCTACTCAACCCCAATGCTTTAGCCGCAAGCACAAAATCGCTGGCCCGCACCTCGATCACCGCACCGCGAGCGATCCTGGCGACCTGCGGCCAGCCGAACAAGGCCAGGAAGGTGATCACAGTCCACACCGTGCGGTGCTGCATGACCTGCATGACCACGATGGCGGCCAACAGCAGCGGCAAGCCGAAGAACACATCGGTGATACGGGAGACGACCGCGTCGACCCAGCCCCCGTAGAAGCCGGCGACCGCGCCCAACGCGCCGCCGACGACGAACACGACGAGGCTGGCGCCCAGCCCCACGGTGACCGAGGCCCGGGCGCCGTAGACGGTGCGCGCGTAGATGTCGTGACCCTGCAGGTCGGTGCCAAACCAGTGCGCCGCCGACGGTCCGAGCAGACTCTGGCTGGGATCGGCATAGGTTGGGTCGGCGCCGGAAAACAACGCTGGAAAGGCCGCGACAGCAAGAACGAAAAGGATCAGCACGGCGGCGACGACGAACTTCGGACGCTTGCGCAGTTCGCGCCATGTGTCGTGCCAGAAACCGTTGCGCGCCTCACCCATAACGGATCCGCGGGTCCAGAGCCGCGTACAGCAGGTCCACCAACAAATTGGTGATCAGATAGATCAGCACCAGCACCGTCACTACCGACACCACCGTCGGCGTCTCCTGCCTGGTGACAGCCTGATACAGCACGCCGCCGACGCCGTGGATGTTGAAGATGCCCTCGGTCACCATGGCTCCGCCCATCAACGCCCCCAAATCGGCGCCGAGGAAGGTCACCACCGGTATCAGCGAGTTGCGCAGAATGTGCACCGTCACCACCCGCGGCCGTGACAGCCCTTTGGCGGTCGCGGTGCTGACATAATCGGCGTGCGCATTGGCGGCCACCGCGGATCGGGTCAACCGCACCACGTAGGCGAACGACACCGAGCCCAGCACAATCCCGGGCAACAGCAGACGCGTGAAGGTCGCTCTTTCACCAACTGTGACGGGTGCGAGCCCCAGCCGAACCCCAAACAGGAACTGAGCCAAGAAGCCCAGCACGAATACCGGGATTGCGATGATGACAAGCCCGGTGATGAGCACCGTGGAATCGAAGATTCCCCCCTGGCGCAGGCCGGCGACCACGCCGAATCCGATTCCGAGCACCGCCTCCACGACCAACGCGATCAATCCGAGCCTGATGGTGACCGGAAACGCATGCGCCAGAACGTCACTGACCGGTAGCCCGGAATAAGCACGACCCAGGTCGCCGTGCAGAACACCGCCCAGGTAACGCAGGTACTGCAGGAAGAACGGGTCGTCGAGGTGGTAGCGAGCACGCAACTGCGCAGCCACCGCGGGAGTCAGAGGCCGATCGCCGGCCATTGCTGCCACCGGATCACCGGGCAGCAGGAAGACCATGCCGTAGATCAGCAACGTGGCCCCGAGGAAAACGGGCACCATAATGGCGATTCGGCGCGCGATATACCAGCCCATGTCAGGCCTTCACGATGTTCTCGTAGTCAGGCAGACCGTTCCAGGCGACGGTGACCCTGCTGACCTCCGTCGACCATCCGACCACGCTGATGTTGTCCCAGAGCGGAACAACAGGCATGTCGTGCAACAGGATTCGCTGTGCGTTGTTGGCCAGCACATCAGATTGCTGCAGGGTGGGGGCCGCTTCGGCTGCCACCAAGGCGGCGTCGAACTCCCGGTTGGAGTAGCCGACGTCGTTGGAACCCGCCCCGGTGGCGAACAGCGGGGCGAGGAACTCGACCATCGACGGATAGTCACCCTGCCACGCGGCGCGGAATGCGGTTGTGATGGTGCGGTTGGTGATCTGGGTGCGGAATCCGGCGAAGGTTGGCTGCGGCGCGCCAACAGCGTCGATACCCAGGATGTTCTTGATGCTGTTGGCCACCGCGTCTACCCACTCCTGATGGCCCCCGTCGGCGTTGTAAGCGATCGCATACTGGCCGCTCCACGCCGAGATCGCGTTGGCCTCCGCCCATAGTTGCCGCGCCCGGTCGGGATCGAAGTTCAACACGTCGTTGCCCGGTAAGTTCGGGTCGAAGCCCGGCAACGATGCTGCGGTGAAATCGCGTGCCGGACTGCGGGCGCCGACGAAGATCTGCTTACAGATTTGCAACCGGTTGATAGCAGCCGACAACGCCAGCCTGCGCAGCCGACCTTCCTCGCCGCCGAAATGCGGCAGCCGCAACGGGGTATCGAGCGTGTGGTGTATCGCCGCGGGGCCGGTTGCGACGTTATTGCCGAGGTCACGCTTGTAGACTGGTAACGCGCTCGGTGGAACCGTATCCAGGACATCGAGATTGCCCGATAGCAAGTCGGCGTAAGCGGTGTCGAGATTGGCGTAGAACTCGAACCTCAGGCCTTTGTTACGGGGCATCCGGTTGCCGTGATAGCCGCGGTTGGGCCGCAGGTCGATCTTGACATTGTGTTCCCAGGACGGCCCGTCTGGGCTGTCAGCAAGCTGATATGGGCCGTTGCCAATGGGGTTTCGACCAAACGCCGCCATGTCGCGGAATGCCGCGTCCGGCAGCGGATAAAACGCGGCGAAGCCCAGTCGCAAGACGAAGTCGATGGTCGGCGCCTTGAGCCGCACGGTGAATTCAAGATCAGTGACCACGTGCAGCCCGGACATAGTGGTGTGCCCAGAGGTGGGAACCGGCTTTCCATCACCAGTCTGGCCGGAGACCTCATCGAACCCGTCGATCGGGCTGAAAAAGCTCTGCAGAAGCTGGGCATTGGTGCTCAAGGCCCCGTAGTTCCATGCGTCGACGAACGAGTGGGCCGTCACCGGCGACCCGTCGGTGAACTTCCAGCCGGGTTTGAGAATGACCCGGTAGTTCACATTGTCGGTGGTCTCGATCGACTGAGCTACTTCCGCCGAGACTTTGCCGCTGGCGTCATAGGACATCAGACCAGCGAACAGACGATCTAATATCCGCCCGCCATTGCTGTCGTTGGTGCTGGCCGGGATCAGCGGATTGGCCGGTTCCCCGCCGTTGACCAGCACCAAATCGGGGCTCAGGACGCCGCCGCCGCCGCAACCGGCAGCGGATACGACTAGCGCTGAGACCAAGACCAAGACCACCGGGGCCCGCATCCGAGGCATGACGCCGACCCTAAGGGACGGGTCGCAGCGCTACTGACTGCCGGTGACGGGGTGCACCTGCAGTTGGCAGGCATCGATGGTGGCCGGCACGGTGAACACGACGGTGGTGTCGGGAGGGTTGACGCGCAGATCGGTGTAGCCGGGGCACGGATTGCCGCTGCCGTCGATGGCCATGCCCTCCACGATGGCCTGTGCCTGTGTCGATACCGACAGTGTGACAGTGGGCGGCACCCCGACGTCGGCCGGCAAGCCGCCCAGGTAACCGCGCAGCGTGGGCTCGGCATGGATCGCCGGTCCGCCGGTGCCCGAGTCGACCCCGGGATAGCCGGTGAGCGTGCACACCTCCCCACCGCCGGCGAGGCTGAATGTCAGGGTCAGCGCGCGGTGGCCCATGGCGCCCTCTGTCGGGGAGGCACCCACGGCAACCTGATCCGCCCGGCACGGCGTCGCGTCGTCACCGGTCTCAGCCGGCGCGGCCCGCGCCGTTGACCCCAGCATCCAGGCGGCTGCATAACCTGCTGCGGCCGCGACGAAAGTAGCGACTACTCGGCGGGCGAAGCGCCGCGCGGGTCCCACATGAGCTCCGGACACACCGGTGATTATCCGGCATCGGTCCTCCTGATCGGCGCGGTATGGCCGCAGCGATAGGCTCACACACGCGGCGCGAACTGCTTGATGAGGCTCGAGCGAGGAGACAACCAGTGAGCGAGAGTAATCCCGAAGCTCCGTCGTCGTATCCGCCACCGGCGCAGTTCGCTGAGCAGGCCAACGCACGCGAGGAGCTATACAACGAGGCTGAGGAAGACCGCCTGGCTTTTTGGGCCAAGCAAGCCAACCGGCTGTCATGGGCGACACCGTTCGCCGAAGTGCTGGACTGGTCAGGGGCGCCCTTCGCCAAGTGGTTTGTCGGCGGCAAGCTCAACGTGGCCTACAACTGCGTGGACCGCCACGTCGAAGCCGGCAAGGGTGATCGGGTCGCCATCCGCTGGGAAGGCGAGCCCGTCGGCGATAGCCGCAGCCTGACCTACTCCGAGCTGCAGACCGAGGTGTGCAAAGCGGCCAACGCGCTGACCAGCCTGGGTCTGGTCGCCGGCGACCGGGTCGCGATCTACATGCCGTTGATCCCTGAGGCCGTGATCGCGATGCTGGCCTGCGCCCGGCTGGGCGTGATGCACAGCGTGGTGTTCGCCGGTTTCACGGCCACGGCACTGCGAGCTCGAATCGCCGACGCCCAAGCCAAGCTGCTGATCACCACCGACGGGCAGTTCCGGCGCGGCAAGCCGGCACCGCTCAAGGACGCGGCCGACGAGGCGATCGCCGCGGGCTCAGACGGTGACAGCACCGTCGAGCACGTTCTGGTGGTGCGGCGCACGGGAATGGACGTGTCCTGGAACGACGATCGTGACGTGTGGTGGCACGACGTCGTTGACTCCGCGGCAGCCGAGCACACCCCGGAGCCGTTCGACGCCGAGCATCCGTTGTTCCTGCTGTACACCTCGGGCACCACCGGCAAGCCCAAGGGCATCGTGCACACCAGCGGCGGGTATCTGACTCAGAGTTCCTACACGGTGCACACGATCTTCGACGTCAAGCCGGAAAGCGACGTGTTCTGGTGCACCGCCGATATCGGCTGGGTGACCGGGCACACCTATGGCGTCTATGGTCCGCTGTCCAACGGTGTCACCGAGGTTCTCTATGAGGGCACGCCCGATTCGCCCGACCGGCACCGGCATTTTCAGATCATCGAAAAGTACGGTGTCACAATTTATTACACCGCACCCACGCTTGTCCGGACGTTCATGAAGTGGGGCCGCGAAATCCCGGACGCGCACGACCTGTCCAGCCTGCGGCTACTGGGGACGGTCGGCGAACCGATCAACCCCGAGGCCTGGCGCTGGTACCGCGACGTGTTCGGCGCGGGCAAGCTCCCGATAGTGGACACCTGGTGGCAGACCGAGACCGGTTCCGCAATGATCTCGCCGCTGCCGGGAGTCGCCGCGGCCAAACCCGGTTCGGCGATGACGCCCCTGCCGGGGATCTCGGCCAAGATCGTCGACGACCACGGCGACCTGCTGCAGCCGGACAGCGACAATGCCAAGAATGTCACCGGTTACCTGGTTCTGGACCAGCCGTGGCCCTCGATGCTGCGGGGCATCTGGGGTGATCCGCAACGGTACCGGGACACCTACTGGTCCAAATTCGCCGAAAAAGGCTTCTACTTCGCCGGGGACGGGGCGCGCTTCGATCCCGACGGCGCGATCTGGGTGCTGGGCCGCATCGATGATGTGATGAACGTGTCCGGGCACCGGATCTCCACCGCCGAAGTGGAATCGGCGCTGGTCGGCCACAGCGGGGTCGCCGAGGCGGCGGTGGTCGGCGTTACCGACGACACCACCGGTCAGGCCATCTGCGCGTTCGTCGTCCTATGCGCCAGCTACGACGCGCACGACGGGACGGTCGACGAGTTGCGCGGCCAGGTGGCACGGGAGATCTCGCCCATCGCCAAGCCGCGAGAGGTCCATGTGGTGCCGGAACTGCCTAAGACCCGCAGCGGCAAAATCATGCGCAGGCTGTTGCGCGACGTCGCCGAAAAGCGCGAGTTGGGTGACACGTCGACGCTGCTCGATCCCAGCGTGTTCGTCGCGATCCAGGCGGCGAAGTAGCTCCGGCTCAGGCCGGGAGCGGGACGAATCCGGCGCCCGGCCGCTTCTTGCTGTTGATGTCGGCCAGGATCGCGCTGAACGACATCACCACTGCCGGAGTGTGCAGCGGGATGTACTTCACGACGCAGTCCGGCAGGGCGTCGGAAAAGGCTCCGTGGATCATCCCGACCAAAAGATTGTTGACGGTCACCGGCGCCCCGGAGTCACCTGGCCGACCACAGACCTGCATGACGATGGTGCCCGGAGTCTGGCCCGTCCCCCAGGTCACGCCGCAGGAATTGCCGGTCGTACGACCCTGCTTGCAGGCGATCTGGCCGAAAACCGGATTTGGGGCCACCCCGGCAATCACAAAGCCGTTGTAGTTGGCCAGCGGCGCCACTTTAGCCGGATCAAACTTGATCACCGCATAGTCGAGCGGGTCGTTGCCTGCGACCATCACGCCCAGCGTGCCCCTGTTCGTGGCGCCCTCGGCGGCGATTTGTGCGCCCGGACCCCCGCAATGCGCGGACGTGAAGCCGATCAGCTCGGCGGCGGAATCAGTGCCGATCGTCGTCAGGGTACACATCGTGTCCCCGTTGATCACGATGCCCGCACCGCCGCCCATCGGGACCCTGTCGTCGGCGGCCGCGGTGTTGGCAGGCAGGCCCATCACAGCCAGGAGCACGACCCCGATCACCGCCGCAATGCACCGATGCGCCGTCTGCAAAGCGGAACTCCCGTCGAGCTGGTCGGACGTCAGGGCACAGGTGCGCCAGTCTAAATGATCGCCACGCCAGCTCCGTTGCTGATCAAATAGCTGCGACCGTCAATTGGCCGGTGCGCTTTTCTTGTCGGCCCGCGCTGTGTTCGGCTGACCTCGTGTGGCATCGCAGCGCATGGCAACATGAACCGCGACGACAACCGAGAGGACCGTCTGTGAGCAAAGTCGATCGCAAGAGCGGTGTGCCCGGCACGCTGACCACGATTCCGTTGGCCGACCCGCACGCCGGGCCTGCTGAGCCGTCGATCGGTGATCTGATCAAAGACGCAACAACTCAGGTGTCCACACTGGTGCGTGCTGAGGTCGAACTGGCCCGTGCCGAGATCACCCGTGACGTCAAAAAGGGCCTGACCGGCAGTATCTACTTCGTCGCCGCGTTGGTGGTGCTGTTCTACTCCACGTTCTTTTTCTTCTTTTTCCTGGCCGAGCTGCTCGACAACTGGCTGTGGCGCTGGGTGGCGTTTCTGATCGTGTTCGCGATCATGGTCGTGGTGGGTGCCGTGCTGGCCCTATTGGGTTTCCTGAAAGTCCGCCGGATCCGGGGACCGCGCCAGACAATCGAATCGGTCAAGGAGACACGCACCGCACTCACCCCTGGTCACGACAAAGCCGGGCCGCGCGAGATCAAGGGGCCGGAAAGCAAACCCGACACCCCTCCTGCAGATCCCTCAGGTTGGTAAGTGCCAGCGCCGGATCCGTCGCTGACCCGCATCGACGGGCCGTGGCGCCATTTGGACGTCCACGCCAACGGCATCCGATTCCATGTCGTCGAGGCTTTACCAATCGGCCAACCGGCCGGCCAGGATGCAACCGCGCCGGCCACGGCGCGGCCACTGGTGATCCTGCTGCATGGTTTCGGATCGTTCTGGTGGTCCTGGCGTCATCAGCTGCGGGGACTGAACGGGGCGCGAGTGGTTGCGGTCGACCTGCGCGGCTATGGCGGCAGCGACAAGCCACCCCGCGGCTACGACGGCTGGACGCTGGCCGGTGATACGGCTGGGCTCATCCGTGCGCTGGGCCATTCGTCGGCCACTCTGATCGGCCACGCCGATGGCGGGTTGGCCTGCTGGACCACCGCGCTGCTGCATTCACGGCTGGTGCGCGCCATCGCGCTGATCAGCTCGCCGCACCCTGCCGCGTTGCGACGATCTGCGCTGACGCGGCGTGACCAAGGTTATGCACTGCTGCCGTCGTTGCTGCGCTATCAGGTGCCGATCTGGCCCGAGCGCCTGCTGACCCGAGACAACGCGGCCGAGATCGAGCGCCTTGTCCGTACCCGCAGCTCTGCCAAATGGGTTGCTTCCGAAGATTTCTCCCAGACCGTCGGCTATCTGCGAATGGCGATACAAATTCCGGCGGCCGCACATTGCGCACTGGAGTACCAGCGCTGGGCCTTCCGCAGCCAGCTGCGCGACGAGGGCCGGCGATTCACGAGATCGATGTCCCGACAGCTCGGTATGCCGCTGCTGCACCTACGTGGTGATGCCGACCCCTATGTGCTGGCCGACTCGGTCGACCGCACACAGCGCTACGCGCCGCAGGGACGCTATACATCCATCGCCGGCGCAGGGCATTTCAGCCACGAAGAGGCCCCGGAGCAAATCAACAGGCACCTGACGAGGTTCCTCGAGCACGTGCACCGGCCCGGGGTCAGCTGACGCAGGCCCCGGTCGGCACCGGTTGGGTGTCGCCGATCTTTGAAAGCTGGCCGGCCACCTCGTCGGATGTCAGCACAAAGCCGGTGTCGGCGTCGTCGACAGCGGCACCGAACACCACACCCAGCACGTGACCGCCGAGGTCGATCAACGGCCCACCCGAATTGCCTTGCTCCACATTGGCTCTGATGGTGTACACGTCGCGGGTAACCGGTGCCGGGTCCCGGTAGATGTCGGGACCGCTGAGTTTGATTGCCTCGCGAATCCTGGCCGGGGTTGCGGTGAAGTTGCCGCCTCCGGGATAGCCGAGCACGACTACGCCGGCGCCGGATTTCGCCTCGGACTGGGCGAACGGCAGCGGCGGCGGCGGCAGGTTCGGGACAGCGATAATCGCGATGTCGACCGACGGGTCGTAGGACACCACGGTGGCGTCGAGGGGGTTGCCGCTGGCGTACACCTGAAGACTGCTGGACCCGGCTACCACGTGCGCATTGGTCATCACGCGGTCAGGCGCTATGACGAATCCGCTGCCCTCCAACACTTTCTCGCAGCTGGGCGCCAGGCTGCGCACCTTGACGACGCTGGGGGCAGTTGCCAGCACCACCGGATTGTCGGCCAGCGCGGGGTCCGGTGACGCGACCGGAATAACCGGGGTGCGGCTGAACGGCTCCAGCACCGCGGGCAGTCCGGAAGTGTTCAACAGCGCCGAAAGCCGCTTTGGCACCGTCTTCAGCCAGGGCGGCGCGACCTCATTGACTTGCGCGAGCACCCGGGAACCCTTGACGGCGGAAGCAAGTTCAGGTTGATCTTTCGACTGCGTCAGTGGGGTGGCCAACAGCCAGGCCGCGGTGAGCACAACGATAAGCTGCACCCCCACCCCGATCAGCGAGTCGATGTTTCGGACTGCGCGGCTGCGGATTGCGCCGCGGACCGCCCTTCCCAGCACCACACCGGCGACCTCGCCGACAACGACCAGCGCGAGGATCAGGAAGAGCGCGGTGAACAGTTTGGCGCGCGGCGCAGCGATGTGGCTGACGATGTGGGGCGCGAGCAACACGCCGGCTATGGCGCCCAGCAGCACACCGACAAAGGACAGCAGTGAGCCCAACGCGCCGGAACGCCAGCCCGAGATGGCCGCGATGAACGCGACGGCCAGAACCGCGACATCCAGCCACTGGGAAGGGGTCATCGAATTCATTGCGACCCGCCCTGGTCACCGACCAGCATCATCGCGTCGTCCAACTCGCGGACGTCGTCGATATCCCAGGGCATTGCCCAGCCTGCGACGTCGAGCACCGCAGAAATCACCTGGCCGGTGAATCCCCAGACCAGCATCTGGTTCAGCAGAAACGCAGGGCCGGCCCAACGGTGGCCGAGGTCCCCGCGGTACACCATCAGCCGGTTGGCCGGATTGATGAAGGCGCGCACCGGAACCCGCGACACGATCGCCGTTTCAGTCTCGTTGACGACGGCAACCGGCCCGGGATCCGGCGAGTAGGCCAATATCGGGACCACCTCGAACTGCGACGGCGCGATGAACGTGCGTGCCAACGTAGCCAGGGGATGAACCCTGCTGAGGTCGATCCCGGTTTCTTCGTGCGCCTCGCGCAGGGCGGTGGACAGTGGTCCGTCGTCGGTGGGATCGGATGCACCGCCTGGAAACGCTGCCTGGCCGGCATGGTCGCGCAGTGTCGAGGCGCGCACCGTCAGCAACAGATCGGCGTCGTCGGGGATGCGGCCGTCGGCCGGCCCGGACTCCGGTCCCGAGAACAACACCAGAACGGCGGCTTCGCGGTCGACGCGACGCGACGATCTGTTGGCGGCCTCAGCCCAGGCGCCAGTCACCATCGCCAGCACGTCCGGGGGTAGCCGGCGGCGGTATGCGTCTGGAATCTCATCGATGTTGTCAACCAGCGGGCGCAGCCAAGACGGGCAGACGTCGGGCGTCAGGCGAACCGTCCCCCGCGCGCGGGCGGTACCCCCAGCACTCACCGGCGCCTCCCTCTAATCCGCCTCATCCCGCGCTAATCCGCCTTATCCTGCGCCGTTTCCGACCGCAGCCGCGATCTCGTCGGCACTGGCGAAATCGCGCAGCAGGGTCTGCGCAACGCTACCGTCCGGCCGCAGGACCACGGTCGCGGGCACCACGTTCGCGACACGCAGCGCCGCCGGAATCAGGCGCCTGCCGTCTTGCAGGGTCGGCAGCCGAACACCGAGTTCCGCCAACCGCAGCAACGCGGCCGCCTCGTTCTCGTCCTGATGCACAGTCACCACCATCACGTCGGACCCGACCCTTCGTTGAAACTCGGCCATTGCCGGCAGTTCAGCTGTGCATGGTGCACACCAATACGCCCACAAGTTAAGGACCACCCGGCGTCCGGCCAGCGCGCGGGCGACGTCGACGGCAGAACCGTCAGCGGCGCATTCCACCGTCACACCGCGCAATGCGACCGGGGCGGCAGGGCTGCCGGCGGCGGGACACGGCGGCAACTTCGCACGCTCTCGGGGACCCGCCAGCGCAGCCGCCGTATCGGCGTCGCGGTGTTCACGGGCGGCAGCCGTCGCGGTCGTCGCGGTCGTCGCGGTCGTCGCGGCGTTGTCGCGCAGTTGGGCAACCAGCCCCGCCGCCAGCGCCGCCACCACTGCCAGGATCGCGATGGTCCAACGGGTTTTCCCGGTCAACATCTTCATTTGCGGTCCCCGCGCAAGCGGGTCGGTTCTCCAGCTTTACAGCCCGGCCAGGGCCAGCAAGTGTTCGGTTTCCGGTCCCTGGACAAGTGGCGCGGCGAGCAGCGGTTCAGTGGGACCGAGGCCGAAGGAGGGGCAATCCTTGGATAGCACGCAGACGCCGCACGCGGGTTTGCGGGCATGGCAGACCCGGCGGCCGTGGAAGATCACGCGGTGGCTCAGCAAGGTCCACTCACTGCGTTCGATCAGTTCGCCGACCGCGTACTCCACCTTGACCGGGTCCTCTTCGGCGGTCCAGCGCCACCTGCGGACCAACCGCCCGAAATGAGTGTCGACGGTGATCCCAGGGATACCGAACGCGTTTCCGAGAACGACGTTGGCAGTCTTGCGCCCTACCCCAGGCAGCGTCACCAGCTCGGCCATAGCGCCCGGCACCTCGCCATCGAAGCGCTCGACCAAGGCCTGCCCGAGCCCGATCAGCGATGCCGCCTTGTTGCGGAAGAAACCAGTGGGACGGATGAGGTTTTCCAGCTCGGCCCGATCGGCTTGCGCGTACGCCACTGCCGTCGGGTATCGCGCGAACAAAGCCGGCGTCGTCAAGTTCACCCGTTTGTCGGTGCTCTGCGCCGAGAGAATAGTGGCCACCGTCAGCTCGAGTGGCGAGGTGAAATCCAGCTCGCAGTGTGCGTGCGGGAATGCTTGCTCCAGTGCACGGTTCATCCGTCGGGCCCGTCGCACCAAACCAACTCGGGATTCCTGCGACCAGCGTTTGGCGGCGACGGCGCCGGGTGTGGCTGGCGTTGACTTGGAGCGCCCGGACGACTTGGCCACTTTCACCTACGACAGAGTACTGATTTCGTGATCTCACTGAGACCTTGGCCATGTTTACTCTCCTTGTGTCATTCTTGCTGGTGGCCTGTGTACCGGGGCTGCTGATGCTCGCGGCGCTGGGTCTGGGGCGCCTCGAGAAGGAGCTTGCCCGTGACGCGGTCACGGCGACCGATGTGGCTGCGTTTCTCGAGCACGCAGCGGCCGTGGACGTGCGCACGCTGGCCCGAGAAGGCATGCCGGAGGCGCTTGAATACCTGCATCGACGCCAGGCCCTGCAACTCACCGCCGCCCCGTCGCCGGGACCCGGCGCTGGGAGGCATCGCGCCGAGTCAATCTTTGCCAGGGACTTCGGTGGCCTGAGCGAGGCGGGATTGCCCACGCGAATACACACGCAGTCGCGCGTCAGTCCACAATTTCATGAATTTCATGCGACTCGACACGTCAATCGTGTGTAGCGTTGGCAGGTCGGAGCTATTGGCCTACCTTTAAGTCGCTACCACGAGCAGGCGTTGGCCTGCCCGTATCACATCGTTGGAAAGCTGAAGAGGCATCGTGGACGAGATCCTGGCAAGGGCAGGAATCTTCCAAGGGGTTGAGCCCACCGCAGTCGCCGCACTGACCAAGCAGCTGCAACCCGTCGACTTCCCCCGTGGGCACACGGTTTTCGCTGAAGGGGAGCCGGGCGACCGGTTGTACATCATCATCTCCGGCAAGGTGAAGATCGGTCGCCGCTCACCGGATGGCCGGGAGAATCTGCTGACCATCATGGGCCCGTCGGACATGTTCGGCGAGTTGTCGATCTTCGACCCGGGGCCGCGGACTTCCAGCGCGACCACGATCACCGAGGTGCGGGCGGTGTCGATGGACCGCGACGCCTTGCGGGCGTGGATCGCCGATCGTCCCGAAATCGCCGAGCAGCTCTTGCGGGTGCTGGCTCGACGGCTGCGCCGGACCAACAACAATCTGGCCGACCTCATCTTCACCGACGTGCCCGGCCGGGTGGCCAAGCAGCTGTTACAGCTCGCCCAGCGTTTCGGTACGCAGGAGGGTGGCGCACTGCGGGTCACCCACGACCTGACGCAGGAGGAGATCGCCCAGCTGGTGGGCGCGTCTCGGGAGACTGTGAACAAGGCGCTGGCCGATTTCGCCCACCGCGGGTGGATTCGCCTCGAGGGCAAGAGCGTGCTGATTTCCGACTCCGAAAGACTGGCCCGCCGAGCGAGGTAAGCGCGCGCGTAGCGGGGGCGCAACCGAGCGAGATTCCACCCCAGCGCGAGGTAGCTTTCCTCGCCGAGCAGACGCAGAATCGCACCCACCGGCGCGGAATCGTGCGATTCTGCGTCTGCTCGCGGTAATTAGCGGCGCAGATAGTCCAATTGCGCCTGGACAGACCACTCCGCGGCATCCCAGAGCTTCTCGTCGACGTCGACGTAGACGCGTTCGACGACCTGGCGGGCAGTGGCGTCGCCGCCAAGATCGCGCAGCGCAGCGCGTACCTGCTCCAGACGTTCATGCCGGTGCATCAAATATCCCGAAGCGACGGCTTCCAGATCGGGCAAGTCCGGCCCGTGCCCGGGCAACACCGTACGCCGGCCCAGACCGCGCAGCCGCCGCAGCGATTCCAGGTAATCGGCCAGGCTGCCGTCTTCGTTGTCGATGACGGTGGTGCCGCGGCCCAGCACGCTGTCCGCGGTCAACACCGCGTCTTCGAGGACGAACGACAGCGAGTCGGCGGTGTGGCCCGGGGTTGCCATCACTTTGATCTTCAGGCCGGCGGCATCGATCACCTCGCCGTCGATCAGCTCCCTGCTGAGGCCGCGCAAAAACCCGCTGCCCGCCGACCGCACCGGCGCGCCGGTCAGCTCGACCAGCTTGTCGATGCCGTCGGTGTGGTCGCCGTGCCGGTGGCTGATCAGAACCAGGGCGATGCGGCCGACGGCGGCGACTCGGGCGATGTGCTCGTCGTCGTCGGGCCCGGGATCGACGATCACCACCTCGTCGCTGCGCGGGCCACGCAACACCCACGTGTTGGTGCCTTCCAGCGTCAGCAATCCGGGATTATCGGCCAGCAGCACCGACGCAGTCCCGGTGACCGCCCGCAGCCGGCCGTATGCGGGATGGGTCAGCGTGTCAGTTGCCACGGTCACGGCGGTTAGCTGACCTCCACGATTAACTCGACTTCCACCGGTGCGTCCAGTGGAAGCTCGGATACCCCGACGGCCGATCGCGCATGCGCACCTTTATCGCCGAACACCTCGCCGAGCAGGTCGGAGGCCCCGTTGATGACGTTTGGCTGGCCGTTAAAGCCCGGGGCGGAGGCGACGAACCCGACGACCTTCACCACCCGGCTCACCGCGTCGATACCCACCAGGGCATCCACCGCCGCCAGGGCGTTGAGCACGCAGATCCGCGCCAGGGCTTTGGCTTCCTCAGGGCCGACCTCAGCGCCGACCTTGCCCGTGTGCGCGAGCTTTCCGTCTTCCAGCGGGAGCTGGCCCGCCGTGTAGACGAGGTTCCCGGTGCGCACTGCTGGAACGTAGGAGGCCAGTGGCGCGACCACCTGTGGAAGCACAACGCCCAGCTGCGCAAGCCGGACCGATGCGTTCATCAGGGCTACCCCCTTACTTCGGCCGCTTCAAGTAGGCGACGTGCTGCTCACCAGTGGGCCCGGGCAGTACCGCCACCAGCTCCCAGCCATCAGCGCCCCACTGATCGAGTATCTGTTTGGTCGCGTGCGTCAGCAGCGGAACCGTGGCGTACTCCCACGCGGTCGGTTGGCTCATGACGTGAGCCTATCGGTCGGACGTGAACAGCTCTGGCCAGCCCAACGGCAAGCAGACCGACCAGATTGAAGTGCCGACCCGGTTCGCGGGGGAGCGCCGGGTTGTCGGGCTAGCATGCGATGGTGGCAACCACATCTAGCGGCGGTAATTCCGTCGGCTGGCCGGCGCGCTTGTCCAAGGCCCGTTTGCATTTTGTGACCGGCAAAGGCGGTACCGGCAAGTCGACGGTTGCGGCCGCGCTGGCACTGACCCTGGCGGCGGGGGGCCGCAAGGTCCTTCTCGTGGAAGTTGAGGGGCGCCAAGGGATTGCACAACTTTTCGACGTTCCGCCCCTGCCCTACCAGGAGCTCAAAATCGCGACCGCCGAGCGTGGCGGCCAGGTCAACGCACTGGCCATCGACATCGAGGCCGCATTCCTGGAATACCTCGACATGTTCTACAACCTCGGCATCGCGGGCCGGGCGATGCGTCGCATCGGCGCAATCGAATTTGCGACGACGATCGCGCCCGGACTACGCGACGTGCTGCTCACCGGCAAGATCAAGGAGTCGGTGGTACGTATGAACAAGGGGGCTAAGAACCCGGTCTATGACGCGATAGTCGTCGACGCTCCCCCGACCGGCCGCATCGCGCGTTTCCTGGACGTCACCAAGGCGGTGTCCGATCTCGCCAAGGGCGGGCCGGTGCACTCGCAGAGCGAGGGCGTGGTGAGGTTGCTGCACGCCGACCAAACTGCCATCCACCTGGTCACCCTGCTGGAAGCGCTACCGGTGCAGGAGACCCTGGAAGCCATCGAGGAGCTTGCGGAGATGAAGCTGCCGATCGGCAGTGTGATCGTGAATCGCAACATCCCGACCTACCTCGAGCCCGGCGACCTGGCGAAGGCCGCTGAAGGCGATGTCGACGCAGACTCGGTGCGGGCCGGGTTGAAGCTCGCCGGAATCGAGCTCAGCGACGCCGATTTCGCAGGCCTGCTTACCGAGACCATCCAGCATGCGAACCGAATCACCGCGCGCGCCGAGAACGCGCAAGAACTCGATACGCTGAAAGTGCCGCTGCTGGAACTGCCGTCGATCTCCGACGGTGTCGACCTCGGTAGCTTGTACGAGCTTTCTGAATCGCTTGCACAGCAGGGGGTCCGATGAGTACCACGCCGAAAACCCTGGATATGGCAGCAATCCTGGCCGACAGAGCCAACCGGGTCGTGGTCTGTTGCGGCGCCGGCGGCGTAGGCAAGACCACCACGGCGGCTGCGATGGCGTTGCGAGCGGCCGAATATGGCCGCACCGTGGTTGTTTTGACGATCGACCCGGCCAAGCGGCTGGCACAAGCGTTGGGAGTCAACGACCTCGGCAATAATCCGCAGCGCGTGCCGCTGGCGCCCGAAGTCTCCGGCGAGCTGCACGCGATGATGCTCGACATGCGCCGCACCTTCGACGAAATGGTGGTCCAGTACTCCGGAACTGGACGGGCACAAGCGATTCTGGATAACCAGTTTTACCAGACCGTGGCCACATCACTAGCCGGCACGCAAGAGTACATGGCGATGGAAAAGCTGGGTCAGCTACTGGGCGAGGACCGTTGGGACCTGGTGGTGGTGGACACTCCTCCGTCGCGCAACGCGCTGGACTTCTTGGACGCGCCACAACGACTGGGCAGCTTCATGGATAGCCGCCTGTGGCGGCTGCTGCTCGCGCCCGGCCGGGGCATCGGCCGATTGGTCACCGGCGCAATGGGATTGGCAATGAAAGCGCTGTCTACTGTGCTCGGTTCACAGATGCTTGGCGATGCAGCAGCATTCGTGCAATCACTGGACGCCACCTTCGGCGGCTTCCGCGAAAAGGCCGATCGCACCTACGCGTTGTTGAAGCGGCGCGGCACCCAGTTCGTCGTAGTGTCGGCGGCCGAGCCCGACGCACTGCGCGAGGCGTCGTTCTTCGTCGATCGGCTGTCACAGGAGGGTATGCCGCTTGCGGGGCTGCTCTTGAATCGCACCCACCCGATGCTGTGTGCATTGCCGGTCGAGCGTGCGATCGACTCAGTCGAAACGTTGGAGGCCGAAACGGATTCGGAGGCCGCGTCGCTGGCCGCAGCCGTGCTGAGAATTCATGCCGACCGCGCTCAAACGGCCAAACGGGAAATCCGGCTGCTGTCCCGGTTCACCGGCGCCAACCCCAACGTGCCGGTCGTCGGGGTTCCGTCGCTGCCATTCGATGTCTCGGACCTGGATGCCTTGCGTGCGCTCGCCGATCAGATTACTTCGGTCGGCGACGATGCGGGCCGCGCAGCGGCCCGATGAGGAGCCGGCCAATCAACTAAAGTCGGCGACGATGCGGGCCGCGCAGCGGCCCGATGAGGAGCC
>Ga0209693_10000064_pt1 | contig 38570 bp, 37 predicted proteins | sample HubBroMetageWRM3_FD_188345 | JGI IMG/M metagenome (GOLD analysis project Ga0209693, IMG submission 188345) | Warmed soil microbial communities from the Hubbard Brook experimental Forest, New Hampshire - Hubbard Brook CCASE Soil Metagenome WRM 3... | ecosystem: Environmental > Terrestrial > Soil... | reverse complement strand
GGCGGTGGCCCCGGCGGTGGCCCCGGCGGCGGTGGTGGCCGTCCCGGGCAGCGCGGCGGTGCCGCCGGCGCATTCGGCCGTCCTGGCGGTGCGCCCCGGCGTGGTCGCAAGTCCAAGCGGCAGAAGCGCCAGGAGTACGACTCGATGCAGGCGCCTGTCGTCGGCGGCGTGCGGTTGCCGCACGGCAACGGCGAGACGATCCGATTGGCTCGCGGAGCATCCCTGTCAGACTTCGCCGAAAAAATCGACGCCAACCCCGCTGCGCTGGTGCAGGCGCTGTTCAATCTCGGCGAGATGGTCACGGCCACCCAATCAGTCGGCGACGAGACGCTGGAGCTGTTGGGCGGCGAGATGAACTACAACGTCCAGGTCGTCAGCCCTGAGGACGAAGACCGCGAGCTGCTGCAGTCCTTCGACCTCACCTATGGCGAGGACGAAGGTGGCGAGGATGACCTGCAGTTCCGCCCGCCGGTGGTGACCGTGATGGGTCACGTCGATCACGGCAAGACTCGACTGCTTGACACCATCCGTCAGACCAACGTCCGCGAGGGCGAGGCCGGTGGCATCACTCAGCACATCGGCGCCTACCAGGTCCTCACCGAGCTGGACGGCAACGAGCGCCCGGTCACCTTCATCGACACCCCCGGTCACGAGGCGTTCACCGCCATGCGTGCCCGTGGTGCCAAGGCCACCGATATCGCGATCCTGGTGGTCGCCGCCGATGACGGGGTGATGCCGCAGACGGTGGAGGCCATCAACCACGCGCAGGCCGCTGATGTGCCGATTGTGGTGGCAGTCAACAAGATCGACAAGGAGGGTGCTGACCCGGCCAAGATTCGTGGGCAGCTTACCGAATACGGCCTGGTGGCCGAGGACTTCGGCGGCGAGACCATGTTCGTCGACATCTCGGCCAAGCAGGGCACCAACATCGATCACCTGCTCGAAGCGGTGCTGCTGACTGCCGATGCCACCCTGGACCTGCGGGCGAACCCCGACATGGAAGCCCAGGGTGTGGCGATCGAGGCACACCTGGACCGCGGTCGCGGACCGGTGGCGACCGTGCTGATCCAGCGCGGCACGCTGCGTGTCGGCGACTCGATCGTCGCAGGCGATGCCTACGGGCGCGTCCGCCGCATGGTCGACGAGCACGGTGAGGACATCCACGAGGCTCTGCCGTCGCGGCCGGTCCAGGTCGTCGGCTTCACGTCGGTGCCAGGTGCAGGTGACAACCTGCTGGTGGTCGACGAGGACCGGATTGCCCGCCAGATCGCCGATCGCCGCAGTGCACGCAAGCGCAACGCGCTGGCAGCACGGTCCCGTAAGCGCATCAGCCTGGACGATCTGGATGCCGCGTTGAAGGAGACGTCGCAGCTCAACTTGATCCTGAAGGGCGACAACTCCGGCACCGTGGAGGCGCTGGAGGAAGCGCTGCTGGGCATCGAGATCGACGACGAGGTGGAACTGCGCGTCATCGACCGCGGCGTCGGCGGTGTCACCGAGACCAACGTCAACCTGGCGTCGGCGTCGGACGCGATCATCATCGGCTTCAACGTGCGCGCTGAGGGCAAGGCCACTGAGCTGGCCAACCGCGAAGGCGTGGACATCCGGTATTACTCGGTGATTTATCAGGCCATCGATGAGATCCAGAGTGCGCTCAAGGGCATGCTCAAGCCGATCTACGAGGAGAACCAGCTGGGTCGGGCCGAGATCCGCGCGCTGTTCCGTTCCTCGAAGGTCGGCATCATCGCCGGCTGCATGATCATCTCCGGTGTGGTGCGCCGCAATGCGAAAGCCCGCCTGTTGCGGGACAACATCGTGGTGACCGAAAACCTGTCGATCGCTTCGCTGCGACGGGAAAAGGACGACGTGACCGAGGTCCGCGAAGGCTTCGAGTGCGGTATGACGCTGGGTTACTCCGATATCAAGGAAGGCGACATCATCGAGTCCTACGAGCTGGTCGAGAAGGAGCGCGTCTAGATGGTTGACCAGGGTCGGGCGCGTCGGCTGGAGAAGCGGATCTGCGCGATCGTCGCCTCGGCGATCGAGTTCGAGATCAAGGATCCAGGGCTGGCCGGCGTGACCATCGTCGATGCGAAGGTGACCGCCGACCTGCACGACGCGACGGTGTTCTACACGGTGATGGGACCCACGCTGGACGACGAACCGGACTACGCCGGTGCGGCTGCGGCGTTGGATCGGGCCAAGGGCACGTTGCGCACCAAGGTCGGGGCAGGTACGGGGGTGCGCTTCACGCCCACCTTGACATTCAGCCGGGACACCACGCCCGACACCGTGCAGCGGATGGACGAGTTGCTGGCGCGCGCTCACGCTGCGGATGCTGATGTCGCGCGGGTCCGTGCGGGTGCCAAGCCGGCGGGCGAGGCCGATCCGTACCGCGACAGAGGGTCGGAAGCGGAACCAACGGGGACAAGCAACGGGCTCGGCGCTGTGGGGGCACCCCCCGCTGGCGGGGGAGACACCAGTGACGGCGATCGATCCAAAGACTGAGCTGGCTCCGCTTGGCGGGACACGCGTCGACGCGGTCGCCGCCTCCGAGCTGCTGTCGGCCGCGGCCACGATCGCAGTGATCTGCCACGTCCACCCCGATGCGGACACGATCGGCGCCGGCCTGGCGCTGGCCACGGTGCTCGACAAGAGCGGCAAGCAAGTCCAGGTCAGCTTCGCCGCGCCGGCGACGCTGCCGGAGTCTTTGCGATCGCTGCCCGGTTGCCACCTGCTGGTCAGCCCTGACGTTATGAGTCGCGATGTCGATTTGGTCGTGACGGTTGACGTTCCGAGTGTCAAACGGCTCGGCGGCCTGAGTGACTTGGCCGGTCCGGGTCAGCCGTTGTTGGTTATCGATCATCACGCCTCCAACGACATGTTCGGTACCGCGAACTTCGTTGACCCGTCAGCGGATTCCACCACGTTCTTGATTGCCGAACTTCTCGACGCGTGGGGGAAACCAATAGACAGCGATGTCGGTCACTGCATCTACGCCGGGCTTACCACTGACACCGGGTCGTTCCGCTGGGCCAGCGCTCGCGCCTTTCGGCTGGCGGCCCGGCTGGTCGAGGTCGGTGTGGACAACGCGGCGATCAGTCGGACCCTGATCGACAGCCATCCGTTCGTGTGGTTGCCGATGCTGTCGCGGGTCCTGGGCTCTGCGCAATTGTTGCCCGACGCTGTCGGCGGTCGCGGACTGGTCTACGCCGTCGTCGAGTATCAGGATTGGGTCAGCTCGCGCCCAGAGGAGGTCGAGAGCGTCGTCGACATCGTGCGGACCACACAGCAGGCTGAAGTGGCCGCGGTGTTCAAGGAGCTCGACCCGCATCAGTGGTCGGTGTCGATGCGGGCCAAGGCCGATGTGGATCTGGCCGAGGTCGCGTCCGGGTTCGGCGGCGGCGGCCACAAACTGGCCGCCGGCTACTCCACTTCAGGCTCGATCGAGGATGTCGTTGCTTCCCTGCGTGCGGCGCTGGGCTGACGAGCAGTCAGGCTAGCGCACCTGGGCGCGTCCGCGTTGCAGCACGGCCTCGCGGTTGGCGGCGATATCGTCACCGCTGGTTCGGTATTGCTTGGCGGCCATCGCCTCCAGCCATAACCCCTCGCTGGTCTGGGACTCGTCGATTCGGTGATAGGACGCCAATAACGCCCGTACCGCGCTCTGGTTGTTGCCGACGATGGTCATCGCCACCTGGTGGGCGCTGGTCAGCAATTGGTCGTGCGGAACCACCTCGGTCACCAGGCCGGCCCGCAGCGCATCGGCGGCCGACAGGTAGTCCCCGGTCAGGCTCATCCGTCGGGCCAGGCCCACACCCACCTTCTGCGGCAGCCGCACACTGAGGCCCCAGGTGGGTAGCAGGCCGACTCGGGCATGCGTGTCGGCGAACCGCGCCTGCTCTGAAGCGATCACGATGTCGCAGTACAGGACCAGCTCCAACCCGCCGGTGACCGCGGCGCCGTTGATCGCGCCGATCACCGGCTTGGTCATCGGTGGCCAGCGCGGCGAGATGTCCGGCAGCGCCGACTGCCCACCCAGCTCTTTGAGGTCTAGTCCGGCGCAGAACACCGGATCGGCGCCGGTGAGGATGACGACGTCGACGTCGTCGTCGGTCTCGGCGTCAGTCAGGGCTCTGAAGAACTGATCCCGCAACGCCGCGGACAGCGCATTGCGGGATTGGGGCCGGTTCAGGGTCAGGGTGCGCACCCGCTCGTTGGTTTCGATCGTCAGGATGTCGTCACTGGTCATGTGGCAACCGTAGTCAGTCCCTGCCGACCAGAACCCGCCAGGCGCATCATGGCCCCACCAGGGATCGCGGTCCAGGCCCTTGCGGCCGCTGCGGCGCACCTATCGTTGTATGTATGTGCCGAAACATCACCGAACTGCGCGGGTTGCAGCCCGCGGCCACCCCCGAGGAGATCGCGGCGGCGGCACGCCAGTACGTGCGCAAGGTCAGTGGCATGACGCACCCGTCTGCGGTCAATGCAGAGGCGTTCGAGGCTGCGGTCGCCGAAGTCACATCGACGACGACGCGGTTGCTGGGGGCGCTGCCGCCAGGGCGCCAGCCGCCCAAGACCGTCCCGCCGTTGCGCCGGCCCGAGGTGATCGCCCGGCTGGCCGAGGCGAAATGACGCTGCCGGCTCCTACTTCAGTGGTGCCCGCGCTCAAGGAGTGGAGCGCGGTGGTGCACGCGCTGCTGGACGGTCGTCAGCGTGTACTGCTGCGCAAGGGTGGCATCCGAGAAAAGCGGTTCGAGGTGGCGGCCCAGGAGTTCTTGCTGTTCCCGACGGTCGCGCACAGCCAGGCAGAGCGGGTCCGGCCCGAGTATCGAGACTTGTTGGAAGCGGCGGCCGCCGACAGCACCGACGAACACCTGCTGGTCCGGGCCGCGGCGAAAGTTGTTGCTGCACTGCCGGTTGACCGGCCAGACGGTCTAAAGGCAATCGAGGATCTGCATATCTGGACCGCAGAGTCGGTGCGCGCCGACCGGCTGGATTTTCGGCCGAAGCACAAACTGGCGGTGCTGGTGGTGTCAGTGATTCCGCTCGTCGAGCCGGTGCGCCTCACCCGCAGACCTGAGTACGCGGGCTGCACCAGCTGGGTGCAGCTTCCGGTGGCGCCGGGTTTAGGGCCGCCGGTGTACGACGACGCCGCGCTATCCGAAGTCGCGGTCCGGGTCCGGGACGCGGTCGGCTGACGGGTCGAGCGGGCCGACCGGCAGCAGCAGCCGGGAGCGTCCATAGTGCACGCTATGGGTGGCCGGATTCAGCTGCCGGCCCGTGAGCGTCGGTTCTCCGGCACCAAGGTTGCGTGCGTAGCGGGGGAACCAGCTGCCGGCGATCAGCACGCGGACGCGCGAGCCGGCGCGGAAGCGGTGGGCAATCGCATCGAGTTCAATGCTGACCGTTGCCTTCCGTTTCCGCGGTGCGCCCAGCCGCCGGTAGCCGTCGCTGACATTTGTGGAACGGCCTTTGGCCCCGACCTCGCTGACCTCGCTCACCCGGACGAACAGATCGGCGTACGGATTGTCTGAGGTGTGCGCCAGTTCGACGACCGGGTTTCCGTAAACGCACATGTCGTGGGTGAGGGTGGCGCTGGTAAACACAAGAACGTCATCGCGCAGCGCGAGCCGGCTGTCGTCACGGTAACCGCCGTGTGCCAGCAGCGGACCACCGGTGGTGGGTGTCGGATCGGTCGGGTCATAACGAAAGGTCGCCGGTGCCGCCCCCGCTGAGTCCGCCGGCTCCGTTTCGCCCAGATGACCGCCGGGCCGCAGATACAGCACCCGGTCGGTGGTCGCGGGCGGCCAGTCAGCAAGGTTGCGCCAGCCTTGGCCGGTGACGAACACGCGAACTCTGCTGGGGCGGCGCAGGGCCGAGGTGCCACCCAGGTGAGTGTCGAGCCAGTCCAGCGATTCCCGGGCGCCGGTGGTCAGCCCCTTGCTGAGCATTTGGGTGTGTGTCCAGGGCCCGACCGTCAGCGCAACGTCGACGCCCCGGCTGGACAGATGCCGGTATTGCTGCAGCGTCTGCTGCAGGAAAATGTCTTGCCAGCCGCTCAGGAGTAGCACCGGGACCTGCACGCGGTCCAGCGCGTCGGGAAACCGCAGCAAGTTCCAGAACGGATCGTCCTGGTCGGGGTGTTCGACCCACGATTCGAACCACGGCGCACCTGCGCCGAGCAGCGTCCGGGCTGCGGCGCCCATGGGCACTTCAGCAACGGCTTGTGCGACCCGCTGCGGGGCCCGGAGCTGGCGGATGCCGACCTTGATGCGCCCTGGGTCCTCCTGATGCGAAACCATGTCGCTCCAACCCAGGAAGTCGTTCACGGCGAACGAGCCGGTACCCCACACCGAGGCGTTGAAATCGTGCGGACCCACGGTAATGATGGCGGCGGCAAGTTCGGGCGGCGGATCAGCCAACAATGCCCACTGGGTAAATCCGAGGTAGGACAGTCCGACCGTGCCGAACCGGCCGGTGAACCAGGGCTGCTCGCGCAGCCACACGACCGTGTCGGCGCCGTCGGCGGCCTCGTTGACCATCGGCTCGAGCACCCCGCCCGACCCGAACGTTCCACGCACGCTCTGCAACACCACGTGGTAGCCGCGGGCCGCATACAACCTGGCGAATACCAGCGAGAACGGGAACCTACGACCGTATGGTCCCCGTACCAGCAAGGTGCCCGCGGGGCTGGAGGTGATCGGCTCGTAGTGGTCGGCCACCAGGAGGATTCCGTCGCGCATCGGGACTTCAACGCGATGCACGGTGTAATCCGTGGTCGGCCGTGGCAGACCCAGCAGTCGGGCAAAAGCGTTGCCGCCGGCTTGTCTCAGTGCGCTCAGCCTGGACGCCGTGGGTCGGGGCCCCGTGGGTCGGATAGGAGTTGTACTCACGACCCCCAGGTTAAGACCCGGTCGGGTGCCAGCGGCCTAGAACTTGTAATACGGCGCGAGGTCGTTGGCCCGCTGCAGGTTGGTGGACATGCAGTCGACGTCGGGGTTCGAGTAGATGGTCGAGAAGAACAGTGATTGCTGGATTACCCCGTAGCTGGTCTTGAACGTGACCATGCAGGAGTAATACCAGTAGCTGTTGTGATAGGTCGGTTTCAGAACCCAGTACTGCGCGGCGCGGTGGCCCTGGATCGTGGTTTCGACAGCGTCAGGGGGCAGGGACTGGGCGTAGGTGCGCCAGATGATGGCCTCGACGGCCATCTGATAGGCGCCCGCGTCGTAGTGGCACCGCAGCCCGTCCTCGTGGTCGGGTGGTGTGAACGCCAATCCGAGCCGCTGCACGACATCGAAGGAGATGTCCTCGCACGGGTCGAACGGGCGAGGATCGGTGGTCGCCACGATCGGGCTCTTCATCGTGGTTTCCATCGGCGCGTCGGTCGACCGCAGCTGGACGGTCCTGACCGCGGCCGGCCCGGACGGGACGCTCTGCCAGCCGACCATGACCGCTGTGACCAGTGCACCGAGCGCACCGATCAGGCGCACCTTGGCGAACATGACACCCCCCTGCCATACCGCGGTCCCGTTGCCCGGAGTGTACAAGTCGCGTTCACGCCCTCACAGTGAAACCTGAACTTGTTCCAGTCCGGACCCAACGATCGAGCGCAGCCCCTGCATTTCGCCGGGTCGCTAGGGTGGATAGTCGTGGCAAGCCAAGATTCAACTGGGGGCGGACAGCCGACGCTGTGGGCGGTTTCCGATCTACACACCGGTCACGTCGGTAATAAGCCGGTCACCGAATCGCTGTATCCGTCGTCACCAGACGATTGGCTGATCGTCGCCGGTGACGTCGGCGAACGCACCGACGAGATTCGCTGGGCGCTGGACCTGCTGCGGCGGCGATTCGCCAAAGTGATCTGGGTGCCCGGCAACCACGAGCTGTGGACCACCAACCGCGATCCGATGCAGATCTTCGGCCGCGCGCGTTACGAGTACCTGGTCAATATGTGCGATGAGATGGGCGTAGTCACGCCCGAGCATCCGTTCCCGGTATGGACCGAACGCGGCGGCCCGGCCACGATCGTGCCGATGTTCTTGCTCTACGACTACACCTTCTTGCCGAAGGGGGCGGCGAGCAAAGCCGAGGGCTTGGCGATCGCGCGGGAGCACAACATAGTGGCCACCGACGAATTCCTGCTCTCATCCGAGCCGTATCCCACTCGTGAGGCCTGGTGTCGCGAGCGGCTTACGGCCACCCGCGCTCGTCTCGAACAGCTCGACTGGATGACACCGACAGTGCAGGTCAACCACTTTCCGCTGGTGCGAGAGCCCTGCGACGCGTTGTTCTACCCGGAATTCTCGCTGTGGTGCGGAACCACCCAGACCGCGGATTGGCACACTCGCTACAACGCCGTCTGTTCGGTCTACGGGCATCTGCACATTCCACGGACCACCTGGTACGACGACGTGCGTTTCGAGGAAGTGTCGGTCGGTTACCCGCGTGAGTGGCGGCGTCGCAAGCCGTACAGCTGGCTGCGTCAGGTGTTGCCGGATCCCCAATACGCGCCGGGTTATCTCAACGATTTCGGCGGTCACTTCGTAGTCACCCCCGAGATGCGGGAACGAGCTGAGGGGTTCCGGGAGCGAGTGCGCCAGCGGCAGTCACGATGACCGGGGACATGCTGGTGTCATCGGTGCTGCCCATCACCGTGTCCGAGGATCTGGCGTATTCGGAGCTGTACTCCGACCCGCCCGACCTTGTCCCGTTGCCTGAAGAGGAGCCGTTGATCGCCAAATCAGTTGTCAAGCGGCGCAACGAGTTCATCACCGTCCGTCACTGCGCCAGGATCGCGCTGGGGGAACTCGGCGTGCCGCCGGTCCCGATCCTCAAGGGCGACAAGGGAGAACCGTGTTGGCCCGACGGTGTGGTGGGCAGCCTCACCCACTGCACCGGTTACCGTGGTGCGGTGGTGGGGCGCAGCATTGCGGTGCGTTCGGTAGGCATCGATGCCGAGCCGCATGACGTGTTGCCGCAGGGAGTGCTGGATTCGATCAGCCTGCCTGAGGAGCGCAGCGAAATGCAGAACCTGTCGGCGGGCTTGCATTGGGATCGAATCCTGTTCTGCGCCAAGGAGGCAACCTATAAGGCGTGGTTTCCGCTGACCAAAAGATGGCTGGGTTTCGAAGATGCCCACATCACTTTCGAGGTGGACGGCCCCGGCTCGGCGGGCCGTTTCATCTCCAGGATCCTGATCGACGGGTCGGCGTTGTCCGGTCCGCCGCTGACCGCGTTAAGGGGGCGGTGGTCGGTCGAGCGCGGGCTGGTGCTGACCGCGATCGTGCTATGAGTGAAAGCCCCAGAGGTCCGGGGCCCGGTCCGGGAATAGTCGTCATCGACAAGCCTGCCGGGATGACCAGTCACGACGTGGTGGCACGCTGCCGTCGAATCTTTTCCACCCGCAGGGTGGGACACGCAGGGACGCTGGACCCGATGGCCACTGGTGTGCTCGTGATCGGTGTCGACCGTGCCACCAAGATCCTCGGCCTGCTCACGGCCACCTCGAAGTCGTATGCCGCCACCGTCCGCCTGGGCCAGACCACTTCCACCGAGGACGCCGAAGGTGAACTACTGCAAAGTATTTCGGCTGAACATGTGACGCAAGAGGCGATCGCGGCCGTGATCGCCGGTCTGCGCGGTGAGATCAACCAAGTGCCGTCCGCGGTAAGCGCGATCAAGGTCGGTGGCCGTCGCGCGTATCGGCTGGTCCGCGAGGGCCACGACGTCGAGCTGGAGGCCCGGCCGGTACGCATCGACCGGTTCGAGGTGTTGGACGTTCGGTCCGGATCCGGAGTCGACGGGGTCATCGACCTTGATGTCGAAGTGGACTGCTCATCGGGAACCTACATCCGTGCGCTGGCCCGTGATCTCGGCGCTGCGCTTGGGGTGGGCGGGCATCTGACGTCGTTGCGGCGCACCCGCGTCGGCGCCTTCGGACTGGAACAGTCGCACTCACTTGACGACCTCGCCCAGCGGCCACAGCTGAGCCGCACACTTGACGAGGCATGCCTGGGGATGTTTGTCCGCCGCGACCTGAGTGCCGAAGAGGCCGAGGCAACCAGCAACGGCCGGTCGCTTTCGCCGGCCGGAATCGACGGTGTCTATGCCGCCTGCGACGCCGACGGTCAGGTGATAGCGCTGCTGCGCGACGAGGGGACTGGTACCAGGCCCGTCGTTGTGGTCCGCCCGGCGACGATGCAGGGCGGGACGCCCTGAGAAGGAGGCGGGCAATCCAGCGCCGCCCGTCAACTTTGTAGTGAGTCTCGTAGCGACCCCGGAGTACGGCCCGGCGCGGGTGAGTTGCACACTGAAACCGGATTATGTACGGCCTGCGGCATACGCCCACAGGCTGCTTACGCCGTTCGGAAGGGGCGCGCAGTGTCCAACAAGGTTTACGTTGTCGGCGTTGGCATGACGAAGTTCGAGAAGCCGGGCCGCCGCGAGGGCTGGGACTACCCGGACATGGCGAGGGAGTCGGGGACCAATGCGCTCCAGGACGCCGGCATCGACTACCGCGACATCGAACAGGGCTACGTCGGCTACGTCTATGGCGAGTCGACCTCGGGGCAGCGGGCGCTCTACGAACTGGGCTTGACCGGCATTCCCATCGTCAACGTCAACAACAACTGCTCGACCGGCTCCACCGCGCTCTTCATGGCTGCGCAAGCGATTCGCGGCGGATTGGCCGAATGCACCATCGCTCTCGGGTTCGAGAAGATGAAGCCCGGATCACTCGCGGCGTCTTACGAAGACCGCACCAACCCGATGGACAAGCACGTCAAGGCGATGGCAGAGATCAGTGAGTTCGCCTTTCCGGCGGCGCCCTGGATGTTCGGGGCCGCCGGGCGCGAACACATGAAGCAGTACGGCAGCACCGCGGAGCACTTCGCCAAGATCGGCTACAAGAATCACAAGCACTCGGTGAACAACCCGTATGCGCAATTCCAAGACGAATACACCTTGGACGACATTCTGGCGGCGAAGGTGATCTATGAGCCGCTCACCAAGCTGCAGTGCTCACCGACATCAGACGGTTCGGGCGCGGCAATCCTGGCCTCGGAGTCCTACGTCGATAGCCATGGGTTGGCCGGCCAAGCGGTGGAGATCGTGGGTCAGGCCATGACGACGGACTTCACGTCGACCTTCGACGGGAGCGCCAAGGGCCTCATCGGCCACGACATGAACGTCCAAGCGGCACAACGGGTCTATGACCAGTCCGGACTCGGCCCTGAGGACTTCCAGGTGATCGAACTGCACGACTGCTTCTCGGCCAACGAACTGCTGCTTTATGAAGCCCTCGGTCTGTGCGGCCCGGGCGAGGCGGCCAAGCTGATCGACAACGGAGACACCACCTACGGCGGACGCTGGGTCGTCAATCCGTCGGGTGGCCTGATCTCCAAGGGGCACCCGCTGGGCGCGACCGGCCTGGCGCAATGCGCCGAACTGACCTGGCAGCTGCGGGGCGCCGCCGACAAGCGCCAGGTCGACAACGTAACCGCTGCACTGCAACACAACATCGGACTGGGCGGTGCGGCCGTCGTCACCGCTTACCAACGGGCCGAACGCTGAACCGCACAGCGGGCCGAGGGGGCTGAGGGGGTAAGCCATGATCGAGTGGTCCGACACCGATCTGATGGTGCGGGATGCCGTTCGCCAATTCGTCGACAAGGAAATCCGTCCACATCTGGACGAACTGGAAACCGGGGCGCTGTCGCCCTATCCGATCGCCCGCAGGCTGTTCAGCCAGTTCGGGCTCGACGTGCTGGCTGCGGAATCTGTCAAAAAGATGCTTGATCGCGAGCGCGCCAAGCAGAATGGTGAGGCGCAGGGCGAAAAGCAGGACAGCGCAGACGCTTCGGGAGGGATGGGCGACCAGGGATCGATGGTCGCGGTGCTGGTTTCCGAAATCGCCAGGGTCAGCATCGGATTGCTGAGCACCGTCGGGGTCAGCCTCGGCCTGGGCGCGACGACCATCATGAGCCGCGGCACGCTGGCCCAGAAGGAACGCTGGTTGCCCGAGCTGATGACGCTGGAAAAGATCGCGGCTTGGGCGATCACGGAGCCAGACTCCGGCTCAGATGCGTTCGGCGGCATGAAGACCCACGTCAAACGCGACGGTAACGACTACATCCTCAACGGGCAGAAGACGTTCATCACCAACGGGCCCTTCGCCGATGTGCTGGTGGTTTACGCCAAACTCGACGACGAAGACCCCTCCGTGGACCGGCGGAATCGCCCAGTGCTCGTCTTCGTGCTCGATGCGGGAATGCCGGGCCTGACCCAAGGCAAGCCGTTCAAGAAGATGGGCATGATGTCCTCTCCGACCGGCGAATTGTTCTTCGACAATGTGCGGCTGACCCCGGACCGCCTGCTCGGCGAGAACGAGCAACACACCGACGGGGATGGTCGCGAAAGCGCCCGCGCCAATTTCGCCGCTGAACGCCTGGGAGTCGCGCTGATGTCGCTGGGCATCATCGACGAATGCCACCGGCTGTGTGTGGATTACGCAAAGACCCGCACCCTGTGGGGCAAGAACATCGGGCAGCTGCAACTGATCCAGCTCAAGCTGGCCAAGATGGAAATCGCTCGGATGAACGTGCAGAACATGGTGTTTGCCACCCTCGAGCGCCAAAAAGCCGGGAAGAATCCGACGCTGGCCGAGGCCTCGGCGATCAAGCTCTACTCGTCGGAGGCTGCCACCGAGGTTGCGATGGAGGCCGTGCAGCTCTTCGGCGGCAACGGCTACATGGCCGAATACCGGGTGGAGCAGCTGGCGCGGGACGCGAAGTCACTGATGATCTATGCCGGCAGCAACGAGGTTCAGGTGACCCATATCGCCAAGGGGCTGCTGGCCGACTGACGCGGTCGCCGAACCGATCAGGCCGCGAGGCTGACCGATCAGGCCACCACCCAGATCGCCCGGGCGGCCGGGCTGCCCAAATCCAAAGTGGACTCGGCGCCGCCGGCTGATTCGATCGCCACCGAGATCATCCCGGCGAATTCGCGGCGAGTCAGCACCCGCAGCCGCGAGTCGAGATTGATCCCGACGCTGTCGAAATAGCGCAGCATCTCCGGGTCGGAGTCAGAGATACGGGCCACCGTCCCGGTGTCTCCGTCGCCGCAGGCCCACAGCTGCCGTGCCGGCGGTGTAGGCACTTGCCCGTCGGTGGCCGGGATCGGGTCACCGTGTGGATCGCGCTGTGGGAACCCCAGCTTGGCATCAATGCGGGCCACCAGGCGATCCGATACCGCGTGTTCGAGCACCTCAGCTTCGTCGTGGACCTCGTCCCAGCCGTAGCCGAGTTCATTGACCAGGAAGGTCTCCAGCAGCCGGTGCCGGCGCACCATCGCCAGCGCCGCTCGCCGCCCCGCCTCGGTCAACGTCACCGCGCCGTATTTCTCGTGGTCGACCAGGCCCTGCTCGGCGAGTTTGCGGATCGACTCTGACGCGGTGCTGGCGGACACCCCGATCCGATCGGCCAGCATCTTGGTGCTGACCTTTTCCCGCGACCATTCCTGGGCATTCCAGATGACCTTCAGATAGTCCTGGGCAACCGCGGTGAGACCGCCAGGCTCTTCGTCAGCCATCACAACCAGAAAGTTTAGGCAATCTATCCCTGACAGGGCGCCTCGGCCGTCAACCCCGTCGGCCCGAGCATGCGGAAAACGCCTGGAGCGGGCTCACGGGCAGTACTGGGCAAATCCGGATCTGCCATCCCCTTCAGGCCACGTCGCGCCGTAGGCTTGCGGTCGTGCAGCGGTGGCGTGGCCAAGACGAGATCCCCACGGACTGGGGCAGATGCGTGCTGACTATCGGGGTGTTCGATGGTGTTCACCGCGGGCACGCGGAACTGATCGCGCACGCGGTGAAAGCAGGCCGCGAACGCAACGTGCCGACCGTGCTGATGACCTTCGACCCGCATCCGATGGAGGTGGTCTACCCCGGCAGTCACCCGGCGCAGCTCACCACGCTTACCCGCCGTGCCGAGCTCGTCGAAGAGTTGGGCATAGACGTGTTTCTGGTGATGCCATTCACGACCGACTTCATGAAGCTCACCCCGGACCGCTACGTCCACGAACTTCTGGTGGAAAACCTCCATGTGGTGGAGGTGGTGGTGGGTGAGAACTTCACCTTCGGTAAGAAGGCGGCAGGCAACGTCGCCACCTTGCGCCGCGCCGGCGAGCGGTTCGGGTTTGCGGTGCAGTCGATGTCGCTTTTGTCTGAGCACCACAGCAACGAGACGGTGGCGTTCTCCTCCACTTACATCCGGTCCTGCGTAGATGCCGGTGACGTGGTGGCGGCCACCGAGGCGCTGGGCCGTCCGCACCGCGTCGAGGGCGTGGTGGTCCGGGGTCACGGACGTGGCATCGAGATGGGCTTTCCCACCGCGAACGTGGCGCCGCCGATGTATTCGGCGATCCCGGCCGACGGCGTGTATGCGGCCTGGTTCACCGTGCTCGGGCACGGACCGGTGACCGGCAGCGTTGTCCCAGGTGAGCGCTACCAGGCCGCGGTGTCCGTGGGCACCAACCCGACTTTCTCCGGACGTACCCGCACGGTCGAAGCGTTCGTCCTCGACACCGCCGCCGACCTGTACGGGCAGCATGTGGCACTGGACTTCGTCGCACGCATCCGTGGGCAGCTCAAGTTCGACTCGGTGCGCGATCTCGTCGCCGCGATGACTAAGGACACCGACCGGGCTCGTTCCCTGCTCACAGGCTGACGCCCAATCTGACGATTCGGGGCGTGCAGCGGGCGGCTGCTAAACTGCCGGACGACATCGGCGCGCGCTGCGGTTCGCGGTGGCCGCGCTGTGAAATCCATGATCGCGGACCAATTGATGGAGATATTTTCGTGGCGCTTACAGCCGAGCAGAAAAAAGAGATCCTCAGCAACTACGGCTTGCACGACACCGACACCGGATCCCCGGAGGCGCAGATCGCGCTACTGACCAAGCGGATCTCGGACCTGACCGAGCACCTCAAACTGCACAAGCATGACCACCACTCGCGGCGCGGGTTGTTGCTGCTGGTCGGGCGTCGGCGGCGGCTGATCAAGTATGTGTCCCAGATCGATGTGGAGCGTTACCGCTCTCTCATCGAGCGGCTGGGTCTACGTCGCTGATCCGAGCGCGAGGGGGCGCGAATCGAGGCGTGTTAGCAGCGCGGGTTCGCCCGTGTACAGTGGGAGCGTTCTGGGCCGGTTAGGTCCGAACAAAACGGTGCGGTTCGCGCAGATCCGCGCGTACCGTTCCAGCGTGTCGCGACGGGAGCAGCCCAGTCTGTATCGGGCGGTCTTCGGTAGTGGCTGCCGGGCTCTCCGGATCTGGGGCAGGTCGGCCGCTTCGATCGACGGCCGTAGCCGAATTCAGACTTCAGCTGTTTGGGAAGCTCTCAGGGTGGCTCGCGGGTCCGTCCGGGCCGGTGAGTCGTCCCGGAACCCTCCGGGTTGCGCGTGACGACGCGAAAAAGCTGAATAACCCAGAGAGGCCGTACGGACAACGTTATGTCTGTAGCTGAAATTGACGAGGGCGTCTTCGAGGCGACCGCCATTATCGACAACGGGAGCTTCGGCACCCGCACCATCCGTTTCGAGACCGGCCGGTTGGCCCAACAGGCCGCCGGCGCGGTGGTCGCTTATCTCGACGACGAGAACATGCTGCTCTCGGCGACCACCGCCAGCAAGAGCCCGAAGGAGCACTTCGACTTCTTCCCGCTGACGGTCGATGTCGAGGAGCGGATGTATGCCGCCGGTCGCATCCCCGGTTCGTTCTTCCGTCGTGAGGGCCGCCCGTCCACCGACGCGATCCTGACCTGCCGGCTCATCGACCGCCCGTTGCGCCCGTCGTTCGTCGACGGTCTGCGTAACGAGATCCAGGTCGTGGTGACGATTCTGAGTCTGGATCCCAACGATCTGTACGACGTACTGGCGATCAACGCCGCGTCGGCGTCCACCCAGCTGAGCGGCCTGCCGTTCTCCGGCCCCGTCGGGGGAGTCCGGGTGGCGCTCATCGACGGCACCTGGGTTGCCTTTCCCACCGTTGAGCAGACGGAGCGCGCCGTCTTCGACATGGTGGTGGCCGGCCGGATCGTCGGCACTGACGATGAGGGCAGGCCCGACGTCGCGATCATGATGGTCGAGGCGGAGGCCACCGAAAACGTCATCGAACTCATCGATGGCGGTGCCCAGGCGCCGACGGAAAGCGTTGTGGCCCAGGGCCTGGAGGCCGCCAAGCCGTTCATCGCCGCGTTGTGCACCGCGCAGCAGGAGCTTGCCGACGCCACTGGAAAGTCAGGCAAACCCGCGGCCGAATACCCGGTGTTCCCGGACTACGGCGACGACGTGTTCTACGCGGTGTCCTCGGTGGCCACCGACGAGCTGGCCACCGCCCTGACCATCAGCGGCAAGGCTGAACGCGATGAGCGCACCGACGAGCTCAAGTCCCAGGTTCTCGAGCGGCTCGGCGACACCTACGAGGGCCGTGAAAAAGAGGTCAGCGCGGCGTTTCGTGCGCTGACCAAGAAGCTGGTTCGCCAGCGCATCCTCACCGACCATTTCCGCATCGACGGCCGGGGTATCACCGACATCCGCGCGTTGTCGGCCGAGGTCGCCGTGGTTCCACGGGCGCACGGCAGCGCGCTGTTCGAGCGCGGGGAAACCCAGATCCTGGGTGTGACCACGCTCGACATGGTCAAGATGGCTCAGCAGATTGACTCGCTCGGGCCGGAAACGTCCAAGCGCTACATGCACCACTACAACTTCCCGCCGTTCTCCACCGGTGAGACCGGCCGGGTCGGTTCGCCCAAGCGGCGTGAAATCGGGCACGGCGCGCTCGCCGAGCGGGCTCTGATACCGGTGCTGCCCAGCGTCGAAGAGTTCCCGTATGCGATCCGCCAGGTGTCCGAAGCGCTGAGCTCCAACGGCTCGACGTCCATGGGCTCGGTCTGCGCCTCCACGCTGGCGCTGTTCAACGCCGGAGTGCCGCTGAAGGCGCCGGTCGCCGGCATCGCGATGGGTCTGGTCTCCGACGACGTGCAGGTGGAGGGGGCGGCCGATGGTGTTGTGGAGCGCCGCTTCGTCACCCTGACTGACATCCTCGGCGCCGAAGACGCGTTCGGTGACATGGACTTCAAATGCGCCGGCACCAAGGACTTCGTCACCGCTCTGCAACTGGACACCAAGCTCGACGGGATTCCGTCTCAGGTGCTCGCGGCCGCGCTGTCCCAGGCTAAAGATGCGCGCCTGACGATTCTCGAGGTGATGGCCGAGGCCATCGACAAGCCCGACGAGATGAGCCCGTACGCGCCGCGGGTGACCACCATCAAGGTGCCGGTGGACAAGATCGGTGAGGTCATCGGCCCGAAGGGCAAGGTCATCAACGCCATCACCGAGGAGACCGGTGCGCAGATCTCCATCGAGGACGACGGCACCGTGTTCGTCGGCGCCACCGACGGGCCCTCGGCGCAGGCCGCGATCGACAAGATCAACGCCATCGCGAACCCGCAGCTGCCGACCGTAGGCGAGCGATTCCTCGGTACCGTGGTCAAGACAACGGATTTCGGCGCGTTCGTGTCGCTGCTGCCCGGGCGTGACGGTCTGGTGCACATATCCAAACTTGGCAGGGGCAAGCGCATCGCGAAGGTCGAGGATGTCGTACACGTGGGCGACAAGCTGCGGGTCGAGATCGCCGATATCGACAAGCGGGGCAAGATCTCGTTGGTCCTCGTGGCAGAGGAAGACGCCACGGCCCCAGTGGACCCGGCGACCGCAGCCGATTCTCCTGCCGGTTCGTTGGCGGCCGCGCCAGCCGATGCCGCGACAGCCAGCAGCTGACCCTGCCGCGACCGGGGCGCGCCCCGGTCGCGCCGGCGCCCTGCGGCGGGGCCAGCAGACTGCCGAGGCGCAACCTGATCATGAACCGTCTTCTAAGCTGCGCCGCACCACACTGCCGGGCGGTCTGCGGGTGGTCACCGAGTACCTGCCCGCGGTGCGTTCCGCGTCGGTCGGTGTCTGGGTCGGCGTCGGATCGCGGGATGAGGGTGCCACGGTGGCCGGGGCTGCGCACTTCCTGGAGCATTTGCTTTTCAAGTCGACACCGACCCGCACGGCGGTGGATATCGCGCAGGCAGTGGACGCCGTCGGTGGGGAGCTGAACGCGTTCACCGCCAAGGAGCACACCTGCTACTACGCGCACGTGCTGGACAGCGATCTGGAGCTGGCCGTCGACCTGGTCGCCGATGTGGTGCTCAACGGTCGCTGCGCCGTCGAAGACGTCGAGCTGGAACGAGACGTCGTCCTCGAGGAGATCGCCATGCGCGACGACGATCCGGAGGACTCGCTGGGAGACATGTTCCTGGCCGCCCTTTTCGGCGACCACCCGGTGGGACGGCCGGTGATCGGCACCACACAATCGGTGTCCGCGATGACGCGGGCTCAGCTGCACTCGTTTCATATGCGCCGGTACACGCCGGAACGGATGGTCGTCGCCGTGGCCGGCAATGTCGACCACGACCACGTGGTCGCGTTGGCGCGCGAGCACTTCGCGTCGCGTCTGGTCCGTGGGCGTCGGCCCGTCGCGCCGCGCAATGGTGCCGGACGGGTGAACGGCGGTCCCCGATTGTCGTTGGGAAACCGGGACGCCGAGCAGACCCACGTGTCGTTGGGCGTACGCACGCCCGGCCGCAGCTGGGAGCATCGCTGGGCGCTGTCGGTGCTGCACACGGCGCTGGGCGGCGGCCTGAGCTCCCGGCTTTTCCAGGAGGTTCGCGAATCCCGCGGGCTGGCCTATTCGGTCTACTCCGCCGTGGACATCTTCGCAGACAGCGGCGCGCTGTCGGTATACGCGGCATGCCAGCCCGAGCGCTTCGCCGACGTCATGCGGGTGACCAGCCAGGTGCTCGAATCAGTGGCGCGCGACGGCATCACCGAAGCCGAATGCCGCATCGCCAAGGGATCGTTACGTGGTGGGCTTGTTCTGGGCCTGGAGGATTCCAGCTCCCGGATGAGCCGCATCGGTCGCAGCGAATTGAACTACGGCAGGCACCGCAGCATCGAGCACAGCTTGCAGAAAATCAGCGAGGTCACCGTGGAGCAGGTCAATGCGGTGGCCCACCGTCTGCTGACCAAGCGCTACGGCGCTGCGGTTCTCGGTCCGTATGCTTCGAAACGATCGCTCCCACAACAACTTCGGGCGATGGTAAATTAGCCCGATGGTGCTGGTTAGCTCGATGGTACTGGGCTTTTGGGATATCGCGGTGCCCATTGTGGGTGCGCCGATGGCTGGCGGCCCGGGTAGCCCCGCGTTGGCGGCAGCGGTGTCCAACGCGGGCGGACTCGGGTTCATCCCCGCCGGGTATGTCAGCGCGGAGCGGTTGGCCGACGATATCGCCGCCGCACGTGCCGCTACCACCGGTCCGCTTGGCGTCAATCTGTTTGTACCCCAACCCAGTGTCGCCGACTGGGTACAGCTGGACTACTACGCGGACGAACTCGAAGAGTTTGCCGATCACTACCAGGTCGAGGTCGGTCATCCCTGTCACGGCGATGACGACGACTGGGAACGCAAGCTCGAGGTGGTGGCCGATGTACGCCCGGAGTTGGTGTCCTTCACTTTCGGCGTGCCTTCACCGGATGTGATTCGGCGGTTGGGCGCACTCGGGTTGTTGGTGATGGTCACGGTGACGTCGGCCTACGAGGCCGGGGTGGCCGTCGCCGCCGGCGCGGACAGCCTCGTGGTCCAGGGCCCGGCGGCCGGCGGGCACCGCGGCACGTTCGCGCCGGACATGAACCCCGGCACCGAGTCGCTGCACGAGCTGCTCGCTCGGATCCGCAGCGCGCATGACGTCCCACTCATCGCAGCTGGTGGCCTGGGCACCGCCGAGGACGTGGCCGCCGTACTGAACAGGGGAGCGGTGGCCGCACAGGTCGGCACCGCGCTGCTGCTCAGCGACGAAGCCGGCACCAACCCCGCGCATCGCACCGCCATGAAGAATCAACTCTTCAGCAACACCATCGTCACGCGTGCGTTCTCGGGCCGGTATGCGCGCGGTTTGGAGAACGAATTCATCCGTCTACTCGATGACGTGGCGCCGCTGGGCTATCCCGAGGTCAACCAGATGACGTTGCCGATACGGGAGGCGGCGGCCGCCGTGGAAGACCCGAACGGGATGACCCTTTGGGCAGGAACGTCGTTCCGGGAGGCGCGCCCCGGACCGGCCGCGGACATCGTCGCCGGCCTGGCGGCGGGCTATTAGCGCTGTGCTGGCTGCGTCAACCACTCACCATGAGCGGAAGCGATACCACTCCGGCACCGCCAGTCACCACAATCACCCAACGGCCATCAAAAGGCAGGACTACCTCGATCCCGAAGAAAGCGAATCCGATTTCGGCACCGGCGGCGGCTTCTGGCAGCTCGTAGTCCATGTGTAGCGGCTCATCACCCGTCGGAGGCCTGATCTCGACATCAATCCGGCGGACCGGATTATCGGTCTCAACCTGCGTCAACACCACAAGCAGAAGCCGGGCTGACCGGTCAGCATCGACCATATATCTGGACAGCACGCCGCCCGACACATTCAGTTTGTTATCCACCACCGCAGCCGCTTCGGCGAGGAAGGCTCCGGTAATCACCCCGCTGAACCTACAGCCTCGCAGGCCGTAGCCAGGCTTCAGGCCAGCACAGCCGCCGGTTCGATGTACGGCAAGCCCAAGTCGGTGGCCACCTGTTCAGACAGCAGTGCGCCATCGTGGGTTGAAAGACCCTGCGCCAGGGCGGGATCTGAACGGCACGCTGCGTGCCAGCCGTGATCGGCGAGCTTGAGCACATACGGCATCGTCGCATTGGTCAACGCGAAGGTCGATGTCTTGGGCACCGCACTGGGCATGTTTGCTACGCAGTAGAACAGCGTGTCGTGCACGGCGAATGTCGGGTCATCGTGCGTGGTCGGCCGCGAATCTTCGAAGCAGCCGCCCTGGTCGATGGCGATATCGACCAACACCGCACCCGTTTTCATCTGTGCGACGACCGAATTCGAGATCAACCTGGGGGCTTTGGCGCCCGGCACCAGAACGGCCCCGATCACCAGGTCGGCACCTTTCACAGCGTCTTCGAGCTCGTACGCCGATGAGTAGCGGGTGCGGATGCCGACGCCGAACTCCGAGTCCAGCTCGCGGAGTCTGTTGATGTTGACGTCGAAGACGGTGACCGCCGCGCCCATCCCGCTGGCCACCCGGGCGGCGTTGTAGCCCGCGGTGCCGCCGCCGATCACCACGACGTCAGCGGGCTCGACGCCAGGCACCCCGCCCATCAGCACGCCGCGCCCGCCGTGGGTCCGCATCAGGTGATAGGCCCCGACCTGAGCCGAAAGTCGCCCGGCAACCTCGCTCATCGGGGCGAGCAATGGAAGTGCGCCGTCGGCGGACTGAACGGTCTCGTAGGCGATTGATGTTGCGCCAGAAGCTAATAGCGCATCGGTGCAAGGACGCGAAGCGGCTAAGTGCAGGTAAGTGAACAGGGTCTGACCGCGTTGCAGAAGTCCATATTCTGCCGGCAGCGGTTCTTTGACCTTGAGCAGCAGGTCGGCGGTGGACCACACCTGTTCGGCGGTGCTGATCATTTGAGCGCCCACCGCCTTGAAATCCGCGTCGGTGATTGCTGAGCCTTCTCCGGCACCTGCTTGGATCAGCACTTCGTGGCCGCGGTGCGTCAATGCGGCGACCCCGGCCGGGGTGATGGCGACTCTGAATTCGTTGTTCTTGGTCTCGGTCGGAATGCCGACTCGCATATTCGCCCCCTGGCGCGAGAACAGTGACGTTATGCCTCAAGTGTGAAGAAAGTTCGAGCTGACTGCAAACATACTGACGATCATTCGATATGATGCCGATATGACCGATAGATCAACGGATATGGCAAGACGGCCGGCTGACCCGCCGAAGGATGTTCGCCCCGCTGATCTCGATGAGGTGGATCGCAGAATCCTGAGCTTGCTGCACGGCGATGCGCGTATCACCAACAACGCGCTCGCCGAGGCGGTCGGGATTGCACCGTCGACGTGTCATGGCCGCGTTCGGCGGTTGGTGGACCTCGGTGTCATCCGCGGGTTCTACACCGACATCGACCCGGTGGCAGTGGGATCGCCGTTGCAGGCGATGGTCTCGGTTACGCTGCAGTCCAGCGCGCGAGGCAAGATCCGCAGCTTCATACAGCAGATCCGTCGCAGGCGGCAGGTGATGGATGTGTATTTCCTTGCCGGCGCCGATGATTTCATCCTGCACGTCGCCGCCCGCGACACCGAGGACCTGCGCTCGTTCGTGGTCGAGAACCTCAATGCCGACACCGATGTCGCGGGGACTCAGACGTCACTGATCTTCGAGCATCTGCGGGGGGCGGCGCCAATCTAGACCGGCCACCTGCGATGACGAGCCGCGGTCGCGCCGTCACCGGTTCACCTGCCCGCGGCGCATAACTATACTTGCGAGCGCGACGTCCACCGAGGCGACATTTGATCGATCGGGGTAAACGCCGAGGTAGGGGGCCAACGATGTTCACCGTCGACGACCTGGCGGTGGGTCCGCATGACGCGTCTCTCGACCATGAGCGCCTGGTCCTCGAGGCGCGTGATGTCGAGTTCGACTGGGCGAAGCTGCCGTTTCACTATGTGCCCAACGAGCCGTATGCCACCCACGTCCTCAACGTGCTGCACCTCTTGTTGCCCGCCGGCGAAGAGTTCTTCGTCGAGGTGTTCAAAAAGACGTTGCCTTTGATCAAAGATGATCAGCTGCGGCTGGATGTACAGGGTTTCATCGGCCAAGAGGCCGTGCATTCCCAAGCGCACTCGGGGGTGCTCGCCCACTTCGCCGCTCAGGGCGTCGACGTGACGCCTTACACCGACCAGATCAAGTGGCTCTTCGACAAGCTACTGGGGGAGCGGCCCCGGTGCAGCCGGCGACGACAGCACAGCTGGCTGCTTGAGCAAGTCTCGTTCGTGTCGGCAATCGAGCACTACACCGCCATTTTGGGCGAGTGGATTCTGCACTCTCCGGCGCACGACGCCATCGGTACCGATCGCGTGATGCTGGACATGCTGCGCTGGCACGGCGCCGAAGAAGTCGAACACAAGGCGGTGGCCTTCGACACCATGAAGCACCTGCGGGCCGGGTATTGGCGGCAGGTGCGCGCCCAGCTGGTCGTCACGCCGGCCATGCTGCTGTTGTGGATTCGCGGAGTGCGGTTCCTGTACTCGGTGGATCCGCACCTGCCGCCCGGAACCAAGCCGCGCTGGCGCGACTACCTCCGGGCGGCACGCCGGGGTTTGGTGCCCCGACCGCTGCGATTCGTGCGGGTTGTCGGTGATTACTGTCGGCCGGGTTTTCACCCGTCACAACTGGGCGGGCTGGGGCTGGCGGTCGATTATCTGGCCGTCTCACCTGCCGCGCGGGCGTCTCACTGACCTCCGTCGATGAACCGGCTGTTGGCGCGCGTCGACATTCGGCAGACGCCGGCATTTTGGGCGGGGCATTTTTTGGGGCGGGGGCACTTGTGGGGCATCTGGGGGATATGACCGTGCCGGAGAGCATTTGGGCCAGTAGGCCCGCCGACCTCTATGGTCGGCGCGACCGCGATCGTCTGGGCGTGGTGTTGTGGGGTATCCGGCTGTTGTTCGAAGGATTCGCCTCAGCGTCGCGCTGGGAGCCGTCGTGGGTGCAGCCGGTGCGGCGGACGCAATCGGCGGTGGTTACCAAACGCGAACTCGTCGCCCCCGATGTGGTCGCATTGACGTTGGCCGACCCCGACGGCGAATTGCTCCCGTCCTGGACGCCCGGCGGCCACATCGACGTTCAGCTGCCCTCGGGCCGACGCCGGCAGTATTCGCTGTGCGGTTCGCCCGGGCGGCGCACGGACTACCGCATTGCCATCCGCCGGATGGCCGATGGCGGCGGCGGCTCGATAGAGATGCATGCCGCTTTCGACGTGGGTGACACCCTGTTGTTCGAAGGACCCCGGAACGCGTTCTATCTCGGCACGGCTGAGCATGACGTGTTGTTCGTGATCGGCGGCATTGGGGTGACCCCGATTCTGCCGATGATTCGGGTCGCCCAACAGCGCGGAATAAACTGGCGTGCAATCTATGCCGGTAACAGCCGCGAATACATGCCCCTGTTGGACGAGGTGATGTCGGTAGCGCCGGGCCGGGTAACGGTGTGGGTCGACGACGAACAGGGCCGCTTGGCAACCGTCAATGATCTACTGGCCGGTGCCGGGCCGACGACGGCTGTCTACGTGTGCGGACCGACCGCCATGCTGGAAGCGGTGCGCATAGCGCGTGACGAACACGCCGACGCACCGTTGCACTACGAGCGGTTTAGCCCTCCGCCTGTCGTCGACGGAATTCCCTTCGAGCTCGAGCTCGCGCGGTCGCGGCGGGTGCTCAGCGTTCCGGCGAACCGGTCGGCGCTTGACGTGATGCTCGACCGGGATCCAACCACCGCGTACTCCTGCCAGCAAGGATTCTGCGGGACCTGCAAGGTCAAAGTGCTTGCCGGACAGGTCGATCACCGTGGCCGCACCGTCGTAGACGATGACGAGATGCTGGTGTGCGTTTCGCGGGCGAAAGGCGACCGGGTGGTCATCGACGCCTGACCGGGGTTAGCTTGCAGGCGCTGATCGATAAAGCCGATAGCCCACATGGGGCACGCTCACACCAGGTAATGGCTTCCAGATGTAGGTGCGCCCATCGAGTTGGAAGTCCTTCTTCTCGTAGAACTGACGTGCCTTGCGGTTCTTCTCTGCGCACCACAAGATCACGTCACCTGAGGGGTTCGAGCGCACAGCTTTATTGAGCAGGCGGCTCCCGATGCCGCGGCGCTGGCTGTCTTCGACTGTGTACAGGGCGTCGATTTGTAGGTGTTCAGGACTTGCAGAGTCCGGTCCGAAGATGGACATGCCGAGTATCTGCCCGCCGGACTCGGCGATCCACATGGCCCATCCAGGCGGCTTGAGATTTTCGGGGTAAGTCTCGGTGGCCCAGCGCGTCGGCGTGGCGAGGATGTCGAGCATGTAATCCGCCAGCATTCCGGTCCAGGACTGTCGCCAAACCGGATAGTGCATCTCTGCGACTTTCGCGAAATCGGTCGGCTTAGCTTCTCGGATCCTGATGTCGCGGGGCTTCACGTGAGCACCTCCGCCGGTAGCGTCTCCATCATCTCGTCTAAGCCTAGAGACATGGCGACCTTAGCGTGGCGGCTTGCCGTTACGGGCCCGCCCGCTCCTCGTCGTCGAACAACCGTTCCGGGTGGTGGTAGTCGTTGGTGCGTGCGCCGCGGTCAAATCGCGGCGGCGGGACCCACTCGGTGCGGCCATTGGGAAGTCTCCTTGCTCGCCAGCGCTTTTCGGCTAACTTGTGCTCGGGTATGCAGGTCAAGGTGAGCTTGTTGATATCTGTCAAGCCGCCGGTAGCCCACTCGTCCATATGATGGACTTCACACCAGTAGCCGGGCACGTCGCACCCCGGGTGTGTGCATCCGCGATCTGTCGCATAGAGGACTACCCGTTGATCCGGTGAAGCCACTCGGCGGGACCGGCCGAGATACAGCGGGCGACGTTGATGGTCGTCGAACACTGCCAGGTAGTGGTATGCGTGGCTGGCCATCCGGATCACATCCCTCATCGGCAGCAACGTCCCGCCGCCGGTCACTGCCCGACCAGTGCCCGAAGTCAGCTCTTGCAGCGTGGTCGACACGATAACGGTCACCGGCAACCCGTTGTGTACGCCGAGTTTCGGATCACCCAGCTGGCCGCGGACCAAGGCGTTGAGCGCGTCGTGTTGACGCTGGCCAGGGGTACGAGAGTCGGTTCTGGCGGCGTCCATCGATGGTTCGCCGTCGACGCAAGGGGCTTGATCGTTTGGATTGCACATACCTGGGGCGGCGAAGCGCGCCATCCATGCGTCGAGATTGGCGCGCAACTCCGGTGATGCGATCAGCTTCCCAACACTCATCCCGTCGGTCTGCTGACCGCACCAGTGAAAGCCGCGCTTACGGGCGCGGTCTGCGTCCGAGAACTTCCCGTCGGGGTTGATCAGCAGTGCGCATCGGTGCGCCACCTTTTCCAGCTGGTCCGGACGCAATTTGAGTGCCTGCCGGGCCAGAAATCGCTCGGCGTGTTCGACCGCATCGACCGGTGTGGCTTCCGGCAGCTCGCGGATGAATGTCTGAATTACCGCTAAGTGCTGCCCGTCCAGCATGCCGTCTTTCCACACTTGGGCAGTCCCGGGCAATTCCGGTGGAAGCTGCTGGCCGGTGAGCGTCAGTCGTGGTGACAGTTGCTTTACATCTCTGAGCCGGCGACGGGCCTCGGCGTAACTGATCCGCAGCCAGTCGGCGATCACTTTGTGTGCTGGGCCGCCGATGTCGGCGGGGTCTTCTGCTGCCAGGCCCGCGATTACATCGTGAGCCACCACAATCTGCCGCCGGCGAACCGTCTCCAATTGCTCCAGCACGTGTAGTCGGACAGGGGCGTTCAGCCTGTCGAAGTTCAGTTCGCCAATGGCTGCCACGGCCATGTCGAGTCCGTCAAGCTTGGCAGCCACATCTGCCGGAACAGTGATCGAACCCATGTTCGAATACTATCGCCGGGCATCGACACCAGGCCAGCGAAGAAGTCACCTCTGTGGATGAATGCCGAACTGTGGACAAATGCAGCCAAAAGCCGCCGCCGAGCCCGCCCGATAGCCCATTAGGGTGAAGATCATGCGGGTAGGCGTGCTGGGAGCCAAAGGCAAAGTCGGGTCGACGATGGTGGGGGCCGTGCACGCCGCCGAAGACCTGACGCTTTCCGCGGAAGTGGACGCCGGCGATCCGATGAGCCTGCTGACCGATGGCAACACCGAGGTCGTCATCGACTTCACCCACCCAGACGTGGTGATGGGCAACCTGGAGTTCCTCATCGGCAACGGAATTCACGCCGTTGTCGGTACCACCGGCTTTACCGCCGAGCGCCTTAAGCAGGTGCAGTCGTGGCTGGCCGATAACCCCGACACATCGGTGCTGATCGCTCCGAACTTCGCGATCGGGGCGGTGCTGTCCATGCATTTCGCGAAGCAGGCCGCGCCCTTCTTCAACTCGGCAGAGGTCATCGAGCTCCATCACCCACACAAGGCCGACGCCCCGTCGGGCACAGCGGCGCGCACCGCGAAGCTGATCGCCGAAGCTCGGAAAGGTCTGCCGCCCAACCCCGATGCCACCAGCACGAGCCTGCCCGGTGCACGCGGCGCCGACGTCGACGGCATCCCGGTGCACTCGGTGCGGCTGACCGGACTGGTCGCCCACCAGGAAATCCTGTTCGGCACCGAAGGCGAGACGCTGACGATCCGCCATGACAGCCTGGACCGCACTTCGTTCGTGCCGGGCGTGCTGTTGGCGGTGCGCCGCATCCAGGAACGCCCCGGGCTGACGGTGGGCCTTGAGCCCCTGCTCAACCTGCAGTGAGCCACATGCACATGAACGACACAGCCCGCACCCTGCGCATCCAATTGCTCATCGCGTTGATGTGCGTGGCGATGCTGGCGTACTTCGTGCTGCTGGGCCGGTTGGCTGTCGCGATGATCGCTTCGGGCAGGGCCGCCGCCGTGGGGCTGGGACTGGCGGTGCTGATCATGCCTGTCATCGGGCTGTGGGCGATGATCGCTACCCTGCGGGCTGGATTCGCCCACCAGAAGCTGGCCCGTCTGATCACCGAAGACGGAATGGATCTCGACGCCAGCGCGCTCCCGCGACGGCCGTCGGGCCGCATCCAGCGAGACGCGGCCGATGCGCTGTTCGCCACTGTGCGCAGCGAGGTGGAAGGCGACCCCGACGACTGGCGGCGCTGGTACCGGTTGGCACGGGCCTACGACTACGCGGGTGATCGCCGCCGCGCGCGGGAAGCTATGAAGGCCGCTGTCGAGTTGCAGGGCCGCCAGTGAGCAGGACATTGCTGATCGTCCACCACACGCCGTCTCCGCACATGCAGGAGATGTTCGAAGCCGTCGTGTCTGGTGCCACCGACCCCGAGATCGAGGGCGTGGAGGTCGTGCGGCGACCCGCCCTTGCCGTCTCGCCGAGCGACATGCTCGAGGCGGACGGCTACCTGCTCGGAACCCCGGCCAACCTGGGTTATATGAGTGGAGCCCTCAAGCACGCGTTCGACGTCTGCTACTACCCGTGCCTCGACGCCACGCGTGGGCGACCCTTTGGCCTGTACCTGCACGGCAACCAGGGCACCGAGGGCGCCGAGCGGGGCGTCACGGCCATCACGACTGGGCTGGGTTGGACGAAAGCCGCGGAAACCGTGGTGGTTTCGGGCAAGCCGAGCAAAGACGACCTGGAATCGTGCTGGGAACTGGGCGCGACGGTTGCTGCGCAGTTGATGGGTTAGAGATAGGTCGGCTTGAACGCGTCGGCGGGCTGGGCCAGGGCCAACGCCGAGCTGGTGCCGATTGGCCCGTGCCGGTCGAACAGGGTCGCGGTGCCGGTGGCCACACCGGCCGTGCCGTAGTGGCTCTGGGCCGCCAGCCCGAGGTATTCACCGTCGGGCAGTCGGCTCGCGGTGACGGTGTAGTCGGCGTTGATGTAGCGCAATCCACCACTGCCCCAATGGGTGAGCGAACTCGTGATATCGCCGACGAATGCCAGGCGAACCAACGGTGTGAGCGGGTGGCCTTGAACCATCGGACGGAAAAGCCGCGTCCATGCGAACTTCTGGGAGTCGGACTGCTCCCACTCGGCCATGCCGCGCGCTCCCTTCTGCGGGTTGGCGCCGTAGCCCCAGATGAAAAACGGCGCATCTGCTCCGAAGTCGTCCGCATCGGCGGGAAGGGGTGGCATCCGTACCGGAGTGGACCACACCTCGCCATCAGGATGATCGCCTCGTCGCAGGAAAAGCGCGCTGGCCCGCGCGACGGTCTTTCCGTTCTGTACCAGCGTGCCGTCGACAAGCTTGATGCGCCGACCTTCGCGCTGCACCGAGGTCTGAATCTGCACCGGCTCGAGCAGGACCGGACGCAGCAGGTCGACCGTGAGGCGGGCGGGCTGTAAGTCCGGATCGATACCGGATCGCTCTATCCCCCAACCCAACAGGCCTCCGACGATCTGACCGCCCATTGCCGCACCCCACGGTCCTTGCGTCAGCACGCCCGGCACATAGGAGTCGCCGTCGACAGTGAAGAACGCCTCGTGCATGATGGCGGAATCCTCAATCGTCACCGCTATCACGATAGGACACCGGATAGTAAGGACCGCGCATGCCACCAGTGATCGAAGTTCCGAGCGGGCGTAGTCCGTTCCCGATGGCGGGTGTGTCGCGCGACCCGAACGGCACACCGCGTTACGACGAGTTGCCGCCCACCTTGTTGGACATGCTCGCCGAGCAGGTCGACCGTCGCCCCGACAGCGAGGCCCTGGTCGAACTCGGCGCAGATCGATTGACCTACCGGCAGCTGTGGGACCGCGCTTCGCGGGTTGCCGGTGGGCTGCGCGCGGTTGGTCTGCAACGAGGTGACCGCGTCGCCGTGCGTTACCCCGCGGGTATCAATTGGGTACTGGCGTTTTGGGGCACCGTGATGGCCGGTGGGGTCGCAGTGGCGGTCAATACGCGGTCTGTGCAGCCAGAGGTCGAGTTCATGCTGGCCGACTCCGGTGCGCGAGTGGACCTGGCGCCGGACATGGCGCTGCCCGACGGCCAGCCGTACGTGACCGAACAACTCGGCAGCACGGACACGGCCGCGCTGTTTTACACCTCGGGCACCACCGGTCACCCCAAAGGTGTGCCGACCACCCATGAGGCATTTCTGACCAACACCGAGAACTCGCGCCGGTGTCTCGCACTCCCAAGCGACGTAGGTGAGGGGATGCGTACCCTCATCTCGGTGCCGTTGTTCCACGTAACCGGTTGCAATTCCCAGCTTTTGGCGGCTACTCGGCTCGGCGGTGCATCGGTGATCATGCCCGCACTCAACCTCGACGAATTGGCGGCCGCACTGCCCCAAGAGCGCATCTCGCTCATGGTGACCGTTCCGGCAATCTACTCCTTGTTACTGCGCAACAAGGCCTTTGCCAGTGCGGACGTTTCCGAGGTGCGCTGGGTGGGCTATGGAGGTGCGCCGATCGCCCCGTCGTTGGTGCGGTCGGTGAAGGAGGCATTTCCGCAAGCGATTGTGTTCAACGGCTACGGCATGACCGAGACGGCCTCGTTGATGACCGTACTGCCCGACAATGATGCCGTCGAGCACGCCGACTCGGTCGGCTACGCGGTCCCCTCGGTGGACCTCGGCGTGATCCCTTTCGGTGACGATCCCGCGGTGGGCGAGTTGGTCGCGCGCGGAGCTAATGTGACTGCGGGATACTGGGACCGGCCGGTGGCCACCTCGGCCGCTTTCGCGGACGGCTGGCTGCATACCGGTGACGTGGTTCGAGTCGACGACGCGGGTCGGGTGCACATCATCGACCGGCTCAAAGACATCATCAACCGCGGTGGCGAGAACATTTCCAGCGTCGAGGTCGAAGCAGTGCTGCTGGCCGCCCCCAACATTGCGGACGCCTGCGTACTGGCGGTTCCCGACGACGTGATGGGCGAGAAGGTCGGAGCCGTGCTGTTCGGTGGCGAAGAGCAGATCGATGTGCGGGCGGTGCTGGACCACTGCCGCGGGCAGCTCGCCGATTTCAAGATTCCGCAGTACGTCACCGTGGTAGACGGCGCACTTCCGCGCAACGCCGGCGGCAAACTGCTCAAGGGCAAGCTTCGTGAGCAAGTGCAGTGGGGCGACCCGCTTCGATGAGCGCGACCCTGCTGATCGCGAACCGTGGTGAGATCGCCCTTCGAATCATCAGAACCGCAACCGAACTTGGCATCCAAACGGTAGCGGTTTACGCCGAAGACGACGCTGAGGGCCCACACGTACATGCCGCCGACGAAGCGATAGGTCTGCGGGGTACCGGCCCGGCGGCCTACCTGGACCACTCCGTGTTGCTGGCGGCGGCCAAGAGCGCGGGCGCCGAGATGATTCATCCGGGATACGGATTCCTCAGCGAGGACGCCGAATTCGCCCGCGCTTGTGTGGCTGCCGGGTACACGTTCGTAGGGCCGGACGCCGACGTGCTCGACATGGTCGGCAATAAGTCATCGGCCCGTGCTGCCGCGACTGCCGCGGGCGTGCCGGTGCTGCCCGCGACCAGCGGGGCGAGCAGCGTTGAGGACGTCCGTGCATTTTTCTCCACTCAGGACGGCCCCATCATGATCAAGGCGCTGGCAGGCGGCGGCGGCCGGGGCATGCGCAAGGTGGACAGCGCCGATCAGATCGATTCTTCCTATCAACAGTGCGCAGCGGAGGCGCGACTGGGCTTCGGTGATCCCGCTGTGTTCGCCGAGGCGGTTCTGGACGCCGCGCGACACATCGAGGTGCAGGTTGTCGCGGCACCGGCCAGGCACCAAACACATGCGCTCGCTCTGGGAGACCGTGATTGCAGCATCCAGCGTCGTTATCAGAAGGTCGTTGAAATTGCGCCTGCGCAGGGGCTTTCGGATAGATTGCGTCGTGACCTGCATCTGGCCGCAGCCCGGTTCTGCGCCAGAGTCGGCCTGCGCGGGCTGGCCACCGTCGAATTCCTGGTCGCCGGTGAGAAGTTCGTCTTTCTCGAGGTGAACCCGCGTATCCAGGTGGAACACACGATCACCGAGGAGACCGCCGGGGTGGACCTGGTGGCTGTCCAGTTGGCCGTTGCGGGCGGCGCGTCCTATTACGAACTAGGACTGCCGGCCGGAATTGCTTCTGACGGTGACGAAGTCATCGGCGAGCCGGCTGCGCGACGGGGTATCGCGATTCAGGCCCGGGTCAATATGGAGACTTTTGCCCGCGACGGGTCCGTTTTGCCCTCGGCAGGTACCCTGACAGCGTTCTCGCCGCCCACCGGTCCCGGTGTACGCGTCGACACCTACGGCCGGCCGGGGCTGGTTCTCAACTCGCGGTACGACTCGCTGCTGGCCAAGGTCATCACTCATGTAAACGGATCGTCGTTGCATGCAGCGGTGCGCAAGGCGCGGACCGCGCTGGCTGAGTTCAGCATCGAGGGCGTTCGCACAAACATCAGTTTCCTGCGAGAGCTTCTGTCCGACAGTCAAATTCAGTCAGGTGTGGTGACGACGAGTTTCCTCGATGCCAAGCTCTCCGAGTTTGCGGCTGCAGCGCTCTCGCACCAACACGACACTCGGGCCGCGGCGGTCGAGCTGTACCCGGGTGAGGAAGCGCTGCGTGCGCAGCTGGCCGGGACCGTGGTCGAGGTGGTACCCGGTGGCACCGACTTCGGTCCCGGCGATCAGCTGGTGGTGCTCGAGGCGATGAAGATGCAGCACGTGCTCGTCGCGCCGGATGCGCTGCGGACGGTCCGGAGTCTGGTGACACCCGGCCAAGTCGTCGGGACCGGGGACCCCTTGCTGGTTTTCACCCGGACGGGTGCCGGCGCCGACGGCGAATCCATAGCCGCTGCCGTCGATCTCGACCGATCGCGCGCCGACCTTGACGAGGTCGCCGAACGCCATCTGCTCACCCTCGACGAGGGCCGACAGGCCGCTGTTGCCAAGCGGCACAGGCAAGGTCGCCGCACCGCCCGAGAGAACATCGCTGATCTGGTTGATGCCGGCAGCTTCGTCGAATACGGTGCGCTAGCCATTGCCGCGCAGCGCAGCCGGCGCTCAGAAGAGGACCTGATCGCCAACACCCCGGCCGACGGCCTGGTCGCCGGCCTGGCGACCATCGGTGCCGACCGCTTCGGACGAGCGGCGGCCGAGGCTGTTGTGGTGTCCTACGACTACACCGTGCTGGCCGGCACGCAGGGCATGCGCAACCACGCCAAAACCGATCGTGTCTTCGATTTGGCCGTCCGAAAACGGCTACCGGTGGTGTTGTTCGCCGAGGGTGGCGGTGGCCGTCCCGGGGACACCGACGTCGGCGGCAGGGCCGGATTGGACGTGCCGACTTTCCGGGTACTGGCTGGGCTGTCCGGCCGGGTGCCGTTGGTGTCGATAGTCTCCGGCCGGTGCTTCGCCGGCAATGCCGCGCTGGCGGGGGTGTGCGATGTCATCATCGCCACCCCGGACGCCAATATCGGGATGGGCGGGCCGGCAATGATCGAGGGCGGTGGGCTCGGGGTGTACCCGCCTGAGGCGATCGGGCCGATCGAGGTCCAGCGGCGCAACGGAGTGGTGAGCCTGGTTGCCCGCGACGAGGCGCACGCCGTGTCGCTGGCCCAGCAGTACCTGTCGTATTTTCAGGGCAGCGCGCAGGATTGGGAACCACCGGATCCGCGGCTGGCCCGGCATGTGGTCCCGCAGAATCGGCTACGCGCCTACGACGTGCACCGGGCGATCGAGTCGATCGTCGATGTCGGCTCAGCCCTGGAGTTGCGCCCCGACTACGGCGTCGGGGTAGTCACCGCGCTCATCCGGGTGGAGGGCGTGGCATATGGGCTGATCGCCAACAGCAGTCACCATCTGGGCGGTGCGATTGATGCCGAGGCGGCGGACAAGGTCGCCGACTTTCTCGCCCTCTGCGAGTCGTTCCGGCTACCGGTGATCTCGTTGTGCGATACACCCGGATTCATGGTCGGCCCGGACGCGGAAAAAGAAGCCGCGGTGCGCCGATTCGGCCGGATGTTCGTCGTCGGCGCGCGACTGACGGTGCCGCTCGGAATGATCATCCTGCGCAAGGGCTATGGATTGGGCGCCATGGCGATGGCCGGAGGCTCGTTCCGTGCGCCGCAGTTCACCGTCGCCTGGCCTACCGGAGAAATCGGCGGCATGGGCCTGGAAGGTGCCGTGCGACTCGGGTTCAGCAAGGAGCTGGCCGCCGCGGCAGACCCGACCGAACGCCAAAACTTATTCGAGCGTCTCGTCGGGGCGGCTTACCAGCACGGGAAGGCGGTGCGGTCGGCCACCACGTTCGAACTCGACGACGTGATCGACCCCGCAGAGTCCCGGGCCTGGATCACCAGGCTGCCGGGACCCTGAGGGTCTTCCTGCGGAGGCTGTTACGCGTGGCCGGAACCGCAGCCGACGCCTGGCAGGCATCCGGTACCGCCCGGCACGCCGCCCGGACCCGCGAACTGGCCGCCGGAGCCGCAACCGACGCCCGGGATGCAGCCGGTGCCGCCCGGCCCGCCGCCGGGGCCGCCGTTCTGGCCGCCGACGCCGCAGTTGCCGTTGGCGTCGCAGCCGCCGCCGCCCGGATCGTCCTTGACGATAACGTGAGTGGGCGAAGGTCCGGTCATCGCTGGTCCGGCACCAAAAGTGTCGGCTGCGGCCGTTGGAGCGGCAGCAACCGCCGCAGCGACGGCCCCGGCCACGAACAGTGGTTTCATGAGCTTGAATTTCGCTAACATTTTTACCGATTACCACCTACACACGCGTACAAAACATCGAATTCGACATCCGGTGCAACCGGGTTCTCGCCGCCGGCGAGAACCCGCTACAACGCAAGAGAAGGCGTCCAAAATGACCTCAATGGATCTGACCGGCCGTACCGCGATTGTCACCGGTGCTTCGCGCGGAATCGGGCTGGCGATCTCGCAACAGCTGGCGACCGCCGGCGCCAATGTGGTACTCACCGCCCGTAAGCAGGAGGCAGCGGAGGCGGCCGCGGCGCAGGTCGGCGACCGGGCCCTGGGGGTCGGCGCTCACGCGGTCGACGAGGACGCCGCCCGGGCATGCGTGGACGTCGCACTGGAGCGCTTCGGCAGCGTGGACATTTTGGTGAACAACGCGGGAACCAATCCGGCGTACGGCGCACTGATCGACCAGGACCACGCCCGGTTCGCCAAGATCTTCGACGTCAACTTGTGGGCCCCGCTGCTGTGGACGTCGCTCGTCGTCAAGTCATGGATGGGTGAGCACGGCGGTGCGGTCGTCAACACCGCGTCCATCGGCGGCCTGCACCAATCCCCGGCGATGGGTATGTACAACGCCACCAAGGCTGCGCTGATCCATGTCACCAAACAACTGGCGCTGGAGCTCTCACCGGGTATCCGGGTCAATTCCGTCTGCCCGGGGGTGGTTCGGACCAGACTGGCCGAGGCGCTGTGGAAGGACCACGAGGACCCGTTGGCCTCGTCGATAGCGCTCGGGCGCATCGGCGAGCCGGTCGATGTGGCGGGCGCAGTCGCCTTCCTGGTTTCCGACGCGGCGAGCTGGATCACCGGTGAGACGATGGTCATCGACGGCGGTCTGCTGCTCGGCCCCGCGCAGGGCTTCCAGGCAAAACCAGGAGCAACGCAATGAGCACGGACGGCGCGGCCGACCTGGACGCGCGGGTGCAGGCCCTGCTCGACGAGCACGACCCGGCTACCAGCGACCCGCGGAGTTTCCTCGGCGCACAGTACGACGCTGGGCTGGCCTGGGTGCACTTGCCGCAGGGTTTCGGTGGGCTGGACTTGCCGCGATCTGCCCAGCAGCGGGTTGACGCCAAGTTGGCCGCCGCGGGTGCGCCGGTGGGCGGCACCGTCAAGAACTTCATCGGCATGGGCATGGCGGCACCGACGATCGCGGCGGTCGGGACCGACGAGCAGAAGCGAAAGTTCCTGCGCCCGTTGTTCACCGGCGAGCACGTCTACTGCCAGTTGTTCAGCGAGCCGGGTGCGGGTTCGGACCTGGCCGGGGTGGCCACCCGCGCGATCCGTGACGGCGACGAATGGATCGTCAACGGGCAGAAGGTGTGGACGTCAATGGCGCAGCACGCGCAGATGGCCATCCTGGTGGCGCGCACTGATCCGACAGTGCCCAAGCACTCGGGCCTGACCTACTTCCTGTGCGACATGACCCAACCTGGTGTCGAAGTCCGGCCGCTGCGCCAGATCACCGGCGAAGCCGAATTCAACGAGGTGTTCCTGACCGACGTCCGGGTGCCCGATTCGAATCGGCTCGGCGCGGAGGGCGGCGGCTGGCGGGTCGCCACCACCACGCTGAACAACGAGCGGGTTGCGATCGGTTCGCGCGCCGGGGTTCCGCGCGAGGGCGGGATCATCGGCAGGGTCACCGAAGCCTGGCGGAAGGAACCGGGGCTACGCAACCCTGCGATGCATGACGAACTGATGCGGCTCTGGGTCGACGCCGAGGTCCTTCGACTCAGTGGTGAACGGTCGCGTCAGCAGGCTGCGGCCGGGCAGCCCGGACCGGAAGGCGCCGGGATGAAGATCGCATTTTCGCGTCTGGCGCAGGCGATTTCGGGTTTTGACATCGAACTGCACGGCGAATCCGGACTGCGCTACGACGACTGGACCATGCGCAGAACAGAAGTCGTCGACCTGATCGGGCGCGACCCCGGATACCGCTACCTGCGGGCACGCGGGAACTCGATCGAGGGTGGCACCTCGGAGATCTTGCGTAACACCATCTCGGAGCGGATTCTTGGCCTGCCCGGCGAACACCGCGTCGACAAGGATGTCGCCTGGAAGGATCTGGCCCGATGAGCATCGGCGACCTGCTGTACTCGGACACCGAGGAGGCATTGCGAGACAGCGTCCGCAATCTGTTCGCCGACCGGTGCCCACCGGAATCCGTTGCTGCGGCCTATGAATCAGTGCCGCAAGACTTTTCAGCTGTGTGGCGAACGCTGGCCGTGGAGCTGGGGGTGGCCGGGCTGCTGGTACCCGAATCGCTCGGCGGCGCGGGGGCGAGCGCGCGCGAGGCCGCGGTCGTCATGGAGGAGATCGGCCGGGCTGTGGCGCCGGTGCCGTTCTTGTCCAGCGCAGTGCTGGCGACGGTCGCGCTGTTGGAGGCCTCCGAAACCGAAACCGAAACTGCGACCGACACAGCTACCGAGACCGTGTCTGAGCTGGCTCAGGGTGCGGCCACCGGGGCGCTGGTAGTGCCGCTGTCCACCGCGCCCGGTGACCCCGTCGCCGGGGTCAGCATCGGCGCCGACGGCCTGACCGGGGCGGTCAGCAGCGTCGCGGGTGCCGGCGAGGCCGACGTGCTGGTGGTGCCGGTCGCGGGTCCGGAAGGACTCGAACTGCACACCGTGTCCCGGACCGGGGCCGGTGTCGAGGTATCGCCGGTGCTGGCGCTGGATATGACCAGACCCCTCGCGGACGTGCGGTTCTCGGGGGCAGCGTCGTCACGCATCGGCCCGGCGGAAACCGCACTCCAGGCAGCGCTGGAGACCGGCGCGGCCCTGCTGGCGTCTGAACAACTCGGGGTGGCGCAATGGTGCTTCGACACCACGCTGGCTTACGCCAAGCAACGCAAGCAGTTCGGCCGCGCGATCGGCTCGTACCAGGCGATCAAACACCGGCTGGCTGATCTGTGGTTTGAGGTCAGTTCGGCCACGTCGGCGGCCCGCTACGCCGCCGACACATGCGCGCTGGGCGACGCGGACGCGAGCGTTGCCGCGGCCATCGCTCAGGCTTACTGCAGCGGCATCGCCGTGCACGCCGCGGAGGAGTGCGTACAGCTGCACGGCGGCATCGGGATGACCTGGGAGTATCCAGCGCACTTGTACCTCAAGCGGGCCAAGAGCGACCAGTTGGCCCTCGGCACCGCCTACCGTCACCGGTCGCGGTTGGCCGAGTTGGTGGACCTGCCGTCGAGCTAGGCCAGTCGTGAGCGACCGCTTGCGCGCGCTAAGCCGTAGCTCTTCGCTGCGGTCGTGGAAGGTGGCCAGCGCCTAGCGCGGTAGCGCCGAACCGAAGACCTCCGTCATCGCCGTCCAATGCCGCTCGTCGGCGGCGGCATCGTAGGGCGGATTGTCCGGGACCGCGAAACCGTGGGCCGCCTGGTACCACTCGATGGTGTGCTGCACGCCGGCCGCCGTCAGCGCTTTGTCGAGCTGTTCAGCATGGTCGGCCGTGAAGGACGCGTCATTCTCGGCGCCGCCGATGTACACAGTGGCGCTGATCCGGTCAGCCAACAGGTGCGGGCTGTCCGCGGTGTCGGTCACCAGGCCGCCACCGTGGAAGGACGCCGCCGCCGCGACGCGGTCGGGAAGACGGCCGGTCACCACCACCGATGTCCGCCCACCCATGCAATAGCCGCACACGCCGAATCGCTCCCCGGAAACCTCGGGACGAGCGGCCAGGTAGTCGAAGAAGGCAGCCGCGTCCCCGGCCATCTTGTCCGGTGTGATGCTGCCAATCATGGACATCAACCGCTTGCGCTCCTGCTCGTCGCTGAACGCGGTGGCCATCTCGAACGGGGCCCAGTCGCCATTGCGGTAGTAGACGTCGGGAAGCACTACGGCATAGCCGAATCCGGCCAGCTTGGCCGCCATTTTCTCGAAGGAGTCGCGGACCCCGCCGGCGTCGGGGTACATGACCACGCCGGGCCAGGGGCCGGCCCCTTCAGGGGTGAACAGCTGGACGGGGCAGGTGCCATCGGGAGTCGTGACGGTGTCGGTGATGTTCGGCATGGCCTCCGTTGTACTCCTACCGCCTCGACGTGAATTATTCGGCGTCGATCCGCTGCGCCCGGCTACGCCGCGCTTGCGATCGCCGCTAGCGTTCATCGGCGTCGATCCGCTGCGCCCGGCTACGCCGCGCTTGCGAT
>Ga0209693_10000063_pt1 | contig 39141 bp, 41 predicted proteins | sample HubBroMetageWRM3_FD_188345 | JGI IMG/M metagenome (GOLD analysis project Ga0209693, IMG submission 188345) | Warmed soil microbial communities from the Hubbard Brook experimental Forest, New Hampshire - Hubbard Brook CCASE Soil Metagenome WRM 3... | ecosystem: Environmental > Terrestrial > Soil... | reverse complement strand
AACTGGCATGGGCGGAATGTCATTTGCGCCAGGCGCGAAATCTACGAACCTCTTTGGCGCCATTGCCGAAACAATCGGCGTTCCAGGTATGCGTCAATGCCACGATTGCACCTGAGCGCATTGAATTTGAACGCTCGCCGTGCGTATTGAGTATTCAGCGTCGCCATTGCGGGATAACGCTGGAGTCGGTTGACGATGGGCTGATGCTGGACCTGCAGCGACGCAGCCTGCGCCCAGACGGTGGCGCCGTGGACGTTGCCGGACCGATAGTCAATCGTCATGCCGTGTCTCCTAACGTGACGATGGTACGTAGGCAGCGCTTGGACCAGGCTGCTCGGTATCTGAGGGTTTGCTGTGAGGTATTGCTCCGGAGAAAAGCGATGAGCACCAACCCAACAAGTCCGGCGATGGCGATGTGCGAGCAGGGCCCACTCGGCACGCGACGCCTTCGTCCTAGCGCGCCAGTTAACAGCTAACGTGCTCCGCTGTACCACCGATTGCACCGGAGATTTGATCCGCAAGCGTCGGAGATGGCTGTTCGATGGTCCAGCGGTCACCATCCACATAGTCAAATGTCGACTCGCCGAATGCCTTTACTAGCCGGCAGCCCGTCGTCTTTACAAAGCCGACCCAGTTGTCGCGCTCGGCGTTGTCTTTCCAAATGATCAGTGAGAGGCCCTCGTTCTGAACCTTGCACGAACCAACGTCGTCGGCGCCCCCTACATCCATCTCGCGATCACTACTTGTAACCGCTTGATAGCCGGCGCATGCAAGACCCGCCTTGTTGAGAGCATCGCGGAGGTCTGCGCTCGAGGAAAAGCTGACGTCCGCCCTTGCTTCAGACTGCAATCCTCCGGAACCAGCGAGCACAACTACGAGCAACGCACCGCAGAACTTCCTCGTGTCCACGCCTGGGCTCCCTTCAACCTTTCGACCCGCCCCGCGCGATGCGGAGGGTTAACCGGTGGAGGAGAGGAAATTCCTTCTGCCCGCCGGCGCCGCGATCAGCATCATGCATCTGAGACCGATGTGGAAGCGTGCGCAGGCCGCAAGCGGCTGATGCCCAAGGGGCTGTGGCGGCGATGGTGTTGAGCGCTATGACCATATCGGGTGCATTCTTCGCGGTGAGCTGCCAGCCCGGCAACCGTGAAACTGGACAGCATGGCGTTTGATCGGATTCAGGGTTGCATGCTACCCACAAGTGGGTCGTCGTCTCGGTGCGCGCGATCCGCGACTACTGGCCGAGCTGAATCGACGCGAGACACCAAGCAGTCTCGGAAGCCGGACCCGCTTACACTTTTCTCGGTCCGCTTCACAGCTCACCCCGCCCCGCCCGCCAGCACACCCATCATCCGGTGACCTCCGATAAGACTGATTTCCGCAAACGAGGACCCGATCGGCGCCCCTGGGTGGGCAGTCCGCCAAGGAGGACAACCGATGACTGGGCGTAACGATCTGCAAGCCAAGCCATTCGGAGGGGGTCGGGCTGCCCTTCGCCGCGTGGTCGCCGCATCGATGGCCGGCACCGTCGTCGAATGGTACGAATTCTTCCTCTACGGCACCGCGGCCACGCTGGTGTTCAGCAAGGTGTTCTTCGCGCGGGGCGGCAACGATCTCGACGCCATCCTGGCCGCCTTCGTGACCTACGCCGTCGGCTTCGCCGCCCGGCCACTTGGTGGCATCGTCTTCGGCCAACTCGGGGATCGGTACGGTCGCAAAAAGCTGCTCCAGCTCAGCCTGCTGCTGGTCGGCAGCGCCACCTTCCTCATGGGCTGTCTGCCGACGTTCGCCCAGATCGGCTATTGGGCCCCGGCCCTGCTGGTGGTGCTGCGGTTCATCCAGGGCTTCGCCGTCGGCGGTGAGTGGGGCGGCGCCATTCTGCTCGTCGCGGAACACAGCCCCAACTCCAGCCGCGGTTTCTGGGCGAGCTGGCCGCAGGCCGGTGTGCCCGGCGGGAACATGCTGGCCACTGCTGTGCTGCTGGTTCTCACGTCGACGCTGTCCGACGCGGCGTTCCTCAGCTGGGGCTGGCGAGTCGCGTTCTGGTTGTCCGCGGTCGTCGTTCTGATCGGCTACTACATCCGCACCAAGGTGACAGACGCACCGATTTTCTTCGAGGCACAGCAATACGCCGAGCGCACCAAAGCGACCCGGATCGGTGTCTTTGAGGTGTTAAAGCGTTACCCGCGTGGCGTTTTCACCGCCATGGGCTTACGTTTCGGCGAGAACACCATGTACTACCTGGTGGTCACCTTTTCCATCACGTATCTCAAAGTGCATGTCCACGCGCAGACCAAGGCCATCTTGTGGTGGCTGCTGGTCGCTCATGCCGTGCATTTTGCGGTCATACCCCTGGCCGGACATCTCAGTGACCGATTTGGCAGGCGGCCAATCTATTTCATCGGTGCCGCTTGTGCCTGCACCTGGGGATTCTTTGCATTCCCGATGATGAACAGCGGCCGCAACGCGATCATCATGTCGGCGATCGTCATCGGCCTGGTATTCCATGGCCTGATGTATGCCGTCCAGCCCGCGGCCATGGCGGAGATGTTCCCGACCCGGATGCGCTATTCAGGGGTGTCGCTCGGCTATCAGGTCACCTCAATCGTCGCCGGCTCGCTGGCACCGATCATTGCTGTCCGCCTGCTCGAGACCTACAAATCCGCGGTGCCCATCGCCTGGTACTTGGCCGCTACCGCCGCGGTGAGCGCAGCGGCCGCCGTAGCCGCCCGCGAGACCAAGGGCGAAGACCTGGCAGACGTCGACATCGCCGATGCCCGGGATCTCGCCGCCCACCAAGACCCGGCTGCTGCAGTGCGGGCGCCGTGAAGCGCGGCACGGAAGCTCGAGCCAGGGGCCTGCGCTACGTGGGCTTGTCGATCTCGACTTGTTCATCCGCATTCGCGACGGTCTGGCCGCGTGCCGCGAAAGCGCCCGCGATCGGGGTGAAGGCGATCGTCAGCAGTGCGCCGAACATCAACGCCGACGATTCGCCTGCGGCCAGAAGGTGTTCCTCGGTCCCGATAGTGGCCGCGGCCACCGGCACGCCGAGCTGCGCGGCCGACAGCACAGCAAGTGTTATCGGCTGGCCGAGCAGCCTTCCCACGCAATGCGCCAGCACAGCACCCAGCCCCAGGCCCACTCCCAACAGAATGAATTTCGGGTGCGAACCGAGTTCGCGCACCTGCAGCGAGGCGCCCAGCCAGACAAAGAACAACGGGCTGAAAAACCCCTCAGTGATACCGAATAGCTGACGTGCCAACCGTCGCGGTTCGCCGACCGCCGCGATCACCAAGCCCAACGCGAAGCCCGCCAACATGATCGACACGTGGGTGTTGACGGCCAGCGCCGCCAGCGCGAACAGCACGAACAGGTTGGTCCGCAATTCCAGCGCGAGCTGGTGTTTCTGGGAATAGGCGTGCATGCGCTGACGCCAGCCCTTGTGGTCGACCGCACGTAGAACCACGAAGAGCACCACCGCGAAGCCCGCAATCGCCAGTGCGCCCAGTGCTGCCGTTGGCGCCCGCCGGAAGTCGATCACCAACGGCAGCAAAACAATACACGCAGCATCCGCGATGGCGATCTGCGCAGTCGCGGACAGCACACGCGGTCCCTGCAAGCCCAGCGAATCGATCACCGGCAACGCCAGCGCCGCTGACGAAGACGTCATCAGAACCCCGTAAAGCGCCGCGTGGCCGGTGCCGAAGGCAGTCGCCAACCCGACACCGAGAGCCAGCGCGACGACACCGACGAGAACCGCTCGCGCCAACGCCAGCGGCACCGCCGAGCGCACCTGGCTGCTACGGACGGGAACATGGGTGCCCACGACAAACATCACCAGCGCGAAGCCGATATTCGCGAACAACTGAAACGTCGAGTTGGTGACGTCGAGGACGCCGAAACCGGTCTTGCCGAGGATGAGCCCCGCGATCAGCTCACCGATGATCAGCGGAATCCGCAAGCGCGGCAACGATGCCAGCAGCGGACCCGCGAAACCTACGGCGGTTAGCAGCGCCAACGTGTCGAAACCGAATCCTTGCACGTCAACGGCCCTTCCGCGGCGACGACACTAGGCTTCCACCTTTGCTCCCGCTGCTTGCCCGCGTGCGGCTATCAGATTGCGGAATTACACCGGAGTAATTCCCGTTCATTTGGGGAACTACTCGGGATACCAGTACGAAGGAGGGCTCGACCTTATGACCACTATCATCACACCGCTGCCGCGCGGAGCCATCGGCGCGGACACGTTTGACCAGCTCGGCACCCGGGTGATCTTCGGTCCCGCGGTGGGAGACGAGGCGGCCAGCGCCCGCGCCACCGCGATACAAGCCGCAAACGGCGCGATCGTCGACGACCCCACCGAAGAAAGTCCACACGTGGAGTTGTATTTGGCCACCGGAGAACTGACCCCGGCGGCGGCCGAGCAACTCGCGCACGACCTGATCGCCGCAAGTGATCTGGCACGAGCGTGGGAACTGGACGCTGCCATTGCCAGGCACCCCGCCGGCCGCAAGCGGCGACCAAGCTAGCCACCGCGCCACCCACAAATCGGTCGCCCTTGGCCGAACCCGCCCAGACTTCTCTCGATCCACTTCGTCGCGCACCCCGCAAACGGGATGATGCGGTGGGCGAGTGAACATTCGTTTACCTATCTCAGAATCGCTCGGGCAGCACAACGCGAACTAACAAAATCCCACCAGCACAGTCTGCCGAACTGTTGGAGCAGGTTCGCAACATTGACGACCATTTCACGCCCGCCACCGGCGATATTCTTCTTTTACCAGGTCAGCACCGCTGTCAAGGGTCGGCAGCCCCAAGGACCTCGGCATGTTTGCCGGCCGGGATTCAGGGAACGTAACCAGAGGGGGGTGCGCGTGCGCCGGCCTGCGCGCCCGCCAAGGTCCCGTCGGTTCAGCCCGAGAGCCGACGGGACCGCTATTTTCGAGGGTCTCAGCGCTCTTTACCGGCTGACGCCCACCGTCCTAGATGCAGCCGAACGGGAGTCATCCAGGAGTAGCGTGCGGCTATGGATGGGTCGACAAGCTTGTGGATTCTCGCTGGCTACCAGAGTGATTTCGCTCGCAACCTGACCAGAGAAGACCGCGACTTCGCGGCTTTGACCGCGGAGGTCGTGGACCACACGCTCGCCTCCGCCAAGGTGAACGTTATCGCCGCAGTCACGGAAAAGGGCTTTTGACAATGGACGTTGAGATCGTCGGCAAGTTCCTGTCGACCCTGCCCGGAGACGACGACCACCCCTACCGCACCGGTCCATGGCGCCCGCAGACCACCGAATGGGACGCCGACGACCTCACCCCCGTAGCCGGCGAAATCCCCCGCGACCTGGACGGCATCTACCTGCGCAACACCGAAAACCCGCTGCACCCGGCGTTCAAGACCTATCACCCATTCGACGGCGACGCCATGGTGCACGTCGTCGGCTTCCGCGACGGAAAAGCCTTCTACCGCAACCGCTTTGTCCGCACTGATGGTTTTTTGGCGGAGAACGAAATGGGTGAGCCGCTGTGGCCGGGTTTGGCCGAGCCGGTGCAATTAGCCAAGCGCGAGCAGGGCTGGGGCGCGCGAACCAGGATGAAGGACGCATCGAGCACCGACGTCATCGTCCACCGAGGTATCGCGCTGACCAGCTTCTACCAGTGCGGTGATCTGTACCGGATCGACCCGTACTCGGCTAATACGCTCGGCAAGGAGACCTGGAACGGACATTTCCCGGTCGACTGGGGCGTGTCGGCGCATCCGAAAGTCGACAGCAAGACCGGGGAACTGCTGTTTTTCAACTACAGCAAGCAAGACCCGTACATGCGTTACGGGGTGGTCGACGAGAGCAACGAACTAGCCCACTACGTCGACATCCCACTGCCCGGGCCGCGGCTACCGCACGACATGGCGTTCACCGAAAACTATGTGATCCTCAACGATTTCCCGTTGTTCTGGGACCCGAGCCTGCTCGAGCACGATGTGCACCTGCCCCGGTTCTATCCCGATATCCCATCGCGCTTTGCGGTGATCCCGCGCCGGGGCGGAACCGACGACATCCGGTGGTTCGAGGCGGACCCGACGTTCGTGCTGCACTTCACCAATGCCTACGAAGATGGTGACGAGATCGTGCTCGACGGGTTCTTCGAAGGCGATCCTCAGCCCGCCGAAAACGGAGCCGCCGGCGGAACGAAGTGGGACAAGCTGTTTCGCTTCCTGGCCTTGGATCGCCTGCAGTCTCGGCTGCACCGCTGGCGATTCAATCTGGTCACCGGCGCGGTGAAAGAAGAGCAACTGTCCGAGTCCATCACCGAATTCGGGACCATCAACCCCGATTACGCCGCAGGTATCTACCGCTACACCTATGCCGCCACCGGAAAACCGGGCTGGTTCCTGTTCGACGGACTGGTGAAACACGACCTGCTCACCGGAAACCAGCAGGGCTACTCATTCGGCGACGGAGTCTACGGAAGTGAGACCGCGGTGGCGCCACGAAAGGGCAGCACCGGCGAAGACGACGGCTACCTGGTCACCCTCACCACCGACATGAACGCTGACGCCTCGTACTGCGCCATCTTCGACGCTGCCCGAATCGCCGACGGCCCGGTGTGCAAATTACCACTGCCGGAACGCATTTCCAGCGGCACCCATTCGACGTGGGTTTCGGGTGCGGAGTTGCAGCGCTGGGATACCGCGGACGCGGCGGCTGGCGCGATCGGGCTGTGATAATCGCCGAGCCTGTAACCCGGCGACGTAACTACTAGTAGCGCTGTGCAGATTTACAGGCTCGGTGATCGGAGGAGCAGTGAATAAACCCCGCCGGAGCACAAACTGGCCCAACGAGTTGTCGTCGATCGGCGCCATCCGCTTCGCCCGCCGCTCGTCGAACTTCCAAGAAACAGTGCGGTTCTACCGTGAACTGGTGGGGCTCCCGGTCTATGAAACCTTCGGCGCCAGCTATGGCAGCAACGGTGCGATCTTCGGCCTGCCCAGCTCGCATCTGACGATGGAAATCGTAGAAGCGGTCGACGCCGTCGCCGTGGACCATCACGAACAGCTCTGCCTGTACTTCCCTGACAAGAAGGCACAACACGCAGCAATCGCACGCCTGCAACGGGAATCGCTGGAACCCGTTGACCAGCACCCGTACTGGGAAGCGTCGGGGGCAGTCACCTATCGTGACCCGGACGGCCGCGAAGTCGTGTTCGCCCCCTTCGTGTACGGACTCAACGAGCCCGTCGAAAGCTCTGCGTCCGGCAGCCACGAGTTCCCATCGCCCTGAGATTTCAGCGCTGAGGCCGATTCGCCGCCAATGCTGCCGCTACCGCCCAAAGCGAACACGCCACGGCGCACACCGCGCCGACTGCACCGACATAGAGTCCGTACTCAGCTGACACCGGTGGGTTGACATTGCGTTTGTAGTACAGCGCTGTCAGCGCCACGATGAGCAGCGAAACGGTCAGCGCGGCAATGGAAGCAAGCCTCAGGGACAGGCCCCTACCCACCAGCGCACCCGCCACCAGCAGCGCCGAGGACAGCAGCACGATGAGCTGACCTGCACCGAACCCCGAAGGAAGCATCAGGCTCCCGTGGCTACCCCCGATGGCGTTGGCCCAGCCGCCGCCGTTGACCGTAGTGGTCAGCCACGGCATCCAGGCGCTGGCCGAAACGACCAGGGCGAAGAACGCCACCAGCCAACCGGGGCGCAGGCGGCGGGTCATGATTGCGACATTAGTAGGGTGTCGGACGAGTCGGCGCTCGCCACACGCGGCATGGCCGTGATCACCCGCGGTGTCTTGGCGACGTCCTCAGCCGGATTTGACGGCCAACACCTGATCCACCCCCATCCGGCCTTCCTCGAAGGCGAGCATGGCGCCAGCCAGATACAACCGCCACACCCGGGCCACCTCTTCGCCCTGCAGCGCGACGAATTCGTCGAAGCGGTTCTCCAGCGTGTCGATCCAGTGCGCGGCGGTGCGGGCATAGTGCTCGCGCATCGCCCCGACGGAGCGGATCTCGAAACCCGCGTCCTGCAGGTAGCGCAGCGTCTGCCAAAGCGGCCGCATGTGCATGTCGGGCGCGATATAGGCCTCGATGAACGCTCCTCCCCCCGGCGCCGCATCGGCGCGACGAGACATCTGCTGAAACACCAGCCTGCCGCCAGGCTTCAGCGCGCGACCAAGGATTGCGACGTAAGTCGGATACAAGCGCTCCCCTACGTGCTCGCCCATTTCGATGGAAGCGACCGCGTCGAAGGCCGCGTGCGACGTCGGGAGCTTGCCGAAGTCGCGGTAGTCCTGCAGCCGAACCTCGATGCTGTCGGTCAGGCCACGGTCGGCAGCGCGGGCAACGGTGAAATCGCGCTGCTGGGCCGACAGCGTGATCCCGGTGGCGCGGACACCGTAGCGGTGTGCCGCGTGCAGGATCAGCGATCCCCAACCGCAACCGACATCAAGCAGATGCATCCCCGGCTTGAGGCCGAGCTTGCGGCAGATCATCTCCAACTTCGCAGTCTGCGCGTCGTACAGCGACTGGCCCTGGCGGGTGAAATACGCCGACGAGTAAGCCATGTGGTCGTCAAGCAGCAGCTGGTAAAAATCGTTGGACAGGTCATAGTGGTGGGCGATCACCGCCTGATCGCGGCGCCTGGTGTGTAGCCGCCCGGACAGTCGCGCCTCGCTGGCCGGGGCTGCGGGCGGCAGACCGACCGCTCCCAGTCGCGCGGCTTGCAGAACCGCCACCGCTCTGCCCCGTTTTGGAAACCCGGCACCCGGGTGCGATCGGGCCAATCGCCAGGCTCGGCGCAGTCCGTCCGTCAGGTCGCCCTCGACATCGATGTCACCCGTCACATAGGCGCGGGCCAAGCCCAGTTCACCTGGGCGCCAAAGCAATCTACGCAAAGCACGTCGCGAACGCACCACCAGAACCGGGCCATCGGCGGGCCCGGCCTCACTGCCGTCCCAGGCACGTATCCGAACTGGCGGCTCGACGCCGGTGGTGCTTCGCAGCAGGACCACCAGGCGATCAACGACGGGCGCCACGATCCCCATTCAGGCCCGGGTCAGGAGCCGTGAACACCGTGACGAACGTCTGCAGCGATTCGCGGATATCGCTACGCAGTGCGGCGGCAACGATCATGCCGATCGGCCCGAACAGCGCCGGGCCACCAAGGTGCATGTCGAAGCTGACCACGGAGCCTTCATCTTTCGGCTGAACCTTGACCATCAACTTGACCTTGACGCCTCCCACGCCGTCGCCGTTGAGCGTCATAGCCTCCGGCGGTTTGTAATGCACGATCGTCCACTTGATCCGGTTGAGCATGCCCTTGACCTCGACGATGGACTCGATGACCGTGCCCTTCTGCAGGTCGTCGGGCAACTTGCTGCGCCACACCCGGTGGATGCTCAGCCATTCCTTGTAACGAGATAGATCGGAGGCGTGCTTCCAGGCCTGCTCCGGTGGCAGCGGTACGTCGATGGATCCAGAGAGTTTCGCCATGCGTTCAGTTCTGCTGATCGCCCTTGTCGTCGGGGTTAGCGGCCTTCCTGGCCTCGTCCTGCGCCTTTTCCTGCACCTTCTGGATGGTGTCGGAATACTTGTGCTGCGTCTTTTCGTCGACGAACTCGCCGGCTTTGTCGATCGCTGTCTCGACCTTGTCGGCGTTCTGCGCCAACAGATCCTTTGCTTTGTCCAGGAATCCCATGCGCGACGTCCCTTCCCTACGGATCACCAGCGCCGCCGGGGAATCCTGCATTGCTGGTAGCAGCCTAACTTGTCGGTGTCCTGGCCACCCCAGTCGCCGGAGCCGATAGCACGTCAGCCTTCAGGTGCTAGCTCGGGTGAAGGTTCCCAACTTGTCTGAGTCGAAGTACTCCAGGTTCAGCGTGGCGCCGGGGAACCCCGAGAAGATAGCCTTGGAAATCGTTCCAGACGGTGCGTTTTCGCTTGTCAACGCGAACGTGAAAGTGTCACCGTCCCAGTGCGTCAAATTGAACGTCTGGTTTTTGGGTCCCAGCGACAACTGCAGTCCGCCTTCGCTTTCTGTCACAGTGGCCGGCCCCCAGTAGTCGTTGGCGTACACCCCGACATAGTCGCTGACCGGTCTTTGCGGCGCGGCGTTGGCTGGGGGCTGTTTGCCGACCAGCGAGCCCTCGGGATCATTCAGCGGGGCGAGTCCTTTCTTGTACAGGGCCACCCAGTCCTCACGAACCTGGCCGTACTGCACCAGATCCATGAATTGCGCGGTCAGCGCCTCCGGCACGCCGTAGGGCGCAGCGTTGGTCAACACGATGATGCCGATGTCCTCGGACGGCAGCACCGCGAAGTTCGTCGCCGCCCCCAACGAAAAGCCACCGGAGTGGCTGTACTGGGTGCGCCCCGACGAGGTCACCGAGACGTTGAATCCATGACCGTAGAGGCCGGCGCGGGCTGTCGGCGATGCCGCGGCCACCGAAATGACCTGCGGGGTGATAGCAGCCAGCAACGCCTCCGGCGATGTGATCCGCTGGCCCTTGTAAACGCCATTGGCCATCACCATGGTCAGCCAGCGCGCCATGTCGTTGACCGACGAACTGACCCCGCCGGCGGGTGTCTGGGGATCCGGTTCCCGTTGGAAGCGCGGCTCCCATTTGTCGCCGACTTTGACGTGGTTCACCGCGTGGTCTGGCCTGGCCATGAAATCAGCGAAGCGCGAGCTTGTGGAGGTCATCCCCAGCGGGCGGTAGAGCACCTTGTCGGACAGATCCTCCCACGGTTCGCCTGCTGCGGCCGCCACCGCCTCGGCAGCTGCGGTGACTCCGAAATTGGTGTAGGCGTAGCTAATTCGAAACGGTTGCAGTGGCAGGAGGCGCAGCCGCTCTATCGTCTGGCGACGGTCGTAGCCCAGATCCTCCAGTTGGTCGCCGGCGTGATCCGGCAGCCCGGAACGATGTGAATACAGGTCAGCGATGGTCACATGGCTGGTGACGTAAGGATCCGAGAGCGCAAACCACGGCAGCTTGGACACCACGGGCGTGTCCCAGGTGATGACGTTGTCGGTGACCTCGTGCGCTACCACGGTCGCGCCCACCGATTTGGACACCGAAGCCAACTGGAAGACGGTGTCAGCGCCAACCTTGTTGTCTTGACCTTCGCCTTTGCTTGCATCCCTGACGCCGAAACCTTTCGTATACACGGTCTTTCCGCCGTGAACGATGGCAACGGCCATGCCGGGGATGCCACTGGCTTTCATCAGGTCGCCGACCAGGCCGTCGACCTTGGATATGGCATCGTCGATGCGGCCCGGGGGAATCTCCAGGCCCGACACCTCGCTGGGCGGTGCGCTAGTCAAGCTGGACGGCGGGCTCGATACCGGTTGCGCGGGCCCACATCCCATCAACGCCAGCAACACCACCACAACAGCGGCCGTCGCCGCGCGTTTCACCATGGCCGCACTTTAGACCGCAGCGGTGCTATCTCGCTTCAATGCGAACGGCGGGTTGCCGTCATGTAGCACGCAACCAACGCTGTCCTGCGACCTGCCTGGCTCAACGAATCAGAGCCGCCACCACGAGTTGAATCTCCCAGCCCGCGCCGGCTCGATACGTTGGCCGGGTGTGGGTACCGCCACCCCGACATGATCAGCATCAGCTGCCACCAAAAGCCGTTCGACGGGCTCAGCCCATGGGTGCGGGGCCAGCCGGAAGGTGCCCCAGTGGATCGGCACCAGCAGACCCGACCCCGAATCGGTGACGTCCAGATGCGCCCGGACCGCCTCCTCGGGGTTCATGTGGATGTCCGGCCACCCCGAGTTGTAGGCGCCGATCGGCATCAGGGTCAGGTCGAACGGTCCGTGGTCTGCACCGATCTGCGCGAAGCTCTTCGTGTAGCCGGTGTCGCCGCCGAAATATGCGCGATGACTCGGCCCGATAAACCCCCACGACGCCCACAGCGTGTTGTTGCGGCTGAAGAAGCGCCCCGAGAAGTGCCGCGCCGGCAGGCAAACCACAGTGAGCTCGTCGACCTGAGCGCTCTGATTCCAGTCCAGTTCGACGATGCGGTGCTCGGGGATGCCCCACGCGCGAAGATGCGCACCCACACCGAGCGGCACAAAGAACGGGGCCCGCTGAGTGCGGGCCAACGCGATGGTGGTGTCGATATCGAGATGGTCGTAGTGGTCATGGCTGATCACCACCGCGTCCAGAGCAGGTAGCCCTTCCAGTTCCAGCGGCGGCGGATGCAGCCGCTGGGGGCCGACGATGTCCGACGGCGAACACCGGTCACTCCACACCGGATCGGTCAGCACGCGGTAACCGTCGATTTCCACCAGCACCGTCGAGTGACCTAGCCAGCTGAGGGCCAGTCGGCTGGCGTCACCCCGGTAGATCTCCGGCGAGGCCAATGGGATCGGCCCCCCAGGCCGGCTCGCGCCGCGTCCACCCACGAACTCCCGCGCGATGACCCGCCATTGCTCGCTGTCCAAGCTGACCGGCGAGGCGGGGTCAAGGTTGACGAAAACGCCGTCACGGTAGTTCGCAGAACCCGCTGCCGCCGCCTGGATCGCAGTAGGGTCGGCACCAAGGGCAGCCGGCGCGCCGTGCAGCGCGCGCAACACCCACCCTCCGGCGGCCAGTGCGGCCGTGCCGGCGGCCAGGCGCAGCGATCCACGCACCATGACGGTTATGCCCCCTGGAACTTCGGCGGCCGCTTCTCCACGCGGGCGACCTGCGCTTCGATGACGTCCTGGCTACCCCATGCTTTGTCGAAGAGCTCCTTGTGCACCGGCCACGCCTCCTCGATGGAGCCGTCGTCGTTGAGCACCCGCTTGGCGTGTTGGATGGCCAGCGGCGCCAGGCCGGCGATCTCGGCTGCCCAGGCCTGGGCGTCTGCGAGCGTCCCGATGCGGTTGGCCATTCCGGTCTGCAGCGCCGTCTCGGCGGTCAGCTTCTCCGCGGTCAGCAGCATCGCGCGGGCCCTTCCGTGGCCGACCAGCGACGACAGCCGGCGGATACTCCAATTGTCAAGGGCGAGCCCGTACTTCGACGTCGGAAACTGAAAGAATGCCTCCGGGGCGACGACTCGCAGATCGCATTGCATGGCCAGCTGAAGCCCCGCGCCGATCGCAGGCCCATTGATGGCGCCGATGACCGGCATCGGAGCCGCATCCATGGCCTTGTGCAGCTCGATGAGCCGGTCGGGATAGTCAGCGGCGAATGCGTCGCCACTGAGGTCCGCGCCGGCGCAGAACACCGTGCCCTGGCCGGTCAGCACAATCGCACGGGTAGACCCGTCGCTTGCCTTCTCCACGGTTTCCCGCAACTCCTCGACGAGCTGGGAATTCAGGGCATTGCGGCGCTCGGGGCGCTGCAGCTCAATAGTCAAAACGGCTTCGGCCTGAGTGACACCGATCATGGGGCAAGCCTATATAGCCGATTTCTATATAACCTCGTCGCGTGAGTCGTATCACGACCGAGCAACTGCGGGACGCCGTATTGGACCAGGGCTCTTTCGTCAGCTGGGACGTCGAGCCGCTGGCGCTTCCCGTCGGCGATTCCTACGCGCGGGAACTCTCCGACGCTCAAGCCGCCAGCGGCCTGGACGAATCGGTGCTGACCGGCGAGGGACGCATATTCGGGCGCCGGGTGGCGGTGGTGGTCTGCGAGTTCAGCTTCCTCGGCGGCTCGATCGGGGTGGCAGCAGCCGAACGGATCACGGCCGCCGTGGAGCGGGCGACCGCCGAGCGGCTGCCGCTGCTGGCCTCGCCGAGCTCCGGCGGCACGCGCATGCAGGAAGGCACGGTCGCCTTCCTGCAGATGGTGAAGATCGCCGCGGCCGTCAGACTGCACAAACAGGCACACCTGCCCTACCTGGTGTACTTGCGCAACCCGACCACCGGCGGCGTATTCGCGTCGTGGGGCTCGCTGGGCCATGTCACCGTCGCCGAGCCGGGCGCTTTGATCGGCTTCCTTGGACCTCGGGTGTACGAGCTGCTCTACGGCGAGCCATTCCCGTCCGGCATCCAGACCGCGGAGAACCTGCAGCGGCACGGTGTGATCGACGCCGTCGTCGACCTTGACGGCCTGCGGGGGACGCTGGATCGCGCACTGACGGTGATCGCCGACGCTGCCGAACCGCTGATGGAGCCGCAACGGTTCGGACCGATACCGGATGTGCCGGCCTGGGACTCGGTGGTGGCATCGCGACGACCGGACCGCCCGGGTGTCGGGCATCTGCTGCGGCACGGCGCCACCGACCTGGTACTGCTGTCCGGGACCGGCCGGGGCGAGGCAGCGACCACGCTGCTGGCGCTGGCCCGATTCGCCGGCCAGCCCGCGGTGGTCTTGGGCCAGCAGCGAGGTAGCGGCGGGTCAGAAGCAAGGGTCGGACCCGCTTCGCTACGCGAGGCCCGCCGCGGCATGGCACTGGCCGCCGAGCTGCGGCTACCGCTGGTGCTGGTGATCGACACTGCGGGGCCCGCGTTGTCGGCGGAAGCCGAGGAAGGCGGCCTGGCCGGCCAGATCGCCCAATGCCTGGCCGAGCTCGTCACGCTGGACACCCCGACCGTCTCGGTTCTGCTGGGCCAGGGCAGCGGCGGGCCGGCGCTGGCGATGGTGCCCGCCGACCGGGTGCTGGCCGCGCTACACGGCTGGCTGGCGCCGCTACCGCCGGAGGGCGCCAGCGCAATCGTCTTCCGCGACACCGCTCACGCCCCCGAACTCGCAGCGGCCCAAGGCATCCGGTCGGCCGACCTGCTGCAGTCCGGGATCGTGGACCTCATTGTGCCTGAAGAACCCGACGCCGCCGACGAGCCGGTCGAGTTCTCCCAACGACTGTCGGGCGCTATCGCCGTAGAGGTCCACGCGCTACGCGGGATACCCGCTACCGAACGGCTTGCCGCGCGATTGCGGCGGTACCGCCGCGTCGGCTTGCCCCACGACACTTAAAGCGAGTTCCGCACCGGCTGACACAGTCGGGCACGGCCATGATCGAAATCCCAACCGTGGCAACGACGCTAGTGACGGCGGTCGAGAGGACGACGATCCCACGCCTGCGGCAGCCACCGGGCCACTCTCCCGCGAGCAGACGCAGAATCGCACAAAATCCATGATTTTGATGCGATTCTGCGTCTGCTCGCGCCACCAGGATCACTCCCCCACGACCCGGCGGGTGGCCTCCCACCGTCGTGGGCAACAATCCGGCAAACTAGATGCCATGGATACTGGTGGGACCTCACCTCGGGTGTTGGTCGTTGACGACGACGCCGATGTGCTTGCCTCGTTGGAACGCGGCCTGCGACTATCCGGATTCGAGGTATCGACCGCGGTCGACGGCGCAGAGGCCTTGCGCAGCGCCACCGAGACCCGACCGGACGCGATCGTGCTCGATATCAACATGCCGGTGCTCGACGGCGTCAGCGTCGTCACAGCGCTGCGAGCCATGGACAACGACGTCCCGGTCTGCGTGCTCAGCGCGCGTAGTTCGGTCGACGACCGAGTCGCGGGTCTGGAGGCCGGCGCCGACGATTACCTGGTCAAACCCTTCGTGCTGGCCGAGCTGGTGGCACGGGTGAAGGCGCTGCTGCGCCGCCGCGGCGCCACCGCGACCTCCTCCTCGGAAACCATCACGGTGGGTGCGCTCGAGGTGGACATCCCGGGTCGGCGGGCCCGGGTCAACGGCATCGACGTCGATCTGACCAAGCGGGAATTCGACCTGCTGGCCGTGCTGGCCGAGCACAAGACCGCGGTGCTGTCCCGCGCACAGCTGCTCGAGCTGGTGTGGGGTTACGACTTCGCCGCCGATACCAACGTCGTCGACGTGTTCATCGGGTACCTGCGGCGCAAGCTGGAGGCCAACGGCGGCCCCAGGCTGCTGCACACCGTCCGCGGAGTAGGGTTCGTGCTGCGCATGCAGTGATCAGATCCAAGCTGCCATGAACATCCTGTCGCGGCTCTTCGCCCGTACGCCGTCGCTGCGGACCCGGGTGGTGCTCGCGACAGCCATCGGCGCCGCGATTCCGGTGCTCATCGTCGGCACCGTCGTCTGGGTGGGGATCACCAACGACCGCAAGGAACGGCTGGACCGCCGGCTCGATGAGGCCGCGGGTTTCGCGATCCCTTTCGTAGGCCGCGGTCTCGATGAAATCCCGCGCTCGCCCAACGATCAGGACGCCGTCATCACGGTCCGCCGCGGCAACCTGGTTCAGTCGAATTCCGACGTCACGCTGCCCAAGCTGACTGACAATTACGCCGACACCTACGCCCACGGGGTGCGCTACCGGGTGCGGACCGTGGAGGTCCCCGGACCCGAGCCGACGTCGGTGGCCGTAGGCGCGACGTACGACGCCACCATCGCCGAAACCAGCAACCTGCACCGCAGGGTGCTGTTGATCTGCGGTTTCGCCATCGGCGCCGCGGCGGTGTTCGCTTGGCTACTGGCGGCGTTCGCGGTGCGTCCGTTCAAACAGCTCGCTCAGCAGACCCGATCGATCGATGCGGGCGACGAGGCACCGCAGGTGGAAGTGCACGGCGCGACCGAAGCCGTGGAAATCGCCGAGGCTATGAGGGGCATGCTGCAGCGCATCTGGAATGAGCAGAATCGGACCAAGGAGGCACTGGAGTCGGCGCGCGACTTCGCCGCCGTCTCCTCCCATGAGCTGCGGACCCCACTCACCGCGATGCGCACCAATCTCGAGGTGCTGGCCACTTTGGATCTGGCCGACGAACAGCGCAAAGAAGTGCTCCACGACGTGATCCGCACCCAATCACGGATAGAGGCCACCCTGAGCGCACTGGAGCGGTTGGCCCAGGGCCAACTGTCGACGTCGGACGATCACGTGCCGGTCGACATCACCGACCTGCTCGACCGTGCGGCCCACGACGCGAACCGGATCTACCCCGACCTTGACGTCTCTTTGGTGCCGTCGCCGACGTGCATCATCGTGGGATTGCCGGCCGGCTTGCGCCTGGCCGTCGACAACGCGATCGCCAATGCGGTCAAACACGGCGGCGCCACTCGGGTCCAGCTGTCTGCGGTCAGCTCGCGGGCCGGAGTGGAAATCGCCATCGACGACAACGGCAGCGGAGTGCCCGAAGCTGAGCGCCAGGTGGTGTTCGAGCGGTTCTCCAGAGGGTCGACAGCGTCGCATTCGGGTTCGGGTTTGGGGTTGGCGCTGGTGGCCCAACAGGCACAGCTGCACGGCGGCACGGCTTCGCTGGAGGACGGCCCGCTGGGCGGCGCCCGGCTACTGCTCGACCTCCCGGGCCCGAGTTAGCAGCCCGGTCACTTCTTCGAGCTGGTGCGCCACGGCGTGAAATGGGCTCGCGCAGCCGATTCCTCGTCTCTAAACCACACCTGGGCGACGGTCTGGTCGTACGTTGCGTCGTCTGGAGTGTAGTAGAGCCTGGTATCCGAGCGGCCCTTCACAATCCAGCCCGACGGGCCATTGCCTTTGGCGTCGGCGCGAGCAGAGCCGGGGCCGAACGGCGCGTATGGCACCATCTTCCGCTTCCTCGGCGGTGACCCTCTTCCGGGCGGAGTCCTCTTCGCCGGCGTCCGTTTTGCGGGCGGAGACTTCGCGGGCGGCAAGGCCTTCGCGACCGGAATGTTCGTCGTCGGCGACTCTTCCGCAACTGGAATCTTGGTCGTCGGCGGTTCGTTCGGGACGGGGATCTTCGTCGTCGGCGACTCTTCCGTAACCGGAATCTTGGTCGTCGGCGGTTCGTTCGCGACCGGGATCTTCGTCGTCGGCGACTCTTCCGTAACCGGAATCTTGGTCGTCGGAGGATCTTTCGGAACCGGGATCATTGTGGTCGGTGACTCTGTACCGACCGGAATCATCGTCGTCGGCGACTCCATTTCGTCTGGAATCGTTGTCGACCAGTACATTTCGTCGGGAATCATCGGCGACCACTCCGCAACCGGAATTATCTCAGTTGTGGACTCATCTCCCGATCTTTGCACTGGCGCTTGACGCTTGACGGAGCGGATGATCAGCCCCAACGTCAAGGCCATCCCCGATACAAAGGAAAGAGCGAATAACCACCAGTGCACGTGGCTCATCGCGGTGTGCCCACCTCTGGTGGCTCAGGGGACTCCTCGGCGCCGGCGGGTTTGATGAATTTCGCGGCGACCGCCCAGGCAACTGCCGAGCCTGCGACGAAAGCAAGCAAGTACCACAACCACTGGATCACGAAGTCCATGTTGAATCCTCCTTAACTGACCACGATTTCGACGCGGCGATTCTTTGCGCGACCGTCGGGCGTGTCGTTGCCTGCGATCGGGTTGACCGAACCGAGGCCCTTGACGACGAGCTGACCGCGGGAAACGCCGTGGGCAACGAGGAAATCAGCGACAGTCCCGGCTCGCTGGGAGCTCAACGGAATATTGATGGCCTCGGTGCCCGAATTGTCGGTGTAGCCGTTAATCGTCGCATGTGCAGTCGGGCACGCCTTGAGCTTGTCTGCCACCTGGGTCAGGATCTGCTCGTCGGCCGGCGTCAAGCTGAAACCGTCGTTGCCAAAGGCAATCGGACCGTTGGTCACGGCATCGACGGCTGCCTGCAGGTTGGTGCACGGAGTCGGTGCAGGAGGTGGGGGCGGCGGAGGAGCACCGGGGGGTGGGGGCGGCGGCGCGGGCGGCGGAGGAGCACCGGGGGGTGGGGGCGGCGGCGCAGCACCGGGGGATCCGGCCGGCGGAACCGGCCCGCTGACTGCGAGCTTGTCAACGACATCGAGGCTCGACCAAGCGTGCACAGCGTCTTGCACGACCGCGTTCTTCTGGTCTTGCGACGCGGCCGTTCCCGCCAACGTGACCATGTCGCCGTTGACGGTTAAATTGAAATCGCTGATCGACGCGCTGTCCTTGAAAACCGGTGCGGCATTTGAGAAATCGAGCGAGTCGATATTGGGGTTGATCTGGGTTTGGTCAATGAAGTTGATGCTTGGAGGCAGTGAGCCTTTAAGCGCATTCATCAGCGACGCTTTCGCAGAGTCATCGGGAAGATCGCCGGCGAGGGTAATGTCGTTGCCGCTGCGGATGATTGAAAGCGCTGCCAACGATATCTTCGGAGCACCGGACTTGCCTGAGGTTGCGACTGTCGACGATGCGCTGCTCGGCGCATTACCGGAACGAGGTTCGCCCAACGCACCGTAGCCGATTGCCGCCATCAGCAACGGAATAACCACGAGTCCAATCAGCCAGGTAAGGCCAAGCGACCTTCGGTAAAATTCCGCGGCTTGCCGCAAGTAGCTGGTTGCGGCCGTTTTGCCGAAACCCACCATCACCCTCTCTCAGTTCGCATAACGGGACCTGTCCCTCTTGCAGGCGATATGCAGCCTACCGAGTCGACATCGCAACTCCGCTAATCTCGGGCACACTAGAGCCATGGGCAATGGCGAGAACCCGACCGACAGCGAGACCCTGGCACACATCCGCGACCTGGTCGCACAGGAAAAATCACTGCGCGCGCAGGTGCGGCACGGCGACATCACCGCGTCAGACGAGCACGATCGTCTGCGCCGGGTGGAGATCGAACTTGACCAGTGCTGGGACCTGCTGCGGCAGCGTCGCGCACTGCGCGAAACCGGCGGCGATCCAGGTGCGGCGGCGGTGCGTCCCGCCGGCGAAGTCGAGGGGTATCTCGGCTAGTAACTGAGCCGAAAGCCCACCTAAAACACCTAGGTATGACCGTCGACAACACCAGGGATTTCGATGTTGTGGTGATCGGCGGCGGTCACAATGGCCTGGTGGCGGCGGGCTACCTGGCCCGGGAGGGCCTAAGAGTCCGGTTGCTGGAGCGGCTGGGTCACACCGGCGGGGCCGCGGTGTCCGCACCGGCCTTCGAAGGTGTCGAGGTCCGACTGTCGCGCTACTCGTACCTGGTCAGCCTGCTGCCGCAACGGATCGTCGAGGACCTCGGCGCTCCGGTGCGGCTGGCCCGCCGAAAGTTTTCGTCGTACACCCCTGAACCGGCTACGGCGGGGCGCTCTGGCCTGCTGGTCGGGTCGCAGGGCGGACACAGCCAAAATACGTTCGCCTCGATCGGTGCTGCCGGAGACGAGCGAGGTTTCGCCGAGTTCTATCGGCGCTGTCAACTGGTGACCGATCGGCTGTGGCCGACGCTGCTCGAACCGCTGCGCACCCGCGAGCAGGCCCGCCGCCTTATCCTGCAAGCCGGCGATCCCGATGCGGCGGCCGCCTGGCGGGCGATGGTGGATGAACCGATAGGGCACGCCATCGCCGACGCGGTGAGCAACGACCTGGTCCGTGGCGTGATCGCCACCGATGCGCTGATCGGCACCTTCGCCCGTCTCGACGACCAGTCACTGCGGCAGAATATCTGCTTCCTATATCACGTAATCGGTGGCGATTGGGACGTGCCCATCGGCGGAATGGGCTCAGTGACCGCTGCCCTGGCCGCGGCAGCCGTCCGCCATGGCGCCGAAATAACCACTGGCGCAAACGTTTACGCCGTTCAACCGGACGGCCACGTGCGCTACCGGCATGGCGATGAACAGCACCTGATTCGCGGCCGGTTCGTTCTGGCCGGCGTCACCCCGGCGGTGCTGGCCGACCTGCTGGGTGACCAACCCGCGCCATTGGCCCCGGGCGCGCAGGTCAAGGTGAACATGGTACTGCGGCGGCTGCCCCGATTGCGCGACGACCGTGTCACACCGGATCAGGCATTTGCCGGGACATTCCATGCCAACGAGACGTGGAGCCAACTGGATGCGGCGTACTCGCGGGCAGTCGCCGGACGGCTAGCGGATCCGTTGCCCTGCGAGGCCTACTGCCATTCACTGACCGACCCGAGCATCCTGTCGGACGCGCTGCGCGATTCGGGCGCTCAAACGATGACGGTGTTCGGCTTGCACACACCCGACTCGCTGTTCAGCGGTACCGACTCCGCGCCGGCCAGCGCTGCCTTAAGCGACCAACTGACCGAGTCGGTGCTGATGTCACTGAATTCCGTTCTGGCCGAGCCGATTCAGGAGGTACTGATGAGTGACGCGCACGGTCGGCCGTGCGTCGAGACCACGACCACCGTGGATCTGCAGCGCACACTGGGAATGACCGGAGGCAACATCTTCCACGGCGCGCTGTCGTGGCCGTTCGCCGAAGACGACGAACCGCTGGACACCCCGGCGCGACAATGGGGAGTAGCCACTGCCCACGAACGGATCATGCTGTGCGGCTCGGGCGCTCGCCGCGGCGGGGCGGTGTCGGGCATCGGCGGTCACAACGCCGCCATGGCGGTGCTGGCTTCTATTTGATGGCCCTGACAGGACTTGGCACGGCCCCGGGGCGCGACTACCGACCGTCTATGCCGACGTAGTCGCGTTCGGTGTAGCCGGTGTAGATCTGGCGCGGACGGCCGATCTTGCTGTCGCCCTCGTCGTGCATCTCACGCCAGTGCGCGATCCAGCCGGGCAGCCGGCCCAGCGCAAACAACACGGTGAACATCCGGACCGGGAACCCGAGGGCCCGGTAGATCAGGCCCGTGTAAAAGTCGACATTCGGGTAGAGCTTGCGCTCGATGAAGTAGTCGTCGGTCAGCGCCGCCTCTTCGAGACCCTTGGCGATGTCCATCAACTCGTCGTCGACGCCGAGCTTGGCCAGAATCTTGTCGGCCTGTTCTTTGACGATGCGGGCCCGCGGGTCGTAATTCTTGTAGACGCGGTGGCCGAAGCCCATCAACTTCACACCGGCTTCGCGGTTCTTTACTTTTCGAACGAATTCACTTACATCGTCGCCGCTCTCGCGGATTTCCTCGAGCATCTCGAGGACCGCCTGGTTGGCGCCGCCGTGTAGCGGGCCCCAGAGCGCGTTGATACCACCCGAAATCGAGGTGAACAGGTTGGCACGGGACGAGCCCACCAAGCGCACTGTGGACGTCGAACAGTTCTGCTCGTGGTCGGCGTGCAAGATGAACAACAAGTCCAATGCCCGCACCACCTCGGGGTCGGCCTCGTAGGGCTCCGCCGGAAAGCCGAACGTCATCCGCAGAAAGTTCTCGACCAGCGACAGCGAGTTATCCGGGTAGAGGAACGGCTGGCCGACCGACTTCTTGTAGGCGTACGCGGCGATGGTGGGCAACTTGGCCAGCAGCCGGATGGTCGACAGGTTCACCTGCTCGGCGTCCAACGGGTCCAGCGCGTCCTGGTAGTACGCGCTCAAAGCGTTGACCACACTGGACAACACCGGCATCGGGTGCGCGTTGCGCGGGAAGCCGTCGTAGAACCGTTTGAGATCCTCGTGCAACATGGTGTGGCGCTGGATCCAGTAGGTGAAGTCCGCCAGCTGCTGGGTGTCTGGCAACTCGCCGTAGATCAGCAGGTAGCTGACCTCGATGAAGGTCGACTTCTCGGCGAGCTGCTCGATCGGGTAGCCACGGTAGCGCAGAATGCCGGCGTCGCCATCGATGTAGGTGATGGAACTCTTGCAGGCGGCGGTGTTGACGAAGCCGTTATCGAACGTGGTGTACCCGGTCTTGGCCAGCAGCGAGCCGAGGGCAATACCGTCATTCCCTTCGGTGGCCCGGACGATCTCCAGGTCGATATCGCCTCCCGGGTACCTGAGGTTGGCGGTGTCGTCGGTGTCGGCCACGAGAACCCCTTTGCGCTCTGGCTGATATCTCGGCGCGCACGATGCGCGTACAGCTGAAGGTAGTCGTTAGCACGGCGGAACGCCTGCCCGGGGTCGAGTCTGAGACCAAGTTGACGGCGGCGCGTTCCGCAGCGACGGACGCCGGGCTGCGACGGCTGACCTTGCCAGGGCGCCCGCCCGCACCACCGGTCCGAGAACTAGAATATGAACGCCCGACCAGCGCGTGAGCCCGCGTTTCCTCAGGTCACCCGAAGCGTCGCTAAGGTACCCCAATGCTCAGCCGTGACGAGATTGACGCCCTGTTTTCCTCGAGCCTGCCCGATCCCGGGAACTGGGAGGCGCGCTACCCGCCGCGCGAGCTACCGCCGGACGCTATGGTCACGCGCTTCTGTCCCAGCCCCACCGGGTTCGCGCACCTGGGCGGCATGTACGTGGCGATGCTGGACAAGGACTTGGCGACGCACTCCGGCGGAAGCTACTTCGTCCGGATCGAGGACACCGACCAGGCCCGCACCGTCGAGGGCGCGATCGCCCAATTCGCCATTGCATTCGACTACTTCGGGGTCACCTCGGAGGAAACCGATGAGAACGGAGCGTACGGGCCCTACACGCAGTCTCAGCGGGCAGACATCTACCTGACGTACGTGCGCGAGTTCCTTCGCGACGGCCGGGCATACCTGTGTTTCGCGACGAAAGAGGAACTGGCCGCGGCAACCGATCAGCAGCGCGCCGCGAAGGTTCCAACCGGGTACTACGGTCGCTGGGCGATCTGGCGCGACGCCCCCGACGAGCAGGTGCGGCAGCGGCTGGCCGACGGCCAGCCGTACGTCGTACGTTTCCGCTCGCCCGGAAAGCCCGGCCGAATCAGCTACACCGACCTGGTCCGCGGCACGATCAAGGCCGACGCTAACCGCAACGACGTCGTCATCCTGAAGAGTTCGGACAGTCCGCTGCGGCTGCCTACCTACCACTTCGCCCATGTCATAGACGACCACCTGATGCGGGTGACTCACGTCATCCGCGGTGATGAGTGGATCTCCTCGGTGCCAGTGCATCTGCAGCTATTTGATGCCGCGGGCTTCGAGCCCATTCCCTATGCGCACATCGCGCCGCTGCTGAAGACCGAGGGCGGCGGAAAACGCAAGCTCTCCAAGCGCAAAGACCCCGAGGCGTCCGTCGAGTTCTACATCAGCGCGGGCTACCCGGCGCCAAGTGTGCTGTATTACCTGCGCGGCCTGCTCAACGGGCGCCTCGCCGAGATGCCGCTGCAAGAGGCGCTGCGCACGCCGCTACGGCTCTCGGAATGCGGAGTGTCGGGTGCGCTGGTCGACCTGGTCAAGCTCAACGACATCTCAGCCGACTACGTCGCCACAATGCCGAGCAAAGACATCCTCGATGCGGTGCTGACCTGGGCCGACGCTCAGGACCCCGAACTGGCCCAAGCCGTGCGCGCCGAGCAGGATCTCGCCGTGCGGGCACTGGACATCGAACGAACCGGTGTGCAGAACCCCCGAAAAGACATGCGCGCGTGGTCGGAGTTTCGACCCATTTACGGCTATTTCTTCACGGCGCTGTTCGAGCCGGTGGCCGATCCGGCTGACAGCCGCTTCGGGGGCCTGCCGCCCGATGTGGTGCGACGGCTGTGCAGCGATCTGCTGGCCACCTATCAGGAGACCGAGCCGGACGCGTGGTTCGACCAGATCCGCAGGGTGGCTGAAAACAACGGTTTCGCGGCCAGCGTCAAGGACTTCAAGAACAACCCCGATGCGTATGTCGGATCGATCCGCGAGGCGTCGCAGGTAATCCGCGTGTTGCTGACCGGCTCCACCCGCAGCCCCGCGCTGCATCTGGTCGCCCACGCGCTCGGCGAGACCGAGGTGCGACGGCGAATCGGGTCGGTCGTCGGCGACAGCTGATACGCGCGCACGGAGGGCTACCGTCCCGGCGGGTCAGGTCTCCAATTGGCCGCCTGCTAGGGCTGCAGGCGTTCGATATGAGCCCCGCTGACGCGAATTCGGTTGTGCACCCGGTTTTCCCGGCCCTGCCAGAATTCCACGACATCAGCCGCGATGAGATAGCCGCCCCATTCCGGTGGCACCGGGACGCGTTCGGAATCAGCGAAGCGCTCGGTCACCTCCGCCAACTGGTCGAGCAGCGCCGCGCGCGACGCGATCGGCTGCGACTGGTGTGACGCCCAGGCACCCAGTTGCGAGCCGCGCGGCCGCTTGGACCAGTAGTCCTCGGTGACCTGCGGGGCCACCTTGGTCACCGGGCCGCGGATGTGGACCTGTCGCCCCAGCTGGTACCAGGGGAACGTGGCCGAGGCGTACGGTGTCGCCGCCAGCTCGACGCCCTTGGCCGAGTCATAGTTGGTGAAAAATGTGATCCCGGTCTCGTCCGCGCTCTTGCACAAAACCGATCGGCTCATCGGCCTGCCGTCGGCGACGGTCGCCAGCACCATGGCGTTGGGCTCGGCGACTTCGGCGCGTTCGGCATCGTCGATCCACTTGCGCAACAACGTAAGCCAGCCGTCATTGAGCCAGTCGGCGTCGAGATCGGGGCTGCCGTCCTTCTCGACGGACCCATACTCCACTCGCATCCGACGCAGGTGCTCTTGCAGATGGTCACCGTCTGGTCCTGCCATTTCCCCAACGCTACCGGGGGGGTGCTACCGGCCGGTAGCGTCGGCCCGGAGGTGGGGTGCGAGAATTTTCCTATGACTGTGGTCCCGGAAAATTTTGTCGCCGGTCTAGAGGGTGTAGTGGCATTCACCACCGAAATTGCCGAACCGGACAAAGACGGCGGCGCCCTGCGCTACCGCGGCGTTGACATCGAGGATCTGGTGAATCAGCGGATCACATTCGGTGACGTGTGGGCGCTGCTGGTGGACGGTAGGTTCGGCCACGGGCTGCCGCCCGCCGAGCCGTTCCCGCTGCCGATCCACACCGGCGACGTGCGGGTCGATGTCCAGGCCGGCCTGGCGATGCTGGCGCCCATCTGGGGATACAAGCCGCTGCTCGACACCGACGAGGCCACCGCCCGCGACCAGCTGGCCCGGGCCTCGGTGATGGCGCTGTCCTATGTCGCCCAGTCCGCGCGCGGCATCTACCAGCCGGCCGTTCCGCAGCGAATCATCGACGAATGCCCAACGGTCACAGCACGTTTCATGACCCGCTGGCAGGGCGAGCCAGACCCCAAGCATGTCGAGGCAATCGACGCCTACTGGGTGTCGGCCGCAGAGCACGGCATGAACGCCTCGACGTTCACCGCACGGGTGATCGCCTCGACCGGCGCGGATGTGGCCGCGGCGCTGTCCGGGGCGATCGGGGCGATGAGCGGGCCGTTGCACGGCGGGGCACCGGCCCGGGTGCTGCCGATGCTCGAAGAGGTCGAGCGCACCGGCGACGCCCGCGGGCTGGTCAAGGGGATTTTGGACCGCGGCGACAAGCTGATGGGGTTCGGGCACCGGGTCTATCGCGCGGAGGACCCTCGTGCGCGGGTGCTGCGGGCCGCCGCCGAACGGCTGGGTGCGCCCCGGCACGAGGCCGCGGTCGCGCTGGAGCAGGCTGCGCTGTCTGAGCTGCGGGAGCGTCGTCCGGATCGGGCTATCGAGACCAACGTCGAGTTCTGGGCCGCGGTAATGCTGGACTTTGCCCGGGTGCCGGCCAACATGATGCCGGCGATGTTCACCTGTGGGCGCACCGCGGGGTGGTGCGCCCACATTCTCGAGCAGAAGCGGCTCGGCAAGCTGGTCCGTCCGTCGGCCATCTACGTGGGACCGGCACCGCGCACCCCGGATTCTGTCGAAGGCTGGGACCGGGTTCTCACCACCGCCTGAGAGCGGCCTTGAGAGCGGCCACGCTCCGGCGGGAAAAAAAGATGTCGGTGCCCGGCGATTAAATGATTCGGTCCCCGGTGACTTTGCATCGCGGACTGAGTCAGTAATCGTGAGCCAGTTCGCGCCTGGGCTGGCATGGGAGACCGACAGCAAGGAGACCACAATGGCGATCAACATCGAACCCGCACTGTCCCCGCACCTGGTGGTTGGCGACGCTGCCGCGGCGATCGACTTTTACGTCAAGGCGTTTGGCGCCGTCGAGCTGGGACGAGTGCCCGGTCCCGACGGCAGGCTGATCCATGCCGCGGTGCGCATCAACGGGTTCCTGGTGATGCTCAATGACGACTTCCCGGAAATGTGTGGCGGCAAGTCGATGACGCCGGCGTCACTGGGCGGAACTCCGGTCACCATCCATCTGACGGTCACCGACGTCGACGCCAAGTTCCAGCAGGCGCTGGACGCGGGCGCGACTGTGGTGGCCGAACTGGACGACCAGTTCTGGGGAGACCGCTACGGCGTGGTCGCAGACCCGTTCGGTCACCACTGGTCGCTGGGACAGCCGGTGCGCGAGGTCGGCTTCGAAGAGATCGAAGCGGCCATGGCCGCGCAGGCACGCAATTAGCCCGCGATCTGCTTACCGGTCAAGCAGCCGGGCCAGCAGCCGGCGTCGGGCCGGCGGTGCGGTGGCTGCGGCCGCAAGCATGTCGGCGACATCGGTGAACTTATTGCGGGGCCGGCCGCCGTCACTACCGCGCGCGATCTCAGCGGCGTCGATGGCACGCCACCCCGCGGAGTCAACCGCGCCGGGCTGGCGGGTGTGCACCAACTTGGCCAGCGCCTCGGGATTGGCTACCACGTTGGTCAACCTGCCGGCGTTGAAGTCGGCTACCAGGGCCTGAACGGTTTGAAAGGAACAGGATTTGTTGGTGCCGATGAACCCGGTCGGGCCGCGCTTGATCCAGCCCGCAACGTATGCCCCAGGAATCGGCCGGCCCGACTCGGGGTCGACGACACGACCACCGTCGTTCGGGACAGCAGCCGCCGCCTCGTCAAACGGAAGATCGCGAATAGGCTTGCCGCGGTAGCCAATCGAAGTCAGCACCAAACCTGCGTCGAGCTGACACACTTCTTCGGTCCCGGTTACTGAGAACTCCGCTCCGGTCGCGCGCTGCTCGCCCAGCACACGATTGGGCGTGAGCTGATAGGCCAACCGGATTCGCGGGCGCGACGCCGGCGCGGGTGCCGAACCGTCGCCAAGTTTGCTCAAGATCTCCAGTTTGTTTCTGGTCAACGTGTCAGACACGGTGACGAGATCGGCTTCCACCAGCTGGTGGTCGCCGGCGTCCAGCACGACGTCGGACGTGGCCGTCAGACCGATCAGCTCGGGCAGCGTGAACGCCGAGTGGGCAGGCCCGCGCCGCGCGGCGATCACCACTTCGCGGACCGCGGAGCTGCGCAACGTTTCCAGCGCTCGGTCGGAGATGTCGGTGCGGGCCAGGTCGTCGGGGTCGCCGGCGAGGACGCGGGCCACATCGAGTGCGACATTGCCGTTGCCGATGATCACCACGCGTTCGTGGCTGAGATCGACTGGCAGGTCCGCGAAGTCGGGATGCCCGTTGATCCACGCAACCAATTCGGTGGCGGTCCCGGTGCCCACGAGACCCATCCCGTCGATGTCGAGCCGACGGTCATCGGGCGCGCCGACCGCGTACAGCACAGCGTGATGGTGGGCCAACAGGTCGGCGTGACTCAGGTGCCTGCCGATCTCGACGTTGAGGAAAAACCGGAACCGCCGATCGCCGGCGATCTGGTCGAACAGTCGGGTGACCCGTTTGGTGTTCTGGTGATCGGGCGCCACCCCGGCGCGCACCAACCCATAAGGCGTGGGCAGCTTTTCAAAAACGTTGACGTACACGCCATGTTGGGTGAGTAGTTCATCGGCGGCATACATCGCCGCAGGCCCGGACCCGACAATGGCCACCGTCAACGGTTGACGCCGGGCGCGCACCTCGGCGGCCGGAATCACCGGGGCGAGCTTCGATGTCGGCGGCAGCTTTAGGTCCGCGGGGCGCTCCGGATAAAACGAGGCGTTGATCTCGACGAACGGCAGCTGTTTGGGCTCCAGCCGGGTGTCAGGCGCGATCGCACCAACCGGGCAGGCGCTCACACACGCACCGCAGTCCACGCATGCCACCGGATCGATATAGAGCATCTCCGTCGTCGCGAAGCCCGGCTCATCCGGTGACGGGTGAATGCAATTCACCGGGCAGGCGTAAACACAGGACCCATCGTTGCAGCACGACTGGGTAATCACGTGCGGCATAGAACTACGACCCGTGCAGCGCTATGCAGCCGGCACGCTGGCCAGATGTTGGCGTTGCGGCTCGCTGCGGTAACGCGACGGCTTGCCGTTGATCTTGCAGATCCGCCACATCAGCCGCGCAACACGACTTTCCATCAGCCCGGTGTCGTAGGCCAGCATCCGCACGTCAGCGAACATGTCGCGCAGCCACTTTCGCGAATCCGGCGACCGGAAGAAAAGTTCTTTCTTGACCGCACGCGGGATATCGAATTCCTGCCAGAACGCCTTAGGGGGCACCACGATCGCCTGGCAAAGCGTCCGCATCGTCAGCGGGAAGTACAGCGAGACCCAGAACCGCTGCCACTTGGTCAGGTGCGGCAACCGCTTACGCAGAAACTCGTGAGCGAACGAGATGTGCCGAGCTTCCTCGGCTACGTGAATGCCCATCACCCGCTCCATGATGGGGTGCAGGGACTTGCCTTCTCGAAGCACGTTTTTCTGGGTGTGGTCGATGGGTTCCTCGCCGGCGAGTACGCCGATGAAGAACGCCACCGGCAGCGGACCGGCGACCAGGGGAACGAACGGCGAGAGCCAGCGCAGCTTGCGCGGCATTCCGGGGACGTCAGCGCCGACGCGGTTGACCATCTCCTGGAACATCATCGTGTGGTTGCACTCTTCGACCGATTCGTGCAGGCAGTAGCGATATTCCGGTGATCCGTTCGGCACCCAGAACGTGTAGTTCATCAGGCCGCGGATCAGGATGGACTCGAAATGCAAGCCCACCTTGGCCACGTTGGCCTGGCGCCACATGCCGATTTTGATCTTGCGCTCTTCGGACTGTGCCTGGTACCAGGGATGGCGGCCCAGCGGGTCGGTCAGCGGCAAGATCCACCGGGGATCGTCATCTGCGACAGCGAACTCCGGTGACTCCCAATCGATATCGGTGTACGGGTTAAAGTTTCGCCGCACTGACCCCTCGGACAGTGTGGCAAGCATGTCGACGTACTCAGCGTCGTCGCGCACCTCCATATTGCGGCGCCAACGCCGGACCATTCGAGTCCTGTCCATTCCAAGCCTCCCCCACGAGGTTTACATTTGGACGTCTAATGTCTACACGGTACCGCAGGTACCGGGAATTAGCCAGACTTCTTCCGAGCGCTGTGGTCCACACCGCATCGAGAGCTTTGATGCCGCGTGGATCACACCCGGCTTAATCAGCGCGGCTCAGCCAGATGTTTGCCCATTGTCCCCAGACACCGATAGTCGGGCCCGCCCCGCTACCGCGTCAGAACCGCTCATTACCCTGGAGACTATGGCTGACCCCCTCCAGATACCCGCTGACATCAAACCTCGCGACGGCCGATTCGGGTCGGGCCCGTCGAAGGTCCGGCCCGAACAATTGCAGGCGCTGACCACCACCGCGGCGGCATTGTTCGGCACATCGCACCGCCAGGCGCCGGTCAAGAACCTGGTGGGCCGGGTTCGTTCCGGGCTGGCCGAGCTTTTCGCCATTCCCGACGGTTACCAGGTCATTCTGGGCAACGGCGGCGCCACCGCGTTCTGGGATGCCGCGGCCTTCGGGTTGATCGACAAGCGCTCGCTGCACCTGTCCTATGGCGAGTTCAGCTCCAAGTTCGCCTCCGCCGTCGCCAAGAACCCCTTCATCGGCGATCCCATCATCATCAAGTCCGATGCCGGCAGCGCCCCGCAACCGCAGTCCGATCCGTCGGTCGACGTGATCGCGTGGGCACACAACGAAACGTCGACCGGTGTCGCGGTGCCGGTCCGTCGGCCAGCCGGGTCCGGTGACGCACTGATCGTCATCGACGCGACCTCTGGCGCCGGTGGCCTGCCAGTCGACATCGCCGACACCGATGCCTACTACTTCGCGCCGCAGAAGAATTTCGCCAGCGACGGCGGCCTGTGGCTGGCCATCCTGAGCCCGGCCGCACTGGCCCGGGTCGAGTCCATCGCCGGGTCCGGTCGCTGGGTTCCCGACTTCCTGTCGCTGCCAATCGCGGTGGAAAACAGCCTGAAGGACCAGACCTACAACACACCGGCGATCGCCACCCTGGCGCTGATGGCCGAACAAATCGACTGGCTGCTCGGCAACGGCGGTCTGGACTGGGCGGTCAAGCGCACAGCCGACTCATCGCAGCGGCTGTACTCATGGGCCCAACAGCGGCCCTTCACCACGCCGTTCGTCGCCGACCCCGCGCTGCGTTCCCAGGTGGTTGGCACGGTCGATTTCGTGGACGACGTAGACGCCGCGGCGGTCGCGAAGACGCTGCGGGCTAACGGCATCGTTGACACCGAGCCGTACCGCAAACTCGGCCGCAACCAGTTGCGGGTCGCGATGTTCCCCGCGGTCGAACCCGATGACGTCAGCGCCCTCACCCAGTGCATTGACTGGGTAGTCGAGCGGCTGTAGCGCGGCCACCCACACCTCTGCAAGCGGGCCGGAACGGCCAGAGGTGGGGGTACCCGCCAGCGGCGAGGCGGCGAGCCGGGCAATCCGGCACAACCCAGCCGTCATCAGCGCGCAACCACCCAGCGTGTCAGCGCGGGTTTCCGGCGTTTGCTGCACTAGAGTGCGCACGTGACGGGTCCGTTGCCGACCTCCACGGAGCCTGCGAGGAGAAGCCATGCGGGAAGTCAAACTGGTAGGGCTCGATGCCGACGGCAAATACATCATCTGCGAGGGTGACGACCCCGCAGAACAGTTCAGGCTGCCGGCCGACGATCGACTGCGGGCTGCACTGCGTGGCGGCGTAGCAGCCCCGGACCAACCAAAGCTCGATATCGAAGTCACCAACATGCTGAGCCCGAAGGAAATTCAGGCCAAGATCCGGGCTGGCGCGTCTGTCGAGCAAGTGGCTGCAGCGTCGGGCTCCGACGTCGCACGGATCCGCCGGTTCGCCCACCCAGTGTTGCTGGAACGTTTTCGCGCCGCGGAGCTGGCAACGGCCGCTCACCCATTTCTGGGCGACGGCCCCTCGGTGCTGACTCTGCTGGAGACCGTCAGCACCGCCTTGGTGGCGCGTGGCCTCGACCCCGACGGGCTCAGCTGGGACGCCTGGCGCAACGAAGACAACCGCTGGACGGTGCAGCTTGCGTGGAAGATCGGCCGGTCCGACAACATCGCGCATTTCTGCTTCACTCCCGGCGCCCACGGCGGAACGGTCACACCGATCGACGATGGGGCCAGTGAGCTCATCGACCCGGACTTCGACCGCCCGCTGCGGCCGCTGGCGAAGGTGGCTCACGTCGACTTCGACGAGCCCGCCAGGCCGGCCGTCACCGCGCCGTCCGGGCAACCAGTGCACACCCGCCGGGGCAAGCCGGTCATCCCGGCGTGGGAGGATGTGCTGCTCGGGGTGCGCTCGGGCGGGCAGCGCTGATCGCTGCCGTCGCAGGTCCTGCCCGCTAACCGCGACCTGCTGCTGTCAGCGCGATCAGCGTCAACCACGCGCCCGCCACTCCTACTCCCGCGCCCAGTACGAACCACCGCACAACAGGGGTACGCCGCCATTCCCACAGGGTCGGCGCCAGTCCCCCGGCCGCCACAATGTTGAGCCCGACGGCCAACAGCGGATGCACCCGGATCAGCCCGAGACCGAGCACCACCACGGCAGCGGCGGTAACCGCGGCAACGAACCCGGCCACCGTCAAACCCGTTGCCCAAGGCACACCCTGGTCGCGCGGTCTGCTCACGCGTTTCTCCTCACTCTCTCGTAGAACGCCAGTGCGGCCGCGGTCGCGACGTTGAGCGAGTCGGTGCCCCGCGACATCGGGATGCGCACCCGCGCATCGCTTAGCCGCAGTGTTGCCGACGTCAGTCCCGGACCCTCGGCACCGACCAGCACCGCGACACGTTCATCACGCACCCGCGCCATCGCGTCTGAGAGCGCGCACGCTTCGGGGTGTGGCGTCATCGCCAACAGCCGAAAACCGGCTTCCTTGAACATCACCAGGTCGGCGGGCCACTGGGTTGCTCGCGCATACGGCACCAGCAACGCATGACCCATGGAAACGCGGACGGCGCGACGGTAGAGCGGATCAGCGCAGCCGCTGCCGAACACAACCGCGTCCACGCCCAGCCCCGCCGCATTGCGAAAGATCGCGCCCAGGTTCTCGTGGTCGTTGACGCCTTCGAGCACCGCAACGGTGCGGGCGCCGCCGACCACCTGCGCAGCGCTGAACTCCGGCACCCTCCTCGCGGCCGCGAGCACACCGCGGTTGAGGTGGAAGCCGACCACCCGCGCCATGAGATCGGCGGATGCCCGGTAGTACGGCGCTGCGAAATCGCTGAAACCGGCCAGATCGTCCTTGAGCTCGGCAAGCCTGCGGTCGGTGCCGAGCAATGCGTGCGGGACGAACCGCGACGCCAGCATGCGTCGCACTACCAGCACGCCCTCGGCGATCACCAGCCCTTTGCCGGTCGGCAGATCGGGACGGCGATCCACGCTGTTCAAGTCGCGGAAATCGTCGAGTCGCGGATCGTCGGGATCGTTGACGTCCTGAACATCCACATCATCGTGAAAATTCACCCTGTCAAAACCGCCCGGGCCGGCGTGTTCTCACGGGCTTTCGTCGACTTTCACGGGCTTTCGTCAACCAGAGCCAAGATCAGATCCGCCGCTTTGCGCAGCGTTTGACGTTTATCGCCGTCCAGTGTCGCGAGCCGTTTGGCCAGCCATTCCTGCCGGGCGCGACGGGCCGCCTTGACCAAGTCGGCGCCGGATACCGAGACCGAGACCAGCACCTGCCGCCCGTCGACCGGATGCGGGGAACGGTCAACCAAGCCCATCTCGGCCAGGGAGGCGATCACTCGGGTCATCGACGGCGGTCGGACCCGTTCGCGAATCGCCAGGGCGCCTGGCGTCATCGCACCCTCGTTGGCCAAGGTCGTCAGCGCCGACAGCTGCGACAGCGTCACCGGCGCCGACGGGTTGCGAAAACGCAATTGGCGGGCCAGCCGCATCACCGCCAGCGACAAGTCGCTGGCCAGCCGCGCTTCGCTGTCAGACATGGCGCGAGATTACAACGGAACCTGATAGTTGGCGATAAGAATCGCAAACGACAGACTTTAATTCTTATAACTGCACAGTGCCGAATTCCGGCGAAATGCTTTTTTGTCAGCCCGCGCTCTCTGCGAGTCCTCCCGCTTGCCGCGACAGGGCCCCTCCTCGGGCCGCGCCGCGGCTCGCATCGCCGCCGGGCTAAATTAATCGTCGATGTCTGTCCAACCTGACCCCCCCGAGGTGCCGCGTCTGCCGCGGGTGCTGCTCGAGGTGTGGCCCTTCATCGCGATCGGCGCGCTGGGCTGGCTGATCGCCGTGGTGGCCGCGTTCGTTCTACCAACTCTCGCGAGCTGGCGCCCGGTGGCACTGGCCGGGGTCGGCGTCACGCTGCTCGGTACCAGCATCTTCGTGTGGCAGCTCACCGCTGCCCGCCGCGGCGCACGTGGCGCACAAACCGGACTCGAAAACTACCTGGACCCTAAATAGATATTCGAAGCGCAATTGCGAGCCCGGGAGAACCGATGGTAGCCCCGCTATTACAAGCCCAAGTCGATATCAACGCGCCTGCCTCGAAAGTTTGGGCGTTGATTTCGGATTTTCGGCGAATGCCGCAGTGGAGCCCGCAGTGTCGTTGGATGAGACCGTTCGGCCCGCTGCGCCCAGGCACCCGCACTCTCAACCTCAACCGCCGCAACCGAATGTTCTGGACCACCACGTGCACCGTCGTCGAGGTCATCCCGGAGAAGAAGCTGTCGTTCCGGGTCAACACCAACCGCACTATCTGGAGCTATGAGCTGGAGCCCAGCGGCCAGGGCACCCGGGTGATCGAGAGCCGCCACGCCGAGAACGGCCTCGCCCCGATTTCGAACCTGTCGGTCAACGCGCTCTTCGGTGGCACCACGAACTTCGAACGCGAATTGGTCGGCGGGATGAACTCCTCGCTGGCCAGGATCAAAGCGGCCGCCGAAAAAGGCTAGTCGCGCGACTCTGCCGGGTCCTCCGGCGGCGTCTCTGGCTCCGTCACTGGCTGCGTCACTGGCTGCGTTTCCAAGATGTCGAGGACGCCGTCGTCGTAAGGCTCATAGATCGCCGAGCCGGTGCCCGCCGGAGCCGGAGTGTCGGAATGGGCGCCGCAGCCGTACCGCTTGTCCACGACGTGCCCGTCTGCGGAGAGTTCGTTGCCGCATACCCCGAACATTGCTCCGAGCGATCCCGCCAGCGGCAGGAAGAAACCGCAATCGCGACATACCCGTTTGGTGGACCGCGACATCGGCGAGTCAGGACCGTAATCCCCCTCGTGCCATCGTTCGGCGGCCTCGGAACGGCCCCAGGCGCTCATCACCCAGCGCCGTCCCAGCCCGATTTCGGCGGCGGTCTCGTCCACTTGGGGGTCACCACCGGCGGTGTAACCGGGGACCAGCCGCGGGTCGTCCACGGCCGGTGCCAGCAAGTCTCCCGGGCTCAAATCCCCCTGCCGGACCCGCTGCTCCCAGGGCACCCAGTCAGGCGCCAGCAGCGCCGTCGGCCCGGGGACCAACACCACTTCGCTGATTGTGGCGTGCTCGGCACCGGGATAGGCCGCGACGACGACGGCCCACTGCCACCCCTGGTAACCAGGCAGATGCGCCAAGAACCGGTGAGTCCCGGCGTTTGGATCTTCGTAGCCGACGCCCAGATAATCCCCGACGGCTTCTGGGCTGCTGAACTCGGCGACGGCCGCCCTGGCTTGGTCGGCCGCAGCCGTGAGCACCGCCGCCAAACCTTCGGGCCATTGACCCACAGTCGCCACAGCGGATTTCCCGGTGGATTCCTCGATGGCTCCGGTCACGCTATCCCCTCTCTGCAGTGCGTCTCCAATATTGCCGCACGGCAGGGCCGACAAGCCACACCGGTTACCTGCGGACCCAGGGAGTCGGCATAGGGGAGAATTAATTCGTGTCTGGACGGCGGCGTGATAATCCGGGCCGAGTGGCCTCTAAGCCGGGCCGCCGGTCCCGCAACGGTTCGGCCAACCAGCATCCCGGCATGGCCAACTACCCGGCCGGCGACCCTGATCACCGCCGGATTCGGCGCCCGCCACCGATGCCGAGCGCGAACCGTTACCTCCCGCCATTGGGCCGACAGTCAGAACCGGACCGCAGCAGTCCGCCGCCGCGTGACCCTACCGCCGGCGAACGGATCACCGTCACCCGCGCGGCGGCGCAGCGAAGCCGCGAAATGGGTTCCCGGATGTACTGGATGGTCCAGCGGGCCGCCACCGCCGACGGCGCTGACAAGTCCGGTCTTACCGCGCTGACATGGCCGGTCGTGGCGAACTTCGCGGTCGATTCCGCGATGGCCGTTGCCCTGGCCAACACGCTGTTCTTCGCCGCGGCAAGCGGGGAGAGCAAGTCCAAAGTCGCGTTGTATCTGTTGATCACCATCGCGCCGTTCGCGGTGATCGCGCCGCTCATCGGCCCGGCGCTCGATCGGCTGCAGCACGGGCGCCGCGTGGCGCTGGCGATGTCGTTCGCACTCCGCACCGCATTGGCGGTGTTGCTGATCATGAACTACGACAGCGCTACCGGCAGCTTCCCGTCGTGGGTTCTTTATCCGTGCGCGCTGGCCATGATGGTGTTCTCGAAGTCGTTCAGCGTGCTGCGCAGCGCGGTGACACCGAGGGTGATGCCGCCAAGCATCGACCTGGTAAGGGTCAACTCCCGGTTGACTGTGTTCGGTCTGCTCGGCGGCACCATCGCCGCCGGTGCCATCGCAGGCGGCGCCGAGTACATCTGCAGCCACCTGTTCAGGTTGCCGGGGGCGCTGTTCGTTGTCGTAGCGGTCACGATTGCCGGCGCCTTACTGTCGATGCGGATTCCGCGCTGGGTCGAGGTGACCGCGGGTGAGGTCCCTGCCACCTTGAGCTATCGCCGCGACTCTGACGAGCTGCGGCGAAGCTGGCCGGAAGAGGTCAAAAAGGTCGGCGGGACACTTCGACAGCCTCTGGGCCGCAACATCATCACCTCGTTGTGGGGCAACTGCACCATCAAGGTGATGGTCGGCTTTCTGTTCTTGTACCCCGCGTTCGTCGCCAAGGCGCATCAAGCCAATGGGTGGGCTCAGCTCGCCATGCTGGGCCTGATCGGCGCTGCGGCTGCGATCGGCAATTTCGCCGGTAACTTCGCCAGCGCACGCCTGCAGCTGGGCAGGCCGGCCGTGCTGGTGGTGCGTTGCACGGTGGCAGTGTGCGCAGCCGCCTTGGCAGCGTCGGTGGGCGGCAACCTGGTGATGGCGGCGATTGCCACCTTGATCACATCGGGCTCGAGCGCCATTGCGAAGGCCTCGCTGGATGCCTCGTTGCAAGACGATCTGCCCGAAGAATCGCGGGCATCGGGGTTCGGGCGTTCGGAGTCGACGCTGCAGCTGGCCTGGGTACTGGGCGGTGCACTGGGCGTGTTGATCTACACCGAATTGTGGATCGGCTTCACCGCAGTCAGTGCGCTGCTGATCCTGGGTCTGGCACAGACCGTCGTCAGCTTCGGCGGCGACTCGTTGATCCCCGGGCTGGGAGGTAACCGGCCAGTGATGGTCGAGCAGGAGGGTATGCGGCGCAGCGCCGGCAGCGCGGCAGTGGTACGGGAGTGAAGCTCAGAGTCAATCGGGGCCTGGCCGTGCTACTGGGGGCCGCGGTGATCCTGCTGTGCGTGGGTGCCGGAGCCGGCACGTGGCTGCTGATACGCCAGCGCGGTCCGCAGCGACCGGAAATCAGCGTCTATTCGCACGGGCACCTGACCCGCGTCGGGCCATACCTGTACTGCAACGTGCTCAACCTCGACGATTGTCAGCAACCGCGGGCCCAAGGCGAGCTGCCAGTCAGCGAACGCTATCCGGTGCAGCTCTCGGTACCCGAAGCCATTTCCCGGGCACCGTGGCGACTGCTGCAGGTGTATGAGGATCCCACCAACACCACCACCACTATGTTCCGGCCGGGGACCCGGCTCGCGGTCACCATCCCCTCGGTCGACCCGCTCCGCGGGCGGCTGACCGGGATCGTCGTGCAGTTGCTGACGTTGGTGGTCGATCCCTCCGGTGAGCTGCGCGACGCCCCCCACGCGGAATGGTCAGTGCGCCTGACCTTCTGAGGTCCAACGTCGACTTGTTGTGCGGATTCGGTTGAGTGGTGATTGGGCCCGACAAGTCGATGCCGGCGCCCAAGGGGCTATGGCCCGTGACCCGCTGGCACCCGCTCGCCTTCGAGTGGCGGCGCCGGCGGCGTTCCGTCACCGAAAGGCCTGCCCCCCAGGGCTTCCCGCCCATGTGAGGTCAGCCAGCCGGCCAGGTCAGGGCCTTTGGGCACGATGCGGGTGGGGTTGATGTCGCTGTGCACGATGTAGTAGTGCTGTTTTATCTGGACGAAGTCGGTGGTATCACCGAAACCCGGTGTCTGGAACAGGTCACGCGCGTAGGCCCACAGGACCGGCATCTCGCTGAGTTTGGTTCGATTGCACTTGAAATGGCCGTGGTAAACCGGGTCGAAGCGAGCCAACGTGGTGAACAGCCGCACGTCGGCCTCGGTGATGGTGTCGCCCACCAGGTATCGCTGACTCGCGAGGCGTTCGCTCACCCAGTCCAGTGCCGAGAACAACCGGTCGTAGGCCGCTTCGTAGGCCTGCTGGGAGCCGGCGAAGCCGCAACGATATACCCCGTTGTTGATCTCGGTGTAAACCCTCTTACTCACCTCGTCGATCTCGGCCCGTAGCCGCTCCGGGTACAGCTCAGGCGCGCCGTCGCGGTGGTAGGCGGTCCACTCGGTCGAGAAATCCAGGGTCATCTGCGCGAAATCGTTGGTGACAACTGCGCCGGTGGGGACATCGACGATCGCCGGGACGGTGATGCCTTTGGGGTAGTCGGGGAAACGCTTGAAGTAGGCGTCTTGCAGCCGTGGGATCTTGAGCACCGGGTCCACACCACCGGGATCGAGATCGAACGTCCAACTGCGTTGGTCATGGGTGGGGCCGCAAAACCCGATAGAAAGAACATGTTCCAGACCCAGCAGGCGCCGCACGATAATCGTGCGGTTAGCCCAAGGGCAAGCGCGGGCAACAACGAGCCGATACCGACCAGGCTCTACCGGAAATCCCTCACGTCCGTCGGCGGTGATGCGAGTGGTGATGTAGTTGGTGTCGCGCTTGAATGCGCCCTTTTCGGCAACGTAGGTGGCCATGGCCACTAATCCTGCCCCCCGGTGTCGGCACCTAAAGTCTCGCCTCAGGTTGGGACGCGGTCACAAACCGCCGAGCCAGATTGGTCTCAGTTGAAGGGCCCGGCTCCTCCTCACGCCGCTACCCGGCGCGCATCGTCGCCGGGCTAAGGCTGGATTGCCCGGCTCCTCCTCACGCCGCTACCCGGCGCGCATCGTC